>Ga0326727_10005897_pt1 | contig 34323 bp, 27 predicted proteins | sample MB2enrmetagenome_FD_207643 | JGI IMG/M metagenome (GOLD analysis project Ga0326727, IMG submission 207643) | Lab enriched peat soil microbial communities from McLean, Ithaca, NY, United States - MB29MY | ecosystem: Environmental > Terrestrial > Soil > Wetlands > Peat | place: USA: New York...
CATCATCCGCTCCATCTCGGCGGCCGAACACTGCCAGGTTTCATCCACCACCCAGCATCACCCGCCCACCGGCTATGCGGACAGATCACGTGTGAATTGGACCGGACAACTCACATACTAACGACACATGACCATCCTGGCTCTTTACATAAACTAAAGTACCGGTTAGACTATACAGAACCGGATTTCATCGGAATCGTGTTCCACGGAGGAACGGAATGAAGAGTGTACTCATGGCGTGTGGGTTGATTCTGGCTGCAACGCCTTTGCTTCTGGCCTTCACGCCGCCAGCGCCTGAACCAAGCAGCTTTCTGTTACTGGGGACCGGCGTTGCCGGGCTCGGTTTTGCGATCTGGCGCCGTAGCCGCGCCAGGAAGTAATTCGGTCACGCCGCGTAAGGGGCCGGTTGCCGCCCCGTCGAGGGTTCCAGTCAGATTAGAACCATGGGCCTCGGTTTAGTCCGCCTCGGCAAGCGGGCTGCCGACACTCAATACCAACTCTCCTGTGGGGCAGCCAGTCGCGCTGCCCTCGCCTTACCGCTTCTACTCCCTTCGCTCTTCTCCCTGCCATAATGGTCGCTTAGCCGCACTGTCCGTCTTTTCCTGATCCGACCGCGTCTTTAAGAACGGAGCCGAAGTGATCTTTCGGGAGGTAGAGGATCGCGACCTCATCGCCAAAGCGCGGCGGGGTGACGTGGATGCATTCGGCATCCTCGTGTCCCGGTGGGAGAAGCGTATCTATAACTATCTGCTGCGGCTGGTCGGGAACCGCGAGGAAGCCATGGACCTGAGTCAGGATGTCTTCCTCAAGGCCTGGCAAAACCTAAAGAAGCTGGAGGATGCGGACCGTTTTTCGTCCTGGTTGTTCCGCATCGCCCACAACGAGGCATTCTCGCTGCTGCGAAAAAACAGACCCGAGACCGCGCTGACCGCCGATCCTGCGGTGGCGGACCGCAGCGCGCGCCTGTACCCGGTGGAACTCACCCTGGCCGTACAGCACGCGCTCACGCGGCTCTCCGACGACCAGCGGGAGGCGGTGCTTCTGAAGGTTTACCAGGGGTTCAAGTTCGATGAGATGGCGGAGATCCTGGGCTGTCCCGTCTCCACCATCAAATCCCGCCTGTACGCCGCGCTCGATCTCCTGAAGGACACCCTCGCTCCAGTCGGTGCACGAGGTGTGCAATGACCTGTTCGTCTATCGATCTGAAAGCGTACGTGCTCGGCGAGCTCCCGGAAAGCGAAAAGGGGCTGGTGGCCGGTCATGTGCGCGAGTGCGCGAGTTGCGGCGAGGAGATGGAGCGGCTGAGCCTGACCCATCTCGCGCTGGTATCGTTGCGGGACGAAGAAGTGCCGCGGCGCATTGCTTTTGTTTCGGACAAGGTTTTCGAGCCACGCTGGTGGCAGCGCGTCTGGCGTTCCGGACCGGCCATGGGGTTCGCTTCGGCGGCGTTGCTGGCCTGCGCGATTCTGGCGCACGGCTTGCTCCGTCCGGCCCCGTGGGCGGGGCCTTCGGTCACCGTGGATACCGCGGCGGTGGAACGGCGCGTGGCCGCCGAGGTGAACGAGCGCATTAATGCCCGCGTTAATGCCATGGTTTCGGAGGCCGTGGCGAAAGCCGTCTTCGACACCAACTTACGGCAGCAGCGCCGGACCGCGGAATTGCTGGCCGGCGTCGAGAAGAAGTACGACCTCCAGCGCAAGGCCGACCTGCTGGCCTTCGAGGCGAACCTCGAAATCGTGAGCAAGCAGCAGGCGCGCACGTTCATGGCCAGCAGTGGTCTGGAGGTGAAACCGTGAACCGTCTTTTCGAGGGACCCGCGGCGACAGCCGCGTTTCCGCTGGACCAGACGAATACGCGGCTGTCGCCGCGGGTCGTCGTTTTCGTAGTGTCGCTTCTGGCCGCCGCAGGCTGCGGCTACGCGGCCGGCCCCAATCAGGGGCACGCCACGATGGTTTCCATTGTCTCCGTGCAGAAGAGCATCGATGGAAAGCTGGCGCACCTCTGGCCGGACGAGCCGTTCTTCGTGCTGGGAACCGCCCACGGCGTCTATCTCGACGGCTATGGGGCGGTCTTCACCGCCGAGGTGAATCTGGCGACGGCCCCCATCAGCCCGATCATGCCGGCCCCGTCAAAGGACATGATCGCCCGGCACCATCAGAGGAAGCTGGAACGCATCCCGCAACTGGAACAGGCCATGCGCGAGCTGCTGGTCCAGACGGCGTCTTCGCTGGACACGCTGGCCGACACCGATCGCGTGGTGCTCGCGGTTTCCCTGACCAGCTATTCCTGGGAGCCCGCGGGACTGCCCTGCCAGATCGTCATGCAGGGCCAGAAGGGCGCGCTGGTGGCTGCGCGAAACGCGGGTGGGGCGGAACTGGCCAGCGTCATCAAGGCGGAGGAATACTAGTTGTCCGAAACAACAAAGAAACCATCGGTGTCCATCTGTGTTTATTTGTGGCTAGAATCGGTTTCTTTGTTTGCCGAGCAAGGGGACTAAGTGGCTGGTTACTACAAGACGGAGGAATACTAGTTTGTCCGAAGCAGCGCCCATCCTCTTTGCGCCCCGCAAGCGCCTCGGCGAGATCCTCATGGAGCGGAGGCTGATCAGCCAGGAGGACCTCGACCGCGCGCTGGAACTGCAGAAAGACCGTGGCGACAAGCTGGGCAAGGCGCTGGTGGACCTCGGCTTCATCGCCATGCGCGACGTACTGGCCGCGCTATCGGACCAGCTCGGGGTGCCGCTCGTATCCATTGACGGTCCGCCCGCCATGTCGCCCGAGACCGAGTCGCTCTCGTCCCGTTTTTTGCGGCAATTCCGCTGTCTCCCGGTGGCCTTCGAAGACCACAGCGTCACCCTGGCCATGGCCGATCCGCTCGATTTCGAGACCATCGCCACGGTACGCAACTGTACCGGCCTGGCGGTGCGGCCGGTGCTGGCGCCCGAGCAGGAGATTGTCGACGCCATCGAGCGCTACTACGGAGAGGCTTCGAAAAGCGGCGCCGAGATGGATTTCGACGCCGGCGAGGCGTCCGAGGATCTGGAGCAGTTGCGCGACATGGCCAGCGAGGCGCCGGTGATCCGCCTGGTGAACGCCATGATCGCCCAGGCGGTGGAGAAGCGCGCCAGCGATATTCACATCGAGCCGTTCGAAAAGGAGTTCCGCGTCCGCTATCGCGTGGACGGCGTGCTGTTCAGCCAGGATCCTCCGCCGCGCGAGCTGAAGGCGGCCATCATTTCCCGCGTGAAGCTGATGGCCAAGCTGAACATCGCCGAACGCCGTCTCCCCCAGGACGGCCGCATCAAGATCAAATCGCTGGGCCGCGAGGTGGACCTGCGCGTCTCCACGCTGCCCACGCTGTACGGCGAAAGCGTGGTCATGCGCCTGCTGGACCGCTCCGCCGGCGACTTCTATAACCTGGACTCGCTCGGCTTCGACGATCACATGCTCCGGCGCATGCAGCATTTCACGGCCATGCCCCACGGCATTTTTCTGGTCACCGGGCCCACCGGCAGCGGCAAATCCACCACGTTGTATTCGGCGCTGAAGCTGATCAACCAGACCGACAAGAAAATCATCACCATCGAGGATCCGGTGGAGTATCAGATGGACGGGATCAACCAGATCCACGTCAATCCGCAGATCGGGCTCACCTTCGCCTCGGGCCTGCGGCACATCGTGCGCCAGGACCCGGACGTGATCATGGTGGGCGAGATTCGCGACCGCGAGACTGCGGACATCGCCATCCGCGCCGCGCTCACCGGCCACTTCGTGTATTCGACGCTGCACACCAACGATGCGCCCAGCGCCATCAGCCGCCTCACCGACATGGGCGTGGAGAACTACCTGATCACGTCTTCGCTGGTGGCCGTGCTGGCCCAGCGCCTGGTGCGCGTCATCTGCCCGGACTGCCGCCAGGAGGACGGCGAGCGCATGACCCCCTTCGGGGAGAGCATTCGCGTCTGGCGCGGCGCGGGCTGCGAGAACTGTTTCGGGACGGGCTTCACCGGGCGCGTCGGCATCTTCGAGATGATGGAGCTGAACGACGAGCTGCGCCAGTTGATCATGCACAACTCGGACGCCGTGGCCCTTACCACCGCCGCGCGCCGCCACGGCATGCGCAACCTGCGCGAAGATGGCTGGTTGAAGGTGCAGAGCGGAGTAACTACGGCGGACGAAGTGTTGCGAGTGACACAGGAATTCTAAGTGGGGCAGGCCCCCGGCCTGCGGCGGGTCCTCAACCGCCTGGTCGGTTGAAAAGGGGAGTTAGTGACAAGTTACTACTTCAAGGCGCTGGCATCGGATGGCCGATTGCGCACCGGCACGGTGACCGCGGAAACGGACAAGCGCGTCGCTACCGAGTTGCGCCGCCAGGGCCTGACCCCCATCTTCGTCGGGCTCGAGGAGAAGAAGGGCCTGGAGTTCAAGCTGCCGTCGTTCGCGCGCGGGCGCCGCAGCGACGTGCTGTTCTTTACCCAGGAACTTTCCACGCTGCTGAACGCCACCGTCCCTCTGGACCGCGCCCTCGCCATCACCGGCGAGCTGACCGAGCGCGAGTCATTCCAGTTCATCGTCCACGACGTGCTGCGGGTCCTCAAAGGCGGCAAGTCGCTGGCCGACAGTTTGGCCACCCATCCGGAGTACTTCGGCGAGTTGTACGTCAACATGGTGCGCGCGGGCGAAGCCAGTGGATCGCTCGCCGTCATTTTCGACCGGCTGGGCGAATTCGAGCGCACCCGCGACGAGCTGCGCAACTACATCATCTCGTCCCTGGTGTATCCGGCGCTGCTGACCCTGGTCGGTTGCACATCCATCTTCATCCTGCTGAAGTTCGTGGTGCCGCGTTTCGCCAGCGTCTTCGAAGACTCGCGCGTCCCCATGCCGTTGCCCACCAAGATCATGATGGAGGCCAGCCATTTCGTGGAGAGCTGGGGGCTGCTGATCATCGGCGGCCTGTTTCTCCTCGCCCTGCTGCATCAGGCCTGGATTCGCACCGCCCGCGGAAGGCTGCGGTGGGACAGCTTTCGCCTGAAGATTCCGTTACTCGGTATCGCTTTGCGCAAAGCCGAGACGGCTCGATTCGCCCGCGCCATGGGGACTCTGGTGGCAGCCAGCGTGCCGCTGGTGCAGTGCATCACTATATCCCGCGCCATTCTGAACAACCGCCGCATGGCGCGATCGCTGGAAAGTGTCGCGCAGGGCGTGAAGCGTGGCGAGGGCATTGCAGGCCCCCTGAAACGCGCCGGGGAATTCCCGCCGCTCGCGGGACACCTGCTCAGTGTTGGCGAAGAGACCGGCCGCATCGACACCATGTTCGTGCGCATGGCCGAGATTTACGAAGTAGAAACGAAGAACGCCATCAAACGGTTTACGTCCCTCTTCGAGCCGTTGCTTATCCTCGTAATGGGCATCATCGTCGGCGCGCTGGTGCTCAGCCTGATGCTGGCCATCACCAGCGTCAATGATGTCGTCATGTAGGGGGAGATTCACATGAAGGATCGAAAAAGAAATAGCGAAGCCGGTATCACTCTGATCGAAATGCTGGTGGTGGTTACCATCATCGCGTTGTTCGCCGGGCTGGTGCTGCTGCCGATGATGAAGAAGGTCGACACCGCCAAGCGCACCGCGGCCCGCGCCCAGATCAATGGGTTCATGACGGCGCTGGGAACCTACAAGCTGGATACCGGCACCTACCCCACTACCGAACAGGGCCTGAAGGCGCTGCGCGAGAAGCCCGAAGGCGTGAACGGCTGGGAGGGACCGTACCTGCAGAAAGAGATCCCCAAGGACCCCTGGAAGAACGACTACGTGTATAAGTTTCCCGGCGATCATGGCGACGAGCCCGACATCATCTCCTACGGACTCGATGGCAAGCCCGGCGGCGAAGGCAACGATGCCGACATTGTCAGTTGGAGCAATGACTAACACGCGCCGCGGCATCACCCTCATCGAAATGCTGGTGGTGGTGACCATCATCTCGCTGGCCGTCGCCATCAGCTTCCCGGCCGTCACCTCCGGGCTGGACAGTCTGCGGCTGCACGAGGCCGTGCGCGACGTGGTCAGTCTTTTCGACGCCGGCTTGTCGCGTGCCCAGCGATCGCAACAGGTGGTGGAGATAACAGTGTCACCACGCGAGAACGTCTTATGGGTACGCGCCCCGGAATCGAAATACGAACGCAGAATCGAATTGCCCGACGGCGTCACCATAACGCGCGTCTTACCCGGCAATCCCACGGAAGACGATCTAGGAGTGCGCAGCTTCTACCTCTATCCCGGCGGCAGCGTCCCGCGGTTCGGGATCGAAATGCGCAACCGCCGCGGGCAGCGCCGCGTGGTGTCGGTGGATCCCATCACCGGCGTGCCGCGCATCAGCGACCCCCTGGAGGCGGCCGATGCGGGTTAACCGAAGTGCACAGACTAAAGTCTGTGCCACCTTTCCCCAGAAGCTTGTCAGCACAGGGTGGCACAGGCTTCAGCCTGTGATGGGTTGCGGCCCCACGCGCGGCTTCACCCTGCTGGAGGTGCTGGTGGCCACCATCATCATGGCCGTCGCCGTCAGCGGACTGCTCACGGCGCTGACCACGGCCATGCACAACGCCGCCCGCCTCACCGACCGCGACCGCGCCATCACGCTCGCCCGCCAGCAAATGAACGAGCTGCTGGTGGCCAACACCCCGCCCCACGACATGCCCCTCGAAGGGGCCTGGGACCCGGTCCTCACCGGGGGACGCCCCTGCGGCTGGAGCGGCATCATCACGCTCTTTGAAGCGCCCGCGGGCGTGGCGCCGGGAGATACCGCCCTGGACCGCGTGCATCTGGAAGTGTGGTGCGGCGACGGCGACGCCAAACGCACCTTCACCATGGAAGCGTTCCGGCACGGTCTGGTCACGCCCGCCGAGGCGCAGAGGCAGCGCGCGCCATGACCCGGCGCCACGGCAATGCCGGCTTCACCCTGGTGGAGGTCCTCATCGCCACTACGCTGGTGATGGCGCTCACCACGGGCGTTTTGATTGCCCTGCGGGTTGGTATCGACGCCATGACTCACGCCGACACGAAGCTCATGCACAATCGCCGCGTCATGGCCGTCGAGCGCATCCTCGAAGCGCAGGTGAGCGACATCGTGCCAGCTATGACCACCTGCCAGCCGCGCAACAGCGAGGACCCGGCGGGACAGCCCATCGCGTTCTTTCAGGGGGAGCCGCAAACCATGCGCTTCATCACCAGCTATTCGCTGAATGAAAGCTCGCGCGGGCTGCCGCAGCTTCTGGAATACCAGGTCATCCCGGGTGAGCACGGCGAGGGCGTTCGTCTGGTGGTGAACGAGCACCTCTACTCCGGTCCCCTGAGTGCCCGTTCCTTCTGTTCCGGCACGCGCCTCGATGAGACCCTCGGCGCTCCCGCGCCGGTGTTTTCGCCGGTGCAGATCGGGCCGGGATCGTTCGTTATCGCCGACAGGCTGGCCGCGTGCCATTTCGAGTTTCTGCAGCCGGACAAGGACTCGCGCCAGAAGCCCTCGATGTGGGTGCCGCGCTGGGTGAGGCCGCTGCTGCCCGACGCCATTCGCGTGGTGATGGGGCCGCTGGACCCGGGAGCCTCGCAACTGCCGCTGGCGACGCTCACTATTCCCGTGCCCGTCAACCGCGACCCTTCGGAAAACTATGCGACTGACTAGCATGTGGGGCAGGATTGTATCCTGCGCGCGGGTTTGTAACCCGCGCACGGCGTCGATTGGAAATCGGCGCGCAGGTTGCAAACCTGCCCCACATCCCGAACTGACACCCTTCCGCGTCTCCGCTGAAAAGTTAAGTGGCATTGGGCTCTCAGCCTGCGGCGGCCTCTCAGGCCGCCCTGCCGACGGGTTGCGGCGAAGCCGCGCTGTGCCGCTACCCCCGCTCCATAACTGTCGCGGCTCAGTAAGGATGATTGGGTTGCTACCGAGCCCCGCCGGTAACGGAGCGGTCAGGCATTCCACTCAGCGCGGCAGCGCCCTGCTCACTGTCCTGTGGCTGAGCGTGGCGCTGTTCGCCATTGCCTTTACCGTGGCTCACATGGTCCGCGCCGAGGTGGACCGCGTGGGCACCGACGCCGACAGCCTCCGCGCGCGGTATCTGGCCCAGGGGGGCGTCGAGCGCGCGATGCTTTGGACGGATTGGAACACCGCGGGCGCACGCCGGCCCGATGGCCGTCCCTGGTATGAAGACCCCACGCCGCGCTTGCACTTCGATTTCCCCTCCGGCGAGGCCAACGTGGAGCTGATCTCGGAAAGCTCGAAGTTGGATATCAACGGCGCCACCGTGCCCGACCTCGCCGCGGTCATGCTCGCGGCCGGCGCCCCGCGCGACCAGGCCATGGCCATCGCCCAGGCCATCGTGGACTGGCGCGGAGGAGATCCCGGCGCCATCACCCAGCTCGATCAGTTCTACCTGGCCCTGCAGCCGTCTTTTCGCTCGCCGCACGCGTCTTTCCGGGAGATAGAGGAATTGTCGCTGGTGCGTGGCATGAACCCGGAACTCTTCTACGGTGGCTATCGGCGTGCTCCGGACGGGCGGTCATATCCGTATGGCGGCGTTCGCGACTGCCTGTCCGTTTACGGCGTAACCAACCAGTTTGACGTGAATACTGCCAGCCCCACGCTGCTCCTCGCGATCGGCGTGCCGCCCGACGCCGTGAATGCGATCGTGAACATGCGCAATACCGCCCCCATTCGGTCCATGGACCAGCTTCACAGCCTCCTCGGCAACGGGCCCGCCGCCGCCCGCCTGACCACCGACACCGGGAATGTCCTCACCCTGCGTTCCACCGGGCGCCTGCGATTCGCCGACGGCCGATACTCCGAGGTGAAGCGGACTGTGGCCGCTATGGTCAAATTTTCCAAGCCCGGGACTGACCCGCCCCACACCATTCTGCGCTGGTACGACGAGGCTCCGCCCGCTCCCGCCGCCCGGCCGCTCCCCGGGGGGTTCAATCAGGCGGTGACGATCCAATGACAGTTCGCATGCGCACGTGGCTGGCCTTCGGGACCGGCGTCGGAATCGAAGTGTGTGGCCGGGACCTGCGGATTACCGTGGCCCGGGTGCGTCCGGCGGGCGTACAGATACTGGGCGAACTGGACATCCCCGCATTCCGCGAGCAGGCCGCGGCCACGTGGGGCGACCAGTATCTGCGATTCCTGCGCGAGCTCGGAGCCGGTCACCTCGCGGCCACCGTTCTGCTGCCGCGCGAGGCGGTGATTGCCCGGCAGGTGCCCATGCCCGGCGTCAGCGACAGGAATCTCGCCAGCGCGCTGAAGTTCCAGATCGACTCCCTGCATCCCTGGCCCGAGGACGAAGCCGTGTGGGACTACGCGCGCGCCGGCAGGACCGACACCGTGCTGGTGGGCATCACCCGGCGCGGCACGCTCGAAGAATACACCACGCTGTTCGCCGAAGCGGGCGTGAAGATCGCCCGGTTTACCTTCTCCGCGGCGGCCATCCGGCCGGCCCTGCGGTTCTACGGCGCGCCCCCCGAGGGCTTCCTCGCGTGCGCGGAAAACGGCGAGCTGGAGCTGTACGGCGAGAGTCCCTCGCGGCCCATGTTCTCCGCCTCCTTCGATCGGGAGCCGGAGCTGGCCGTGGCTTCGGCGCTCTCCGAGCTGCGGCTCGATCCCGCCGCGGAGCCGGTTCCCCTCGAGTCTTTGTTGCCGCCCCCTTCCGCCGCCCCCGCCGGAACCGAGCTCTCGCGCACTGCGCGCACCTACGCCGCCGCTCTCACTTCGGCCTGCCCCTGGCTGGCCCTGCGCCTGAATCTGCTGCCGGAAGAGAAGCGCCAGGCCAGTTCGCGCGCGCTCTACTTCCCCACCATCGCGCTGGCGGCGCTGATTGCCATCACTGCCGGCGCGCTGTTTGGGTACGGCGCCATTGAGGACCGGCGCTATCTGGAAACGCTGGAATCGCAGATTCGCCAGATCACTCCGCGCGCCAACCGGGCCGCCAGCCTGGAAAAGCAAATTAACGAGACCCGCGGCCGCGCCGACGCCATCGATAATTTCCGCCTGCGTTCGAAAGAGGACATGGACGCGCTGAGCGACACCACTCGCGTCCTCGCGCCCCCGGGCTTTCTGAGCAGCATGAACATGAGCCGCCAGAGCATGGAGATGTCCGGCCACACCGATCAGGCGGCGGGCTTGTTGAAGGCGCTCGACGGCACCGGCAAGTTCCAGAACTCGCAGTTCACCATGCCCATCCAGCACGACGCCACGGGCGAGAACTTCTCCATTCGGGCCCAGCGGAAGGGAGTGACCACCCAGTGAACCTCGCGAACCTCAACGAACGGGAACGCCGCCTGTTGATCCTGGCCGCCATTGCCATCCCGGCGATTCTGATCTACTACTTCGCCACGTCTTCCTCCTCCGGCACGCCGGCGGTGTCCGCCCCCACGGACACCGCGGAGGCGGCCGAGAAGCGCCTCGCCGACTTGCGGCAGAAAGCCGCCTTCGTGCCCGGCAAGGAAGCCGTGCTGAAACAAGTCTCCGCCGAATTGTCGCGGCGCGAAAAGGGTCTCATCCAGGCCGACACCGCGCCGCAGGCGCAGGCGCAGTTGCTGCAGGTGGTGCGCCGGGTGGCCCGCGCGCAGACTCCGCCGGTGGAGATCGGCCAGGTGGAGTTAAGCGAGCCGCGCGCGTTCGCCGGCGCTTATGGCGAGGTCTCCGTGACCATCACTATGACGTGCCGCATCGAGCAGCTTGTGAACATGATTGCCGATCTCAGCGCGCAGCCCGAAATCGTCGCCACCAGTGACATGCGCATAGGCGCCGCGCAGGAAAAACTGAAGACTATGCCGGTGCGGCTGGTGGTCTCCGCGCTGGTTCCCCGGCGCCTGGTTCCGGAGAAGAAAGGACTGACGGCATTTTGAAACGAAGATTGTGGTTGCTCAACGTGTTGCTGGCCGTCGCTCTGGTCCTGCTGGGCCATGTGCTCCGCCAGCATTGGCAGGAGGCGCACTTGCGCGAGCAGAAGATTCTGCGGGCGAAGATCCCGCCGGCCCCGCCGCCTCCCATGCCGCCGCGGCCAATGGTGCAGAAGCTGCAGCCGACTTCCTATCTGGACGTTGCCCAGAAGGTGCTCTTTTCCAGGGATCGCAACCCCGACGTCATCCCCGACCCGCCGAAGCCGCCGCCGCCTCCACCGCCAGTGCCGCCGTTTCCGGTCGCTCACGGTGTCATGATCTGGGGCGGCGTGCCGCCCGCGATCATTCTGAGCATGCCGGGGAAGGGCGACCAGCAGGTCTATCGCGCCGGCGAGAAGGTGGGCGAATTCCAGATCGAGTCCATCGACGACCGGCAGGTGGTTTTTTCATGGAATGGGAAGATGTTCGCAAAGAATATCTCCGAGTTAGAGGCTGCGGCTCCGCCACTCGCGGCGGCGAATCAGCAGCAGGTCGTGAACACGCCACCGCTGGCGGGCGATCCGTTACAAACAGTCTCGCCGCGAACCGGGCCCGGTGAGAGTACCGGCGACGACAAGTCGCGGGCCTGCGATCAAAACGACCCCTCACCGGTGGGCACGGTGATCGACGGTTACAGAAAGGTCGCGGTATCGAATCCGTTGGCGCCCAGCGCACACTTTTGTCGGTGGCAGTCGGTGAATTAACGGAGGTGATAGGAGATGTTGAACAGAATCAGAGTCGGAATGCTTTCCGCGGGGACGTTTCTGCTGGCCGCATCGGCCGGCGCCCAGATTAAGAGCACCGTTGTGCCGTACACGCCGCCCGCGGAGAACACCCCGAAGGCGGACAATTCCAAACAACCCAGGACCACGGAAAAGACCGCGCGCAGCGGCGCTGCCAACAAGGCGCCGGCGAAGGACACCGGGAAGGCGGACGATTCCAAACAACTCGGGACCACGGAAAAGACCGCCCGCAGAGGCGCTGCCGACGCGGCGCCCGCGGCGGCCGCACCGCCCCCCGGCACGCCGCCGGCCGCCGATGCGCAACCACAAAAGGCGAAGGTGACGGTGGGGCCCGGCCAGAACATCGGAGCGGACGGGAACCTGCGTACGTGCGACCCGGACGATCCCTCGCCGGAAGGCACGGTCATTGACGGCTACCGGAAAGAGAGGGTGCAGAATCCGATCGCTCCGCGAGCGCACTTCTGCCAGTGGCGGGCTGTGAAATAACTCTCTGGAGCAGGCTTGCCGCCTGCTTTCAGCGGGCTTTGGACTTTGACGAAACGGAGAAGGTGAGCAAGGATGTCGAACAAGACAAGAGTAGGGACACTTTTTGCGGGTCTGCTGATGGTCGCTGTCTGGGCTGCGGCGCAGATCAGGAGTACGACTGTGCCCTACAAGGGGCCACCCAGCCCGCCGAGCGCAACTGAGCCGGCGACGACGAATAAAAGCAACCCCGGAGATTCGGGCTCAGCTCCCGCGCAGCCCGCGGCACAGGGAGGCGCTGCCCCGGCGCAACCCGCTTCAGAAACACATCCCGCCGGCGTGTACGGAGGCCTCAACCTGCACAACGCCTCGCTGACCGAAGTCATCGACATGCTCGCTCGCCAGTTGAGAATCAACTACGTTCTCGACCCGCGCGTGAAGGGCGGCGTGATCCTGAACACCTACGGCGAGACCAAGGACATCGACACCAAATCTCTGCTCGAGATGGTTCTCCGCATCAACGGGTTCGGCATGGTGAAGGAAGGCGACCTGTATCGCATCATCCCGCTGGCGGAGATCTCCCGCCATCCGCTGGAGCTCGAACAAAAAGAGGCCAAAGCCATCGATCCCAACGAGGAGGAGATGATGAACCTCGTCTTCCTCAAGTACGTGACGGCGGAGGAGCTGTCCACCGTACTGAAGAACTTCGTTGGCGAATACGCCGAGATCTTTTCCTATCCTCCCGCGAACCTGTTGATCATGCTGGACAGCCGCCGCAACATGCGCCGCACCATGGAGCTGGTGGCGCTGTTCGACAACGACACGCTGGCCAACCAGCGCATCCATCTGTTCGACGTGCAATACGGACGCGCCAGCGATCTGGTCAAGGAACTCACCGAGGTTTTCAGCTCCATCTCGCTGAGCGACAAGAAGGCGCCCATCAGGTTTCTGCCGGTGGACCGGCTCAACACCATCATTGCCGTGGCCGCCAATCCCGGTGCGTTCGTCGAAGTCGACAAATGGCTGAAGAAGCTGGATGTGCCCGTGAAGGTGACCTCGGGGAGCACCGGGAACTACGTGTACCGGGTGAAGTACGGGCAGGCGGTGATAATCGCGGCGGCCATTAACTCCCTCTATAACGGGGGCGATCTGTCGCAGTTCGCCTTCATGGGCATGGGCGGCGGCATGGGGGGTGGCATGGGCGGCGGCATGGGCGGCGGCATGGGGGGTGGCATGGGCGGGGGTTTCGGCAGTGGTGGCTTCGGCGGCGGTGGCTATGGCAGCTACGGCGGCGGTGGCTACGGCAGCTACGGCGGCGGGCGCGGCGGTGGTTACGGCGGCTACGGCTATGGAGGCACAGCCACGACTCCCGGCAACCTCGGCCAGGCAACCTCCTCTTCGAACCCGTTCAATCCGCAGAATGCTCCGACAACCGTCAGCGGTCTGACCTCCGGCGCGGCCGGGCAGGCAACCGGGGGGAGCGCCGATCGCACCGGTACCTATCTGGCACCCGCGCAGCAGGCGGGATCTGCCGGCCCGCGGGTGATCGGCAACCCCTTCGACAACACCCTGCTGGTGCAGGCCTCGCCGCAGGAGTGGGCCTCCATTCGCAAGCTTCTGGACGACCTGGATGTCGCGCCCCGGCAGGTGCTCATCGAAGCGAAGATCTACGAGATCGACCTCACCGGCGCCTTCTCCAGCGGAGTGACGGCGTACTTGCAACAGCTCAACGGCGCCGGCGCGCCCGGCAGCGGCAGCTCCTCCGGCAGTTCGAGTTCGTCCGGCAGCTCCACCAGCCAGTCCGTCCCGCTCCAGTTCCTCGGGAGCCTTGTTGGCGGCTCCACCACGCTTTCGGCGGGCACTCTGGTGGGCAACAGCAGGGAATTGCTGGGCCTTGTCAGTCTGCAGGTAAGCGACGGCAAAGGAAAGACCATCGCCACGCCCAGCATCATCTGCACCGACAGCATCCCGGCTACCTTCAACTTCGGCGTTTCGGTGCCCACGCTGAGCTCCCAGGCGGTGACCGGCATTCAGGTGGCCGGCAATTCCGCGTTCGCCAACACCATTAGTAACGTCGATACCGGGACCACGCTGAATATCATGGCCCGGGTGAACTCCAGCGGCATCGTCACCATGATGATCAACCAGCAGGTCAGTTCGCCCGTCCCCACCACCTCCAGCAACATCGGATCGCCGTCCTTCTCGCAGCGCTCCATCCAGACGCAGATTACCGTCCAGGACGGCGATACCGTGGCCATTGGCGGGATGATCGACGAAGCGGACACCTACAGCACTGCCGGGATTCCGTTCCTGAACCGCATTCCCATCCTCGGCGCGGCCCTCGGCAGCCGCTCCTACACCAAGAGCCGCAGCGAACTGATCATGTTTCTGACGCCGAGAGTAATCTACGATACAGACCAGCTTCTGGACGCCTCCGACGAGCTGAAGAGCCGGTTGAAGGACGTCAGCCGCATGATGAAAGATTAACCCATTTCGGCCCCCTTCCGCAGCCGTTCACCACCGCTTTGGCGCCATTCGCTGGTCAGATGCGTTCCGCCCGTGGCGCGTCGCCGCCCATGTGCTCTAATGAGAAGCGGGGGATGGTGCTCATTTGAATCTAACGGGCACATTCCGCTTGACTTGGCTTCCCGTTCAATGATAAGTATGATTTGACTGCGTCCGAAGGCTTTGGCGGCATTCATGTATGAGTCCCGCGAGCACAGACCACACGTTACGAGTACGAAACGAAGTCAGGACGAAACGAGCCCGATGAAGAAAGTGAGCACGAGCCGGACGGCAGCCGTAGAAGGGGCGCCACGAGCGCCGGTTTTTGTGTTGTTGCCGCGGACAGGTTCACGATCTTCATGATGGGAATAAACAGAGGCTCAGGTTACCGAGAGAACTTCGATCAATTCAAAATTACATCTTCACAAGGAGAAGGAAAATGGCAGATTTTCGCAAATGGCTGGTAGCCTTTGCTGTTGTTGCAATTCTGCTCGCTTTTGCCCCTACGGCTTTAGCGGTGACGACTGCGCCGCCGCTGAGCTGTAACACTGACGCTTCCACGCCCAAGTCCGTACGCGGCGAGGGAGTTACGGAACTGAACGGCGACATCGTCCTCACCTGCACCGGCGGGTCTCCCACGCAAGCGGGTCAGATAGTCCTGCTGTCAAACATTCACGTTCAATTGCAGGTTCCTATCACCAGCCGGACCCTCGGCACGGTGGCCGTTGGAAACAGCACGTCGACCCAGATGACTTCGGAAGCTGTGCTGATGATCGACGAGCCATTCCCGCAAAACCCGTTCCCGGGTTTCGTAACGCCAATTCAAGGCAGCCCGTTGAAGCAGGTCGGCTGCATCGCGGCTGGCGGCCAGGTGGCTTCCAATCTTTTTATGGTAGCCGCGGCAGGCCAAACCGTTGGTACGTGTGAAATCTTCGGCGACGGCTTCGGCGCCACCACCTATGCAGGCGGCAGCGCGGCGGTCCCTGCGCCCCAGTACAACACGTTCCAGGGCATTGCCACCACGAACCTCACTACGGGCTACGCCACCGTCGACTTCCTCGGCGTACCGATTGACCCGCCCGGTTCGGCTAACGAGCGCATCATCCGTATCACCAACATCCGTGGCGATATGACCAATGCCCTCGCAACCCTGGGATCCAACCCCAGCGGCGTTCCCATCTACGCGACGATTTCCGTTAGCGGCCAGCAGAGCCTCACGGTCACCGATTCCACCCTGGTTACCGCCTACGTGTTCCAGGGCCTCGTTCCCGGCGCTGTGAAGTCAGTTTCCCTGCCCCAGTGCCTCCTGCCGAGCGGCTCCCCCTCGATAACATTCGCTGAAGGCTTTGCCAGTTCGTTCAAGACCGCGCAGATTGTGGACACTGACGCTTACACCGGCGGCGTCCTGACGGCCTTGAAAAACGACGAGGACTTCAACTTCCAACCGCAGAACATTCCGTTCCTGAACTACTACACGGAGACAGGCTTTACGCCGACCCTCAGCGCCGGCTCGCTGATGCTGGCAAGCACTAAAGCCGCCCCCAACACCATCGGTGTCGCCGACACCGGGACCCGCTTCCTGATTACCGTCAGTAACCTGCAGAACGGCGTAACCTTGACCTTCCCGGCTGCGGTAAGTGGCGGCTCCAACAGCCCGAATCTGGAACTGTGGATCGTTCCCAACGCCAATGCCGATGGCACGGGTGGGACGCCAAGTCCAAGTAGTGGCGTGGCCCTTGCCGGCTCATGGACCGCAACCGGCGCCGCCACCAGCGCGTTCGTAGTCTACGAAGTCGTGGCTGACGACCCGAACCAAATCGAGCAGGCCACCATCACGCCGACCGTTGCCTGGAAGCTCAGCAATCCTCCGGCTCTGGGCTTGGGCAATGCATCGAGCTCCACTGCTGGGGCGACCGTATCGTTCGCACCACTCGAAGCTGATGCCTCAGGCTTTGTTCCGCCAGGTTCTCCGCTTCCGACCAACAACGGGAAGGTGAATACCGCCAAGATCGGCTCCCTGCCGCGGTTTAAGAGCACCGCTCCGGGGCTGTCCAACCTCCTCATCATCTACCCCTGTTCGTGCAACCTGCTGTTCCCGTGGGTTGTTCAAGGGCAGGGCACTCAATTCGAAACGGGTCTGGTAGTGGCGAACACTTCCGCCGATCCGGCATCGAGCAGCACCGGATACGCGAACTGGACGCCTACGGACCAGACCGGCGCCACGACCCTGTGGTTCTTCGGTACCCGCACCGGGTCGACAGCGCAGATCGTGCGTGAGCCGCACCCGGCTGGCACGGCCGCCGATCCCCCGATCATTGTTCCGGCTGGTTGCGCGCTCGAGTACATCCTGAGCTACGGCAGCGCCCTGAACTGCGCAGCTCCGCTGTTGGCGGGCATTACTGAAGGCTCCATCAGCACCGCTCCAGGCACTGGATTCGTCGGGTACATCATTGCCACGTCGACCTTCCAGTACTGCCATGGTGTCGCCTATGTCAACGACATCAACGATCCGTATCACGGGGCCTACTACGAAGCCATCGAGATGGACACCCCGTTCTTCTTGAACAGCTTGACGCGTACCGGCCAATGGGGCGAAATGCAGGGTCATTAGGACTCGGCTAACCGTCTAAACCTCAACAGATAGAAGAGGGCGGGCTTCGGCCCGCCCTCTTCTGCTTTTTGTGCTCGTTGGAACGTCTCGTGGGCGGGACGCCCTCGTCCGGGCGCCGGTCAGACAGATGGGACCGGAATCCACCCCACCCGCGCTGGCCAGGCGGGGGAGCATAAAGCGGGTAGGCTCCCCGCAGGACTGACAGTTCCCAGACTGCCAGCGCCGGCGCCTCTTGCGGACCTCCCGCCGCATGCAGTCGGCTCTGCTACCACTCCGGACGCGACCGCCAGCCTTCTACTGCGTCAATTGTGGTCCGGCGGCCGGCCTCGCTCGACGCAGAATCAATAACTTGCGCGCGACTTTCTGGAGAGTGGAGCAGGAGCGTGTGCGGTCGACTCCGCCAGCCGTCCGAGCGTGCCGCTGCGCAGGATTCCGAGCCGCGACTGTGAAGGAGTGGCCTTCCGGGACATGCGGTAGAACCGCTTGCTCACGCGCGCTGCCCGGAATCGGGACTTGGGACATTCACGGAAATGTCGCGCACCAGGCAGCCCATAGTTGGCTACCGGAACGTAACCGTGAACGGAAGGAAGGCGCCCGTCGGCCTCACCCACACGCCGCACGACGCGGGAGGCGGAACCACGTGCGGCCCAACCGGAGTCCACGCGATCGTAATGGTCGCGGACTCATCGGCGGCGAGCTCCGTCTTGTCGGACGTCACCGCCAACCCCGGCGTCGAGGCGGCGGTTACGACGATCTGAGCCGGACCCAGCATGGTGTTCTTTACCATCACTACCGCCTTTCCGGGCTGGTCGGCGCGCAGCTCGACAGTGTCCTTATCAAGCTTCACCTGGCTGCGGAGCTTCCTTACAAGGTCCCGTGCCGCAGCCGACGAGCCACCCGGCAGCGTCCCGTTCGGAAAGCCCGGCGGGAGTCCCGATGGCATCCCCGGCGTCATTCCTGGTGGAAGCGCCGCAGAAACGCCGGGAGGCGCAGCTCCGGGCGCGGGCCCTCTGCCGGGAAAACTCATGTTGAGCCGTTTCATAATGGCGCGCTGGGCCGGCGTGAAGGGGTCCGGCTCTGAGGGGGGAATGTACCAGTACCACTGCCCATCCACGCTCTTCCATGAGCTCTCTACCGTCCCCTTCTCCGGCGCAGACAAAGTGAAAAGAGTGAAGGTGGAGTGGATCTCCGTCGTCACCGCCGCCTTCGTGTAGTCGTCCGAAAAGACGATCTTCAGGATCTCGAAGCCATTGTAGTGCGGCTTGTTGGCGGTAAGGTACGCGTCCTTGCTGTCGTCGGCAACGATGTCGTAAGCCTTGCGGAACTTCCCATCCACATAGGCCTGAAAAAAGGGGCGCACGCGCTCGCGCAGAGCCTCTTCCACGCCCGGCGGCGGAGGCGCCGTCACGGCGGGCTGCGATTGCGCGGCCACCAGAGAGGCGCAGGCCGCCAACAACAACGGAAAGCGTTGCAGGTTCATATTCACTTAGACGGAGCAGTGGGACGAAAAGTAGTTCCAAGACAGAATGGCTGGGAGGCAGGGACTCGAACCCCGATACGCAGATCCAGAGTCTGCAGTCTTACCATTAGACGACCTCCCAGCAGGGTTCAACCGTTATTTTATCACCTCGGACGTGCAGCGGCGCCGAAACAGACTTGTCCAATACAAGATGATCCCGAAACTCCGGATCGGCCACGCAGGCGCTAGGCCCGGCAGAGATCAGAGGATTTCTTGCAGGCGGTGCGCCAGAGCCGGACGGAACGCTACGCGTGGATCGAGACGACCTTGCAGCAGCAGGAGTGCTTTTCTCCGGGCAGGAAGCAGTGCGGCGCCGTGCGCGAAACTCAAATCAGCGGCCGGCTTGCCGCGGCGTGGCCCGGACGGCGCGCTCGAAGGCCCAGCCGCGGATGTGGTTGATCTGCTCCTTCATGGTGCGCGAGAGCGGGACGATGCTCACCGCCGTGCTGACCAGATCCTGATCGGTGATCTCGCGGTCGGCCAGCCGCGCGCGCGTCAGCGCCGACACCACGCACTGCTCGATTTCGGCGCCGGTCCAGCCGATGGTGAACTCCAGCAGTTGATCGATGTTGAAGCGGGACGCATCCTCGCCACGGCGATTGAGGTGAATGCGGAAGATCTCCACCCGCTCCTCTTCGATGGGCAGGTCCACGAAGAACACCTCGTCGAAACGGCCCTTGCGGATCATCTCGGCGGGGAGAAGGTCGAGCCGATTGGCCGTGGCGGCGACAAAAAGCCCGCGAGTCTTCTCCTGCATCCACGTCAGGAAGAACGCGAAGATCCGGCCCTGTTCGCCGCTCGACTCGGTGGAAGTAATGCCCATCTCGATCTCGTCGAACCAGAGCACCGCGGGCGCCATGTCCTCCATCATCTTGCACGACGCGACGAAAACGCCCTCGGGCTTGCCATGCCGCCCGGAGAAGATTTCGATCATGTCCAGGCGGTAAAGCGGAAGGTCGAAATGCGAGGCGATGGCCTTCACGCAGAGGCTTTTGCCGCAGCCCGGAATGCCCATCATGAGCAGCCCCTTGGGCACGATCTCCGCACTCAGCGTGTCACGCATCTGAAAGAGTTTGCGGCGCTCCAGCAGCCATTTCTTGAGGTTGTCGAGACCGCCGACCTCGCCGATGGTGGTGCCCCCAGTGATGTATTCGATGACGCCGCCGCGGCTGACCAGCGCTCGCTTCTCCTCCAGCAGGAAGGGGACGGACTCGGGTCCCAGGCGCCGGCTGGCGCCTTGTGCGCGGCGCAGCGCGTAGCGTGCTTCGTCGAGGGTAAGTCCCTGCATGGCGCGCGCGAACTGCTGCCGCAGGGCCTCGTCGGCATCGATGCCCTCGTCGCGAAGGAATTCCGCCAGCTCGATCACGTCGGGAGTCCTCAGCTCGACGTACAGGAAGCTGCGATCGAGTTCCTCCGGGATGGCCCGGACGGGCGAACTGACCACAATGAACTTCCGCTTGTCGAGACAGTTCGCGTAGAGGTCGCGCAGGCGGCGGCGGATCTCCGCCGAGTCCCGCAGCGGCTCGTGAAAGTCCTTGAGGTGGAAGATGGCCGGAAGCGTGTGCTCGTCGATGAAGTCCAGTGCGACGCGGGGATCGTGGGCGCCGGCCTCGGCTTCGCCTTCCTCGCGCCGCAGTCCCTCGGTGAGGCTCCATGTCCACACGGGCACGGGCTCGGACGGGTCCAGCCGCAGGCCCACCTCGCGCAGCACTCTGGCCACGCGCTGCTCTTCCGTGGAGCGGACGTAGGTGAGCGGCCGGCCGGACTCGAAGACCTCGCGAAGCACTTTCGACGCGCGGCTTTCGGTGGCCTGAGATTGGGCGGCAGATGTTATGAGTTCCATTATGGACGATTCACCGGGACACGCGGCGCCAGCCGCGTCCGCGTTCATTCGTGTTCATTCGTGGCGCCCAGCTTCGTCTCCACGCTGCGGACCTTGTCCTCCATGGACTGCGGGCGGTCGCTCCGCGTGCCGAAGCGCATGCTGGTGGAGATGCGCGGCACGCCCGCTTCGTGCAGCACCTCATGACAGCGCTTCACGGCGGCGAAGACAGCGTCCCACTCTCCTTCCACGTTGGTGCCATAGGCGTGCAGTTTCGTTGAGAGCCCCGCTTTGGCGAACACCCGCTCGCAGGCGGCGACCTCGCGCGACACCGAAACACCGACGCCCATCGGGATGATGCATATATCAGCAATCACGTGCATGGAATCGACCTCCGTCATTCTACTGCTGATGCGTTACCATCGTGTTTTCGGAGAGAAGCCCATGACACGACGTGATCTTCTTAGAAGCGGCATCGCGGTTTCCGCCAGCACTGCGCTTTCTTCCGGCGCGGCGTCCGCCGCCGTACGCGTTGAGGACACCAGCCGGGGGGTGTCGCCCAGAGAACGGCTGCTGCTCGATCCCGGCTGGCGCTTCAGCCTCGGCCACGCCGACGACCCGGCGCGCGATTTCGGGTTCGGCGGCGGGAAAGGGGAGACCTTCGCCAAATCCGGCCGCCTGTTCCCACCCGGCGACATTAAGTATGACGACAGCGCCTGGAAAAAAGTCGATCTGCCGCACGACTGGGCCGTGGAGCTGGCGTTCGAGAACGACAAGGACCTGTATTCGCACGGGTGCAAGCCGCTGGGGCGCAAGTACCCGGCCACCAGCATCGGCTGGTACCGGCGCGTGTTCGACATCCCGGCTACCGACGCGGGCCGGCGCATCGCGCTCGAGTTCGACGGCGTGTTCCGCGATTGCACGGTCGCGCTCAACGGGCACTATCTCGGCAGGAACCTCAGCGGCTACGCGCCCTTCCGTTTCGACGTCACCGATTTCGTCAGCTACGGCAACAAAAACGTGCTGGTGGTGCGGGTGGACGCTTCCATCAATGAAGGATGGTTCTACGAAGGCGCGGGTATCTACCGGCATGTCTGGCTGACGAAAACCTCTCCCGTGCACGTGGCCCACTGGGGCACGTTCGTGCGCGCGGAGGTGACGGGCGGCGCGGCCACGATTCGGGTCACCACCGAGGTGGGAAATAACAGCGATGAAGAGCGCACCTGCCAGGTGGTGTCGGCCATCGTGGATGGCGAAGGCAGGGTTGTGGGGACGGTTCGGTCCGCGCCCGCGCCGGTGACGCCGTGGGGCCGCCTCGAATTCGAGCAGCGGATTGCGGTGGACAACCCGGCGCTGTGGTCGCCGGACACGCCGAATCTGTATCGGCTATTGACCGCGGTGGAGAGCGGCGACGCCGTCGTGGATCGCGACGAGACGACCTTCGGCATCCGCACTCTGCGCTTCGATGCCAACGACGGCTTCTTCCTGAACGGCCAGCGCGTGGAAGTCAAGGGCACCTGCAATCACCAGGATCACGCCGGCGTGGGCGCGGCGCTGCCGGACCGCATTCAGTACTACCGCGTCGAGCGACTGAAAGAGATGGGTTCGAACGCCTACCGCACCTCGCACAATCCTCCCACGCCGGAGCTGCTCGACGCCTGCGACCGTCTGGGCATGCTGGTGATGGATGAGAGTCGAATGATGTCCTCGAATCGCGAGGGCCTGAGCGAGCTGGAGCGCCTGATTCGCCGGGACCGCAATCATCCCAGCGTGGTGTTGTGGTCCCTGGGCAACGAGGAGCCGGAGCAGGAGACCGAACGCGGCGCGCGCATCGTGACCACCATGAAGCGGCTGGCCCACAAGCTGGACCCCACGCGTCCCGTCACCGCCGCGATGAATGACGCCGGCTGGACCGGCGCGGCGCCGCTGATGGATGTTCGCGGCTTCAACTATAAGGAGCCGGGCATCGATGCCTATCACAAGCACTTGCCGAATCAGCCCATGGTTGGTTCGGAGACCGCCAGCACCGTTTCCACGCGCGGCATCTACGCAACCGACAAGGAGCGCGGTTACGTCAGCGCCTACGACGTGAATGTCCCGCGCTGGGGGAGCACCGCCGAGAAATGGTGGAACATCTACGCGGAGCGTCCGTTCCTCGCGGGCGGATTTGTGTGGACCGGGTTCGATTATCGCGGCGAGCCCACGCCCTACGGCTGGCCGTGCATCAGCTCGCACTTCGGCATCATGGACACCTGCGGCTTCGCCAAGGACAACTTCTACTATTACCAGGCGTGGTGGGGATCGAAACCCGTGCTGCATCTGTTCCCGCACTGGAACTGGAAGGAAGGCGAGGAGATCGCGGTGTGGTGCCACACCAATCTGGAGCGTGTGGAGTTGTTCCTGAACGGACGCAGCCTGGGCGCGCAGAACGTGGTGAAGAACCGGCACCTCGAATGGAAGGTGAAATACGAGCCCGGAGCGATCGAGGCGCACGGCTATCAGGGCGGCGAGCAGGTGCTCACGGCGAAGCGCGAGACCACCGGCGCGCCCGCTCGGATCATCCTGCGGCCGGACCGCACGCGCATCTCAGCGGACGGCGAGGACGTGTCCATGGTGGCGGTGGAAATCGTGGACAGCGAGGGCCGCATTGTATCCACGGCCGAGAACGAGATCGCGTTCAGCGTCGAAGGCAACGGGCGGCTGATCGGCGTGGGCAACGGCGATCCGAGCAGTCACGAATCCGACAAGGGCGACCGGCGCAAAGCGTTCAACGGCCTCTGCATGGCCATTGTGCAGGCCTCGAGGCAGGATGGCGAGTTGAAGATCACGGCTTCGTCGCCGGGTCTGGAGGGCGTCTCGGCCACGCTGGAATGTGCGCCGGCCAGGCCGCGGCCCACGGCGTAGCGGCGGACATGCTCAAGGTCTGGCGCCGGGCTTTCCCGTACCTCTGGCGTTATCGCCGCGCCCTGTTTCTCGGCATGGGGTCGCTCATCATGAAGGACGTCATGGGCGCGGCTCTTCCCCTGGTGATTGGCGCCGGAGTGGACTCTCTGGTGAAGGGCTTCCAACTGGCCAGCGTGACGCGGCTGGCAGCGCTGCTGGTGGTTTTGTCAGTGGCCAAAGGGATCTTCCTGTACTGGATGCGCGTGATTCTGGTGGGCATGTCGCGCGACGTCGAGTACGATCTGCGCAACGACTTGTTCGCGCACCTGATCCGCCTGTCGTCCGATTTCTTCGCGCGCTACCGCGTTGGCGACATCATGGCCCGCGCCACCAACGACCTCAACGCCGTGCGCATGGCGCTCGGTCCCGGCGTCATGTACTGGACCGAGACCGTCTTCACGCTGATCTTCGCCATCGCCATTATGATGAAAGTGGACTGGGTGCTCGCCGTCGCCGTGCTGATCCCGGCGCCGGCGGTGAGCTTCGTGGTGGTGTACTTCGGCCGGCGCATCCACGACCGCTTCGAGAAGATCCAGGCATTGTTCTCCGACATCAGCAGCCGCGTGCAGGAGAACCTGTCGGGCGTCCGCGTGGTGCGCGCCTACGTGCAGGAGAAAGCCGAGCTGGAGAAGTTCGAGTCGCTCAACCTCTTGTACGTCGACCAGAACATTCGTCTGGCGCGCTTGTCCGCGCTGTTCAATCCGCTGCTGCAAGCGCTGGTGGGCGTGATGTTTCTCATCGTGCTCTGGGCCGGCGGCTGGCGCATGTTGAACCACCACATCACGCTCGGCCAGTTCGTGATGTTCAACACGTTCATGGGGTTGCTGATATGGCCCATGATCGCGCTCGGCTGGGTGGTGAATCTGATGCAGCGGGGCAAGGCGTCGTGGGAGCGCATCATGGAGCTCATGGACGAGCAGCCGTCCATCGCCGCTCCGCCGCATCCCGCGCGCCTTCCGGAGAAGCGCGAAGGCCGCGAGCCGCGCCGCCATACGGATCGGGAACTCGCGGGTTTTGGCGGCGAGGCCGCGGTCCGTTTTGCGCGAGATCCTCAAAAGTTGCGGGGGGAGGTTCGGTTCAATGGCGTGGAGGTGCGGTATCCTGGCGGCGCGGCTCTGAAGAGAGTGGATCTGGAGATCCCCGCTGGAGCGACAGTGGCCGTGGTTGGGCACACCGGCAGCGGCAAGAGCACGCTGGCTGCGCTGATCCCGCGCCTGCTGGATACGACGGCGGGCAGCGTGCTGGTGGATGGCTTCGATGTGCGCGCTCTCGACCCGGAGGAGCTGCGGCGGCAGATCGGATTCGTGCCCCAAAAGACGTTCCTGTTCAGCGCAACACTGGCCCGGAACATCGCCTGGGGTGTGCCGGGAGCAGATCGCGCGTCCATCGAGCGCGCCGCCGCGCTGGCGGGCCTTGCGCCGGACATCGCTACATTTCCGGCCGGTCTCGACACGGTGGTGGGGGAACGCGGCCTCACCCTTTCCGGCGGGCAAAAACAGCGCACCGCGATCGCCCGCGCGCTGCTGAGGGATCCACGCATCCTGATCCTCGACGACGCGTTGTCCAGCGTGGATACCGTGACCGAGGAACACATCCTCGAGGGGCTGACGCGGATCATGCGCGGGCGTACGACAATCCTGATCTCGCATCGCGTCTCCACCGTGCGCCACGCGGACCGCATCTTCGTGCTGGAGTATGGCGAGTTGGTGGAGCAGGGCACGCACGCCGAACTTATTGGCAACGGCGGCTATTACGCCGGCCTGTATCAGAAGCAACTGCTCGAAGAAGAACTGGAAGCCATCTGACGTGGTGCAACCTGCGACCCACTCGTAGATATCGCAGAACTTCACGCCGAGCCGCAACGGTAACGGTGCGGCCCGCGGACTCGAAAGCCGATTCCTGTGCCGGAAAGGAGCCGGGTGGGGGTGGCCTGCGCTCAATGGTAACCACTTACCCCGATGGGCCAGCTCGGTTACGCGAGCCGGCCTGGTGTCCCGCCGGATCCGGCGGCACGGATAACTCCCCGTCGGATTCGAGTTCCTCGAGCGCTTCGTTCAATTCACTTGCGCGGATCGGCTTTGCCAGATACCCGTCCATGCCGCAGGCGAGGCAACGCTCGCGGTCCCCTTTCATGGCGTGGGCGGTCATGGCAATGATCCGTTGGTGCCGGCCGGTGGCCTTCTCCCCGCCGCGGATTCTGGCGGTGGCCTCAAACCCGTCCATTTCGGGCATCTGGACGTCCATCAGCACCATGTCGAAGTCCTGCTGTTCCAGCGCCTTGATGGCCTCGATCCCGTTCGCCGCCACCACTGCCGCGTGACCGCGTTTCTCGATGAGCCGCTGCGCTACCTGCTGGTTGACGACGTTGTCTTCCGCCACCAGAACGCGCAGCCTGCGCCGGTTCTCACGGAGGGAATGCCGTGTGATGGGGAGGGACGGCGATCCCTCGGAGATTCCTACGCCCAGCACGGCCAGGATCGCCGCGCGCAGTTCGGATTGCCGAAGCGGTTTGGTCAGATAGCTGGCGATGCCCAGTTCGCGGTTGCGCGCCGCATCGCCGCGTTGTCCGCTCGAAGTCACCAGGATCACCCTGGTTCCATCGAGCAGCCCCTCCTCGCGGAGCTTCCGTACCAGCGTGAAGCCATCCATTTCCGGCATGTGGTAGTCGCACAACAGCAGCGGGAACGGGTGGCCCCCTTCGCTGGCTTCGCGCAGCAGGTCCGGCACCTCGCGGGAACCCTGCGCCACCGTCGCCTGCATATTCCAATGGCTCACCATGTTGCTCAGGATCCGCCGGTTCGCCGCGTTGTCGTCGACGATCAGCACTGGCGTGTCCACCAGACACTCCGGCCCGATCGGTTGCACCGCATGCCCGGCGGCTTCTCCGATTTCGAATCGCACCGTAAAATGGAACCGGCTTCCCAGGCCCGGATCGCTCTCAACCCAGAGCCGTCCCCCCAGCATGTGTACCAGGCGCATGGAAATTGTAAGCCCCAGCCCGGTGCCCCCGTACCGCCTTGTGGTGGAGGCGTCCGCCTGGGTGAATGCCGCGAAGATCGCCTGCTGTTTTTCGCGCGGAATGCCAATACCGGTATCGCGCACCACAAAATGCAGCGTTACCTGATCCTGAGTGCGTTCCTCCGCGGTCACCTCCAGCGCCACTTCCCCGCGGTCCGTAAACTTTATGGCGTTGGCCACCAGATTCACCGTGATCTGGCGCAGTCGCGTGGCGTCACCAATGACCATCTCCGGAACATCCTCGGCGATGCCGCATACCAGCTCGAGGTCCTTTTCATGCGCGCGAAGCGCCAGCGCGCGGATGCTTTCTTCGAGGCTGTCGCGCAGGTTGAATTCGACGGCGTCGAGATCGAGTTTCCCCGCCTCGATCTTGGAGAAGTCCAGAATGTCGTTGATGATGGTGAGCAGTGAGTCGGCGGACTGCTTCACCGTGGCCAGGTTGTCTCGCTGCTCGCTGGTGAGGTCCGTTGCGAGGGTGAGCTCGGTCATGCCCAGAATGCCGTTCATGGGCGTGCGGATCTCGTGGCTCATGTTGGCCAGAAAGTCGCTCTTGGCGCGGTTCGCCGCCTCGGCCGCGTCCTTGGCGTTGCGCAGCTCCTCGGTCCGTTCCGCCACCAGCCGAGCCAGTTTGCCGGCGCGTGTGCGCAGTTGCCGGGTGTGCACTCGCTGACCCGCGAACGCAGCCAGCAGGACCGCCAGCGTACACGCCAGATAGAACCACAGGGTCTCATAGAAATGCGGCTTCAGAACCAGCCGCAGCGAGGCGCCCTGCTCGTTCCAGACATCGTCGCCATTCGAGGCCACTACCCGGAACTGGTACGCCCCCGGCGGCAGGTGCGTGTAATAGGCCACGCGGCGCGAGCCGGCGTCCACCCAGTCCTGATCGTATCCTTCCAGCTTGTAGCGGAACCGCACTCTTGCCGGAACCAGCAGGCTCAGACTGGTGTAGTGAAACTCGATGCGATCCTTGCCGGGCGGGATGCGCAGGTCATTCCGCGCGGGAAGCGTATCCCCGTCGGCCAGCACCTCCTCGATCACCACCGGGGGAATCAGATTGTTGCGATGCAGGTGCGCCGGATCGATCGCCACAACGCCCTTTTGCGTGGTAAACCAGAGCCTGCCGTCCCGGGTCCCCCAGCCCGCCGGCTGGGCGATGGGAGAGGCTTCGCTGGTCTTCATGCCGTCGGCGGTATCGTAGTGAGTCGTCTTGATGGTCGCAATCCGACCGGCCGCGAAGTCGTCCAACTGCTGCCGGGGGGCCATGTAGATGCCGTTCGGAGCGCCGATCCAGATGTTGCCGGCGCTATCGGCCAGAGCGCGCGAGGGATAGTCGTCGAACAGGCCGGAGGCTTTGGTGTAGCGGGTGACCCGGCCGTCCGGGATGGAGAAACGAGTCAGACCGGGTACTCTTCCGCCCAGCCAGAGACTGCCCCGGTTATCGTTGAAAATCGAGGTGACCGGGAAGTCGATCTGTTTCTGCCAGGCCTTTTCGGGCGGCGCGCCCCGGGCGAACTTAAACAACCCCAGCACCGTCCCGAACCACAGTGTTCCGGACGAATCCCGATCGATGACGAACGTGTAGTTGCCCGGCGCGGAGAGCGGAGTGGTCTGCCCGCGGAAGGTGAGAGGCCGGACCTGCCCGTCCCGGAACCGCAGGGCGAGCGTTTCCGAAGTAGTCACGATCAGCCCTTCGTCGTCCTCGTTGATCGCGGAGATATAGCAGTTCGACAGGCGCCCGTGCGCCGTGTATTGCGTGAACTTCCCATCTTTGTAGCGGGTCAGTCCGCCCGTGGTGCCCATCCAGAGACTGCCGTCCCTGCTTTCAAAAAGCCCGTTGCCGTACACGCTGGGTAATCCCTGGCTGAGCGTGAATGGCGTCACCACGTTGTTGCGGATGCGCGCCAGGCCGCCTCCCGTACAGAAGACATACAAACTTCCGTCCCGAGTCTCGGTAGCCGTCGCGGTCAGATTCGAGGGAAGCTTCTCTTTCACGGTAAACGTGGTGAACCGGGTGTCGCGAAAACGGTCCAGTCCGCTGACGGTCCCCACCCAGAGGCTTCCCTCGCGATCCTCGTACAGCGACAGAACCCGGCCGTCGCTCAGACCATCGGGCGAACTGAACGACGAAACCTGGCCGCCGGTCATACGATACAATCCCGCGGCATTCGAGGCCATCCACAGGTTGCCCTCGCGGTCCTTGAGAAGCGCGTTGACGCCGCTGCGGATGCGGTCTCGCGCCACCGGCGCGGCGCCGTGCCCGAGGAGGTCCATCCGGTACAAACCGCTCAGCGTGCCCAGCCAGGCGCGCTGAGCGCCATCCTCCAGCAGAGCGGTCGTCCGCAGGGTGTCGTGAAACCGGTCAAACGTGGCGAGCCGGCCCTGGCTCCACGCATAGAGCGCCGTCGAGCCGCCGATCCACACCGTGCCCCGCGCGTCTTCGAGGAAGCCGTAAATCCATCCGGTGCCACGCCGCAGCATGCGCGGGGCGCCGTTCTCCAGTACGTAGATGAAATCATCCGCCCCGACAAAGACCTGATGTTCGCGCGACTCGAACAAAACCCGGACGCTGCCATCCGGCAGAGCGGCGGGCGGCCGGTAGTCCGAGAAAAGGCCGTTGCGGTAGAGCAGTGTCCTCGACCTGCTGCGGATCAGCAGATCGCCGTCCGCGCCCCGGCAAATGGCCATCATCGGCTCATTGACCGGCTGGCCTTCCACCAGCGGCTCGACCTGAACGAAACGCACCCCGTCAAACCGCACCAACCCGGCCGAAGTCATCAGCCAGAGGTACCCGTCGGGGCTCTGCAGAATCTGATACACGGCCTCCCCGGCCAGACCGTTCTGCGACGTCCAGACGTCGTGACCGTACTGGTCGATATTCCTGTCGCGGTTCAGGCCAAAACAGACACCCGTAGCACACCCAACGAGCAGACAGATTATGCCGCCACGGATCTGTCGGTACACGGGCCGAACCTCTCAAGTCCTTATCGGCCTTTTCAGGCTTGTACCTTAGCCTGTGGGAATAACCGCCCTGACGATCGGCCGCACGCGTCAGCAAGCGGTCCCCGAGGCGTCTGCCATAGGCGCCAGCCCAGGTTTCTAAGGAGTGGAGATTGAACCCGCGGCCGGTTGCCCGCCCGCCAGCGCCGCCGGATAGTGCAACTCGGAGGGATCGAAGCTGGCGCCCGCTCCGCCTGCCCGCAACACCGCCGCGTTCCGGAACGGCGTCCCGTTGGCGCGATTCCGCGGAGCGAGGATCAGAGGACACCTTGTCGCAGGACAAGTCCGCCCGTCCGGAACAACCGAGGTCGATGCCTCCCAGGCGATATCGCCCGTGGGGCAGAGAGACAAGGCCGTCCAGCCGGAACAACCGGGGTCAAGACCGCCGCGTTTGGCCCGGGTCAAGGTCGCCTGGCCGGAGGCGAACCGAGGATCCGCCGCAGCGCAGGACAACGCCCCACGTTCCCGGTTACGGCTGCATGCGGCCGGCCCAGTGCAGGAAGCGCCACAGGTCGCGGCGCAGGCGCCACGACAGCGACCAAAACTCCCGGAAGGCGATCTCTTCGGCGGGACGGCCCAGATACGTCTCCATGCGCCAGCGCAGGTACGGGCTCCGCCATGGCCGCAGCCGGTACCCCCTGGTGGCCTGCCAGATAGTCCCCAGCATCAGGGTACCAGCGCGCTGGCCGACTTTGTTTCCTTTGCGCCCGCGGCGGTGGCGTAGTAGCCGGTGCGCGTCCGCACGGTGGGCGAACCCGGCCCCTTCACAGTGACGCGGATCTGCCGGAAGGTGCCATCGAGGGCCGGGTTCGCCGGCGTATAGGCGATGATGTACTGGTTGCGAATCTCGTGGGCCACGCGCATAGCGATCTCGTCCACCTCGGCCAGCTCCTTCGGATAATAAGCGAGCCCGCCGCTGGCCACGGTGAGCGAATTGAGCACCCGTTTGGCCTTCTTCGCTTCGTGCGGCTCCTCTTCGCTGAGCAGGCCCACGGCGAAGATGAGGACCTCGCTCTTCTGCGCCTTGTCCACCAGTTTCTCCAGCGTGTCGCGATCGTTGCTGGCGGTATCGTTGCCATCGGTGATCACCAGCAGCACCTTCTTGTCCTTCTTGCCCTTCTGCTTGAGATAGTCCATGGACAGGCTGATGGAATCGCGCAGCGCGGTTCCGCCCCGCGCGTCGATGCGCGCGATCCCCTGTTCCAGCAGGCGCATGTCGTTGGTAAATTCCACGTCGAGATAGGGCTCGTCGTTGAAGTTCACGATGAACACCTCATCCTGCGGGTTGGAGGCCTTCACCAGGTCGATCGACGCGCGTTCCACCTTCGCCCGCTTGTCGCGCATGCTGCCGCTGTTGTCGATCACCATGCCGATGGAAACGGGCACGTCCTCGCGCCGGAAGACCTTGATGCTCTGCTCCGCTCCGTTCTCGTAGACCTTGAACGCGTTCTGCGGCAGGTCGGTGAGGAGCTTGCCCTTGTGGTCCACCACGCTGGCGTGCAGCACCACCAGCCGCGACTCGCTGGTGAACTTCGGTACGTCCTCGCTCTGCGCCAGCAGCACGGCGGCGGCCAGCGGAGTAATGAGTACACTACTGAGTCGGAGCATAATAGCCGAGACGATAGAACGCCTTCAGCGGAGGCAGACCGGCTGGCTGCACCAGCTTCACCTGCACGTGCCTGTACTTCCCGTTGCGTTCCTGGTTCTTTGGAGTATATCCCAGCACGTATTGATTCCGAAGCTCGACGCCAATCTTGGCCGCCACGTCGGGCAAGTCGGCGAGGTTGTCGACTTCGTAGGCCCGCCCGCCGGTCTGTTCGCTGGTCTGCTGCAGGAGTCCGGGGCCGGCCATTTCCTCCGGCGTGCGCGACCGGCTGGAGATCGGCTCGTAAATGCCGATGGCGTAGATCTGCACGTCGGCTTCCCTCACCGCGTTGCGGATCTCGGTTTCGGTGTAGCGGCTGCTGTTGTCGCCGCCGTCGGAGATGATCAGAACGGCCTTACGCGGATTCCTCGCCTTCTTCATTTCGTGCATCGCCAGGTAAATGGCATCCAGCAGCGCGGTGCGCCCCTTCGATTGCGTGAAGGTCAGGCTGTTCTGGATTTCCTCCGAGTTGGGAGTGAACGGCACCGCAAGCTGAGGGCTGTCGTTGAATTCCACCAGGAAGAATTCATCCTGCGGGTTGGCGGTCTTGAAGAATTCGGAGGCGGCCTGGCGGGACTTCTGCAGCTTGGGGCCCATGCTGCCGCTGGTATCGAAAACCAGCCCCACCGAGAGCGGCGCGTCCTCGCTGGAAAACTGCGTCACCGTTTGCTCCACCTTGTCTTCAAAAAGCTTGAAGTGCTGCTTTTCGAGCCCGGTCACGAAACGGTTTAACGGGTCCGTGACGGTGACCGGGATGAGCACCAACTGCGTCTCCACGCGGATATTCGAGTGGGACACCAACTGCTTTGGCCCGGGTTTCGTGCTGGTCCGCGGTGCAATGGTGACGCGCGCATCCGGAGCGGGGGGCGGGGGTGCGGGCTGGTCATCGCCGGCGGGAAATCCGTGAGCCAGGCAACAAAATCCTAAAAGCGCAAAGGCCGCGAGCCGGGCCCCCATACGGATCGGGGAAGCGCAGGTTTCGGCGGCGCGGCCGTGGTCCGTCTTGCGCGAGTTCCTCAATAGCGCAAAGGGCCCGGCAGCTAGCCTCCCCACGAATAAGAAACTCCAAATCACGCGCCGCCGAGGCTCCGTCTTGCGCGAGTTCCTAAGAAGAAACGGGATCAGACGGGATTGTGCGAGGACTCTGGTCAGCACGGCGTGCGCCCTCAGTTGCGACCGGCTTTCAGTATAACACCGGCCGGTGGCGTCGCGGCCTCACGTTCAATCGGCATGGTCAGAATAAGCTCTTTGTTTCCAATTTATTGGAAGTTGTTGCCTATGGACGTGCGAGGGGGCCGCGCGGTTTCACCCCCTCAGATCTGCCGCAAGACCTCTTCCAGCGCCTCCACGAAGAAGTACTCACCCCACATCACCGATTCGTCCACGCCCAGCTCCTTGTGGATGTGATAGACCCCGCCCCTGAGAATGCCCTCCCATTTCTTGTCTTTGCGCCCGAGATACTTCAGGCAGAGCGTCCGCACGATGAGCGCCGCGCTGGACCAGTAGAAATGCGAGCGCACGCGGTCGGAGGTGGAGGATCGCAGACGCAGCAGCGCCGCCGCGGCAATGGCCGCCGCCGAGGTGTCCAGAAGCTGCCGGTTGTTCGCGGGCGCGTTGAAGTCCCAGGGCGGAACGCCATCAGCGTGCGTATTGGCGATGTAGTAGCTGGCGCAGGCCTCGGCGGTTTGCAGAAAGCGCGGATCGCGGGTGTATTCGTAGGCCACGGTGAACCCGTACATGGCCCACGCCAGACCGCGCGACCAGCAGGAATCGCCGCGATAGCCCTGCTGCGTGCTCTCCCGGAGGAACTCGCCGCTGGCAAGGTCAAAGATGCCCTCGTGCGCGGTGGACCCATCGCCCCGCACCAGGTAGCGTCGCGTGGTCAGGCAGTGCCGGATGGCGATGTCGCGCAGTTTGCGGTCGCCGCTCTCGCGCGCGGCGTAGAAGATGATGCCGACGTTCATCATGATGTCGATGAACAGCGAATCGGGGGAAATGAACGACCGCAGGTACTGGCCTTTCTCCTGGAAGCGCTGCGCCATGGTGCGCCCGGCTTCGATCAGCACCTCGTTGAGCGCAGCCTCCCTTGCGAGCTTGAACCAGCGGTGATACGTGGACAGGAAAAGGAAGCCGAGGTCCTGGCAGTCTTCATCCTGTTTGCGTTGCTCCAGCGCCCGGGAGTAGTGGATGGCCTGCTCGCGCCAGAACGAAGGGCCGCCGTTTTCCTGTTCCGCCCGCTTCTCGAAGATCCACATCATGCCCGGCAGAAATCCGTCGCACCAGTTCGTCCACGCGGGCCCCTCGTGTTTCCAGCGTCCGTTCTGCGTGTACATGGGATAGAAATCCGGATACTTGTGAATCAGCTCCCGAACCTGGTGCTGGGCGAACCGGAACGAATCCTCGAACAGGGTCCGGTCGTCGTCGAGAAAAAACTGTAGCACTTCGCGCTCCCTGGCTTCTACCTCAGTGTACGTGACCCGGAGGCGGCTTGGTTGCGCACCCCCTCGCAATCTGCCAGGATCTACTTCATGGCCGCAACCAAAGTTACCGTGCGCAACAACGGACCCATCCTGATCGAGGGAGACTTCGAGATCTACGACGCCGACGGCGGGCAGTACGGCCTGGCGGGCCGCAAGGTGATCGCTCTGTGCCGGTGCGGTTTCTCCGACAACAAGCCGTTTTGCGACGGCCATCACGGCGTGCAGGGTTTCGAGTCGCTCTGTCGCGCGTTCAATCTGCCGGAGCCAAAGCCGAAGACCTGAGCAGGCGTTTCGACATTTGCACAGACTTAAGTCCAATACTGTTCACTTAAGAACATTTCTGTGGTATTCTGTTTCGGACAGGAGGACCACAGATGGCACGTACGGTTGCACAACTGCCGCAGGGTACTCGAATCGCCGACTACATCAGCCTGGGCGTCCTCGCCAGGACGTTTCCGCTGGACAGAGTGAACGCGGTGGTTGCCGCCGCCGGGAAAACCAGCCGGCGGCAGCGGGATTTGCCCGCTCATGTGGTTGTCTACTACGTCATCGCCTTGACGTTGTACATGCAGGTCTCGTATCGAGAAGTACTGCGGTGTTTACTGGAAGGCATTCGATGGTTGCTGGGGCCGGAGTGGGCAGTGAAGGTGGCCGGC
>Ga0326727_10005898_pt1 | contig 34318 bp, 46 predicted proteins | sample MB2enrmetagenome_FD_207643 | JGI IMG/M metagenome (GOLD analysis project Ga0326727, IMG submission 207643) | Lab enriched peat soil microbial communities from McLean, Ithaca, NY, United States - MB29MY | ecosystem: Environmental > Terrestrial > Soil > Wetlands > Peat | place: USA: New York...
AGGGCAAGAAAGAATCACAGCCCCAGACGACAAGGCTATTCTAGCTGGACGATCGCCTATCACGATTTTGTTTGCATGATGACCCAACAAGAAACCCCGGGCTTTAGCCCGGGGAGTACGTCATTCTTTCGGATTTGACGAGTTACTCCGGCTTTCCATACGAGTTCAGCTGGGGATAAATGGAAAAAGCGTCGCGATGTCCATTTTACTTATCGAAATGAGGGGCAAGGGCGATCAAGGTATTCGATAACAATGATTTTTATCCCCAGTTTCAGCCGCCTTTTCCACACCTTGTTCACTTTGTTGGGCTTTTAAGGGGTTTTTTGGCGCTTTTAGGCCTTGACGACATTTTTGCATGGACTATATTTGTAAACAGTAAGTTTGAAATCGTTGGAGGCGGCCAAGAGGGATTCCGAAAGGAATCGCCACGGTGTAGTTCTTACCGAAAGAACGAAACCGTGACCGGATCGAAAACGTGAAACATCGGAAGATGGTTCAAAAGATCGGTCAGGACCTCTGGTCGGACAAAAAAACAGGAAAGCGTGGAGTTTGCTAAAAGCTTTGGCTGATGGCTGACGAAACGCAAGGTAAGCGGACGCGTTCGGGTAACCGGACTGGAAAGTCGAGTTCATAGGACTGAGCCCTGTGAAACGAATCAATCCGCGGAAGATTTTCCGTTCATCGCATTGCGCTTCGGCCTACGGCCACGCGCATCGAACGGGAAGGGCTTCTTCTTTCCACACTGCTCGCCGTTGGGGTAGCTGAGTAATCCAAAATTCGATGGCGTTTGCGCCATCGGGTTCGGAACGAAAGTTCTGTGGCGGGAGATCCTGTTTTTCCAACTTAACTCAGAAATACTTGGGCGCAGAAGCTCTGCTTCGCTTGATCGTTGCCATTGACGTTTGCGCAAGCAAACCGAGAAGGCGACCGGTCGGGAGGCAGATGCTTCTCCCCCAATGTATGTCGACACAGGCTGGGGAGCGTTCGCGCTTCCCAGCCTCTCCTTTTTTTATGGGGATTTGACACGCGCGCCGGTTTCCCATACAATCACTTGGTAAATCCCTGAGGAAAACCACGAAAGTCACTTAGGTCGATTGGCTATAGATTTTCACAGCTCTTGCGGCTGTTTTTCTTCGAAAAGGGATGCGCTGGCGCAGTATAAAAAATAAACATTAATTTTTAAAAACTATGGCAGAAAAAGAAAAGTTCGACCGATCCAAGCCGCACTTGAACGTCGGCACGATCGGCCACGTTGACCACGGCAAGACCACCTTGACGGCGGCCATCACGCACGTTTTGTTTTTGAAGGGTTGGGCAAAGAAAGAGGAGAAAGTCGATCAGATCGACAACGCTCCGGAAGAGAAAGCGCGTGGTATCACCATCGCGTTGCATCACTCGGAATATTCCTCGGAGAAGCGCCACTATGCGCACGTTGATGCTCCGGGACATGCCGACTACATCAAGAACATGATCACCGGTGCCGCCCAGATGGACGGTGCAGTGCTCGTCGTCGCCGCGACTGACGGCCCGATGCCGCAGACCCGTGAGCACATCTTGCTCGCTCACCAGGTTGGTGTGCCGAACATCATCGTGTTCCTCAACAAGTGCGATATGGTGGACGATCCGGAATTGATCGATCTCGTCGAGTCCGAAGTTCGCGAACTCCTCACGAAGAACGGCTTTGATGGCGAGCACGCTCCGGTGATCCGTGGTTCGGCGTTGAAGGCGCTTGCCGCAACCGATGCAGATTCGCCGGATGCGAAGCCGATCCTCGACCTCGTCAAGGCGATGGATGATTACTTCCCGGATCCGGTTCGCGAGATCGACAAGCCGTTCCTTATGCCTATCGAGGACATCTTCTCGATTGAAGGCCGCGGCACGGTCGTCACGGGACGTATCGAGCGTGGTCGCGTAAAGGTGAACGAGGAAGTCGAGGTTGTTGGCCTTAAGCCGACCCAGAAGACCGTCGTCACCGGTATCGAAATGTTCAACAAGAGCTTGGATGAAGGCCAGGCAGGTGATAACGCCGGTTTGCTTCTTCGCGGTCTTAAGAAAGAGGACGTGGAGCGCGGACAGGTGCTTGCAAAGCCGGGCACGGTGACCCCACACGCGGAGTTCGAAGGCGAGATCTACGTGCTCTCGAAAGAAGAGGGTGGCCGTCACTCTCCGTTCTTCAAGGGCTACAAGCCGCAGTTCTATATCCGCACCACGGACGTGACCGGAGAGGTCACGCTTCCGGAAGGAATGGAAATGGTCATGCCGGGTGATACCGTCAAGATTATGGTCAAGCTCATCACGCCGGTCGCCATGGAAGACAAGATGCGTTTCGCCATCCGCGAGGGCGGCAAGACCGTCGGCGCCGGTACCGTGACGAAGATCATCAAGTAAGCAACATACAACCGCCTTACGGGCACGGCGTCGCGACCTGCTGGTCGCGCGCCTGAGCGCTCGGCACCTTCGTGCCTCCGCGATCGCCCTTAAAGGCGGTTTTATGTTGCTTACGTTTTTAATTTTGGTCACGGTACCGGGCGCCTCCGAGGATATGGCTCTTAAAGATGATTTTCATTTTTGCCTAAGTGCTGATATCATCTTGAATATGACTGAGAAGTTCGATCCGTTCGATTCGCAAATCAAAGGGGTCAAGGATATTCCTGAATCGGAGAGGGGAAAATATGCCGATCTTCCCGACGGCGGATTTGTGAGAAAAGAAGTTATTGAAAACGAAGAACAATTTCGGACGGACGTCCAGAAACGCAACGGAAGACCATTTCTCTCGGTAGAGGCCGGAGAGGAGCTACCAAAGCGGCAAATGCTTAGTGAGGCGGATATTGCGCACGAAGAAGCATTGATGATAGATAGAATGCGGCACCGTACGGTTGAAGATATCGAAGGTTTCAATATCAACGAGGATGGCTTGGCGATACATGGTACCAAGCTTTCTCGTCTAGAAGATATTTTAAAGAATGGACTCGGTCCTATTGTTGCCTCAGATCCAAAGGTGGAGGTTGATTTTAACATTGTCGGAACGGAAGGAACTCAAAATGATAATGAAACCTACGCGAAGGTAGGTTTTGGTCCAGACCGCATGCGTTATGGAGGTCAATGTGTGTTGGTAACGGATATTTTTAAGAAGCTGTGGCCTAATTGGATAAACGCGATTGTGAAACGTGGGGTGGGCGAGCAATCATGGCAGCAATTGGATGTTAGGGCGCGCACAAGGAAATTAGATGGAATTAATTCCCAGGAGACAAAATTTTTAGAAGTGAGCGACTGGCATGGTTGGAATGGCAAAATTCCGAACTCCGAAGGGCTTGAAATACTTCCACAATCCGAAAAAATTATTCCTGAAGCGGTACCAGAAAAAAGGATTGAAGAACACTTCGAGCCCGGCTGGAGTAGCGAGCAATTCAGAATACCAATGAAATATGAAGGAGGTAAGCATACCGATGCAGACGCTATGGCAAAACAATTGCTCGGTCATTGGGCATTTAATGGGATTGTGATACCAAGAGAGCCTAGGGCTGTAAGGAAAGAACTTCTTCCAGAAGAGGCTCTGCGATTGATTATTGAAATTCAAAACAGAGTTCTTCCCAAAGGAGAACAAATCCCGGTGTATGATGACGCGGGACGTTGTTTATATAATCCTTTAAAGTAAGATTTCACCCAATGCTTCGCATAAACAAAAAACCCGTTGTCGGGTTTTTTGTGAATCCAAGCATGGTGCTGGATGATCCGGACTGACACCGTAATTATGATAACAACTCCAAAGCATTCGTCAAAACTTTTTTAATCTTTATTTAATGTTCTTCTTTGCATCTATTTGCGGGAGTGCGGGGATTTGCGCCCCGTGGATTCATGATGTCAGTCCGAATCCAGTACTACACCACCCCCGCAGGGAGACTAGCAAATCACCGATTAAAACTATCTAAAGTCATTTAAGCCATTACTTGTTGCACTTGTTGACACTTTCACGGGATTTGCTATACTCTCTTGGTACCTAATATGGCTAAGACAGATACTCCACAAAAGTTGCGCTTGCGCATCAAGTCGTACGATCACAAACTGATCGACAATTCGGCACGCCAGATCATCGAGGCCGCCGAGCGGAACGATGCAAAGGTGGTGGGTCCTATCCCGCTTCCCACGGAAGTAAAGCACTACACCGTCAACCGTTCGACGTTTGTCCACAAGGACGCCCGCGAGCAGTTCGAGCTCCGCATCCATAAGCGCCTCGTCGAAATATTGAACCCCAGCCAGAAGATCATCGAATCGCTTTCAAATCTGAACCTTCCCGCCGGCGTCGATATCGAGATAAAGATGGTATAAAACAAAAAGCCCCGCGAAAGCGGGGTTTTTTGTTTTCTGCGGAGCAAGTATTAAAAGATCATTAAAAAGTTTTTGACTTTATTTCGCGCATTTATAAAATGAATGCATGCTTAAGAACGAAAATACTATTTCGAAGAATATCCAAAAAGGAATAGTGGGCCTGCGTGAAGAATTTGATCATCTGGAAAAGAGGATGGACGGAAGGATACTTTTGATTGCCGAGAAAATAAATTCATTGGCAAAGAGGGTAGACGAACGGATGGATCGATTTGAGGAGTCGAACCGAAAAAATGGCGTGTTGCTTGAGAAGTTGGATACAAAATTCGACCTTTCGTTGGAAGGATATAGCTCTCTTAAGGAGCGAACGGATAAATTGGAAGATAGGGTCAGCATCCTAGAGGCGCATACATAACCTGCCTTTGTTTGTGTTATGATGGTGGTATGGATGAACAAAACAAAGAACAGAGCGATGTCCACCAGCACGTGCATCTTTTTGGCGCGGAAGTGAACGCGTCCGGCGAGGGAAGCGCGAAAACAAAGGAAGAACGGCGTGCGAGCAAGGAGGAGTGGCGGCAAAAGCATCACGAACAGCGTGAGCAGTGGAGAGCGGAGCATCGCGAATGGCGCCATGAGCATTGCGGTGGACATTTCGGGGGTCTCGTGATCCTTTTCCTTGGCGTGATGGCGTTGCTTTATACGATGGGCTTTGTCTCCCACGGTTTCTGGTATGCGATCGCACCGTTCTGGCCGATCCTGCTCATCTTATGGGGCGCGAGCATTATTCTTGGCCATCACTGGTTTGCGCGGGTCATTCTCTTTCTTTTTGCGCTCATGATTTTGGCCGCCGTGATCTTCTATGGTCTCGTAAAGAGCGATTCGCCGCTTGTGAGCTCGCTCGCGCCGCATGTCGTCAGCGCGCTCCAAAACACACAGCCGCAATACTAACGCCATGGGAGGAATTCTTTTCGGCATCATATTGATCTTGATCGGTCTGAGCGCCCTCACCGGGCTCCCGTTCTTCGGCATCTTTTTTGCGCTCGCGCTCATCGCGCTCGGCATTCGGATGATCGTCCGCCGCTCGCCGCGCGGCGCATGGCATTGGGATGAAGCGCAGTCCTCGTCCGACGAGCGGAGCATCGACGAAGTGGCGGTGTTCAGCGCGCTCAATAAATCATTCACCGCGCAGAGCTTTAAAGGAGGAAAGATCGTCGTCGTCTTCGGTGGCGGCGAGATCGACCTCACCCAGGCTAAAGCGGAAAGCGAGGAAGTTCACCTTGATGTTTCATCCGTCTTCGGTGGCATAGAGATCATCGTCCCCAAGGAGTGGAAGGTAAAATCCACCGCCAACGTCTTCCTTGGAAGCGTGGACATCCATCAGGCGCACGGCGGCGAAGGCGCCACCACTCTCGTCCTCCACGGCGACGCCGTGTTTGGAGGGATAGAGGTACGGAAGTAGGGTCATTTTTGAACCCTTGCCTTTTTACTCAAATGAGCCTGATTTGTTAAAATAATTTAAATTTTGAAATGAGGACGATTTTGGTTGATGCCATAGATGCCTTTGTTATAAAAACCGAAAATGGTTTTGAGATTTTTGAACCAATGCGGAAAATGCTTGATGAATTTCCGAATCGAAAGATTATCCTCACCGGTGCGAATGACGAGCAGTTTAAGAAATTTGGGTTGGACAAAATGCCGTATGAAGTTTTCACGCTCAAACATGACCCAGAAAAAACCAACCCTGAATATTACAAAAAAATGCTTAAGCATTTTGATTTAACATCGGCGGATGTTGTCTATTTTGAGCACAATCTCGAAGCGATAAAAAGCGCCCAATCGGTTGGCATTTTAACTTACTCTTGGGATAACGAAAAAAGACCACTGAGGGAGCTAGGTATTTTTTTGGAGCATACTACTTAATAGATATAGGTTCTCGATACAAAAGAGGTATAATTCTCTTATGAGTTTTTCTCCCGAAAAAGGAGGATATTTTAATAAAGAAGGTGAGGAAATCGATTTTAGTGAAAAGCGATTTCAATTTTGGATGGAAAGTATCCCTCCCGACCTTAGAAGGCTTGAGCACGATATGTTAAAAGGACAAAGAGAACTTCTCCATTCCACACTTTATCGCCACGATAATACAAAAAAGATGGGAAGATTTACCGTACTGCCGGCATTTACTGATGAAATTAGAGAGGCTTCATGGGAAAATTTTCAGGATGGTTTTCTCTGGGGCGAAGAACGTAAAGAACGATTTGTAAAAATCGTCGAGCAGGCGAAAGTCGACCTTCCCGATCTTCTAGAAAAATATTCCGAGATCATTCCAAAAGATAAAATCAAGCTTATTGCTTTGGGTGGGTCATCGATCTATGGTCCACGCCAAGAAGGTGAGCGACTATCAGACATAGATCTTAATTTTCTTATTGATGAAAAAACCGATAAATTGAATTTCCAAGTTTTACCCGACATTCATAAGCCTGATGAAATTCCCTATCATCTTTTTGGGACTGGGTATGGTGATAAAGCCAGAGGCAATAGGAGGATCCATTGGATGCTTTATCCTCACTTTCCTATTGAAAATAATTTATCCGAAGAGGAATTAGAAAAAATTATTTCGAATCTACTTACCTCAACCGAGAAAAGAAAACCAGAGATTCTAAAATATATGGATAGTATAAATAGTCGCCTAGAAGAAAGAAAAGAAGCGGAAATACAAGGATAATATGCACAAAACCCTCAAGCTTGCCGTTCTCTGTGGTGGACCCTCATCCGAGCATGAGATTTCTTTGCATACGGCAAAGATGGTCATGAATGGTTTGGACCAAAAGAAGTATAAGCCAACGCTCGTTACTATAGAGAAGAACGGATTATTGAAGTTTGGTTCAAAAAAACCGACTGATATCGGCCGGGCAATGAGCGAGCTCAAGACATTCGACTTCGTCTTTATCGCAATGCACGGCGTGTTCGGGGAGGATGGTCGCATTCAGGCGTTGCTCGAATGGATAGGCGTCCCGTATTCTGGCCCTGGCGTTTTGAGTTCCGCAATGGCAATGGATAAAGGGATTTCAAACGATCTTTACCGGACAATCGGTTTACACGTGCCTCGTTACGCAGTGTTCGATAAGAATGATAAAAAGGATCATGATTTTATAATTCCTGCCGTAGTAAAGCCGATTGACGGGGGATCAAGTGTTGGCGTCTCGATCGTAAAATCAAAACAGGAACTTCAAAAAGCATTAAAGAGCGCGTTCAAAGAGAATGAGCGCGTGATGGTTCAGCAATTCATTAAAGGACGCGAATTTACCTGTGGCATTCTCGAAGATAATGGAGGAAAAGCTTTCGCTTTGCCGCCAACCGAAATCATCCCAAAGTCATCGAAATTTTTTGATTACAAAGCAAAATATAACGTCGGCGGGAGTCAGGAGATCACGCCTGCCGATCTTTCAAAACCGATGACAAAAAAGTTGCAGGCTATGGCGCTCAAAGCTCACGCCGCACTCGGATGCAGGGGTATGTCCCGCACCGACTTTATTTTAAAAGGATTCACGTTCTATATCCTCGAAACCAATACCATTCCCGGCATGACCAAAACCAGCCTCCTCCCTCAAGCCGCCAAAGCCGCCGACGTCGATTTTTCCGAAATGCTGGATCTGATCATTTCTGCGGGATTAAAGAGAAATTTTTCATAAGGGTTTTTGTCTCAAACGGCGATGTGCCCTCCGGCTTTTGCATACCCTCTCAAGGGTATCTCGGAGCCGCGAAGGCGGCGAGCGTAAGGGGCCACGCAGCAGCGCGGAACCCGTCCCTTGAGAGGATGTACGGAAGCCGGAGGCCGGAGCCCATTTGACATTGGAAGCCATTTTGCTATAATCGTTCACAAGGTTTGCTCGGATAGTTTTATGCAAATATTTACCTCAGAAAAACGGTCGCCGTTTTGTCTGGATCCCGTCTAACGGCGGGGGAGGTAGGTTGGTTTTGCAAAAGGCTCCGGGGTATACCCCGGAGTTAATTAATTTTTACTGGATTCCGAGAGCGTGCATTCAAAGGCGCGCCCCACCGGACGATCAAGAAAATGTCATACATATTAGGTAAAAAAGTTAAAATGACGCAGATCTGGAAAGACGGCAAAGTCGTTCCAGTTACCGTTGTCCATGCGGAACCCAATAAGGTTTCGATTTTGCGTACCGCAGAGCGCGATGGCTACGAGGCCGTCCAGCTTTCGCTCGGCAAAAAGAAGCGCGAATTCAAGAACCGTCCGAACCAAAAAGTGGACGTTTCCGCATTGAAGCTCGATGACGCGATTGGCGTCGATTCATTCGCCGAAGGCGACAAGGTGCGCGTAAGCGGCATCATTAAAGGAAAAGGATTCGCGGGCGTGGTAAAGCGTTATGACTTCCGCGGCGGCCCGAAGACCCACGGTCAGAAGAATCGCCATCGCCATCCTGGTTCCATCGGTTCCACCGCATTCCAGCGCGTTGTTCCGGGCCGCCGCATGGCAGGTCACATGGGCGTGGAGCGTATCACCATCAAGAACTTGGTCATCGCGGCCATTGATAAGGAGAATAATCTGCTCTTTTTGCGCGGCGCAGTGCCGGGCAATCGCGGCGGATTGATCGAAATCGCAACTACCAAATAATATTTCCATGAAAGCCGACGTCTATAATTTAAAGAACGAAGTGGTGGGAACGATGGAACTGCCGTCGGCGGTTTTTGGCGCAAAGTGGAACGCGACACTCGTCCAGCAGGTGTTGGAAGCTCAGCTTGCGAATGCACGCCAGCCATGGGCGCACGTAAAGGACCGCAGCGAAGTGAGCGGCGGCGGCAAGAAGCCGTGGAGGCAAAAGGGAACCGGCCGCGCACGTCACGGTTCCACCCGCTCTCCGATCTGGGTAGGCGGCGGAAAAGCGCATGGCCCGCGCAACGACAAGGATTATTCGCAGAAGGTGAATAAAAAGATGAAGCGTGTCGCGCTCTTTTCCGTGCTTTCCAAAAAGGTGAAGGATGGCGAGGTCAAAGTATTCGATAGTTTGATGATAGAGGCGCCGAAAACAAAGGCGGTCGCGACGGCATTGAAGACGGTTCTGTCCCCGAAGAAGGGCGATAAGCGCTTCGACGTGCTTTTGGTCTCGGACAATGCCAATAAGAATCTTTTCCTCGCGACGAGCAATCTCCAAAAGACAAAGACGATCGAGGCAGGTTCGCTGAACGTCTATGATCTTATGAACCACAAGAATCTTTTCATTGACAAGAGCGTCGTCGAAACGATCGAAAAGCACTATAAGATCTAATATGGACCATCTTCTCATCAAAAAACCATGGATCACGGAAAAGGCGACGGCGCTCACCGCTTCCAATCAGTATGTTTTTATGGTAAAATCCACGGCGACGAAGCCGGAGGTCAAGAAAGCTATCCATGCGCTCTATAAGGTAGACGCGCTTGCAGTGAATATTTTGAACCGCGCGGGCAAGGTAAAAAAGTCCGGCCGCGGCATCAAAGGCAAGACCGAAGGCTACCGCAAGGCGATCGTCACTATTAAAGAGGGACAAAAGATCGATCTGAACTAAATCAATGAAATCCTTCAAGCCAACAAGCGCTTCGCGGCGCAACATGACGTCTTCGGACTACAGCACCCTCACCAAGGGCGCGCGTCCTTATAAGCCGCTCGTGATCCGCTTGAAGTCCAATTCCGGCCGCAACTCGGCGGGCCGCATCACCGTGCGTCATCAGGGCGGCGGCAACAAAAAGCTTTACCGCGTGATCGACTTCAAGCAGAACCGCTTGAATTCCAAAGCGATCGTTGAGACGATCGAATACGATCCGTATCGCACGGCATTCATCGCACTCGTAAAGTATGATGATGGCGCTCATACCTATATTTTGGCTCCGGAAAAGATGAAGGCAGGGGATGAGGTCATTACCGCAGAAGTGGCGCCGATCAAGAGCGGCAATCGCATGCAGCTCAAGAATATTCCGGTGGGCCAGCAGGTTTATAACATTGAAATGGCGCCGGGACGCGGGGGACAGCTTGCCCGCTCCGCCGGCGCATATGCCGAACTGCTCGCCAATGCCGACGGTTATACCGACCTCAAGTTGAAATCCGGCGAAGTGCGCCGCGTCCTTTGGACATGCCTCGCATCGCTTGGCCAGGTTTCGAACTCCGAATGGAGCTTGGTGAATTTCGGCAAAGCAGGCCGCTCGCGCTGGATGGGCATCCGTCCGACGGTTCGCGGCAGCGCTATGAACCCAGTTGATCATCCGTACGGCGGCGGCGAAGGCGCACAGCCGCGCGGTACCCGCAAGCCGAAGACCATGTGGGGCAAGGTTACCGGCGGTCATAAGACACGTAACAAGAAGAAGCGGTCGAGCAAACTTATCGTCAAGCGTCGCGTCAGCTTGCGCAACCGCAACAATAGATAGTTTTTAACCTACTACCATGTCACGTTCACTCAAAAAGGGCCCGTTCGTCGATCCGAAACTTATGAAGAAGGTTTTGAATACGAAATCCGGCAGCGGCATTGTCATCAAGACGTGGTCGCGCGCTTCGGAGATCGCGCCGGAGTTCGTTGGGCAGGTGTTCGGCGTCCACAACGGCCGCACGCACGTTGAAGTGCGTGTCACGGAAGAAATGGTGGGCCATCGTTTGGGCGAGTTTTCGCCGACGCGCAAATTCATTCGTCATGGCGGCAAGATGCAGAAAGAATTGGAGACCAAAGCTGCCGACACGGCAAAGACCCAGGCTTCCGCGGCAAAGGCGGCGCCTGCGGCCAAGAAGAAATAACACCATGGAAAAGCAATATACCGCAAAACTTAGTTTCCTCCGGCAGGCGCCCCGCAAGGTGCGCAGTGTTGGCGACCTCATCAAAGGATTGCCGGTGAACGAAGCGGAGGCGCAATTGCTCGCGCAGACCCGCCGTCCTTCGAAAGCGCTCCTGAAACTCTTGCGTTCGGCGGTGGCGAATGCTAAAAACAATAAGGTTCATGATGTGCAACATCTTTTCGTATCGAACGTTTGCGTTGATGGCGGCCCGATGTTGAAGCGCATGCTTCCGCGCGCGCGCGGCAGTGCGTCGCCGATCCAGAAGAAGATGAGCCACGTGACGCTCGTGTTGGGCGTGAACGAGAACCTGAAGTCGCGCTTTACGATCGTCCCGCCAAAGAAGACCAAGCTTCCGCCGGGTCAGGACGTGCGTTCAAAGAATAAGAAACCGAAAACTCCGGAGAGGGCAGTGCCGCAATCCAAACAGACGCCGGGATTCTGGAAGCGCCAGTTCGGCCGTAAAGTAGTGGGCGAATAAAATATTATGGGACAAAAGATCAATCCAAATTCATATCGGTTGGGCGTCTCGAAGGGCTGGCCAGTGCGCTGGTTCCTTAAGGGCGGCTACGCAAAGTTCCTGGAAGAGGATGAAGTGATCCGCAACACGATCAATAAGAAGATCGCGCTCGCCGGCGTCGCCGCGATCGAGATCGAGCGCACCCAGGGAAACCTTCGCGTGTTCATCCGCGCCGCCCGCCCTGGTCTTATCATCGGCCGCGGAGGCAAGGGCATGGAAGATCTCAATAAAGCGATCGTTGATGCGCTTATGAAAGTGCGCAAGACACGCTCCAAGGTTGCGCTCAGCTTGAATGTGGAGGAATTGAAGCGTTCCGATGTTTCCGCCCGCTACCTTGCCCAGCAGATGGCGTGGGATCTCGAGAAGCGCATCCGCTTCCGCCGCACCATGAAGAAATATCTGGAGCAGATCATGCAGAACCGCGATGTCAAAGGTGCCAAGATCTTAATGAAGGGCCGTCTGGACGGCAACGAGATCGCGCGCAACGAGCACCTTTCCAAGGGTTCGCTTCCGTTGCAGACGCTCCGCGCTGACATCGATTACGGTACCGCCACTGCGTTCACCACGTACGGCACGATCGGCATCCGCGTGTGGATATATAAAGGAGAGGTTTTTGCAAAGACCGCCAAGCAAGAGGAGGAAGAGTCCAATCGCGCACGGTCTTCGAACCGCCGCGGCGAAGCAGCCCCTTCATCTTCCAACTATTAATATTTTCTATCATGCTTCTTCCTAAAAAAGTAAAACATCGCAAGTGGCAAAAGGGACGCTCCCGCACGCGCACGGTTGAAACGCGCGGGCTTGCGTTGAGCTATGGTTCTTTCGGCCTTAAGTCCACGGAAGCGGCATGGGTGAATTCGCGCCAGATCGAAGCGGCGCGCAAAACGATCACCAATTACCTCAAGCGCGATGGCCGTCTTTGGATCCGCATCTTCCCCGATAAGCCGATTACCCAGCAGGCTCCCGAAAAGACGCTCGGCGGCGGAAAGGGTTCAGTTGATCATTATGTGTTTCCGGTAAAGCCGGGGCGTGTCCTTTTTGAGATCGATGGGGTGACCATGGCGCGCGCCAAGGAGGCGCTTCGCCTTGCATCATTCAAACTCCCGGTAAAGACCCGCATCATGGTCAAATAATTTCCATTATAAAAATATGAAGAAAAAAGAAATTCAGGAATTGAAGAACAAGCCGCTTGGCGAACTCGAGCGTATGGTGCTTGATTCGACCGAGAAGTTGCGCGCTTTGCGATTCGATCTGGCGGCCGGAAAAGTGAAGAATGTGAACGAGCTTCACCGCACGCGCAAGACGATCGCGCGGGCAAAAACATTCATCAATCAACATGGAAACGAAAAATAAGAAAGTACGGAAGATCATCGGCACTGTCGTGTCGGACAAAATGTCCAAGACGCGCGTGGTTGCGGTGGCGAGCCTGAAGAAACATCCGAAGTACCTCAAGTTCTATAAGGTGACGACCAAGTTCAAGGCGCACGACGAGAACAACGAGTACAAGACGGGGGACAAGGTGACCATCGAGGAATCCCGCCCGCTCTCGCGCGAAAAGCGCTGGAGGATTATAAACAAGATCGCATAATTATAGATCCATGATACAAGAACGATCGGTCATCAAAGTTGCGGATAACAGCGGCGCCAAGGTGGTGCGGTGTTTCCGCATCCTCGGCGGAACCCATCATCGCTATGCGGGCGTCGGCGACGTTATCGTCGCTTCCGTGCAGAGCGCGGAGCCGCGCAAGGCGGTCAAAAAGAAAGATGTGGTGAAAGTGCTCGTGGTCCGCACCAAGAATGCCTTGCGTCGGAAGGACGGTTCGTACGTCCGCTTCGACGAGAACGCGGTCGTGCTCATCGACGCCAAGAAGGAACCGACGGCGACCCGTATCTTCGGCCCGCTTCCGCGCGAGCTCAAAGAGAAGGGCTTCGAGAAATTAATGACGATGGCGGAAGAAATCGTGTAATCTCAAATATTATTGACCCATGAAACTCAAGAAAGGCGACAATGTAAAGATTTTATCAGGCAAGGATCGCGGGAAGACCGGGGTTATTGTGAATGCGTCACCGACGAGCGAAAAGATCACGATCGACGGGCTGAACGTCTTCAAAAAGCGTTCGAAGCCGCGCAAGCAGGGGGAAAAGGGTCAGGTGGTCGCCGTCTCACGCCCACTCGCCGCTTCTAAGGTGATGATCATCTGCCCGAACTGCAAGTCGCCGACCCGCATGGGCGGCCGCATGGAAGGCACCCGCAAGGTCCGCTACTGCAAGAAATGCAAAGCAACCCTCTCATAACTATTGCCATGGCTGAAACCAAAAAAACACATTCAGATAGAAAAGCGATGCGTGCCTTCATAGAGAAGGTGGTCATTGATGCGGGCGTCGGACGCCTTGCGCAGCAGCCGAGCTTTGAGGAAAAGATCCTCCCGCAGGTAATGCGTGACATCGCTGCCGTCACGGGCCAGCAGCCGCAGTTGCGCAAAGCAAAAGAGTCCATTGCCGGGTTCAAAGTGCGCGAGGGGACCATCGTTGGATTGCGCGTGACGCTTCGCCGGGAGAAAGCGGTTGATTTTTTTGAGCGATTGATTACAATAGTGTTACCTCGCGTTCGGGACTTTGGCGGGTTGGAACATTCCGCGATCGATCAGGGCGGCACCCTTAACGTAGGCGTCCGCGATCATCTGGTGTTTCCGGAGATCTCTCCGGAGAAGTCGCCGGTATCGTTCTCGATCGGGGTGAGCGTGGTGCCGAAAGTGCGCAATCGCGTGAAGTCCGTGGAGAAATTTGCGGAGTTCGGCGTGCCAATGAAGAAAGATGCGCCGGCATCAAAGAAAAAGAAGAAATAATATGGCAAAAGAATCCGTCATCGCGCGAAGTAAAAAGCGACCAAAGTATTCCACCCGCATTGTGCGGCGCTGTTTCCGCTGTGGCCGCAAGCGTGGGTTCATGCGCGACTTTGGGCTTTGCCGCATCTGCTTCCGCGAGATGGCCACGAAAGCCGAGATCCCGGGAATAAAAAAGGCCAGCTGGTAATCCTATGCACTACAACATCCTTTCCGAACTGAAAAACGCCACGAGGGCAAAGAAGGACAAGATCGTCTTCCCATTCACGAAGATGGATTTTGCGATCCTTACCAAACTTGCCGAGAATGATTACGTAAAAAGCGTGGAAAAGGAGGCGATAGGCAAAAAGAGTATCATCACGGTGCGCCTCGCCTACAAGAACAAAGAGGCCGCAGTGAACGATTTCAAGATCATGAGCAAGCCGAGCCGTCATATATATACCGACTACGATAGTCTTCCGACGGTCAAGCAGGGCCACGGCCTTGCGATGCTTTCCACCTCGAAAGGGATCATGACCGGCCGCGAGGCGAAAAAGCAGAAGGTCGGCGGGGAATATCTTTTTGAAATTTGGTAATCATTCAATCCCATGAGCCGACTTATTAAAAAACCTATCGTGATCACCGGCGGTGCGACGCTCGTACAGAACGGCGGCGTTTTGACGGTCAAAGGACCAAAAGGGGAGTTGACGATCGCGCTTCCCGCCGGAGTGGAAGTAAAGACCGAAGGCACGAACTTTTGGGTCAGCACGACCCCGGAAGTAAAGACGACAGCGTTGCAAGGCACCGTCTGGGCGCTCGCTAAGAACGCGGTTGAAGGGGTGACGACCGGATTCACCAAGGCGTTGGAGATCGAGGGCGTCGGCTATCGCGCGGTGCTTGAAGGAAAGGAATTGGTTCTCTTCCTTGGCTATGCATTGCCGGTGCGCGTCCCCGTGCCGAAAAATGTTGTGATCGCCGTCGATAAGAATACCATCACGGTGACGGGCATCGATAAGGATGCCGTTGGACAAGCCGCCGCGGAGATCCGCGCGCTCAAAAAGCCGGAGCCATACAAAGGCAAGGGTATCCACTATCGGGGCGAGGTTATCCGCAGAAAGGTTGGCAAGAAAGCGGGAACCACTTCGTAATCATTATTTATTTCCATGAAAGCCGTAAAAAAACTCAACCAAAAAAGGATCCGTCGCGTCGCGCGCACCCGTGCGGCGATTTCCGGTACCGCGCTGCGGCCGCGCCTGACCGTGCGTCGCAGCAACCGCTATTTTTATGCCCAGCTCGTTGACGACGTGAAGGGGAATACGCTCGCTTCGGCGTCAAGCTTTACTGTTTTTAAGGCTGCGAAGGGAGCACCAAAAGCGAACAAGACCGCAAATGCATTCTTGGTGGGCGAACTTATTGGAAAGAAAGCGATCGAAAAAGGGATCAAGTCTGCAGTATTTGACCGCCGTTCGTATAAGTTCCATGGCCGGGTAAAGAGCTTCGTCGATGGAGCAAAAAAAGGCGGCCTCACTATATAAAACCATGCCAGAACAACCATCATCCCCAAGAACATTCAATAGACGGCCGGATCGCGTGCGCCCTGTGGTGCACGAGGAGTTCAAAGAGCGCGTGCTTGATAACCGCCGCGTCACCCGTGTCGTTGCCGGAGGCAAACGCTTCCGTTTCCGCGTCACGATCGTGATCGGCGACGAGCGCGGCCGTATCGGCATCGGCGTGGCAAAGGGTCTCGACGTCCAGCAGGCGGTCGCCAAGGCAAAGGCAGATGCAAAAAAGAACATCATGACGATCAGCCTGAAAGATGGGCGCACGATCGCTCACGAGGTGATCGCAAAGTACAGCGCCGCCAAGGTGATGATCAAACCGGCCAGTAAGGGACACGGTCTCCGTGCGGGCGGCTCGGTGCGCTTTGTGCTCGCATTCGCGGGGGTTAAGGATGCGACGGCGAAGGTGCTCGGCCGTACGCCGAACAAATTGACGAACGCGATGGCTACCATCGAAGCGTTAAAGAAATTGAAAGCATAATCTGACGACCACTACTATTATTATGAAACTTCACGCACGAACTCCATTACGCGACAAACTCCTCCAGCGCATCGGCCGTAGCGGCAAGCGCGGCAGCTATTCCGGCCGCGGTGTCAAAGGACAGCATTCCCGTTCGGGCCGCCGCATCCGCCCGGCGGAACGTGATATTCTTTTGAAGATCCCGAAGATGCGCGGATTCCGGAATAAGCAAAAACAGGATGCGCCAGTCGTGTTCAATCTTGGCGAACTTTCCGGCAAGCTTAAGGCGCATGCCAAAGCCGGTGCGCCGCTTGAGGTTACTTACGCGCTCCTCAAGACCGCAAAGTTGTTAAAAAAGGATTATAAGCGCCCCGTAAAGATCCTTGGAACGGGAGAGATCGCATTCCCGATCGCTATCAGTGGCTTTGAGGTGTCCGCGAGTGCCAAGACGAAGATCGAGAAAGCCGGTGGTAGTGTAAAATAAAAGAACGCGACATCCATGGAGCGATTTCTACAGATTTTCAAAGTAAAGGAGCTCCGCAACAAGATCCTCATCGTGTTGGGGCTTTTGGTCGCGTATCGCGTACTTGCGGCGATCCCGATCCCGGGCGTGAATGCGCAGGCACTGCAGAACTATTTCAATTCCAACCAGCTGCTCGGGTTCCTTAACTTCTTCTCCGGCGGCGGCCTCGCGAACCTTTCGGTCGTGATGCTCGGCGTCGGCCCGTATATCACCTCCACCATCGTTATGCAGCTCATGACGATCATCTTCCCGAAGATGAAGGAGATGTATTACGAGGAGGGCGCGCGCGGCCAGGCGAAATTCAACCAGTACTCGCGCTTGCTCACCGTACCGTTCGCGTTCGTGCAGTCGTACGGGTTCCTGAGCCTGCTCATGTCGCAGGGCGTGATCCCGCATCCGGACGCGTTCGATCTGATCCGCAATGTGATCGTGATCACCTGTGGCTCGATGCTCGCGCTATGGCTTGGCGAGCTCATCACCGAAGAGAAGGTGGGGAACGGCATTTCGCTCATCATCTTGGCCGGTATCGTGGCGCGTCTCCCGCAGAGCGTTGGGACCGCGGTCGCATCGTACACGCCGCAGCTTTTGACCTCCTACGTCGGGTTCCTCGTCGTGGGATTGTTGCTCATCGCCGGCGTCGTATATCTGAACGAAGGCGAACGCAAGATCCCGGTAGCGTATGCGCGGCGTGTTCGCGGCACCAAGATGTACGGAGGCGCACAGAGTTATCTGCCGCTCAAAGTGAACCAGGCGGGCATGATCCCGCTCATCTTTGCGATCTCGGTCCTGCTTTTCCCGCAATTTCTGGCGACGATCGTCGCGCTCTTCTCGGCGTCATGGGGGTTGAAGATAAGTAATTTTGCGCAGGGCTTTGTGGCAAACCAGTTGTGGTACGGCATTTTCTATTTCCTGCTGGTATTTGTCTTTACGTATTTCTATACCGCGATCACCTTCAATCCGGAAGAGGTGGCGAAAAATCTCCAGCAGAGCGGGGGATTCGTGCCGGGCATCCGGCCGGGTGAGAATACGGAGAAGTTCTTCCACGGTGTCGTGAACCGCATCACGTTCTTTGGCGCGGCGTTCCTTGGGCTTATCGCGATCCTGCCGATCATCGTGCAATCGATCACGGGGGTTTCCGTACTTACGATCAGCGGCACGGCATTGCTGATCGTCGTGGCCGTAGCGCTCGAGACCATGCGCATGGTGGATTCGCAACTGACGGTGCGGGAATATGAGGGCATCGAATAATACACCCCTCCCTTGAAAGGACGGCGTTCCGGTCTGCTGACCGGCCGCCTTGGTTCTCGCCGCCTTCGCGGCTCCGAAACACCTTTCAAGGGAGGGGTGTATTATTCGATGCCTGGGTGACGAAGAGAGATGACGCGGAAAGCGATTGACGGATTTTCTGATAAGAGATACTATGACGCCAGGCTTCAAATAGGTTTTAGGAGGAATGCTATGGGCAGTGTGATGTGTGATGCAGTTAAGATGTCCAAGTTACTTCAGAATTGCCAGGTTGTGATTGGGTCAATTCTGAAGACGTTCGGCCATCGCGAAGAGTGGGGAGGGCGAAAGGGCGGCTATTTCTGCGTGGCAGACGGCCTTACGGGAACTCCTCTGCTGGTTGCGATTGTCGGCGAAGTTCCACTCGAGAAGGCGGAAAAGTACATGGAATTCGCGCAGGAAAAAGCCCGTCGGCTCGCGTTTCAAATCGGACATGTGAGCAGCTGGGAAAGCCGCGATCCTGATCACAACCAATGGGGCGGCGCAATTCGCATCGAGGACCTCATTTTTTCCTTTTCGGGTTTGCCCGAGCTGGCGGATGAGGCCGCGATGCTGGGTGTTGGGCTCATGTACGGCCGGCGCGAAAACACCTCATCCGAGGATCTTTTCGCAGAGATCGCGACTCGCAGCGATAATCCCTATTGGGATGTTCGAATGAAGGTTTGACAACTCTTTTTCTAATGTGCGGCTGTGGCTTCGGTCATAGCCGTTTTTTTAGATTCTTTTAACCACTTTTTTGTATGGTGGATGGATGGAAGACCAGTATGGCGGGGTGGAAAATTATAATGAAAAGAGAATAGAAGCCGAAGAATTTTATTATTCAATCGGACGTATCTGGTGTCCGGCGTTAGGCCGTTATATTATCTTTAATCGCTTTGGGTTTAGGCACCTTATTCAAAAATATTCTGGCGTTCGCGCAAAAAATGAGCAGATAAGAAGATTTGCGTTATTGGTGTGCGTCAGTTCGATTTTGCAGCAAAAAAGTATGCATATCATTTTCAATGAGCGTGATGGTGGCGTGCGTTTCTGGGCGTTTTTGTGGGAACATCACGGAAAAGCAATGAAGCTGATCATAAGGCAGATCGATAACGGGAAGATGCATTTCTTTAGTATTTTCTAACCAAACAAAAACCACCTCTTGCGAGATGGTTCTTGCGCCCGCCGTCAGCCTTGTAGCCCTATGGCTGCGTTTACGCCGAACCGGGGTTGGTTACCCGCGAGCATGGTTTTATAATAGGTTATCCGCAATGATAGTCAAACTATATTTAATAAATTTTTAATATTTGGAGTTTGAGGAAATATTTGCTATTATGTAATCACAAATGAACTACAACATAATTTTTATTGCCGGGCCGCAGGGATCGGGCAAGGGGACGCAGGGGAAAAAACTGGCGGAGAAGCTCGGTTTTTTATTTTGGGAGATGGGCGGAACGTTGCGTGCGATCCTTGCAAAGGGCGGGCCGCTGGCGGAGAAGATCGCCGCGATCGATCATGGTACGTTGCTTTCCGATGAACTGATCATAGAGATGTTAAAAGACCAGCTGCCATCGATCCCATATGAAAAGGGCATTATCTTCGACGGCGTGCCGCGTCGGCTCGGGCAGGGACAGTTTCTGGTGGAATATTTGAAGGAGCATGGAATGGACAAGATGGCGACGATCTTTATCGATGTGCCACGCGAGGAATGTGTCAAACGCCTGTTGCTGCGCGCGCAGAACGAATCGCGCGTGGATGATACGCCTGACGCGATCGCGCGACGCTTCCGCGATTACGATGATGCGATAAAGCCCGCGATGGATTATCTGAAAGATCAAACGACTTTTATCACGATCGACGGCACGCCGACGCCGGACGAGATCGCGGCAAACATCGACCAACAGCTTGGCATCGCATCATAGGCATCGCACAAGAAGATGAAATCCGCGTCGCACGCATCGCAAAAGCAAAAACCATTCAACCTGATCCTTCTCGGCAATCCAGCCTCTGGCAAGGGAACGCAGGCGGTGCGGTTGGTAAAAAAATATCATTTTTTTGATCTGGATATGGGGCGGGAGATCCGCAAGCCAACGATCCGCGCACAGTTCGATTATGCAAAGACCACTGCGGTCGGGCATCTGACGCCGACCGCCATCGTGCGCGGGATATTCAAAGAGGTCATTGGTGCGGTGCCGGGCAATAGGGGGATCCTATTCAACGGTACGCCAAAGATGATCAACGAAGCAAAGTTGGTATCGCGGCTGCTCAAGCAGAACGGCCGGAGCGCTCCGCTCGTGATCTATTTGGAAATCCCGGTTTCCGAGACCGTACGCCGCATGACGAAGCGGGTGGAAAAAATAGACGGAAAACTGGTCAAGCGTGATGACGATACGGTGCGGGCACTGCGTAATCGCCAAAAGTATTACAAAGCGCAGATCACCCAAGTGATTGCATTTTTTGGTGAGCGGTATACCGTTAAAAGAATATCGGGGATGGGAACCGAGGCCGCGGTGGCAAAAAAGATCGAGGCAGCCATTAAAAATTATGGAATTACGAACTCCGGAAGAAATTAAGATCATGGCGGAAGGCGGACGCCGCCTTGGCATCGTGTTGCAAAAGCTGAAGGCGATGGTGAAGCCGGGCATAACCACGCTTGCGCTGGATCAAACGGCGCGCACGCTGATAGAGGCAGACGGCGATGCGCCCGCGTTTTTGAATTATCGCCCCGGTGGCGCGCGCCGTGCGTATCCTTACACGCTGTGTGCATCAGTGAACAATGTCGTCGTGCACGGCCAGCCGTCGGCGATGTGTGTTTTGAAAGAGGGTGATATCATCAAGCTCGATCTCGGGCTCGTCCATAAAAAACTTTATCTTGATGCGGCGATCACGGTCGGCGTTGGCAAAATAAGCGCGGAAGCAAAGAAACTCATGGCCGTTACGGAAGAGTCGCTGTATGCGGGGATCAAAGAGGCGAAGCCGGGCCGCTCGCTCGGCGATATCGGCTATGCCATTGAGCGCGTGGTGCTGAGGAACGGATTTTCCGTTGCGGAAGGGCTGACCGGCCACGGCATCGGGAAAAAGATGCACGAGGATCCGGCGGTGTTCAACTTTGGCACCCGCGGAACCGGCATGAAGCTTGCGCCGGGCATGGTGATCGCGATCGAGCCGATGGTTACGATCGGCAGCGGCGAGATCTATCAGTTGCGCGACGAAGGCTACGGCACCGTCGATCGCACATGGGCGGCGCACTTCGAACACACGGTGGCGATCACGGAAAAAGGACCGATGATCCTCACCAAAGCATAGGCCGTGCGACGCTCTGTGATATAATATATCCAATGGCTCAACCCTATCTCTCCATCATTATTCCCGCGTACAACGAAGCGGAGCGTATCCCGGCAACGCTCGTGGATATGGACAAGCGCCTGAGCGGCGTTGATTACTCGTACGAGATCTTGGTGGTGAATGATGGTTCCAAAGATAATACGGCAACTGTGGTAAAGAATATGGCAAAGATGGTAAAGAACCTCAAGCTGATCGACCTTAAGGAAAATGGCGGCAAGGGTGGTGCGGTGAAGCAGGGGATGTTGCTTGCTGCCGGGCATGTCCGGATTTTCACCGACGCGGACAATTCCACGTCCATTGACCAGTTTGAAAAAATGATCCCGCTCTTTAAGGAAGGGTACGGCGTGGTCATCGGCTCGCGCGCATTGAAGGGTGCAAAGCTCGATCCGCCTGAACCGTTCTATCGACAGGTCATTGGAAAGACACTTAACTTCCTTGTTCAGCTGTTTCTATTGCCCGGCATATGGGATACGCAGTGTGGTTTTAAGGCATATACCGACGAGGCGGCGGAAAAGATATTCACGATAGCAAAAACCTCGGGATGGGGATTCGACGTGGAAACACTGGCGCTTGCCAAGCGACTGGGTTTCCGGATCAAGGAGGTGCCGGTGCATTGGGTGAATGATGCCCGGTCGCACGTCAAGTTTTCCGGGGGGTTGCAATTTTTGGCCGAAACGTGTACAATTCGCTGGAGGTTGTGGACGGATGGATATCATCTCAAGCGATAAACCTTGCAATATAACAAGCCATTAATATTTCCCAGGCCGCTTTTACAGCGGTCATTATTAACCCATTATCTATCGAGTAATGAGCAAACAGTACGTAACAAAAGAGCGGTTGGAAGAGTTCAAGGCGGAGCTTGAGGAGCTTAAAAACAAGCGCCGTAACGAGGTTGCTCAGCGTCTCCGACAGGCAAAGGAGTACGGCGATCTTTCGGAAAATTCCGAATATGCGGAAGCGCGTGAGGAGCAGGCGAACGTCGAGACGCGCATTTTTGAGCTGGAAGATCTTTTAAAGGATGCGGCGGTGATCGAAAAGACGGAGGATAACGGTGTGATACAGATCGGGTCAGTGGTCACCATAAAGAAAGGCGATAAGACGTCAGCCTATACGATCGTCGGCAAGCATGAAGCAAAACCGGAAGAGGGCAAGATCTCCGACGAGTCGCCGCTCGGCAAGGCATTTTTGAAGCATCAGGTGGGGGATAAGATCCAGGTGACGACACCCGTGGGGATCGTTTCCTACGAAATACTCAAAATAGAATAACAGCCCCTTTGAGGGTACGGCGTCGAACCCTGCTGGGTTCGCGCCTCAAATCTCGCCGCCTTCGCGGCTCCGATAGCCCCTCAAAGGGGCTGTTATTCTATTTTGAAATAGTTTTCAAAGAAACAATTCCGCGGTATTATTAGGAAATGTTGGAAGACATCATTGCGGAGCGCCGGAAGAAGCTGGACGCCATAAAGGCGGCCGGCATTGATCCATATCCGGCGCGGGTAAAGCGGTCGTTTGCGATCGCGCACGCGCTTGCGGAGTTCGACGCGCTTGCGGCATCGGGCAGCGAAAAGATCTCACTTACGGGACGTTTGCGCAGCCTCCGTGACCAAGGCAAGATCATCTTTGCCGACATCGAGGACGAGACGGGGACTATCCAGGTGGTACTAAAAGAGGACGCGTTGAGCGAGCTCCCGTTTTGGCGCTCAGTACTCGACATGGGCGACTTTATTTCCGTCACCGGGCTTTTGTTCACCACGAAACGTGGCGAGAAAAGCATCGAGGCACACGAGCTCCAGCTTGCATCAAAAAGTCTTTTGCCACTGCCCGACAAATGGGAAGGGTTGCAGGATGACGATATCCGGCTTCGCAAACGCTATCTGGATCTCATCGCCGGAGAGAATCTTCGCGAGCTGTTCCGTAAGAAGAGTATTTTTTGGGAGACGTTTCGTAATGCGTTAAAGAAGGAGGGATTTTTGGAAGTGGAGACGCCAATACTCGAAAATACTCCGGGTGGCGCAGAGGCGGAACCGTTTAAGACGCACCATAATGCCCTTGATGCTGATTTTTATCTCCGCATTTCGCCCGAGTTGCCGCTCAAGCGTTTGCTCGTGGGCGGATTTGATAAGGTGTTTGAGATAGGGCGCATTTTCCGCAACGAAGGCATCGACCGCGAGCACCTACAGGATTACACCCAGATCGAATTTTATTGGGCGTATGCCGACTATCACGACGTGATGAAGCTGACGGAAAAAACATACAAAGAGGTGATCGAGAAGACCTGCGGTGGGCTCGTCACGGAATTCGGTGGCAAGAAGATCGATTGGTCAAAGAAGTGGCCGACGGTGGATTACGTCGTAGCGTTCAGGGAGGCAAACTATGGACTTGATCCGCTCGCGGTGTCGCATACCGAACTTCTCGCGCGCGCAAAGGAGCTCAAATTGGAGCCGGAAAAGAGCGCGGGGAAGGGACGGCTCGTTGATTTGATATTCAAGAAGACCGTGCGGCCGACGCTCATTGAGCCGTGCTTTTTGATCAATCCACCCGTGGAGATCGAGCCGCTTGCCAAGCGGCATCCGGAGAATCCGGCGGTGGTGGAGCGGTTCCAGGTCGTTGCGTGCGGCACCGAGCTCGGCAAGGGATTTTCCGAGCTCAACGATCCGGACGACCAGCGCGCACGGTTCGAAGAGCAGATGAAGCTGCGCGAAGCGGGGGACGCCGAGGCGCAATTTCTCGACGAGGATTTTTTGGAAGCATTGCAGTACGGCATGCCGCCCGCCGGCGGGTTTGGCGTGTCCGAGCGGTTATTCGCGATCCTTATGGATATGCCGATTAGGGAAACCGTGTTCTTTCCGCTAATGCGGGCGAAGAAATAAAAAAGTGCCCCAACAAATCTAATCGTTGGGGCTTTTTTTACCGCACTGCAATGTTGACTACCTCCATCCCATCGAGGCAAAAGAGCTGACGGGAGATTTCTGTTCCGCTCTCGACCGGGATATGGCACGATCCAGGATAGATGTTGATGAAGTTCCGAACTCCTCTTTCGTAAAGCTCCCTGAGGAGCTCTACGACCTCTCCAGCGCAACCGGCGTTGCCGCAATGCAACAGCGTGCATGCTTGGCCGTCCGTTTGTAGTGAGATGATCGGCTCGTTGTTCTCGTTGCGTTCCGTGCTGAGACCAAGTTCGGCGGCTCGGGCAGGATCCTTCATCACCTTTTTCAGCGTTGCCGCGAATTTGGCGCGAAGTCTGCTTTCCGAGAACAAATACTGGTCGCACGAGTACGGGAAGAAGTGAATCCATGGGTCGAGGTTGCGGGAAAACATCGCATTCAGATGAAACCAAGGAAGCGATGGAACCCCGAAGTAATACATCATTCGCAGATGGTCGGCTTTCTGCTCCCGTTGCCGCCGCGTGAGTTCTTTAGGAATGACATATTGCCAGTCATTCACAAGGACCATCAGTTGGCAGTGCTGTTTCGTGGAGCGCGCCGCAACGCTGTCGCAAGCCACTTCCCATGTTTTGGTTGAAAAGCGGACAAGGTTGGTGAATGCGGGTTTGGCCGAATCGGGGTCATGCATATAGTCTGTGACCTCACCATCTTCGATGTTCAGAAAATAGTGGCCGGAGTGGATGACAACGGGCTTGCCCTTAAATCTTTTGGAATCAAGCTCACGCTCAAGGATCTGGGGGAGCGCTGCCTCCACCGATTCACTAATCACGTACGACATTACATTACCTCCTGATGAGAAGTTGAATATTTGAGTGCGGTACGAACTGAAACTATTGTAATACTATTTAATAAATCAGTCAATGGCTAACTGTGTATTCTACATATATTGGCCTGGAATAGCCCCTAGCACTCCTTTTGAAAGGCGTCTCGGAGCCGCGAAGGCGGCGAGAGCCGAGGCGACCGATCAGTAGATCGGAACGCCGTACTTTCAAAAGGAGTGCTAGGGGCTATTCCAGCTTCTTCGCGTTCTCGCAGAGCATCTTCGTCTCGCCATCACGGTGCGACACGCGGCCATCCACAATGACGCATGCATTTTCCACCCATGCCGACGAGGTCTTTTCGAGCACGCTGTTAAAGACCACGATCTCGATGGATTGGCCGCCGTTCGCGTCCTCGATGGTGGCGAAGATCATCGGCTGACCGCTCTTGGTGAATATTTTCTTTACTTTTGAAACGAGGCCGGCGGTGCGGAATATCTTTTTCTCGTCGGTCTGTGTGGCGATCTCGCTGATCGGTTTGCATTTATAGTGTTCGATCGTCGCCGCATGATTCGTCATCGGGTGTGCGGAGATAAAATAGCCGATCAGCTCTTTTTCCCAAATGAGCTTCTCGCCGCTCGTTGCGGGTGTTGCCGGTTTGAGCTTGAGCGTGAGCGTCGGCGCTGACATGCCGAAAAGTGAATTCGCTTGGTTTGCCCCGCCGCGCTTCAACGCATTCACGAAACGTAAAATCTCATCCATATTCTCCAAGATCTGCTTCCGTTCCACATTCAGCGAATCGAAGGCGCCGCTCTTTGCCAGACTTTCGATCGATTTTTTATTGAGGTCCTTGTGCTGGATGCGGCTCAAAAAATTCTCAAAATTTTCGTATGGCCCGCCGCGCGCACGTTCTTCTATTATTGCACGGGTCACTTCCGAGCCGACGTTCTTGATGGCAAGCAGGCCAAAGCGGATCTTCAGTCCTTCCGGCGTAAAATTGATGAAGCTGCGATTGACGTCCGGCGGCAAAATTTCCACACCAGCAGCCTTTGCTTCCTGGATGAGGAACGAGATCCGTTCAATGTCGTTCATTTCCGAATTGAGTACGCCGGCGGTGAACTCTTCCGGATAGTTCGCTTTCAAATATGCCGTCTGATAGCCGATCATCGCATAGCACGCGGCGTGGGATTTATTGAACCCGTAGCGCGCGAAAGCGGGGAAGAGCTCCCAGATCTCCGCGGCGATCTTCGCCGAAACGCCGTTCTTGACCATGCCGTCCACGAGCTTGGTCTTTTGCTCGTCCAGTAAGGATTTGATCTTTTTGCCGATGGCCTTGCGGAGCGTGTCGGCTTCCGGCAGTGTGTAACCAGCCAGGTCGCGCGCGATCTGCATCATCTGTTCCTGATAGACGCCGATGCCGTACGTATTGCCGAGGATCGGCTCAAGCTTTGGGTGGAGATATTTGATCCGTTCCTCGCCATGCTTGCGTTTAATAAATGACGGAATATTCTCCATCGGTCCCGGGCGGAAGAGGGCCACAAGGGCGATGAGGTCTTCCAGGCGCGTCGGCTTGATCTCTTTCATATAGCGCCGCATGCCGCTCGATTCGAACTGGAACACGCCGGTGGTATCGCCGCGCTGGAGCAGCTCATAGGTTTTTTTGTCGTCCAACGGGATCTTCGAAATATCGATGGTCACGTTGCGCAATTCTTTGATGAGTCGCAGTGCGTCTTCGATGATAGTAAGGTTTTTCAATCCAAGGAAATCGATCTTGAGCAAGCCGAGCTCTTCAACGGCATGCATATCGAATTGGGTGATGATGATGTCGTTCTCCTGCGGTGCGAACTGCAACGGCGCCCGCTCCATGAGCGGATCTTTTGCGATCACGGTGCCGCAGGCGTGCACCGATGCATGTCGAGCGACGCCTTCCAGATGCCGCGCCGTATCGATCAGTTTTTTCGCCTCGGGATTGGTGTCGTAGATCTGTTTCAATTCCTGCACTTTCTTGAGGCACTCGTCGAGCCAGCCCTCTTTCATTCCTTGCGTGGGATTAAAGGGGATGAGTTTTGCGATCTGGTCGCAGAAGGCGTAGGAATATCCCATCGCGCGCCCGGCGTCGCGGATCGCCGCGCGGGCCGCCATCGTCCCGAAGGTGATGATGCGCGCGACGTGGTCCTCGCCGTACTTCTCGCGCGCATATGCGAGCACTTCTTCGCGTCGGCTGTCGGCAAAGTCAATATCGATATCCGGCATGGAAATACGCTCTGGATTTAAGAAGCGTTCAAAGAGCAAGCCGTACGCGAGCGGATCAATGTCGGTAATGTCGAGTGCGTATGCGACGATACTGCCCGCGGCCGAACCGCGTCCCGGGCCGACGGCAATGCCGTGCACTTTTGCCCAGTGAATGAGATCCTGCACGATAAGGAAGTAATCGGCAAAGCCGGTCTTTTCGATGACGCCGATCTCGTATTCCAACCGGTCGCGCATTTCTTTTGTTTGTTTTTCCGGCGGATATTTCTTTGGCAAGCGCTCTTCGATGAGTTCACGCATATAGGCGTTTGCCGTCTTGCCGTCCGGCTTGGGGAACTCCGGCAAGAGATATTTTCCGTGCCCGTACGGCGGAATAAGTTCAAGCTCAACGTTGCATCGCTCCGCGATCTCGTGCGTGCGCGCGACCGCCTCGGGTCCGCCGGGGATGTTTGCGAACTTTTCCGCCATCGCCTCCGGCGAAAGGATCGAAAAGTCGTCCGACTTCATTGTCATACGGTCATCGTCGGTCAGTTTGTTTCCTGTTTGCACAGCAAGCAACACATCGTGATACTCCGCGTCCTCGGAATGCGTGTAGTGGCTGTCCTGCGTGGCAACGAGCGGGATACCGGTCTCTGCCGAAAGCTTCACAAGCAGCGGTTCGATCTTTTCCGACTCGGGGATCCCCGGATGCTTCTGGATCTCCAAAAAATAATTTCCCTTGCCGAAAATTTCCTGATATTCAAGTGCGATCCGTTTTGCCTCTTCGTAGTAATCCGCAGCGAGGGCGCGGCCGATCTCGCCGCCAAGACACGCGGAAAGTGCGATAAGTCCTTCGTGATGTTCACGCAGAAGGTCCTTGTCCATGCGCGGTTTGTAATAAAAGCCTTCAAGGTGCGCCTTTGAAACGAGTGTGATAAGGTTTTTCCATCCGACCTCATTCTCGCAGAGCAATATTAAGTGGTTATATCGCTCGCCATTCTCTTTTGAAAATCGGTCGCGCGGAGCGACATATGCTTCGACGCCGAGAATCGGCTTGATGCCGTGTTTTCTTGCAAGTTTATAAAATTCTACGGCGCCGTAGAGGACGCCATGATCGGTGAGTGCGATCGAATCCATGCCTGTCTCCTTGGCGCGTGCCACCATCTGGGGGATCTTTGTCAGCCCGTCGAGCAGGGAATAGTGCGAATGCGTATGTAAATGGGTGAATTTGATGGGTTCCATTGTTCGTATGTTAGCCCCCGCAAGCGAGGATGCAGAACATTAAATTTCCCTTAAATAATACTAAAAATTCTATTAAAAATACAGTAGCCCTTCGCCATAACCCATATGCTTTATTGTGGGTTATGGCGAAGAACCATTGTCCTCTATGGCTAAGGCTGCAAAGTCCGTGGGTCTAATGGGTTCCGCCAGGGTGTTTTGCCTCGCTTTGGCAGCTTTTCTTTTATTTGATATTTAGCTATATTGAATTGACGATTATTGCCACCTTAGCTCAGTTGGTAGAGCAACGCTTTTGTAAAGCGAAGGTCCCCGGTCCGAATCCGGGAGGTGGCTCATGGATCAGCAGACGATCAAATACTATAACGAATTGGCAAAGATATACGACGATGAGACCAAGGATTTTTGGGAGCGTTTCCCAACAACGATTATAGATGCATTTGTTGGTCTTACAAATGGAAAGATTTTGGATGTCGGGAGCGGCTCCGGCGCCGATGGGCTGATCCTTCAAAGACGCGGTTTCGAAGTAATCTGCCTCGACGCATCCAAATCAATGGTCGCTTTATCATCACAAAAAGGCCTTGTTTCAATTGAGGGGGATTTTAATGAGCTTCCTTTTTCGGATGGATCATTTGATGGTATTTGGGCATATACTTCTCTGCTCCATATTAAGAAAGCGGAAATTGGCGTTGCGATAGGAGAGATTAGGCGCGTGTTGAAAGCCGGTGGGAGTTTTTGCTTTGGGATGATCGAAGGAGATAAAGAAGAATATCGGGAGAGTTCCGAAATAAAGATGCCGAGATTTTTCAGTTTTTATAAAAAAGAAGAGCTCGAAACTATTTTGACGCAATTTGGCTTTCAAATTATATATTTTGAACAATTTCAGCCAAAGTCGAAGAACTATTTGAATTTCATTTGTCAAAAAAGACAGATGGCGGTGGGATGATATACTAAGCATATGATTCTCCAAGTAGGCGTCAAAGTTTTTCTGAGAAATCAGGATGGCAAATATCTTTTGATGCGTCGTTCGCCCGAAAAATATCCGGGCGTGAAAGGGGAATGGGATATTCCTGGCGGTAGGATCAATCCCGGATCATTATTGATCGAGAATTTGCGGCGCGAGGTCAAAGAAGAGACACAACTTGAAATAATTTCCGAGCCAAAATTGATCTGCGCCCAAGATATTATTCCCAACAGCGAAAGACATATCGTGCGGCTTTCATATATTGGAGAAACGGAAGGTGAGCCGATTCTTGATACCTCCGAAAACGTGGAGTATCGTTGGCTCTCTCTGAGTGATCTGAAAAATTATGAGAATGTGGACATCTACGCTAAAAAAATTATTGATCGCGTAGCGTTTGACAAATATTTGGAATAGGTATATAATGAGGTCTGTAAAATTTCAGTAAGGAGGTGTGCCCATGCTGCACGCTATTATGTTTTCCCTGTTTGCCATCATTGGAACACTTGTCATCATCGTAATTAACGATATGAGTAAGGTTTCCGATGACTACCATGCTCTCGTGGCCGACGGCATAGCTGAGAGCTATGCCCGCGCCAACAGCGCGTTGATGAAGGCGCGCGAGCGGCACCAGCGCACCTATGCCGGGTATCTGTCCGCTAGCGGCCAGACGCTGATCGCCGAGATCATGGCGGTCCGTGGCGATGGCGGGCTCGAGTTACGGCGCCGTGGCCATCGTCGCTCCGCACCGTTCGTGCGTTCTGCCAGCGAGGTTTTCCCTCGCTAGTGGGGCGCACATCAAACAAAAAATGCCCCTATCACGCGAGTGGTAGGGGCATCGTATTATTTATTGATAACGCATCGCGTCATTTGAATAATTCTGATAAAATAGATGAATGGTTAAATATCTGAGCAAAGCGAGTCCGAAGGCGCTCGCGGGGACGGCATTGCTTCGGCTCGATTTCAATACGGAGGATGATTGGCGGATGCGCGCGGTCATCCCGACCATTAAACTTTTATTAAAAACCAGCGCGCGAATCGTGATTGTGAGCCATCATGGCCGACCGGAGGGATTTGATAAAAAGTTAAGTCTGCGTGGCGATGCAATAAAGCTTTCCAAGCTGCTTGGTGGCAGGAATGTGATGTTTATCAGCCACTTTCGCTTTGCGGAAATCAAAGCGCAGGTGGCCGCCGCGCCGCGTGGCTCGGTGTTTCTTTTGGAAAATTTGCGATTTCTGCCCGGAGAAGAAAAGAACGATGTGAAGTTGGCGAAGGCGTTAGCCTCACTTGCGGATTTTTATGTGAATGACGCGTTTGCGGTCTCGCATCGCGCGAACGCGTCGGTGGTCGCCGTCACGAAATTCTTACCGAGCTACGCGGGCATCGAAATGGAGCACGAGATCATGTCACTTAGCAAGGCGATCATCAAGCCGAAGCGTCCGGTGGTGCTCGTGCTTGGCGGCTCGAAGACATCGGATAAGCTTGGGGTCATTTCGTATTTTAAAAATAAGGCGGACTGGTTTTTGCTTGGCGGTGGATGTGCGAACACGATCCTTTGGTTGAAAGGAATGGATGTAAAAAGATCCATTAAAGATAGCGACCCGAGGGAGCTCGCGGCGCTCAAAAAAATTGCAGTATACAAAAATATGGTCTTACCGACGGATTTTATATGGGGTAACAGCGGTGGTGAAAAAAACAGTGCCATCTTGGATGTTGGATCGAAGACGGCGCTCGCGTTCAATAAAAAAATCGCGGACGCGCGGACGATCATCTGGAGCGGGCCGCTCGGGCTCATCGAAAAAAAGCAATATGCCAAGGCGAGCATCGCCGTCGCGCATGCAATCACTAAAAATCGCAAAGCGTTTTCCGTCTCCGGCGGGGGAGAGACGGTGATGTTTCTCAAACAATATAAACTCGACAAGAAATTCAGCTTTATCTCGACCGGCGGCGGTGCGATGGTGGATTTTCTTGCGGGAAAGAAGTTGCCGGGCATCGAGGCGCTCAGGCGCGTCCAAAAAGCATTAAAATAATATGAAAAAATCTCCGATAAAAATTCCAAAGGAAAAAATCGTCGTCATCTATCACGGTAATTGTCCCGATGGATTCGGCGGCGCGTGGGCGGCATGGAAAAAATTTGGCGCGAAGGCGGCATACCTGCCCGCGCGCGACCGCAGCGCGCCACCGGTGTCGCTCAAAGGCAAAACCATCTATATCGTTGATTATACCTACGACGCGCCGATCATTAAAAAATTATTAAAAGACAATATCCGCGTGACGGCGATCGACCATCACGTGAGCCAAGCCGATGCCACAAAGCTCACTGAAAAATATTTATACGATGTACATCATTCCGGTGCCGTACTCGCGTGGCAATACTTTCATCCTGGCGAAAAAACGCCGATGTTGTTGCGCTATGTAGAAGATCGCGACATTTGGAAGTGGAATGTGCCGCATGCGCGCGAAATGTTGATGCTCATTGACCTCGCGCCGTTCGAATTCAAGGCGTGGAGCCGGCTCGCAAAAGATATCGACGACCCGCGCATCCACACAACCTATCTCAAAAAAGGCGTGCTCCTCGAGCTGCACTATCGTTCGCTCTATGAAAAACTTTTGCCAAGTGCGGAGCTCGTGAAGTTTGCCGGATACAAGATATACGCGCTCAACTGCCCGTATTATTTTACCTCTGATCTTGGTCATGCGCTTGCGATCAAGACGCATTCTTTCTCGTTGCTTTGGAGTGAATCGGATGGCCGGATCCGTTGCTCGCTTCGCTCGGCGGGAAAGATCGATGTGGCAAAGATCGCGAAGAAATATGGCGGCGGCGGGCACAAGCAGTCGGCGGGATTCTCGTTTCTGGTGGGCAAGAAGGCACCGTGGAAATTATTACCGGAGGCGTTCACTAAAGAGCGGCTTTTATAATATCTGAAGAATATTTATTTATGCTCGCAAAAAAGAAAAAATTTTACGCGTATTTTGTGCCGGGCGTCGTACCGAAACAAGGGATTACGGACTGCTGGGCGACATGTGAAAAATTCGTTTCAGGCAAAACCGGCGCGCGGTTCAAGGCGTTCGATAGCCGAGGCGATGCGGAGGCGTGGCTGAAAAATGGCGCACGATACGAGGCAAAGCGGGCGTTGTCGCGGCCGAAACTCAATCCCGGCATTTACTTTGACGCCGGCACCGGTCGCGGCGATGGCGTGGAAATAAGCGTCACCGACGAGAAGGGGAAAAATTTGCTTCATAAAGCGCTCGCACCCGCCGCGCTTAATAAATTTGGCAAACACTTAGTGGGCAATGTCGATGCCACCAACAATTACGGCGAACTGCTGGCGCTTCGCTATGCGCTCGAGATCGCGCGCGTGACCCGCGTGAAATATGTGTTCGGCGATAGCAAGCTCGTCATCGAATTTTGGTCACAGTGGCGCATCAAGCGGAAAGACCTGCCGGAAGAAACAGTTGCGCTCGCGGACGACGTATCGCGCGCGCGCGAGGCATTTGAAAAAGCGGGTGGCACCGTGGAACGCATCTCCGGTGATTTTAACCCTGCGGATCTGGGATTCCATCGCTAAGGTTCTCTGACAAAAATAAAAAAGGCGGCTTACATCACGAAGATGCGGCCGCCAATACCCCTTAAGCCTGGCAATTCAGTTCTCTTGCGATGCGTTTCAGCATTTGGGGCGTAGGTTTTTCTGCGCCCCCCTCAATCGCGGTGTACCTCGAGAATCGGATCCCGACGAGATCCGCAAACACCATTTGGTTGATGCCGCGTTCGACCCGGAGCTTCCGGATTATCCTTCCACGTTCCAATGGATCGTCGGGAAGATTCAAACTTGGTTGTGATTGTTCCTGCGCGGAATCCTTGGATGCGAGAGTGGCGTTTGCCAATTCCAATTCATTTGCCTCCTAGGCGTAAGAGTGGTAGAACCCGAATGAAACAAAGAACCGATTTTTATAATACGGCATACGCGCAACATGTCAATAAGAAAAAGCCGACGCGATGAGCGTCGGCTTTGTTGCGCTGAGGGGAAAAAGTACTATCGCTTGATTGGCTTAACCGAGAAAAGGCTGATTTTGCCTTGCCTCCGAAAAATTTCAGCGAAGGGCATCTCATCGTCCCAATCAACCCCCTCGATGACAGGGATGGAAAAAATTGCTTGACAGAGATTGAACAACTTCGAAAGGGGGAGCGTGAATTGATCACTCCATATTTCCCCGTTTTCGATCTTGATCAGGGTAAACATGCTGACATGGCCAGCTCTCGCCACGTCTATGAGCCTAAGGTGGAGACTCATTCTTATATTCCTAAAGCACCGGCCAAACTGTTTCCATGACCTCATTTTAAAATAGAGACCATTGGAATCGACGACGGCGTCCGACATAAATCCTCCTTTGGATATACCACCCATACTAAAAGGCAATCATCATAATACTATTATCTATTTGACTTGTCAATTCGTACTGAGGTACATTCAACTCTCAAGTGCAACACCCGTTAGTTCATAGAATACCTGATACGGGGTCTTCCAGCCAAGCCGCTTCCTTGGCCGGGAGTTCAAGAGCTGCTCGAC
>Ga0326727_10005899_pt1 | contig 34310 bp, 34 predicted proteins | sample MB2enrmetagenome_FD_207643 | JGI IMG/M metagenome (GOLD analysis project Ga0326727, IMG submission 207643) | Lab enriched peat soil microbial communities from McLean, Ithaca, NY, United States - MB29MY | ecosystem: Environmental > Terrestrial > Soil > Wetlands > Peat | place: USA: New York...
ATGTCTTGATGCCGGAGCACGTTCACCTGCTGGTCGGGGAGCCGCACCGGTCGTCGCTGTCGGTTGCGATTCAGGTGTTGAAGCAGCAGACATCGCACAAGTTGAAGCAGCGCGGGGAGGTTCGGTTCTGGCAGCGGCGGTATTACGACTTCAACGTGCATAGCGAAGAGAAGCGCGTCGAGAAGCTGCGGTATATGCACCGCAACCCGGTGGCGCGGGGCTTGGTTGAAAAACCGGCAGATTGGGCATGGTCGAGCTTCCGGCATTACGCGACGGGTCAGCTTGGAGTGGTCGAGATCGAATCGCATTGGACTGCGTTCCGGAGAGGGAATCAACTACCAGAACACCTCCGTTACAATCAAAAGGGCGGTTGAGGTTCGTGCTCGCCCACCCTTCGCCAGAAAGGAGGCGAAGGATGGGGCACCCTCCAGTTGTGGGTTAGGCAAGGGTGCGCCACCCGCCGCCGTTTACGGAAACCCGATATTGACTCGGCCTGAAGAGCGGGTATGAGAATCCCGCTGGATCGTAGATCCAAAATGCGGACTACGCTTCTGAAGGGGATACTGTACATGGGAAGGGCATCGAGATTCTGTCAGCTAGGGGCGTGTGTCCTGGCGCTGTGCGCTTGGGGAGCCGCGCAGCAGGCATCGCCAGCCAAGCCGCAGACTGTGGCCGAGAAGCTGGGCTACGCGGCCGATGCGCGCCTGCTGGTGGTTCAGGCCGAGGATCTTGGCATGGCGCACTCCATCGACAAGGCCAGCTTTGAGGCGTTGGAGAAAGGCTGGGTGACGACGGCGGGGATTCTGGTGCCGGGGCCGTGGTTTCCCGAGGTTCTGCGCTGGTCGCGCAACCATCCCAATGCCGACCTGGGCATCCGGCTGGACCTGAACGCGGATTGGTCGAGCTACCGCTGGCGTCCCGTCTCCGGCTTGCAGAGAGGATCGGGACTGACCGATCCCGGCGGGTATCTGTCGAGCAGCCAAGTTTACGTGGCGCAGCACGCGACGCCGGCAGAGGTGGAGGGCGAGGCGCGCGCCCAGATCGAGATGGCCAAGCGGGCGGGAATCCCCATCAGCCACCTGGACAACCACATGCGCACCATGCTGGTCACGCCCGCCTCGCGCCTGCCTCGCCAAGTGCGATATGCTCTTTGAGGATTCGCTATGGGACGGCGGCCGTGCCGCCAGCCGCTCGATCGCCTTCGACGGCGGTCTTAGCGGAGCGTTTTTACGTTGTATCCGAACGGAGATAATCTCGAACCCATGCAAGAACCCGCACGAATTGCCATCGATCTAGGCGCCGAAAGCTGCCGCGTCTCCCTGCTTCGCTGGAGGGATGGAACTCCGGCAATCGATCTAGTCCATCGCATTCCCAACGGTCCCGTCCATCGCGGCCTGTCGCTTTGCTGGCCCATCGAAACCATTCTTGCCGGTCTTGAAGAGGGTCTCCGCAAGGCCGCGGAACTGGCGCCTGAAGGCATTGCCTCCATCTCCGTCGACGGCTGGTCGGTGGACTACGCGCGCCTGGCTCCCGACGGCCAGCTCCTTCGCGAGCCCTTCTGTTACCGCGACGAGCGCACCGTCTCCATCAAAGACGCCACCGATGCCATCCTGCCGCCCAAGAACATCTTTGAGCGCACCGGCGCGCTGCCGCACCGTATCAACACCGTCTACCAGCTGCTGGCCGACCCCAAAGACCGTGTAGACCCCCATGCTCCCTGGGTCATGCTGCCCGAGTACGTCCTCTACTGGCTGGGCGGCCGCCGCGTAGCCGAGTACACCAACGCCACCCACACCGGCCTCGTCGATCTCAAGACCGGCGACTGGGACCGGGAACTCTTCGCCCTGCTCCAAATTCCTTTTGAAGCCGCTCCGCCGATCGTTCGCGCCGGAACCCTCCTTGGTAAAGTGCAAGGCCCCTTGGCCGCGCTCGACGCCTTCCGTGAGACCCAGGTGGTGGCCAGCGCCTGCCACGACACGGCCGCCGCCATCGCCGGCATTCCCACCAGCCTCAGCTCCACCGCTTATATCTCCTCCGGAACCTGGTCGCTGGTGGGCACGCTTACCAAAGCGCCCGTCACCACGCAGGAGGCTCTTGAAGCCCGCTACACCAACCTCGGCGCGGCTACCGGAGAACTCTGCTTTCATACGCTGGTCAACGGAATGTGGCTGCTCAAGCAATGCATGGAAGCCTGGAGCACCGAGGGCCGCGCCTGGGATATCGAAGACCTGATCGCCCAGGCCGCCACATCGAGCTTTCCCGGCACCATCAACGTGGACGCCGAGCCCCTCCTGCTCGACTCCGGCATGCCCGAGCGCATCAACCATCAGCTGTGGCGCCGCCGCTGGGCCACCATTCCCGACGTTGCCGGCAACGAGCCCGTCTTTGCCCGCGTCATCTTCGAGAGCCTCGCCGACCGCTACGCCTCGGCGCTCGCCAGCCTGGAGGAGATGCTGGGCCGCAAGCTCGAACGCATCCACATCCTCGGCGGCGGAGGCCGAAACAAGCTGCTCACCGAACTCACCGCCCAGCGAACCGGCCTGCCCGTCGAAACCGGTCAGACGGAAAGCTCCACCATCGGCAACCTGGCCGTGCAACTGGCCGCCGGCGAGGCCAGCGGCCAGCCGCTCAGCGCTGAGACCGTGCGCAAGTGGGCCGCGCTGCTTTGCGAAGGTTCGACCGTCAAATAGGCATCCCGCCTTGGGCGCGTTCTTGCCACTGTGGCTGGGGTGGGCGGCGGCGGGTCAGCTTCCGGGATGCCGGTCAATCAGGAACGAAGAGGTAAATCGTCGCCAGACTTGCCGCTCATCGAGCTTTGGGTTCAGTTGATTTGAGGGCTTCTTCGATTAGCTGCCGCGTCTTCGCGAAGTCTGCTTGCACCCGGGACTCAGGGTTCGTGCTAGTTGCAGCGTCCAGAATCGTATGGCCGTTGCCGTCCTGCTGTCGCGGATCAGCGCCACTCTGGAGCAGCAACTCTACTCGATCGTATTGCCCATTAAGTGCGGCCCAATAAAGCGCCGACGCGCCTCTGAATTGGCAATTCACCGGGCTGCCTCTTGCAATAAGCTCGTGCATGACTTCGGTGCTACTGTCCATTGTTGCAAGGGATAATAGCGAGTCCTCCGAATTCCCTGCGGGGCATTCGTGAGGAACACGGGCACCAGCCTGTAGGAGACGTAATGTCACGCGAGGATTAGCGTAGTCTCTGGTGAGGGAAACGCTCAGCGGATTAGCACTAGAGAATTCCAGTTCGTTTGGGTCTGCCCCGGCTTTCAGCAGCGCATCGACGATGGGCAAGTTATCCGCATTCAAATCGGTTCTTTCGATAGCTTCGTAGAGAGCAGTCTTGCCGTCGCCCGTTCGCTCAGCAACATTCGCTCCATGTGCAAGCAACTCTCGAACCCTTGGCAGGTCGTTGTGTGCGGCCGCACTCATGAGGGGAGTAAACCCAGGATTGTCTTTATAGACCAGCCGTGCATCTGAACGACAACCAACGAGAACGCAGCAGATTGCAAGCGCCAACCCGGAGAATTCATATCTGGAATGCATACACCAGATTGTGCATCACGGATCTCGCTCAGTCTAGTGCACCTACACGGTCGTGTCCGTTAGTGGACGGTCGGCAATGCGGACATTGACCCATTATTGCGTTAAGTTCGCCTGTCGCACTCAAGTGTGGCCAGATCAGCAGCGCTCGCCGCGGACCCCATCACGACAACACAGCAACTCCGCCCACCGCCCGGTCGATCCGCTCCAGCGCCTCAGCCGGCAGCTTCACGCCAACCGCGCGCGCGTTGTCGGCCACCTGCTCCGGGCGCGAAGCCCCGATGATCGCCGAAGCCACCTCCGGCCGCCGCAGCACCCACGCCAGGCCCATCTGCGCCATGGTCAGCCCCAGATCCGCCGCGATAGGTTTCAGCCGCTGCACTGCCTCAAGCAGGTAATCCGACCGGAAATGCCGCCCGGCCGTCTCCATGAAGACGTTCATCTCGCTGCTGGCCGCCCGGCTTCCCGGCGGAGGCGGCTGCCCCGGCGCATATTTCCCCGTCAGCACGCCGTGCGCCAGCGGAGAGAAGGCCAGGTTCCCGATCCCATGGCGCGCGCAAGCCGGAAAGACCTTGCCCTCCGGCTTCCGCCACAGCATCGAGTACTGCGGCTGACTCGACGAGAACGCCGTCAGCCCGCCAGAGCCAGCAACCGCCGCGGCCGCATCGATCTGCTCCGCCGTCCACTCGCTGAACCCGATGGCCCGCGCCTTGCCCGCCTTCACCGCCCGGTCCAGCGCGGCCAAAGTTTCCTCGAGCGGAGTCTCCTTGTCGAAGCGGTGGCATTGGTAAAGATCGATCGCGTCCAAGCCCAGCCGTCGCAGCGACCGCTCCAACTGCTTCTCGATCTGCGCCGCCGAAAGCCCGTGATCCGGCTCGTCGCCCACCGGAAAGTACAGCTTGGTGGCAACCGTGAACCGGTCTCGCGGATAGGCCCCGAGCGCCTCGCCCAGCACGCGCTCCGCCTCGCCCGCGCCATACTGGTTGGCCGTGTCGAAGAGCGTGATCCCGTGGTCCACCGCGGCATGAATGCAGCGGATCGCCTGCTCCCGCGCAATTCCGCCTGCCACCGTAAGCCAGGTTCCAAAGCTCAACTCCGAGACTTCCAGCGGCCCGTTGCCCAATCGCCTGTATTGCACACAATCCCCATACGTTGATGCGGACTTCAACATTCTGCATCAGAATTAATTCTATTGCATATCCAGCCAAGAAAGCGCATCATAATAGGATTATGGGCACCGCCGTATCACGCGCAAAGCGTCAACCAAATGGCTCCTCCGCTAAGGCGCGGGAGAAGCTCGCCGAAAAAAAGCCCGCTCCGCGCAGAACCACAGTCACATTGTCTCCTGAGACGCTGGAGATCGTGGAGCGCTTCCGGAGCGCCAGCGGAACCTCCACCAGCGCCGCCATCAATCGAATTATCCAGCGCAGCGAACCCAAGCCCTCCCGGCTGAAAGAGAATATCAATGGCATTCTGGTCCTCGATGTGCCTTTCCGCCACATCAATGTCACGCTTGAGGATGTCAAGCGCGCGGAGGACGAGATGGATCGCGAGTACATAGAAAGAACCCTTCTGTGCGGGAAGAAGGCCGCACCGAAAGAGGACCGTGGTGGAAGGCGGAAATGACCTGCCTGCTCGACGTGAATCTGCTCTTTGTCCTCCATCAGCCACTTCATCCAGAGTACGAGCGGGTGAATCGCTGGTTCCTGCACAGGCCAGACAAGCTCTTTGCCACCTGCCCCATTACGCAATCGGGAATGATCAGGCTGTTGCTGCAGGGAGTCGCCGGGTTAGACCCCTTCGTTGTGCAAGAAGCGCGCGAAGCGTTGCAACGTTTCGTCCAGCTGCCCGGCCATGTTTTCTGGCCCGACACTCCCACCTATCTCGACAACACGAAATCCATCTTCGCGCGAATGCAGGGCCATCGCCAAACAACCGACGCATATCTGCTCGGCCTCGCCGTTTACAACCACGGCAAGCTGGCGACTCTCGACCGTGGAATCAGCCATCTGGCTGGTAATGAGTTTGCCGCTAACCTCGAAATCATCGAGGCATGACCGGCATCGCCCTCGCGCTAAGAAGAGATCGCGAGATTGTGTCCACCGGACCATTATTTGTCAATCGCGAGGTTGACCAGGCTCCCGATCTTAATACGGCTCGGCGCAAATCCCTGAGGAACCTGCCAAAGAAAGTCCAGGACAACGTAACCACCTTTGGGAATCACAAACGCAATTGAACCCTCTGGAGTGTCCACCGCCGATGCGTTCCATTGAGCCACAGTGGAGGGATGGCTGTCTTCAAGTTCAACGCCAAATGTCTTCATGCTGATTCCCGCTTGCTGTTGCATTGACAATCCTGCGGATGCGCCGCGATATGAATCCAGCATTTTGGGTACTTCTTGCCGTCATGGGCCGTAAGCAAACAGGTGTCTTGTTTGAATACCACGGTGGTCCCTGCGTCAGACGCAATTCTGGCGCTGTAGTAGTACCAGCCGCCGTCTTCCCCTCTGACTGTGGCTGGGCCGTGCGTGGAAGAGGCGATTTTCACATTCGTTGCCTCGATGCCCGAACTGTTTGCGAAAAATGAGGTACAAAACAGGATCCCGAACAATGCGATCGACATCCGTGTGATCGTCTGGTTCTTCATCTCTTTACATCCCCTCCTTACCTGGGGGTTCCAGAATATCACTGCTGAATGAAACTGCCTTTGTGCGGGCGGTACAGATATTGTCCGTCGTCGCGGGAAACCTGGGACTCGTGAGCCGTCTTGCGCTCTGTAGCCCACGGCGTATGATTGCTTCAGCCCGAGAGGGTCTGCCAGCTTCGCAGTCAAAAAGGAATTTCCGCATGAAGAGGAGCGTTCGGTTGCACCTTGCTCTGGTCCTCGGTTGCGTGTTGTTTATCTTCCCTACACTCTTCGCCGCGCAACAGGCGAACGAGCCCCAGAACACACCCCCAAGACTGGAAGTGAACGTCAACAGAGTGTTGGTGCCGGTTGTGGTCCGCGACAAGCAGGGCCGCGCCGTGGGCGACCTGAAGAAGGAAGACTTTCAACTCTTCGATAATGACAAGCTGCGTCCTGTCTCCGCATTCACCGTGGAGAAACGCGGAACGATGGAAACCAATAGCGGTAGCAACCCGGAAAGCGCTGCGCAACCTCCAACTCCCGCCAATGGCGCGCCGCAATCGCCACCCGCGCTGCGGCGCTTCATCGTCTTCCTGTTTGACGACTTGCACCTCACCGCGGAAGACCTGGCGCACGCTCAGGAGGCCGGCGCCAAGGTGATCGCCGGGGCGCTCCTAGACTCGGATAGAGCTGCCGTGGCCTCGACCTCGGGAAAAGTCAACAGCGGCTTGACGCGCGATCCCGCGAAGTTGCGGGGCGCGATGATGAGCCTGCAACCAAGACCCCTCTACAGGTCCGACAATGCCGATTGCCCGAAGATCGATTACTACCAGGCCGATCTGATCGAAAACAAGAACGACAGTGCGGCAACTGCAGACGCGGTCCGAATGGTGTCCACTTGCAACCCGGGCCTCAATATGAGGTACGAACAGAGCGCCGCCCAGACCATGGCGGATTCGGCTGCCAGGCGAGCTCTGAGCATGGGCCGTCAGGACGTTCAGGCAACCTTCGCCTCCATCGGGCAGTATCTGCGTGCCATGGCCAATCTTCCGGGACAGCGCATACTCATCCTGGTGTCGCCCGGCTTCCTCAACATTGAGCCGGAAGTGTTGACTGCGGAGTCGCGCCTGATGGATCTTGCGGCACAGTCCAATGTGACCATCAGCGCCCTGGATGCGCGCGGGCTGTACTCCACCGAGTTGACCGCCAGTGAACGCAGCCCGGTTTCGGCTGGGCCTAGTCTGCTGACCGGTTCCGATTATCAGCACAGCGCCGCGAAGCTGGCTGAAAATGCGATCGCCGAACTGGCCGACGGGGCCGGCGGGATGTTCATTCGCAATAGCAACGATCTCGACGCGGGGCTCAAGAAGTTGGCGGAGGCGCCGGAGGTTGTATACCTGCTTGAGCTTTCACTTGACAGCATAAAGCCGGACGGCGCTTATCACCGCCTGAGAGTGAAAGTGGATCGGGACGGCTTGGAGTTACAGGCGCGCCGCGGTTACTTCATGCCCAAACCGGAGAAAACCAAGAAGTAGGCCTTCGGATGCCCGGTTGCGAGTAGCTCAGGCCCAACTGCCATGCGCCGCCGGCGGCCGGCTGAGGCCGGTGGTTTATCCTGCTGTTTACGCATGATGAACGATGAGATACCCAATCTGACGGCATTTGACGAGGCCGCGCTGGACGAAGCGTTTGCCTTGGTGGAGCGGCAGGCGCGCGAGGAGGCCGCTGCGCTCAGCGGGGATGAGGCTGTGGAAGCCTTTCGCTTGCGATGGCTGGGGCGCAAGCAGGGCCTGCTGAACGAGGTCTCGGGACGGTGGCTCAAGGCTGCTCCTCCTGAGGCCAAGAAGGCTCTGGGCCTGCGGTTCAACGCGCTCAAGGCGGTGGTGGAGGGTCTGCTGGACGCGGCGCTTGGCTCCGGGCCGAGTGACGCGGCGCTGGCCCGCGAGGCCATCGACATTACGCTGCCCGGCACGCGGCGGCTGACCGGCGCCGAGCATCTGATCACGCGGACGACGAACGAGATTGTGAGCGTCTTCGCGGCGCTGGGCTACTCGGTGGGCGTAGGGCCGGAGGTCGAGACCGACTACTACAACTTCGAGTGCATGAACTTCCCGCCTGGGCATCCGGCGCGCGACACGCAGGACACGCTCGTCATTGCAAATCAGGACCGGCGCCCGCAGCGCGACCGGCTCCTCTTGCGCACGCATACCTCGCCGGTGCAGATGCGGACCATGGAGTCGCAGCCGCCGCCGGTGCGCATCGTGATTCCAGGCAAGGTTCACAGGAACGAAGCGGACGACGCGACGCACTCCTCGACCTTTCATCAGGTGGAGGGCCTCTGCGTGGACACGAACATCACCTTCAGCAACCTGAAGGGGACGCTGGACTACGCCATGAAGGCGCTCTTCGGTTCGGCGGTAAAGACGCGCCTCTTTCCGTCGTTCTTTCCCTTTACCGAACCCAGCGCGGATATGCAGATCAGTTGCATCTTCTGCGGAGGCAAGGGCTGCCGCAAATGTAAGGACTCGGGCTGGATCGAGTTGCTTGGCTGCGGCATGGTGGACCCGGCGGTCTTTGCCTTCGCGGCGGAGAAGCAGCCTGCCTACGATCCGAAGAAGATCTCCGGCTTCGCCTTCGGGATGGGCGTGGAGCGGATTGCGATGATGAAGTACGGAATCAGCGAGATCGGGTCGTTCTTTGCCGGTGATATGAGGTTCTTGGGGCAGTTTGTGTGAAGTGGCGAGTCAGCATGCGCAAAGCGCACGCTAACTCGCTGACAGGTATTTACCAAATGAAGATACTGACCAAATGGCTTAGAGCATATTTACCGGGACTGCCGGTGGACGATACTCGGCTCGCCGAAGACCTGACCTTGCGCGGAATTGCCGTCGAAGGCATCTACGATCTTGGCGACGGCAACGGTTCGCTCTACGAAATGGACATCACCACCAACCGCGTGGATGCGATGAACCACTACGGAATAGCGCGGGAGGCGGCGGCGATCTACGGGCTGGCGCTGCCCGATCTCTCCTATGAACTCCCCAAACCCCGCCCGGCCGCCAAGGCCTTTCCGGTGCGCATCGAGGCCGAGGATGCCTGCGGGCGCTTCACGGCGCGGGTGCTGCGCGGCATTGCAATCGGCGACTCGCGCGACTGGTTTGCGGGCGCGGAAGTGGTTACGTACTTTGGGCTGCTCGATCAGAAGCGAATCTCGAACGCCGTGGACGCGACCAACTTTGCCTGGCTGGCGATGGGGCAGCCCACGCACGCCTTCGATCTGGACAAAATCGAGGGCGGCATCGTGGTGCGGCGGGCGCGCATGAGCGAGCGGCTGAAGACGCTGGACGGCGTGGAACGCGCGCTCGATCCGGACGACTTGGTGGTGGCCGACCATGCCAGGCCGCTGGCGCTGGCTGGGGTGATGGGCGGCTGGGAGACGATGATTACGCCGGAGACCACGAACGTGCTGGTGGAGGCGGCGTGGTTCGATCCCATGGCGGTGCGGCGGACGGCGCGGCGCCACGGGCTGCACACCGACGCCAGTCACCGCTTCGAGCGCGGGACGGACTTCAATGCCGCGCCGGTTGCTTCGGCGCTGGTGAGCAAGATTCTGCTGGCCAACGGAGGCTGGATCGAAGGCGAGTTGGTGGACGCGCGGATTGCGGCCATCGAGGCGCGCACGGCTCGGCGCAAGCCCGTTGCGCTGGCGCTAAGTGAAGTCCGGCGCATCCTGGGCGCGACCGTGGATGCGGAGGGAATCTCCGCGGCGACGGTCGAGGGGGTGCTGAATGCTCTGGGATGTGGATTGGCAAGTCAGCAGGTCACCGAGTCAGCGAGTCAGCGGAATGGCGACGCGGCCGGTGATGGCGCCGCCTGGCTGGTTACGCTGCCCAGTTGGCGGCTGGATCTGGAGCGCGAGATCGACCTGATCGAAGAGGTTGCGCGGGTCTACGGTTACAACCGCTTTGCCAACACACTGCCGGCCTTCGGCGAAGGGGTACGCGCACTACCCTGGGCGGAGAAAGAATCAGAAGTGCGGCGCACGCTGCTGGCGGCCGGTTTCCATGAGGCAATTGGCAGCACCTTCTGCTCACCGGCGGAGGCCGCATTGACGGCGCCGCAGCCGGGACTTGTGGTCCCGCTGGGCAATCCGCTCAGCGACGAGGCCGGCGTGCTGCGTCCCTCGCTGGTGCCCGGAATGCTGGCCATGATTGCGGGCAACCTGCACCGCGACGTGAGCGATGTGCGCATCTTCGAACTGGGCACGGTCTTCAGCGGCAATACCGAGAAGGTGGAAGAGCGGCCGGCCGTGGCCTTCGCAGCGGTGGGCAGTTTGCCGGAGCAGGGGGCGCTGCACCCGGCGCGGATGATCGATTTTCACGATGTGAAGGGAGTGGTCGAGCAGCTTCTGGAGCGGTTTCAGGCGCGATCCATTTACTTCGACCGCTTTCCGGCCGAGGCTGGGCTTACGCCAGCATGGCTTCATCCCTACCGCGCCGCGCGGGTTGCGGTCGAGGGCGCGACGGTGGGCTGGTTCGGCCAGATGCATCCCCGCGAGGCCGAGACCCGCAAGCTGAAGGAGCCGGTGCTGGTGGGCGAGTTGTATCTGGACCGGCTGTACAAGCTCACCCTGCGCAAGCAGGCAGCGCGGGAGATTTCGCGCTTCCAGCCGGTGCGGCGCGATTTCTCGCTGGTTTTGGATGACAGCATCGGCTGGGAAAAGATCGACCGGGCGCTGGCCGGATTGCAGATTCCGGAACTGGTGGATTGGCGGGCGAGAGAGGTCTTCCGCGATGCCAGGCTGGGCAAGGGCGGGTACTCGCTGCTGCTGGGCGCGACCTTTCAGGCAGCGGATCGCACGCTGCGCGATGAAGAGCTGCAGAGCTTTCAGGCTCTGGTGGTGGAGGCTGTTGGCAAGGCGGGCGCGCGGCTGCGGCGTTAGGCAACGAATCAGGCTGGGCCGGCGCTATACTTTCACCGGTGCGGTCGATTTGAGCGGAGGTGTTTTCAATGTCTGAGTTTGCCTGGGATTCCAAAGCGGTGGACGAGCCGGAAGCGCGGCAGCCTGATGAGCCGGAAGTTGAGGAGCGTCCTGAACCGCCCGCGGCTCCGGAGACGCTGGCCTTGAGCGCCAAGGATTTCTCAGCGCTGGAGGAGCGGATTCTGCGCGCGGTGGACATGGTAAAGCGCGAGCGGCAGGCGCGGATGGCGGTCGAGGAGCGCGCGGCGAGGGCCGAGGCGCAGCTGCGCGAGCAGGCGCCGCTGGCGGAGCAACTGCGGAATGAAGTGAATGCGCTGCGCGCCGAGCGCGACCAGGTGCGGCAGCGCATGGAGCGGCTATTGGCGCAACTGGATGCGCTGGAGCTGTGAGGCAAGGCTTGGAGGGTAGGCATGGCTGAGGAACAAGGCGGCGATGCGGCCGGTTTCGTGACCGTTGAAATATACGACCAGGTCTATCACCTCTCGGGCCAGGACCCGGAACATATCCGCGCGCTGGCGGCGCGGGTGGACGCCAAGATGCGCGCCGTAGCCGCGCAGGGTCGCACTGTGGATTCGCTGCGAGTGGCCGTGCTGGCCGCGCTTAATCTGGCCGATGAGCTCTCCCAGGCCGGCGGCGCCGATGCGCGGCTGGGCCACGCGCGCGCGGCCAGCTTGCGCGGGCTGCTGGACGAAGTGCTTGAGGAAGATTGGGAAACGGGGTCCTAGACTCCGCAGTCTTGCCTCTCAAGAGAAAACATTCCAACCGCGTTTTGCAACTGAATGGTGGGAGGAAACGTATGTCTCGAATTCATTGTTCTGTCACACACAGATGGATTGCCATAGCGGCGTGCTGGAGGATCAGCATGTGGGCGACGCGGAGATCGAGGGCAAGCTGAAGAAACTGATTGCGCGGGCGGTGGAGATGGGCAATCGCAAGCCCGAGCCGGCGGTGGCGGACAAGCCTCCCGATAGCGCGAATTAGCCCGGCAGACGCTCGTCGTTTCGGGCGCACGATTCCCAAAAAGCGGGGTCAAAAACGTAGCACAAAGCGCTCCTCGCGCGCAAGACTTGCAATTCCCGGCGCGGACCCGTACTATCCGCACTAGAAACCGGCCTGCAAAGCAGGTGGGTGTCAACGCTGGTTGAACCAACATCAATGAACAGGGGCTCAACTCGACAATCGGTTCTGTGTGCCGTGTCCGCCAGTCCGGAATGCCTAATGAACCGCGGAGAGCTCCACCGTCTTAGGACGGGTTCACCAGCCACGCCGTCCACGGCCCCGTGGGCCGGATTCTACCTTCCTCGCGGCCTGAGAACTTGTTGAAAAACTCTGGCATTGTGTCAGGGCACGACTTGAGTCGTGCCGTAAATGCCGCAAAATCAACGCGGGCTTTAGCCCCTGAGAGCCGAAACTCAGCCTCGAGTTACTTTTTTAACAAGCGCCTGAGGGGCTATTCTGGCTCAGGTGCATCCCGTCCTCTTCCACATCGGATCGATTCTCATTCCGGCCTACGGCGCGCTGGCCGCGCTGGGCGTGTTGCTGGCGCTCTTTCTGGCTTCTCGCACGGCGCGGATTGCGGGCGTCGATCCCGGCCAGGTGTGGAATCTCTGCGTCCTCGCCTTGTTTGCGGCCCTGGTGAGTCAGCGGCTGTTGCTGGTGCTGGCGAACTGGAGCAATCTGCGCCGTCATCCCTCCTGGCTGCTGGGGCTGGGGATGATTCATCATCCGCTGCTGAGTGCGGCGGGAGCCTTGGCGGGCGCGGGCTCCGCCCTGCTCTACGCGCGCTGGAGACGGCTGGCCCTTTGGCCCACGGCCGATGCGCTGGCCGCGCCCGTGGCATTGGGGCTCGCCTTTGAACAACTGGGCGCGCTGCTGGCCGGCTCGGGTTACGGGACGGAAGCAACCGTCCGCTGGGCCGTGACTTATACCGATCCGCTGGCCGCGCGCTGGAGCGGAACGCCGCTGGGGATTCCGCTGCATCCAGTGCAGGCCTACGCGGCACTGGCATTTTTGGCCCTCTCCATTATGGTTCTGGTGGGATTGCCATTGAGGCGGCAGCAGGGCGATGGGGCCGGGCTGGCTCTGCTGGGGATTGGCGTAGCTGTCTACGTCACCGAGTTTTGGCGCGATCCCGAGGGCCGCGGCGTGCTGTTGGGCGGTGCGCTGGATGGGCCGCAGGCGGCGGCGGTGCTGCTGGTGCTGCTGGGAGGGTTGGCGCTGCTGGAGCGCAAAGGCAAGCGCACAGAGAATGAGGCTCAACATGGCTGATGCGGAGAGTGCTGAGCTGCGCACCATCGAAGTGCCCGCCGAGGCAGCCGGACAGCGGCTGGATCGATTCCTCACCCAGTTGCTTGCCGCGCGGGATGCGGGCATGAGCCGGTCGCGCGTTCAGTTGCTCATGGCCCAGGGCGACGTGCTGGTTGACGGCGAGTGGGAGAAGCCTTCCTTGAAGTTGCGCGGCGGCGAGCGAATCGCCATCGCCGGCGAACCCCATCCCACGCCGCTGAAGGCGATACCGGAAGAGATTCCGCTGGATGTGGTCTACGAGGATGCGGATCTGGCGGTGGTGAACAAGCCGGCCGGAATGATGGTTCACGCCGGGGTGGGCCGGAACGAAGACGCGCGCAGCCGGGGCACGCTGGTGAATGCGCTGCTCTACCGGTTCCAGGCGCTCTCTTCGACCGGCGGAGAGCTGCGGCCCGGCATCGTGCACCGGCTGGACAAGGACACCAGCGGCCTGATCGTGGTGGCCAAGAACGACCGGACGCACGCGGCGCTGGGAGAGATGTTTGCCAGCCGCCGCATCGGGAAGACCTACATCGCGTTGGTGCAGGGTTCGGTCGAGCGGCAGCGGGGCGCCATCAACGTCGGCGTGGGCCGCGATCCAGTGCGGCGGACGCGCATGACCGCGCAGCCGCAGCGGAACGCGCGCCCGGCGGTTTCTCACTATGAGGTGATCCGGCGGCTCGACAGTCGCTTTGGCAAGTTCACGCTGCTGCGGGTGCGCATCGAGACTGGCCGCACGCATCAGATTCGAGTTCACATGGCGTCGATTGGGCACCCGGTGGTCGGGGACACGCTCTACGGAGCCGCGGGGCAACTGACGGATCAGGCAGCCTCGCGGGCCGCGTCCCCCAAGGCCGCGCGGCGGAGGACGGAGCCGGAGAGACTCAAGCTGGGACGAAACTTTCTGCACGCGGCGCGGCTCGAGTTCGCGCACCCGGCGACGGGAAAGCTGTTGGAGCTGGAGACGCCGCTGCCAGTCGAATTGGAGAGCTTTCTGGGCCGGCTGGAAGGCGGCGCGGCCGGCGTTGATCTCGACTGACGTGCCCGGGCGGATTCGGCTTGACCGATTTAGAATGATGCGCTTGGCGAGCGCGATTGCTAAAATGAGGAAGCCATGACCAGACAGCTTTCCAACCCAGCTACGTATATCCATAGCTGGGAATCCAAGCTTTTACTCCTCGTGTTTGCGGCAGCGTTTTCCTCGATCGCGCTACCGGCGCAGCAACCGGCAGCCCCGCCCGCCACACCGCAGGCGGGCCAGCCCGCGCAAACTCCGGCCGCCCAGCAGCCGGCAACCCAGGCCGCGGAACCGCCAGCGGATGCGAACGCGCCCACAATCATCCGGCTGGGCGTGAATGAGGTCAACCTCATCTTCACCGTGACCGACAAGCACGGGCACTACATTCCCAACCTGAGGCAGAGCGACTTTGCGCTCCTCGACGACCAGAAGGCGCCGGCGAAGGTGAACTCCTTCCACCAGCAGATCAATCTGCCTTTGCGCGTGGGCATCGTCATCGACACCAGCACCTCGATTCGCTCCCGCTTTGAATTCGAGCAACAGTCGGCCACCGAGTTCCTGCTCCAGGTTCTCAAGGCCAAGAGCGATCGCGCGTTCATAATGGGATTCGATGTGATGCCCACAGTGACCCAGGATTGGACCAACAACATCGACGCCCTGCAGACGGGCGTGAACCGGATGCGCCCCGGCGGGGGCACGGCGCTCTTCGATGCGGTCTATACGGCCTGCCGCGACAAGCTGCTGGACGTTTCGCGCGGCCAGGAACCAGTGCGCAAGGCCATGGTGCTGCTCTCCGACGGCGACGACAACCAGAGCCGCGTACGGCCCGACGAGGCCATCAAGGAGTGCGAGCGGGCGGAGACCATCATCTACGCCATCAGCACTAACTGGACGCCGAGCCGCGGCAAGGGCGACGAGGTGCTGAAACAGTTGGCCGAGGAAACCGGAGGGCAGGTGTACTTTCCTCCCTCGGTCGACGAACTTTCCAACAGCTTCAAATCCATTGAAGAAGAGTTGCGCAGTCAGTACGCTCTAACCTATACGCCGGCCGACTTCAAATATAACGGGGCCTTCCGGCCGATCTATCTTTATTGCAACGACCGGCGCTACATGGTGCGCGCCAAGAAGGGTTACTTCGCCCCGCGGCAGTGATTCCAGGGGCGCGGCAAAGACGCAGTTGGCAGAGGTGCGTTCTGGAATGATGGGTGTGGGTTCTGTTAGGGCTTGAACCCTGGCCTGCCGGCAGCGGCCCTTCCGTGCCACGGGCTTGCCTGTTGCTTGGCAGGCTGCGGCGAACTCTCGAAATGAGATTGCGGGCAACTTAAAACTGTTTCTGTTGTTTTTCAGCAGAACGGGACTGTCTGTTCCATTTCAGGACGATTGCGGGGCTTTCTGTCCAGATTTGACTCGCCTCAATCTTTAATCTCTTCCTCTTGTCTCACCCATTTCTACAGTCGCGCGATGAAATATAGCAGGACGATTCCGTGAGTTCTCCACTCGGATTGCCGGTGCGGCTAGCGGGAATGCGAGTCCGACCGCCTCACCGAGACGGGAAGGAAAGAACGGGATCGACGAAGCCGCGGGAAGACTGTGCGGACTGGGGGAGGTACAGTGATCCGGCAGGCGATATCGTGCGACATCTGCGCAACGGAGAAGAAGCAGACCAACCACTGGTATGTGGCCTATGACCAGGGCGGGGAGCTGCGGGTGAGCGGGTTTGACTCGCGCAACCGGCTGCGTTCAGGCGCGAAGCATCTGTGCGGTCAGACCTGCCTGCACAAGCTGATGGACGAGTTCATGGCCAGGGTCTCGGCGGTTCGTCCGCAGCAAGATGCCGCAGTGGCGGCTCAAGTAGAAGCGCCGGTTGTGGCCACCGACACCGGTTTGACCTCAAGCTCGGCGCACGGGCAAGCCGAGTCCTGCGCGCGGCTGCTGGCGCCGCCCACGCCGATTTTTCCGAAACGGCCTCTGCTCAATTCTCAGCCGGAACTGGTTGCCATGCCGGGAGGACTTAAAGCCACGGAGCCCCCGCTGGCGCTCGACGAGCCGCCCCGCTATGCCTCGCGCAACTGGCGCGCCGACGCCTGGGAGCGGGAGCGCGAACGCGAACTGCGCGGCGCTGAGCGGCATCCGGATAGGGTTGCCCGCCGCCGTTCCGGTTGATGACCCGGACCTGGAAGAATAGGAGGCTGCGATGTGGATGGATCTTGTGCTCATCGTTTTTGTTTTGTTTCCGTTCCTAGGCTTGGGCCAGCATCGCCGGTTGTTTTCTGAAGGCATTCGAGAGCGGATGAAGCGCCATCTGATTCCGTGGGGGTAAGCGACGGACAATACTCAGGTTCTGCTTAGCCCACTAGGCCTCGAAACAATCTGCATAAAATCGCTTTCGCCGAGAATGCGAATCGGTTGACCCTTGGAAATAAGCTGTTCGGCTTTTATGTGCTTTGAACTTTTCTCGTGGCCAGCAAGCATCCGTAAATCCTGGTCGCCTACGAGAGTATAGTCGTGTGTTGGGTGACGCTGCTATCAACGCGGCATCCGGTCGCCGCAGCGGCATCTGCTGCTTCCCGGCGAGGAATCGATAAAGATCCAGTAAACACAAGAATCTGACCAATAAGCTCGCCGTCAGGATTTCCGTTTCGCCTGATCAGCTGCTTAGGTGCTTGGCCATGTAAATCAATTGGTTGCGTTACGCGAGTGAGCCATAGCTCGGGGCTGAGACCGGTTTCGGAAATAGCGCGGAGAAGCAGCAAACCTGCACATCGAGCGTCCTCAAGTGCGTCATGGGCTCTGTACTCGATGCCGAAATGAGCCGCAACATTGGAGAGACCGTATCCGGACTTCGAGAACTGCGGCCACGCCCTTCTGACCACTCTTGCCGAGTCTAGCCAGGTACATTCGCATGTGTTCAAGTTGTAACGGTGGCACGCCCGCGCCAAGGCTAACCGGTCGAAAGGCGTATGGCACACTGCGATTCTGTTCTGCAACCGGGAGATAACCTCTGAGAAAACGCCCGCCCATGTCGGGGCGTCTCTGACCTGATAATTGTCGATGCCATGTATGGATACGTTGACCGCGCTGAAATAGTCTTCCGGGTTGACCAGTGAGACCCATGCATCTGCCAACGCGCCTTCGTAAAAAGATGCGATACCAACCTGGCAGATACTAGACAAATCGGCGTTGGCGGTTTCAACATCGATAACGACGAAATCCATGAGCGTGCTTCTCCGTGCAATCTGGTTACTTCAAAGTTACGAAAACAACCATCCTTCTGCCGTTTCCGAAGTAGTTTCAAGGCTCAGTTTCGCCAGTAGTCCCGCCTCGTCCAGCACAGGGATACCGAGTTCATGCGCTCTGTCCAGTTTGGAGCCGGCTTCTTCCCCTGCCACTACGTAGCTGGTCTTCTTACTGACGGAACCTATGACCTTGCCTCCAGCAGCTTCGATTCTGGCCTTGGCTTCTTCGCGGGTGAGCGTGGGCAGCGTGCCGGTGAGCACAAAGGTCAGTCCCGCGAGCTGGGATGAGCGCTGCTTCTTCTCAGCTTTCATGTGCACACCGGCCTTGTGCAAGCTATCAACGAGGGATCTGTTCGATTCTAGGGCGAAGAATTCCACAATTGCGTGCGAAATACGTGGGCCGACTTCTTCAACCTTTTCCAGCCGTTCGGCATCAGCTGTAATCAGTTCCCCGATATCTCCAAACTCCTGGGCCAGCAGTTCGGCGGTGCGTTCGCCCACAAAGCGAATGCCCAAGCCCATCAGAACACGTGCGAGGCCAGCCTTCTTCGAATCCTCAATCTGACCTAGAAGTGTCTTCCTGGCTTTTGGTCCGAGCAGACATTCCATTCTCCGATCCAGTTTTCCTTTTAATTTGCGAACGACTTCGTGTTCAAGCGTGGATAGCGATTTAGCGTCGAGTGAATAAATGTCGGCGACACTCTTCACCAATTTGTGATCCAACAACTGCTGCACCACGGCTTCGCCCAAGCCCTCGATATTCATGACTCTACGCGAAGCAAAGTGGAGCAGGCTCTCGCGCAGCTTGGCCGGGCAGTCGGCGTTGACGCAGCGATAATCCACCTCGCCCTCGGCGCGGACCACGGCGCTCCGGCACTCGGGACACTCGGTAGGAAACCGAAACTCCTTCGTTCCCCTGGGATGTTCGGCGTCCGCAATCACTTCCACAACCTTGGGGATCACGTCGCCGCCGCGCTCGACCCGCACCCAGTCGCCGACCAGCAGGCCCAGGCGCTCGATGAAGTCGGCGTTGTGCAGCGTGGCGCGGCTCACCGTGGTGCCGCCGATGAAGACCGGCGCCAGTTCGGCCACCGGCGTCAGCTTGCCGGTGCGGCCCACCTGCACGGTGATGGCATTGACCTGGGTGACGCCCGACTTGGCGGTGAACTTGTAAGCAATGGCCCAGCGCGGGGCGCGGCCGGTATAGCCGAGCTGCTGCTGCGTGGCGTGGGATTCCACCTTGAAGACCACGCCGTCGATCTCGTAGCCGAGCGTGGCCCGCTCCGCCTCGGCCCGATCGATGAAGCGGGTCATCCCGGCGATCGAATCGACCAGCCTGTGATGGGGATTGACTCGGAAGCCGAGCGCGGCCAATGCATCGAGGGTCGCCCTTTGCCCCTGCTGCCAGTACTCGCCTTCGACCAGCAGGAAGTAAGCGTAGAAGTCCAGGCGGCGATTGGCGACGATGCCCGGCTCCAGCGTGCGCAGCGTGCCGGCGGCGGCGTTGCGGGGATTCACTGCCGGAGCCAAGCCCTCGCGCTCGCGTTCTTCGTTGAGGCGCAGAAAGGCGGCTTCGGGCATCACCGCCTCGCCGCGGACCTCGAAGGCGGGCGGCAGGCCGGCGGCTTTAAGTCGGGCTGCGGAAATGCTCAGCGGTACGCTGCGGATGGTGCGGATATTCGAGGTCACATCCTCGCCGGTCTGCCCGTCGCCGCGAGTGATGCCGGTCGTCAGCCTCGCGCCGCCGTCTTCAGTCGGCTCATAACGCAGCGCCACGCTCAGGCCGTCCAGCTTGAACTCAGCCACATACTCGACCGGCAGCAGCCCGGCCAGATCGCGGCAGCGCGCGTCCCAGGCAGCCAGTTCCTCGGTGGAGTAGGCGTTGTCCAGGCTGAGCATGGGGCGCGAGTGCGGCGCCTTCTTGAAGCCCTCGGCCGGCTTGCCGCCCACGCGCTGGGTGGGCGAGTCGGCCGTCACTAGCTCCGGGTGCGTGGCCTCGATCTGCTTGAGCTCGTTCATCAGCGCGTCATAGGCGGCGTCCGTGATCTCCGGCGCATCCAGGACGTAGTACAGGTGCTCGTGACGGCGCAGTTCAGCGCGCAACTGTTCGGCGCGCTGGGCCGGGGACGTGTCCGGGTTGGCTGATTCGCCCATGGGCTGAATTATAGGAGGCGCGGGGCAGGATAGTATGGTAACGCCATGGAACCCGTCACCCACTTTCTTACCGGAGCGTGCATCGGCCGGGCGGGGCTGAACCGCAAGACGGCTTACGCCACGCTGGCCGCCGTACTGGCCGCCGAGGCCGCCGATATTGACGTTCTCTGGTCGCTGGCCGGGCCGGTGGAGGGCTTAAAGCACCATCGCGGCATTACCCACACCTTCATCGCGACGCCGGTGGTCGCTGGGGTGGTGGTGGGACTGGTGTGGCTGCTCGACCGTTGGCGAAAAGGGCGGCATACTCGCATGGTCAATGCAATCAACCAAAAGGCAAAGGCGCCCCCGGCGCCGGTAGACCCAGGCGTTCCAGTTCCGAGAATGCAGCAGCCCGTGCATTGGGGCTGGCTCTACGCGACAGCGCTGATTGCGGCGTTCAGCCACCTGCTGCTGGACTGGACCAACAACTATGGGCTGCGGCCGTTTTTCCCCTTCAATCCGCGCTGGTATGCGGGGAGTTTTGTTTTTATCGCCGAGCCGCTGCTGTGGGCGGTGCTGCTTCTGGCCCTGATCGTTCCTGAGTTGCTGGGCCTGGCCGACCGGGAGATCGGCGCGCGGCGGCAGGCCTTTCGCGGGCGGGGCTGGGCGATCTTCGCGCTGAGCGCGATGGTGGTGTTGGGGGGCTGGAGGTGGGCGGAACACGCGCAGGCGGGGGCGCTGCTCGATAACCTGCAGATCACAACCGCTCCGGTCCTGCGCATCGGTCTTGAACCCTATCCCATCAATCCCTTCCGCTGGCACGCGATTCTGGAGACGGCGGACTCTTACCAGACTGCCGAAGTAAACACGCGGACCGGCTCCATCGACAGCGACCCGCGGCGGGACGTGATCTTCAAGCCCGCCTCGACCGCGGCCACCGAGGCCGCCAAGCGCACCCCGCTCGGCCAAGTCTATCTCGATTGGGGCACGTGGGCGGTGGTGCGCGACATTGGACCAGTCGCGGCGCCAGGTTTGGCCCCACCGCAGGTGGCCGCCAACCGCCAGTGGACCACGGTCGAGTTCACCGATCTGCGCTGGGACTACTCCTACCTGGGCGCGGGGAGGGTGACAGCCCGGAACCCGCTTGCTGGCTGGGTCTATATCGTGGATGGCCGCGACGACGCGGGCGAGGCGATGAACGGGCGGGAGCAGCGGTAGTGAACGACCACCTTCGTCGGAGGCAACCTGAGTCTTCATTGTGCGATGGTTATCCGATCTCCCAAAATGGTCATTTGAGGAAGAATGAAGCTCTGAATGCTGACGCTGGTTTGAGCGCGGCGAACCGTGCTGTATTGGGTAAAGGAGATGGCCGTACCGGGGCACAAGAATCGGATTCCGCCTCTCCCGCTCTCCGCTATTTCACTGTTGGAGAAGTTGACGGGCGCATCGACGACGGGGGAGATGCCGAGTTGCGCGGGTTCCCGGTCGAGCGAGCCTACCCACGCCGCGCCAAGCACTCCTGAATCAGGCTCGCCCGGTGAAGAAGAGCACAGTGCACTCGCCCAGCGAGTTGTGACGTAGGTGAGAGGGGGCTGTCGCAAAGCGGAGACACAGTCGAGTCCCGTAACTTGACCGAAGAAAGGCGTCCAGCCTGTTCGCGGCAAGCAGACGCCAAAATCCGGAACAGAGAACCGATGGTTCGGCATGGGAATGCTAGTCATTTTGGTGGCTTGCGCCTGAGTAGTGGCGAGGGCGAGCTGCACACACAGCGGTATGGATTGGAACTTGTAGTAGACCTTTAAGGGCATAGATAAAGTTGCGTTGAAGTTGCTTTCGCCGGGAAGGAATCTTAACCCCGCGATAGGCTCCCAGCCGGAGTCCCAGTGGGAGCCGTCGGACGTAGTGAAATCAGCTCGGACGGCGTCGGGAATGACAACGTATCCTTCAGCGACCCCCGACTCTGCCAAGTGAATACTGATAGGAATCCTGGGGTTTGACCTCACTTGGAAACTGGACGACCCGTACCTGTGAGGGTCTGGATCGAAGGAAACCTGAATGGGCTCGTCACCTTGAGCGATGGGGTAGGTACGGTCCATTTGCGCCTGGTCGTACCTGTACGCGAGGACGGCGACCGCGCAAAGCAGGACAGGCAGAGCAATCAACACCACGCGGGAAATCCAGACTCTACGCAATGCATATTGCAAGAAGATCGCTGCCGAAAATGCCAACACCGCCAAGACAAAGCCGAGGGCAACGCCAATTTGACTGTCCACGCTTACATGGTGGTCCGCGGATAAGAATGAAACGAATACAACGAAAACGATAGACCCCAGATATATTCCGAGCAGAGTAAGTGTCATGCGGATAAAGCTCGACGTGACAGTAGCGACGGCGGCGAGCGGCAGGACGAGTATTCCGGTAATGAGAACGAGGTTATCAATCAGTCCTGGAAGATACGAAAGTGGATGAAAGCCTGCTTCGAACAACAAGAGGCATTGCGCGATGAAGAAGGGCAGCCAGAGGAAGACCATGAGGAAGAGTGCCTTGGCGGCGAGCAGACTCTCCCATGTATATGGCCTCGTGATCCAGAACTGGGTATCGCCGACAAGCCTTTCCGCTTGGATGACGCGGGTGATGAGAATCCACCAACTCACAGACACTAGCAGGAGCAGCAGAGACGCAAGGTAGTTCAGCATTCTGCCTGGAACATCGTAATTGCCCGACCACAAGTAGACGCCGATCCAGACAAGAACAGCGGTTACGGCCAGCGAAATGAGTATCTCGGGCCAGAAGCGGCGGGCGTCTTTGGCGAAGATATGCATGATCTGCTTCATGCTGCGTTCTCCTTGACGGTGGTGGAATCCTGTTGCGAAGAAGCGCGGGAGCGCCCGGCCTTGGCGACGGCGAGAAAGATGGAGCGCAACGGCATCGGATCGAAAGCGATGCCGCGCGCGGAAGGAAACCTCTCCGCCAGTTCGCGCGGTGTGCGGTCTTCGTTAAAGTCGCTGTGAACAAAGCGCAGCACGCAGTCGGCGGTCTGCGGCTGCAGCCACGAGGGCGGAAGATTCCCTGGCAGCGGCGAAGGGCTGTCCAGCGTTACCGTAACCTCGCGGAAACGATCCGAAAGCACGGACATTTCTTCGGAAAAGAGCAGGCGGCCTTGCTCCAGATAGCCGACGTGGCTGGAGAAGCTCTCAATCTCGGCCAGGTCGTGCGAGGAGAGAAAGATGGTAGTTTCGGGGGCGCGCTCGATGAGACCTTCGATGAGTTCGTCGCGCACCAGCGGATCGAGGCCGGTGAACGGCTCGTCGAGAACGATGAGCGACGGGCGATAGGCTAGCGAACTCAAGAAGGCGGCCTTCATTCTCATGCCGCGCGAGAGATGCTTGAGCTTGCGTTTGAGCGGAAGATCGAACTGGCGGACCAACTGCTGCTCTAGCGCGCGGTCCCATGTGGGATAGAAGGGGCGGTAGTAGTCGAGCATGGCGCCGGCGGTCATCCAGTCCGGCATCTCCTGATTCTCAGAGACATAGCCGATGCGGTTGAAGGCTTTGCCGGCCAGTTTGCGGCAGTCGATGCCCAGCACCTCGGCGCGCCCCGCCGTGGGAGGAAAGATGTTCATCAGTAGCTTGATGATGGTGGTCTTGCCCGCGCCGTTGGTGCCAACCATTGCATAGATGGCTCCTTCGGGCACGGCGAGATCGAGGCCGTCGACGGCTACGGTGCGGCCAAATCGCTTGCTGAGACTCTGGGTGCGGATTGCGGGATTCATGGTTCCTTGCTGCCTCCTTTTTGGGGGCTGGTTTCGATCTTGTCTGCGGACTGGCTGGCGCGGGCTAGATCCTCCGAGCTGAGGCGTCGCCAATGAGCGGAGAACGAGGAGAGCATCTCGTCCAGGTCGATCCCCAGGCGCTTCGCTTCGACCACCAGTTCCTCTATCTCATGGCCCAGCAGCTGGGTGCGCTCCTTGCGGCTGGACTCCGGCAGAACAGCGACCACGGTGCCGATGCCGGGACGGGTCTCAAGCAGACCCTCATTCACCAGGTGGGCGACGATCTTGTGGGCCGTATTGGGATTGATCTTCAGCTCCTTGCTCAGGGCGCGTACCGAGGGAAACGGATCGCCTGGGCGAAGTTGGCCTGAGACGATGGCTTTTTTCGACGCGTAGACGACCTGCTCGAAGAGCGAGATGCCGGCGCGGAATGGAACTCGGAAGGGAATCACACGTGTACTATAACAGATAGTACACTAATTGCAACAAGTTTTTTTAGAAGTTTGGTCACTTCGTCAATTACTCCCCTTAGAAAGGTTTCGAGTGCTGTGAAACTGCCGTGGAATGTGGAGCTTCGAGGAGAGGTCCCTGGAGTTTAGCCCGAGCCGGTTCCGGCCTCTCCGGGCGCTGCACGGCAAGAATTGTCGATCCTGTGGAAAACTCGAGTCTGACCCAGCGCAGGTACATAGAACAGGACGAGTCTGTGTTCCGGGAACTTTTTACCGAAGCCCTGTAATCCGAGGTGTTAATGTCCGCCGATCCGCTTGTGAAGAATGCACAGCCCAGCTTCCTGTCTTTGGCCGCCAAGACCGCTGTCTGCCACACACTCACCTATTTCCTTATGGGGGCGCTTGCCTATCACTTCCTGAACTACGCGGAACTGATAGCCAAGCCTTGCTCCGGCATGCGCCCGATGACCGATCCGCTGGTGATGGCCGGGCCGTTCCTTCAGCCGTTGCGCGGCGTGCTCTTTGCGCTGGTCTTTTATCCGCTCAGGGAGCTGCTATTTGGTCGCAAGTATGGCTGGCTGCTGATGGGCTGGATATTGATCGCCGTGGGAATCCTGGGAACCTTTGCGCCGCCTCCCGGATCGATGGAGGGCTTGATCTACACCACGGTTCCGGTCTTGATGCAGCTTCGCGGATACCTTGAAATCGTGCCCCAGGCGCTGCTGCTCTCCGCGCTGCTCTGCTATTGGGTGAACAATCCCGGTAAGAAGTGGCTTACCTGGCTGCTTGTCGCCCCATTCTGTATCTTGGTGGCGTTCCTTGCCTTTGTTCTGGTCGCGCATCCGACCCCGAGGTAGAAGCAGGCGCATCCGCACGTCCGGGTGGAGGGCGGTCTCAGCCGTAGTCTGGCGGCTACCAAGACCGGATTTGTCCCAGGTGGAAAAGATTGTTTATCCTGTGAAAAACTGCTGGTTGACCCGAGGACGTGTGGCCCGCAGAATGAGTAGAATGCCGTTGTGAATTCCGCAGCGACGAGGGATGTCGCTGGGAGCCCGCTTCGCTGCCGGAATCATTGCCCCTGCCCTGGGAATCAATCTCAGGAAGAGAAGAAATCGAGGTCCTCATGCCTGCTTATCTGTTGCTACTGGTTGCCGTTTTGAGCCGTGTTCTGCCCCATGCGGGGTGGTGGAACTTTACCGCGGTGGGCGGCGCTCTGCTCTACTTTGGCGCGCGGCGCTCGTGGCGGGAGATGCTGGCGCCGCTGGCTGTGCTGATGGCCACCGACTACTACCTGACAGTCTATGCCTACCACTACAGCTTCTGCTGGGAGTGGTACGCGATGACCTGGGCCTGGTACGCGGCCGCCATGGGGCTGGGTCAGATCCTTCTGAAGAGCCGGACCACTTTTGTGCGCGCAGGCACGGCGGCGCTGTTGGGGCCGACTTCGTTTTTTTTGGTCTCGAACTATGCGACTTGGTTGAGCGGCCTCGCATATCCGTATCCGCGCACACTGGGCGGGCTGGGCGCCTGCTACGTGGCCGCGCTGCCTTTTTCTCGCAACGATCTGATCTCGACCGCGATCGTTGTGGCGGTGGCATTCGGCGCTCCGGTGCTGGTGCGGCGGCTCAATGGGGCAAAGGCCGCTGAAGTGATGGCGAAGTAGCTGCCCTGGGGCGGAGGTCGATTCATCGAATCCAGGACCTTGACATGACGGATTCAGGCCAGGCGCACGAACAGGGAGTCATTCGATCCTTCATCCTGAAGGACCGCCAGGAGAGATGCGCCTTCCTTCTCTCAGATCCGAGGCGTAGACGCAAATTCACGGATAGCCTCGCACACTTCGAATGGCTGGACGAGAGATTCGCTAAACCCATTCCGGCGAGCATGGCCCACACGGCGCCCGAACTTGTCGCGTTGCTCAGAAGCAAGGGCGCGGGGCCAACGGTTTGGGTCATCTCGGAATACTCCGCTATTGACGGACGGGAGATGCCGCTGGTTGAGGCGATGGAACAGACATGGGGCCGATGCATGGGTACCATTCTGTCGTGCGTTCCCGGCAAGCTCGCCTTCTTTCGTGGCGAGGAGATGCGAACCGAGCGATTGTTGGAGCGTCATTGAAATGGTTTCCCTTTAGTCTTCCAGCTTGCCGGCGCGTTTCTTCCGCATCCACCACCACCCAAAGCCAACGACTGCCAGGACGCCAACGATCCCAACCAGGGCGAAGGAGTGATGCGCCACCACCTCAACCGCGCCCGGTCCCAGCTTGAGCACCAGCAACGAGAGCGCCAGCCAGCGGACCAAGCGCCCGGCAAAGACTGCCAGCATGAAGGGAACCACCCGCATCTCGAAGACGCCGGCGGCAAAGACGAAGATCTTCCACGGTGCGGGCGGAGGCATCATGGAGGGAATCATGATGGCCAGCAACTCCTGGCGTTCGAAGCGGGTGCGCATCTTCTCATAGCGCTCGCGATTGACGCGCCTGAGCAGGAAGAGTTCGCCGCCGGCGCGGCCCAGGCCGTAAGGAAGCAGACCGCCCAGAGCGGAGCCGGCGGAGGCCAGCAGGCAATAAAGCCAGAAATGGCTCTTGTCGTTCCACACACCAAGGGCCAGAATCGCGTCCATAGGAACGGGAATGGTGGAGGAATCGAGGACTGCAACCAAGCCCACGCCCCAGATGCCGAACTTGGCAAGAAAGGGCAGCAGCACCAGATTCCACTTGGCCACGATTCGAGCAAAAACAGCTTTCAAACAGAGTCCCCTTCCGCCCGCCAATCCGTCTTAACTGTCAGGAACCATTGTACGGGCCTTGGCAGTAACCAGCGGTTTCGGCAGAATGAGAGAATAGAACGAAAGGACACGAAACGGAGCCGGCTGGCGGCGTATGCGCCCAGATTGGCTCCTCAGGAACGAATGCCCCCCATCGAAGCGCCAAACCATGTGAACGAGCCCAGCGGGTCGCCCGAGACGAGCCCCGTGCCGGAGCCAGACACGAGCCCAGACGCGAGCCGGCAAGCCGGCAGCGCCGCGCCCGAGCCTGGGCTCGCGCCTGAATCGGGGCCTCGGGTCGTTCGCGGTTCGCGCTGGGTGGACTACGACACCCACGAGCTGCTGGAGATGATCGGCGAGCTCGAGGATGAGCGGCGCTGGGCGCGGTTGCGTGAGGGGTTCTGGATTGCGATTCTCATTCATCTGGCGCTGCTCTCGGCGCTTACCTGGCTTCCGAAGTATGTCTTCAAGGTACCGCTGGTCATTGATCGGAACCAGGCCCTCAGGGAGCACAAGGATTTCACCTATCTGGATTCGCCACCGGAGCTTCTGCGCCCGGTGCAACCCAAGGTAAAGATCAATCCCGTTCCCGAGAAGCCGCCGGTCATCGACAAGCAGACGCTGGAGGCGATGAACCGGGCCACGCCGCCTGCGCCCGCCCCCGCGCCCGCGCCGCCAGCGCCCGTTCAGCCCACGCAACCTATTCCACCCGCACCGGAGTCGCCGGTTGAGGCGCCCCGTCCCGCCGCGGTGCCGGCCCGGCCGAACTTCGCCATGGGCTCCCAAAACCCCGCCGACCAGCTGCGGGAAGCGATGAGGAACGCGGCGCGCAATCCCGGGCAGGGCGCGGGTAACCTGGGCTCGGGCGGTCTGGCGCGCCATCCTGGGGCCGGCTCGGGCGGAGTAGAGGTTCTGTCCGACACGCAGGGCGTGGATTTCAGCTCCTGGCTGCAGCGCTGGCATTGGGAGACGGAGCGCACCTGGGATCCGCTGATTCCGGACGAGGTGAATGCGCCGATTCTGAAGTCGGGAATGGTGGCGATTCGCTTCAAAGTGCTGCCCAACGGTCGCCTGATGGATGGAAGCCTGGTGCTGGAGGGCCGCTCCGGCGATACGGCACTGGATCGGGCCGCCTGGGGCGCGCTCACCGGCTCGAACTATCCGCCGCTGCCCAGGGATTTTCACGGGCCGTACCTGGAGTTGCGGGCATTCTTTCTGTACAACATGGAGCCGCGGTAGGGCAGAGGAATTGCCGCTGCTGGCGGCGTGGGTGGTGTCCGACTCCTCGGTCAGAGAGGAAATGCACTTCGCGTAAACTGTCTCCATGGCTTCACTCGCCACCGCCGAAAACCAACCGGGAAAATGCTGGCGGACGGCCCTGCGGTCGCGCTGGTTGGAGAATCTCCACGAGCGCGAGGAGCAGATATTCCTTCTTCTCTCGCTGCTCATCGGAGCGCTCACTGGTCTTGCCGTGGTTGCGTTCATCGTGCTCACGGAGCGGTTGGGAATGCGCCTTTATCCGCCGGGCAGCGCCGCCTGGAGGCGCGTGCTGGTGCCGGTGGCGGGGTCGCTGGCCATGGGCTACCTTCTCTATCGCTACTTTCCCTACGCTCGCGGCAGCGGTGTGCCGCAAACCAAGGCCGCGCTCTTCGCGCGGGATGGATTCATCTCCCTGCGCACGGTTCTGGGCAAGTTCTTCTGCACCGCGACGACCCTCGCCTGTGGAATTCCGCTGGGCCGCGAAGGACCGTCTGTCCAGGTCGGCGCGGGAATTGCCTCCGTCCTTGGCCGCGGGCTCGGCCTGCGTCCGGAGAGAGTGAAAGCCCTGATTCCCGTGGGAGCGGCCGCCGCCATCGCCGCGGCTTTCAATACCCCCATGGCGGCGGTGCTGTTCGCGCTCGAAGAGGTCATGGGCGATATGAACGCGCCCATCCTAGGCTCCGTCGTGCTGGCTTCGGCCACCTCCTGGGCCGTCTTGCGCCTGATGCTGGGCAATAACCCGCTCTTTCAGGTGCCGCAATACACCTTGGTTCACCCGCTGGAACTCGGCATCTACGCTCTTCTGGGCATCGTCGGCGGCTTTCTGTCGGTAGCCTTCACCAAGCTCCTACTGGGCATGCGCAAGTTCTTTCTGAATTTGCCCAGGGGCACGCGCTGGTGGCATCCGGTGGTGGGCGGCGTGACGGTGGGCCTGATGGGCTGGTTTGTGCCTCAGGTGCTGGGCGTGGGCTACACCTATGTTGGCACGGCACTGGACGGATCGATGGCCCTCAAGTTGATGCTGCTTCTGGTAGCGCTCAAGCTCGTTGGCGTCACCGTCAGCTATGCCTCGGGCAACGCCGGCGGAATCTTCGGCCCCAGCCTCTTTCTCGGCGCCATGCTGGGAGGCGCTGTCGGCGCCGTGGCCCATCACCTGCTGCCGGCGTACACCGCAACCCCCGGGGCCTATGCCCTGGTCGGCATGGGGGCGGTCTTCGCGGGCATCGTGCGCGTTCCCATGACCTCGGTGCTGATGATCTTTGAGATGACACGCGATTACGCCGTCATTGTGCCTTTGATGATCGCCAACCTGACCAGCCTGTTCATCTCCAGGCGCTTTCAGAAGCAGCCCATCTACGAGGCATTGGCTCTTCAGGATGGCATTCATCTGCCCAGCCCCGCCACCCTTCACCAAACCAGCCGGCGCACGGTGGCACAGGTCATGCGCAGATCTCCGCAGGTTCTCTCCGCGCGGATGAGCGTCAAGGATGCGATGGAACAGACTCGTTCCGCACCCCTGCGCGCCTGGCCGGTGACCGACAGGCAGTACTTTCTGGGCATGTTAACCGCGGAGACGCTGGAACGCGCCTTTTCCGATGGCAGAGAGGAACAGCCGCTGACCAGCCTTGTGGAGACAACCGGCGTCCCGCATGTCCACATGGATCATGCCCTGCATCTGGCTCTCGAACGCATGAGCGCGTACCATCTCGATCTCTTGCCCGTGGTTCACCGGGCGGATATTCACAAGCTGGAAGGCATCGTTACCCTCAGCGATGTGCTGGATTCTTACGGCGTCAACCACATGGACTCCGCCCAGTTGTGAGGCTATCGAACTTGGATCGACGCGCTTGGGGTGCGGCTTTCGGCTTCGCTGCTGGCTTGATTCTGTTCGCCGCTGCAGTTTCCAATTGCGGCCAAACCGCGCTAGAATTCTCCTTGAAACCATGCGCCTCCGCAACCCCATTCCCGCAAAAGCAACGCCCCGCCTCAGACGTTTTCGCCGCGGCCGGCGCGACCGCGGCCGGCTTCCCTCCCGCTGAGCCAACTATCCAGTTGAAGATCGTTTAGGATTGCAGCGTAAGGCGCGCGCAATCCGGCGGGATCTCCCCACGGCGGAGCTTCCGGCAACAGGGTCTATAGCCCATCCGCCTGCGCGCGGATAGAAAGGCGTTCCCCCAATGAACAGCTTCAGCAGCAAGGCCACGCTTCACTCCGGCAACCGTGCCTATACCTTCTATAGCCTGCCGGCGCTCGCCTCGCGCGGCTTCAACCTGAGCCGCCTGCCCTTCAGCCTGAAGATTCTGCTAGAGAACCTGCTGCGTCGCGAGGACGGCGTGAATGTGACCGCCGCGGAGATCGAGTCTCTGGCCAACTGGGACGCCAAGGCCGAGCCCAGCCGCGAGATCGCCTATATGCCCGCCCGCGTGCTCATGCAGGACTTTACCGGCGTGCCCGCCATCGTCGATCTGGCCGCCATGCGCGATGCCATCAAGACCCTCGGCGGCGACCCCGAGCGGGTCAATCCGTTGGCGCCGGCGGAGCTGGTCATCGACCATTCCGTCCAGGTGGACGAGTTCGGCACGCCGGGCGCGCTCGACGCCAACACCCTGCTCGAATTCCAGCGCAACCGCGAGCGCTACGCCTTCCTCAAGTGGGGGCAGGCCGCCTTTCGCAACTTCTCGGCCGTGCCGCCCGGAATGGGAATCTGCCACCAGGTGAATCTGGAATACCTGGCCCGCGTGGTCTTCACCGCGGAGGTCGACGGAGAACTCGTTGCTTATCCAGATACTTTAGTAGGCACCGACTCCCACACCACCATGATTAACGGGCTGGGCGTGCTGGGCTGGGGCGTGGGCGGCATCGAGGCCGAGGCGGCCATGCTCGGCCAGGCCGTTTCGATGTTGGTGCCGCAGGTGGTCGGTTTCAGGCTCACCGGCAAGCTGCGCGAGGGCGCGACGGCAACCGACCTGGTGCTGACCGTGACCCAGGCGCTGCGCAAGCTGGGCGTGGTGGGCAAGTTTGTCGAGTTCTACGGACCCGGCATCGCCGCGCTGCCGCTGGCCGACCGCGCCACGATCGCCAATATGGCGCCCGAGTACGGCGCTACCTGCGGCATCTTCCCGGTGGACACCGAGACGCTCCGCTACTTGCGCCTCACCGGCCGCGGCGAGGAGCAGATTGCGCTCGTCGAGAACTACTACAAAGCTCAGGGCCTCTTCCACACCGCCGGCTCGCCGGAGGCCGAGTACACGGAGACCCTGGAGTTGGATCTGGGCGCGGTCGAGCCCTGCGTTGCCGGCCCCAGGCGTCCCCAGGATCGCGTGCCGCTCAAGGACGCCGCGGCCGGCTTCGCCCGGCAACTGCCCAGCCTGCTTGCGCCCACGGCCAAGCCGCTTGGTTCGCGCGTCGCGGCTGCCTGGAAGCGCGGCGCCGTCGCCGACGCGGCTCTTGCCCAGCAGCCATCGGCTCCTGTGACCGCTGCCGTCAAGGCCCGTTTCGGCGTCGATCCGGACCCGTATCTCGATCACGGCTCGGTGGTGATTGCCGCCATCACCAGCTGCACCAATACCTCCAACCCCTCCGTAATGATGGCCGCCGGAATCCTGGCCAGGAAGGCCGTGGAGAAAGGTCTGACCGTGCCGCCGTGGGTTAAGACCTCGCTGGCGCCGGGCTCGCGAGTGGTCACCGATTACTACGCCAGGGCCGGCCTGCTGCCCTATCTGGAGAAGCTGCGCTTCAACGTGGTGGGCTACGGCTGCACCACCTGCATCGGCAACTCCGGCCCGCTGCCCGCCGACGTTTCCAAGTCCATCGAAGAGCACGGGCTGGTTGCTGTCAGCGTGCTCAGCGGCAACCGCAACTTCGAGGGCCGCGTGAACGTGGACGTGCGCGCCAACTACCTGATGAGCCCGCCCCTGGTGGTGGCCTACGCGCTGGCCGGCAATATCGGCCACAACTTCGATACCGATCCGCTCGGCACGGACCACGCCGGCCGGCCCGTCTATCTCAAGGACATCTGGCCCTCTCAAGCCGAGGTGGCCGAGGCCATCGAACTCGCGGTCGGCAGCGAGAGCTTCCGCCGCGAGTACGCCTCGGTGAGCCTGGGCGACGCCAACTGGCAGGGCCTGCGCTTTCCAACGGGCGACGTTTACCAATGGGAGCCGGACTCGACCTATATCCGCCGCGCGCCCTACTTCGACGGCATCGCTCTGACGCCCGCGCCGGTCGCCGAAATCTCAGGCGCGCGCGTGCTGGCCCTCCTGGGCGACTCGGTCACCACCGACCACATCTCGCCGGCGGGGTCCATCAAGGCCAACGGCCCGGCAGGGAAGTATCTTGCGGCTCGCGGCGTGAAACCGGCGGACTTCAACAGCTACGGCTCGCGGCGCGGCAACCACGAAGTGATGGCCCGCGGAACATTCGCCAACGTGCGGCTGCGCAACAAGCTCGCGCCGGGAACCGAGGGCGGCGTCACTCGCCTGCTGCCTGAGGGCGAGCAGATGTCCATCTTCGACGCCAGCGTCCAGTACGCCCAGCGCGGCGTGCCGCTCATCATTCTGGCCGGCAAGGAGTATGGCTCCGGCTCCTCGCGCGACTGGGCCGCCAAAGGCCCCAAGCTGCTGGGCGTGCGCGCGGTCATCGCCGAGAGCTTCGAGCGCATTCACCGCTCGAACCTCGTCGGGATGGGCATTCTGCCCTTGCAGTTCGCCGACGGCGAGAACGCCGCCTCGCTCGGCCTCACCGGCGAGGAGGTCTACGACTTCTCTGGGCTGACGGCGCTGCTCGCCTCCAGGCTCTCAGTCAGCCGAACCCTCGAAGTCAAGGCCGCAGTCGCCGGCGGCGCGGTGAAGCGGTTCGCCGCGCAGGTCCGCATCGATACGCCGCGCGAGATCGAATACTTCCAGCACGGCGGCATCTTGCACTATGTGCTGCGCCTGTTGGCGGCGAAGTAATAGCCAGCTTCGCGATTTCGGCGTATTCTTGGAGGTCGAAAGAAAGTCGTCAGGAGGCGCGATGAACGAAGCTGGCGGGCAGGAAGCCAAGCAGGCGTTGAAGCTGAATCAGCAAGACGCTACGATGTCGTCGGAGGAAAAGACCGAGACATGGGTTGTGCTGTCAATCCCGGTCTTTATGGCGGTCTTCAGTGTAGTTATGGCGTTGATTGTCGCAGCCAAGCCAGGCCATTTGAATTCGCCTGAAGTTCAGTCTTCGGTGCGGTATTTGTTGATCATGCTTGTGATCTCTTCGTTGTTGTTCATTTGTCTTCCGATTCTAGTCCTCCTCAAGATGATGCGGCGCAAGATGAGGACGGGGAGCATCTATCCCTCGGGAGAAGAGCTTAAGGCGAAGCGCGCACGCCGCCAAAAGCCGGTTGCGTTGCGGCAGAGAATCACAAATGCCGCCTTTGTTGGATTGGGAGCAAGTTTCTTTACATACAGTGCGCTGACCAATCCGCATCAACGGGTCCTGTGTGCGGTTGTCGCAGCTCTCTTGTGGTTGGTTTTCCTACCCAGCGCTGCAAGCGTATTTCGATCCAACGCGTCGAAGAGCGCACTGCCGACCACGCCGGAAGAGCCGCAATCGCGGCCGGAGGTCGAGAGCCGGTAGCCGGAGGCGGCGCATTTTTCAACCGGGAATCAGTTTCGCTCCGCCGGTCAGCCGGCCTTTGAGAGTCTGCAAATCATATGTTCCAAGCGGAATCTTGGCAAGTCGAATCTTCTCCCGGCCTAAGACATTCCGTTCTATAATTTCCCAATGCGCAACGAATTCACGGCGATCATCGAGCGCGACGGCGAATGGTTCGTCGCCTGGTCTCCTGAGATCCCAGGTGCCAACGGGCAGGGGCGCGGTGTGGAAGAGTGCCGCGAAAGTCTCAGCGCAGCTATCCAACTCATTCTGGAAGATCGCCGCGAATCGGCATTCATCCTGTAGAGGCTGGGGTGCGATGGCCGGCGCAGCCTCACAAACCCGCGGACTCCGACCCGGATTGACCTGAAGCGGAGACCTTCGCCTGGCGCTCCTGGAACAGCGCGCCGTTTAGTTCCGCGCCCATCAGCACGCTGAACGCGGTGATGTACAGCCAGACCAGCGTGGCGATGCCGGCGCCGAACGAGCCGTAGAACATCGAGTAGTCGGCGACGCGGGTCACGTACCAGCCGAAGGCCAGAGTTGCCGGAAACCAGAGCAGCGTCCCGGTCACGGCGCCCGGAGCGACCCATAGCCAATGTTCCTTGCGCCG
>Ga0326727_10005901_pt1 | contig 34294 bp, 29 predicted proteins | sample MB2enrmetagenome_FD_207643 | JGI IMG/M metagenome (GOLD analysis project Ga0326727, IMG submission 207643) | Lab enriched peat soil microbial communities from McLean, Ithaca, NY, United States - MB29MY | ecosystem: Environmental > Terrestrial > Soil > Wetlands > Peat | place: USA: New York...
TACCGTGAACGTGGCGTTGTAGGCCGCCGGACTCGAAGGCGTAGGGCTCCAAACTAACGCGGGCGTGCAGGGGCTCGACGACGACGTGCAAGTCGACGTGGCGGTGAATTGGACCTGGGCGGTCTGTCTGACCGTAACGGGGTCGGTGGTGTCAGTAGCCGTGTAGGTCACCGTTTCTGCGACTGTGTCAGTCACCGAAAAGGTGGCCTGGCCATTGGATCCGGTGGTCCCGTTGACGGTTGTGATGACCGAACTGCCGAACTTGCTGGTGTTGTTGCAGTTCGTGGAGGTGGGGGTGCAGTGGGTCGCTGCCAGCGTCACCGTCTTGCCGGTCGTCCCCGTATATCCGGGTGCGCCCAACCCAACTGGATTGCCGCTTGCATCCAATAGCGTCACCGTGATCGTTGAAGCCGTCGTGCCGTTGTCCGGAACCGCGGTCGGGTTGGCGACCACCGTCGAGGCGTTGTTGCTGACCCCGCCGAGCGTGTAGGTCACTGTGTCTGTTTGCGTGACCGCGACTCCGTCGGTGGTGTCGGTACACGTGTAGGTCACCACCTGTGCGGTCGTGTCAGAGACCGTAAAGGTGGCTTGGCCACTGGAATTCGTAATCCCCGGGGTGGTACCCGTGGCTGTGATGGTCGAACTGCCGCTGCCCGCTGTCAGAATTACCGATTTGCCCCCCACAGCATTGCCGCTCGAATCCTTGAGCGTCACCGTGATCGTCGCAGTTGTCCCGTTGTCGGCAACTGAAGCCGTCGTGGCTGTGGGCCCCGCGCTCGTGATGTAGAGTGTCGAATTGCCGGCGTTCGCCGCATTCGAAATATAGAAGCAACCGCTGGTGGTGGACTTAAGGGTTGGGTTAGTCAAGGTCGAAGATGCGGACAGGTAATAGCAGGATCCGCTGGCTGGGGTAATGGAACAGCCCGAAAACGTGGCGACGCCGGAAGATGCATTCACAGCAGCCGTGCAGCCCGCCAGCGTGCCGCCTGTCGCGGCACCGGGCGGAGTCGTTGAGATCGCCAATGTGATCGGCGCTGTACTGGCCGTGCCGCCTGTTACCGTGCTACCGTTCGCATCTTGGACAACCACGACCGGCTGCTGCACCCACACCGCCGGGCCTGGGGGGCCCCCGCCTGGTTGTGTCGAGAACGAAAGTTGCGTCGCTGCTCCGTAGATAAACGCGGATTGTGTGCCGCAAATACCACCACCGTATAGGTAGAAGCCGAGAACGCTGACAACGGGGCCGCATTGTTGACCGGGATTGCCGGTTTGGCTCTCCGGGCTGTCCGCAATGAGTGTGTAGGAGCCCGCCGTGCCGTTTTCGTACCAAAGATTGACGGTCGACGTTGTTGGTGTTATGGAAAGGACTGAGTTGGTACAGCCGGAGTCTGTGTAAAACTTGCCAGTGTTGGTGGTGGTTGTCTCGTTGTCATAAAGGTAAATAGTGCCATAGGTTCCACCAGTCTCTGTCATAGACAGAGTTAGCGCGCCGCACGTGGTGGTTGACTGATTGAGAAGAGGGTTTATGAAATTAATAGTAGTAACGCTATCCCCGAATATGGTCTGGGCCTGGTAGCCGGAGCTCTGGCCAACGGCGGTCAGATGGTAGTTTGCCCCTACGTCTTTGGGGGTCGGCGCATATCCGTTGTAAGTAAAATTGCCAAATGAATCGGCGGTCGCCGAAGCATCCGGATCGTCCTCGGTGGTCTGGTCGACCCACTCGTGCAGATGCAGGGCGACGTTTTCGAAGGGTTGATAGCCGGCGCCGGTCATCACCACCGGGGTGCCGGGCGGGTACTCAGACCTGTCGGTAGAGATGGTGGGGAACCAATAGAGCTCGGCCGCGGTGGCGTAACTGCCCGTGCCGCCGGCAGCCAGCAGCGAACCCGGAGCGGACGGAGAGGCAAAGCCTCCATCCTGATTGACGAGCGAAGGGGAAGCCTTGACAAAGGCTCCAGCGGTGCTGTTGGCCCATGGCTCGAGCAAGTCCACGGCTGTTCCGCCGGTGCCGCCGATGACCAGAATGCTGCCGTTCTTGGGCAGCAGCGCGGCAAAATGACCGCTGCGCGGCGTGCCGCCGCTGACTACCTTGAATGTGTTGGTCCACTGGCTGAAGATCTCAGCGGTGCCCAGATCGTTTTGCCCATTGTTGCCGCCAATTATGGCCACGCCGTCATAGGTTCCGGTGGCCGTGGCGCCCAGGCGCGGAGAGGTCATGGTAGGACCGGCCGACACGGTTCCGGTCAGCGTGCTCTTGCTGTAGGTAAAGATTTCAGTCGAGGCCAGTATTGCGCCGTTGATGTCGGCGCCGCCCGCAATAAGGACGCGGCCATCGGGCGTGGCAGCAGCTACGGCGCCGGTACGCGGCGTGAGCAGCGTGGCAATGGGCGCGAAAGTCTGATCGGCAACGTTATAGAGAACGATAGAGCCGACCACCTTGGCGGCGCTGGCGCCGCCGGCAAGCAGAACGTTGCCATCGGACAGCAATGCCATGGTGTGGCCTGCAATGCCAGTACCGATCGACGAATTCAAAAGGGTCCATTGCTGAGTGCCGGCACTGAAAATTTCCGCAGAATCGCTGTAACTTCCGCCTGTGGTCAAACCACCGGTTACGAGAACGTCGCCAGTATTAAGCACAATGGCAGCATGATTTGCCCTGGGCACATTCATCGCGGGAACGGCTGTGAAGGCCTGGGTGGCGGGGTTGTACACCTCGGCCGTGGCCTGGGGAGTTCCGCTGCTGTCGGTACCGCCGGTAACCAGAATCTGTCCGTTGGGGAGCAAGACCGCGGCAGCGCCAGAGCGGGCTTGGGTCATTTGTCCCGTCGAGGACCACGTGTTCGATACCTGAGCCTGGCTCGCCCCTTGAAGGGCAAACATGCCATAAACCAACACACCGGCCATAGCCGCGAATTTCGCTGCGCGATTCATAACTGACTCCGTTTAAGCGGCCAACGATCGGACTGACAACCGCCGCATTTAAGGTTGACTTGACTAGCAAACGCGCTCAGGTCTCAGGAGATCAATGTCCTGTTGGGGCGCCGAACCGTCCGCAAAAAAAATACACCCGAAAGAAGCACTTATGAAACCAGGGAAGAAGCACTTATGAAACCGACGAAGACGGACTTATGAAACCAGGGCAGCAGCATAAATAACAAAGGCGTAAGAAATCAAGAGCACTCCAGGTGTGTGTTTGGACCAAGACATGCTGCACCAGCTCACCCACGGCGGCAATCAGGATTTCCTGCAATATTCTGTATCGAGTTGGCACACACAGCGAAACTGAAAATGAGTCAGCATGAGTTCCAAAGTGCTGACGAAAGGCTAAAGAGTAACGTCCGGACTGGGGTACTTCTGTTCTCCCGGCTCGAAGACCAGGATGCCCGATGGTTCCTTGAATGTCGATGCCACTGAGGCGGATGATGTCAGAGGCAATGCATCAAGGCAGGATTCGCTGTTTCAGGTCGGTGTTCCTCTCCTGATAAATAGGAGTCACATTTAACCGTGTCCGCGGTGCAAAACTCCGGGCTCCTTTGACTGGAGTCTCCCTTTTGTTGACTCAGAACTGCTGCAATTGTACAGGTCGTGAAGTAGATTGCAAGGCCAAAAAAACTTAGACGCGCAAGAGGCCGGAGTTTGTGGCAGACGAGCAGGGTAACTCGACGCCGCGCGATGGGTTCTTGAACGGAGAGATCTTCTGCTCGATGAAGGAACTACTCGAGCTGGCCGAGCGCTTGCGCGTCCACTACAACACCGTTCTTCTGGAGCGTCAGGCCGGGGTTGGTTGGCCGCGCCGAATCTCCGGGCGGAGCATAGACTGCGATCCACATAATCCAATTCAGCCATTGATTTGGCTGCTACGATCAGCGTGTGCCTTCGCGGGGCGTGGGCGGTTAGACTGAAAGAGGCCTGCGCGGCGTGAGGCGCGCTGACTGGATAGAACCGCGCGAGATCGGACGAGACAACCATGCACTTCAATTTTCATTTCAGCCAGATTCAGGTTCTCTGGACGCTGACCTTTGCGGCACTGCTGGTGCTGCTGATTGTTTTGCTGGGACGGGAGCGGATTCGGCGCTTCCCCTGGTTCACGGCGAGCATTGTGGTGCTAGCGCTGCGGCTGCTGACCCACAGGCTGTTGTTCGGCAAGCTTCCGCAGATAACGCTGAACGAGATTCTCATCGTGCTGGGCGATGTGTTGACGGTGATTGGCGCGATGGTGGTGGTGGAGCTGGCACGGCGGGCTTTTGCCGGGGCCAAGCGCACGCCATGGATCGTGTGCACGGTGTGTGCGCTGGCGGTTGCGGGCATGGTTGTGGCTTTCTGGGGGCAGTGGCCGCCATGGAAGACCTTGACCGCGCAGTCGCAACTTGCACTGTGGGAGCTGATGCAACTGGCTTCGCAAAAGCTTGAAATGCTGGCCAACCTGGCGACCATCGAGCTGACGTTGCTGGTGGCGCTGTTTGGGCGGCGCTATGGCGCTGGATGGCGGAGCCACACGCAGATGATTCTGATCGGACTTTCGACCAAGGCGATTGCGCAATTCGCGATACAGGGAGTGTGGCAGTTGATTGCCACAAGGGCCCTGCACCACAGCGATGCGGAGCTGGAGAGGCTTATCGGGCTCCGGGAAAAACTCGTCAACGCCAATGGGGTTATATTTGTGGCCGTGTTGGTTTGGTGGATCGTCGTATTGTGGATCGACGAACCGGGGACAAAAGCAGAGGCAGCCGCGCTTCCTGCCGAAGCAGGGCAAAGCTAAGAGTAGCTTGGCCCGAGCCGATTGATGGATGTACATCCCACCCATTCCGCAAAGAACGCGAAATGGATAGGGCACCCGATTCTCTGTTCGCTAGCGACTAACTACTAATTACTAACTACTAACCACTAATTACTAACTACTAACTACTAAATGCGGCAGCTAGCCTGGCCGCGCTTTTCTAGATAGCGCTGGTGGTAGTCTTCCGCGCGCCAGAAGGTCTGGGCGGGCTCGACTTTGGTGACGATGGGCTTGGGTTTGAATTTACCTTGAGTAGTCAGCTGCTCGATCTTGGCGCGGGCCTCCGTCTCTTGCTGCGGCGAGTGAAAGAAGATGGCGGAGCGGTATTGCGTGCCCCAGTCCGGACCCTGGCGATTGAGGGTGGTGGGATCGTGCAGGGAGAAGAATGCGTCGAGTAGCTGCTCGTAGGTGACCTGTGCGGGGTCGAAGTCGAGTTCGACGACCTCGGCGTGGCCGGTTTGGTCGGTGCAGACGTCTCTGTAGCTGGGCTGGGAAAGCTGGCCGCCCTCATAGCCGACGGCGGTTGCGGTAACACCGGGAATGGCGGCGAAGGCGGCTTCGACTCCCCAGAAGCAGCCGGCGCCGAAAGTGGCTTTTTCTTGGCTCATGGATGATCAGATGCGCGGGTGGTGCGTTCGGTAACAGATTTCACTCTGTCAGGTTGTAGATCAGGCCAAATGGGTCCTTGACGTAGGTCCTGGGAAAATCGGGCTCATCCTTGACTACTTGGCAGCCGCGTTTTGTGAGGCGGATTTTGGCGGCCGCGACGCTGTCAACCGTAACCTCGAGGACCGGTCCCAGCGCTGGGCCGCGCTCGATGAAGAGGTTGATGTGCGGGCCGTGGAGGCTGACCATGTGCGGTTCTTCGCCGGTGATCTCGAAGCCGAGCTGGTCGACGTAGAAGGTCGCCGCGGCCATCGGGTCCGGCGCTTGGATAAGAATGTCGGCGCCAAAGGTGTTTGCCATGTGCCCCCCAATTGGTGTCAGGCTATCACGGGCAATTGGGAAACCGATCCACAGCCGGGATCTCGGATAGTGCGCAACTTTGAAGTTTGATTGCCTTCCTATTCGCCGGTGAACGCGGCATCCTACCGGTGTGCCAAAGAAGATTGCAAGACCGCAAGCGGAAAGGCCGCCGCAGAAGCGGACCTCCCCATGCGAGGGTTTTAATCAAATCGCGACACGGATTCGACGGGCTACGGAGAACAAGTAGCTGAAACCTCGTTATGAGTTTCTTGTCTAATATCTATTGCTTCTTGGGTTGAACGGGAGGTTCCGTGATCGTTCTCACGCTTGCCGAATGCGTTTCTTGAGGAGACATTGGTAGTTGCGCTGCCGCTGAATTAGAGCCGTCAATGGGTGAAGCGATGGCCGCGGGCCGTGGAGGAGCATTCTTAAGCAGCGTGGGATTCTTATATGCCTTAAGGGGGTGCATTTTCCACTTTCGAACCTGCCGCTCAAGCTCTTGAAATGGTGTATTGTTGTTGCGGTTTATTCGCAACTCTCGAACAAAGGTTTCCAGTTTATCCCAGTCGGCAATGACATTGGTGTAATACATCCTCTTGTAGATTTTTGCGTCGAATGCTCCCTCTCTGACACCGGTTGCGATGAATTCGTAGCGGCTGAGAACATGGAGCAGGATTTTACGGTTCGCCAGCCCGTCTTCTGACAACAAATTGGGAATATCGAGCCCGGATTTTATGAGCGCTAGGACTTGGGTTCGAGCCTTCTGGAACTCGGCGTCATCTAGCGTGTGAAGAAGAACGTCGACAGTCGCACGTCTTCTTTCCTGATGCGACGATGAACGGAAAGTCAATATGCCGATCACGGCAGTTAAGGCCAAGATCAGGTTCTGAAGCCAAGGCGTACCTAGAATGTCCAGCAATGCATGGCACCAGGAGGACGCCTGATGAAGGTCCATCCAAGTGAACTGCTGGAAATGCATCTCCTACTCGTTTAGTCCGTCTCTCACTAGGATTCTCATTTGCCACTCCTACGCTTACTCGATTAGATGTCAACAGCCCATTTTAAGTTTCGGGGCTGGGCACAATTCGAGCGATCCCTACCAGCCATCAACCTCATTATTCTGTGCTTTTGGCTGCAAGATGTCAATCGCAGAATGTTCTCCTGGACTGGTCCCTAGCGGCGCTTCTTTCCGCCGGGTTTGCCGGTGTGTTTGGAGGCGGAGCCGGATGGTTTGCCATTGTAGGCGGAGCTGGATCTGCCGGGCTTGCTGCTGGGGCGAGCGCCGCCTGCGCGCGGCTTGCCGCTGCTGGTGGTGAAAGGCCGCGGTGGGCCACCCTCACTGCGGAATGGGCGCGCTGAGCTGGGGCGGCCGAAGTTCGGACGGCCTTGACGGGGGCGACCTTGCCCGGGGCCGTCGGGCCGGGGCCGATCCGGTCTGGGACGGTCAGGCGATGGGCGACCGGGTCGGGCGTAGGGTGCTGCAGGACGCGAGCCGCCTGGACGGGCTGGGCTGGGACGGGCTGGGCTTGAGCGGGCTGGGCTTGAGCGTTCGGATGCGTGAATCTCCTCAATGCGGAGGTTGGGCGGACGCACGGGACCGGATTCGTCGTCGCGGACGCGAGATTCGCGGCGCGGTGCGGAGGGTTGCTTGAAGGGCGGGCGATCTTTGGGACCTGACTTGTTCCAGGCTGGCTTGGTGAAACCGGGTTTTGCTGCGAAGGGCTTGCCGGGCTGAGGCCTGTCTCCGTAGGGCCTGCTTGCGGGTTCGGCTGCAAAGGGGCGGTTTGAGGGCGGTTTGCTTTCAAAGCTGCGTCCGGCGGCTGGCCTTGCTTCGAACGGCTTGGCTGCGAAAGGCCTTGCGCGGAAAGGCTTGTTTTCGAAGGGTTTGGCACCGTAGTTGCGACCGGCGGGCGGGCGCGTTTCGCTGCGTGCGCCTGGGGCAAAGCGCGATGGAGGCTGAGATGTACGGTCGTCCTTTTGCCAGGCGGGGCGCGCGGATGGGCGGCCGAATGGGCGGTAGCCTTGTCCGCCGGATGGGCGGTAACCTTGGCCGTCAGCGAAACGCGCGGGACCGGAGGGCCGGGCAGTATCGGGAAAGCGGCTGGGGCGGAAGTTCTTGCCCGCCGGTCCAGCCTGGTGGGCAGGTCCGGCTTGATTTGCGGGCGCACCGGTGTCGAAGGACTTTTTGGGCCGGTAGTCCTTTGGCCCGGCTGCGGGCCGTTCTTCAAAGGACTTGGCTCGAAAAGGCCTGGCTGGCCGTTGAGGCGTGGGCCGAGGCGCGACGGTGGGCAACTTGCCGGCGTCGATCAGGTTGCGGCGGCGGAGGTCTTTTGTCTTGGGAGTGCGGAGCGTTCCGTCGGCGGCCTGGCGGAGCAGGGCCAACTCTTGGGGATCGAGCTCGCGGAGGTTGCCGGGCTCCTGATCCAAAACAAGAGGGCCGTAGCCGACGCGGCGAATCTTCTCGACGAAGTGGCCGATCTCCTCGAACATCTTGCGCAGTTCGCGGTTGCGGCCCTCGATGAGAACGACTTCGTACCAGGGATTGTCGCCCTGGCGGACCTGGCGAATGCGGGCGGGAGCGGTGCGGACCTTGGCCGATCCCGGCTTGCCGTGTTCAATGGCGACGCCGCTGCGCAACTGGTCAAGCTCGGCCTCGGTTGGCTGGCCGGCGACCTTTACGAGATAGGTCTTCTCCACGCCCGTGGCCGCGCGGGTGAGGCGGTTGGCCAGTTCGCCGTCGTTGGTGACCAGCAGCAGGCCCTCGCTCATGTAGTCGAGCCGGCCGACGGGGTAAAGGCGCTCGCGCATCTTGTCGAAGAACTGCATGACGGTGGGGCGGCCCTCGGGGTCCTTGACGGTGGTGACGAAGCCGCGGGGCTTGTTGAGGACGAAGTAGCGAAGATGTTCGGCGCCCTGCAAGAGCTTGCCGTCGACGCGGATGTGGTCGCGGGCGGCGTCGGCCTTGGTGCCTAGAATTGTGACCACCTTGCCGTTGACCTGCACACGGCCCTGCTCGATCATCTCTTCAGCCTTGCGGCGGCTGGCGACGCCGGCCTGGGCAAGAATCTTCTGCAGTCGGTCGAGCTTGGCGGGGGGACGGGGCTTGGTTTCGGGCTCGGACTCGTCTGGATCGGGAGCATCCTCGGGGCTCTTGTCTTCGAGATGGGTTTCCGAAGTTGCGGGAATCGCGAGGGGCATTTCCGAAGCCGGTTCGTCCAGACTTGGAGAAAAGCGTCCCTCAGCGGCTAAAGCCGGGGATTCCTTTGTTGCACTTACGGCACGACTGAAGTCGTGCCCTTTCAAGGCGGGAGATTTTTCCGCGGATTTTGAGGCCCGCGCCTTTTTGGGCATCTTTGCGCGGGGGGTGAAACCCCCGCTCCCCTTCGGCTTGAAGCTCGCATCCGATTGAGGCTCGGCCTCAGTATCCGGAGCGGAGCCCACATAAGCAGCTCCCACGGCCTCCGCCTTGGTTTCGGCATTGTCTTCAGCGGCGGCAATCTCGGCGTCAGGCATGGTTACGGGTTCGAGCGCAGCCTGGGCCTCTCCGTCGGTCATGTCGCCGATGGGGTCTGCCAATTTGGCTTTCTTTGTCGCTCTTTTTTTCTTCGGCTTGGCGGCTGCTTCGGGGTCGGTCGGCAGGGGCTGGACGCTCTCGGTTTCAGATTTCTTCGTGGACTTCTTCGCCATGGGGGAGATTCTCGGTTTCTGCCTGCTCTGTGGCCGGAGGCGCAGCAGGCGCGGCCTCTTCGGTGGATAAAGGATTGATGCTGTCCGCCGTCTCGGCGGTCTGGGGGGTTGCGGGGTCTTGCTGGATTTCGGCCGGATCGTTCGAAGAGCTCACCTCAGGGGCTAAAGCCCGGCTTGATTCGCCGGCGTTAGCGTCAGGGCTGAAGCCCTGACCTACCAGCTCTTCTTCGGTGCTCGTGCCAAGGCTAGCAGCCTGACCTGCCGGCTCTTCTTCGGTGCTCGTGCCAGGGCTAGAAGCCTGACCTGCCACCTCATCGTCGGTTTCGTCCAGTTCCAGATCCAAGGTGACGGCGGTAGCCGGCTCCGTGCTGGACGAGGGCTCCGGTTCGTCGAGCTCGAGGCTGGCCATCTTTTCGAACTCCTCCATCGAGGGCAGCTCCGAGACGTCTTTGAGGCCAAAGCGCAGCAGGAATTCGCGGGTGGTCTTATATAGAATGGGCCGGCCGATGACCGGCTTGCGCCCAGCCGTGGCGATGAGCTTGCGGGCCAGCAGCGAGCCGAAGACGCCTGACGAATCGACGCCGCGAATTTCGTTGACCTCAGGGGCGGTAACGGGCTGTTTGTAGGCGATCACGGCCAGGGTTTCAAGCGCGGGCAGAGAGAGCTTGAGCGCCGGCTTGAGGCTCTTTACGAAGGAGCGAACCGCGTCGTGGCACTCGGGCTTGGTGGCCATGCGGAAGCCGCCGGCGATCTCGCGAATCTCAACGCCGCGGGCATCGGAAGCGTAGTCGGCGATGAGCTCGTCGAGCAACGCGCGGATTATGGCGCGGGCTTCGCGGTCGCGGAGGCGGGCTTGGCGCTTGGCTTCCTGTTCGGAGCCGGCTGGGGGTTCAGCGAAATCCAGATCAGCTGGTTCATCTTCGTCCGGTTCAAGGTTTTGAGCGGTTTCCGGGTCGGCAGGACGCGTCGAATCAGGCTCCGCATCGAGGCCGATAGTCTCTGGTTGCGCAGAATCCGGCGACGCGGAATCGGCGGACTCAGCCGAGATCGCAGCCTCTTCGGGAGGCGATTGGTCAAGGCCAAAATACTCGAACCCCTCGGCGAGCAGGGGCAACGGTTCAGCGGTCGGCGGGGTCTGGTCTGAATCGGCGGAGACAGACGCGGCTTCCTGCTCCGCCTTCTGGGCCTGTTGCTCAGCCTTGAATTCAAGGGCGTCGGCGGCAAAGAGCACGGCGAGCTGGGCCAGTGTGACCGGCTCCTCGGCGGCGTAGATGACTGCTTCCAGCTTGGCTTTCAGGCTCATTCGGCAATAGGTACCTCAAGTATGGTACCGGATGCGGGGGCGGGATGCGCATCGATGAAGGGCGGGGGTAGTGGGCGAGTTTGCTTTTCCACAGGGGCTGGACGCTACGTATGCTGCTTGAAGACGGGGTATACAAGGTGATCCGGGTCCCACCAAAGCAAATCCAAAACGTTATAATTCAAAATCCCCCAAACGCGCTCACACGAACCCAGGCGGAGCGAAATCAGTTGTTCTATGTCGTCCAATCCTAATTCGGCCAGCCTGTTCTGAGCTTCCCTGCACAGCTTGTGACACTCAATTCGGTGATTGAAATGACATTGTTTTACTAGTATTTCATTCCATGTCTTAGCCTCGTATTCAGACAACTTTACTCGAATACTCATGAGGCCATCGGCATCCAGACCATGCCATCCCCATGGATCAACGATTTGGGCCAAGGCGATGCGCCACGAAGGTGTCATCTTCATGGGATCGGCGGAATAGGTTGTATGGGGCTGTTTGTTTAGCGTTGTCGGCGACAGCGATTTTGGGTGCTTGCCGGAAGGTATTTGAACTGCTGTTCTAGGGCCCCTCTTCTTCATCTGACGCTACAGGCCGCCGTAGTATTCGGCCATTGAGGCGAGGGAGATCTCTCGACTTCCCCGTTCGGATGGAGAAAGTCCCTTCCGAGCCAATATCCAGGGGTCCTCGAGATGGGTCATTTGGCTGAGTTCCATAGAGGATCGTTTGCCGTAAAAATCCAGCACAGCGTTTACAGTGCTCCTCTGGTCTGTCGTCAGCTTCTCGGGGCGACCGTCCCATTGTGAGACTTTGAACATGCCCCTGTGGCGTGCATACAACTCGGGAACTACCGGCCCATTAACCCAAGCCTCAATGGGCTCCCCAAAAAGAGGCTCCTCGTCCCAAACTAGAGACCATGCTTGTGAATAGTAAACGAGCTTCTCCAACTTCATGCTCGTCATGGCTCCGCCGTGCCGCTGAAGAATGTATGCTGCTACATCGTGGACGGTGACGGTCATATTCTTACCTCTCGTCGGATGGCCTCTCCCTTTTCCGGGCAGGGATGAGAGTCCGCATTTTCGCGGCATTCGTCCCCCAATTGTAATATTGACGAATTTGTACCCCAGACGCAGATGAAGACGCAAGGAAAATTTTGGCTACACGCCTAAAGTCTGCCATGATTATCGCCTGTCGTTTGGTAAAAAGTGCACCATTTTCAATTAAGTGGGAGAAACGGGGAGCCGAATGGGGAGGACTGGGGATTTTCCCCCATTTCATCCTCTCCGAGCGCCTTCCGCAACAAATCTCTATCCTTTGTCAATTTGGACACGGTAGGCCCTGGAAGCAGTGCACAGAGTTCCTCGACCGTCCAGACGTGATCGGCACGTCCCGCTTCCAGGGCGGCAATTTGAACACAGAAAAAGGGCGCCCGCGAGTGGCGGACGCCCTGAATGGCAGACTGAAAGCAGCTTAGCGGGTCATTGAACTGAAGGCCCAGAAGAGGCTTCCGGAAAGCAGCGCCGCGGCGGGGAGGGTGAAGACCCAGGCTGCCGCGATGTTACGGATGGTGGAGATTTGAAGGCCGCTCTTGTTGGCGGCCATGGTGCCGGCCACGCCCGAACTTAGGACGTGGGTGGTACTGACCGGCAAGCCGAAGTTGTCCGCGGCGAAGATGGTGACCATGGCGACCAGTTCGGCGCATGCTCCTTGAGCGTAGGTCAGATGCTCCTTGCCGATTTTCTCGCCGACGGTGACGACGATGCGTTTCCATCCGACCATGGTGCCCATGCCCAGCGCCAGAGCCACCGCAACCTTTACCCACGCGGGAATGAACTTGGTGGCTTTGTCGACCTGACTCTTGTAAGTCTTGAGATCTTTATTCTCAGAGGCCGTAAAGGCCGGCTTGCCGCTCTTCTGCATAAGCCGGATGGCTTCGCTGGCGACGTACATGTCGTTGCGGACGTTGGTCTGATCCCTGGGCGGCACGGACTTCAATTCCTTGTAGAGGCCGACCTCGTGTTCCACGTCCGAAACCAGTTCCCGAAGCGCCAGAATGGTGTCCGGCTGCAACTGCTTGGTGCGCACGTAGGCGGTCACTTCGTCGCGGGCGTCGGGGCCGAGGATTCCGGACTTGTCGACGTGCCTGTCGAGAATGTGGCTGGCCTGCTCAGACGCGGCAATGAACTGCTGCACATCGTGAGCGGTGACGGCGTGGTTGAGCGCATAGGCTGTGGGGACGGTGCCGATGAGGATGAGCATGATCAGGCCCATGCCCTTCTGTCCGTCGTTGGAGCCGTGGAAGAAGCTGACGCCGGTGCAGGTGAGCACCAGCAGGCTGCGGATGGGCCACGGTGGCGGGTTCGCGCCTTTGGGCGCCTCGTAAAGAGCCGGGTATTTTATGAGCCACTTGGAGAGCAGGAACAGCAGGGCAGCCAAGCCAAAGCCGACGATGGGCGAGATGAGAAGAACCTTGAATACCTTGGCGGCCTGTTCCCAATCCACGCCGGAGGTTCCGGTGTGTCCGTTGATGAACTGGTTGGCCAGGCCGACGCCCATGATGGAACCGACCATGGTATGGGAGCTGGAAGCGGGCAGGCCAAACCACCAGGTGCCGAGGTTCCATAGGATGGCGGCGATGAGCAGCGCGAAGACCATGGCGAAGCCGGCGCCGGAGCTGACCTGGAGGATGAGCTCGACAGGCAGCAATGTGATGACGGTGAAGGCCACCGTGCCGGTCGAAGTGAGCACGCCAAGCAGGTTGCACATGCCCGACCAGACCACCGCGATGTTGGGATCGAGCGAGTGAGTGTAGATAACCGTGGCCACGGCGTTGGCCGTGTCGTGGAAGCCGTTGACGAACTCGAAGCCAAGCGCGATCAACAGCGCGATCCCGAGCAGCGTATAGGCCCAGGCGCTGCCGGTGGCCGCGGTGCTCAGATCGCCAAAGAGGTGGAAACCGATAAACGAAAGGCCGACGACCAGCGCAATGAGAACCACTCCTGTGCTGATCATGGCGTGGGACTTCTTCATTTTTTTATTTAGCAGATCGGCTGCGGGGGGCCGGCCGGGGATTGTTGTGGCCAAATCGGACATGGAGAAGCTCCAAACTCTGGGATGGGATTCTGTCCAGGCGTGCTGGGGAGCAAAATTCCGGACTCTGCAATGGATATACGAGTCATGTGAAAGGGAAATGAATTGATGCGGGCGGGGAAGGGTTTTTAAGGCGGAACCGGAGTGGATTGCGATGGCTGCCGGGGATTCAGGCCACTTAGAGCTTATCTTTAAATCAGCTCTTGAAGTAGCGCTGCTCTCCAGAGCGGCTGTACTGGCGGCGTCCTCGCCGCCGGCAGCGATGCGCGGATCAGGAGATCCGCACGACAGCCGGCCTGGAGGCCAGCGCTACCTAATCGGCCGGGAGGTCGGCGCTACTTATTTGCGGGCAGCCGCTTAAACGGCGGAGCGGACGGCGGTCTCGGCCCAGACCACCGCGTCGGCATAGAACTTGGGCAAGTGTTCTTGCGCTGAGTTTTGGCCGGCGGGTAGATGGGCTTGAACGAGGTCATCGCAGGCTGCCCAATTGCCGCGCTCGTGGAGCTCCAGCCACGAGAGCAGGGTGCGATCGAGGTTCATTTCGCCCTGCAGAGCTTCGCAGATTCGATCGCGCAACGGCAACGACGGAATGAGTTCGTCCATGGGCAGGCAGAGCATGGCGGGCACCAGGCTAAGCAGCCCCAGCAGGTACTGCTCGGCAGGGTCGAGGCCGAAGGTAGGACCGGCCAGTTCGCAGAATCGAGCCCGCAACAGCGCCATTTGCAGAATCTCCGGCGGCCGATCGGAGTTGAGCTCGCTGAGTACGGCCAGAGACACCATGCGGCGAAAGGTCTCCTCGCCGATGACCAGGATGGCCGACTCGATGGAGCGAACTTCTTGCTGAATGGCGCAGATGGGCGAGTTCACGAGCCGCAGCAAGCGAAACGTCAAAGAGGCATCGCGCATGACCAACTGGCTCACCTTGCGCACGTCGATGGGGTCGTGATGAAGCAGCTTCACGATCTCGAAGTGAAACATGCGGCTGGCGGGTACCTTGTGCTTTTTGAGCAGCACCGGGTGACAGAAGTAGTCGCCCTGGAAGAGCGTAAAGCCCTCGGCGCAGGCCAGCAGGTAGTCGTCTTGCGTATCGACCTTCATGGCCACGCGGGCAATGGAAGCGCAATTGATTCGGCGCAATTGCTGGCGCGCCTCGAAGTTGAGCAGGGCAAGATCGACGCGAATGTAGTCGGCCAAATTAAGCAGGGCCCTGGAGCTTGCCTTGGCGGAGAAGCCGTCGAGCGCAATGCGGAAACCCTGGTCCTTGAGGTCGCGGCAGGCTTCGATGAGCCTCGGGGTCTGATCCAGGCTGGCAGGAACCGCGAGCACGGTCGTTTTTGGCGCAAGCACATGCACCAATTGCTCGGTGAGCGCTTCGGCGGAGCAGCTGACAAATGCGGGCAGGCCGTTGGTGAACATTTCCAGTCCGAAGATCACGGCGTTGTCGAGCATGGTGCGCGCGGCATTGTCGACATCGCGGTTGAAAACCGTTTCGGGAGCATTGCGAAAAAGCAATTCGTAGCCATGGACGCGCCCCAGGAGGTTGAGTATCGGCTGGCGCGCGACATAACGAACGTCACCTGCAGACTTTTTCGGAGCGGCCACGAGGCAGATTGCCGGTGCAGGTTGGGTTGCCATTCGGAGTTGTCCCCCGAGTGATTCATCGGCAAAGCGTGGGCCGACATGAGGGCATTACGGAATCGTCTCAGCCGATGGCGCGGAAAAGCCAGTAGAGCAGGCCGGAGAGCAAGGCCGCGGCGGGAAGAGTGAGGAACCAGCCGGCGAGAATATTGCGAACGGTGGAGAGGTGTAGACCGCTGCCGTTGGCAACCATGGTGCCGGCCACGCCGGAACTGAGAATGTGCGTAGTCGAGACGGGAAGGCCGAACTTGTCGGCAGCAAAGATGGTAAGCATGGCCACGAGCTCGGCGCTGGCGCCCTGCGCGTAGGCCAGGTGTTCTTTGCCGATTCGCTCTCCTACCGTGACGACGATGCGCCTCCAGCCGACCATGGTGCCCAGGCCGAGCGCAAGGGCCACAGCGACCTTTACCCAATTGGGGATGAACTTAATCGCCTTGTCCACTTTGCCCTGGTAATTGCTCAAGGCTGCGTTTTCGTCCGCGGTGAAGGCCGGGTTGCCGGTCTTCTGCATCAAGCGGATGGCTTCGCTGGCCACATACATATCGTTGCGGACGTTCGTCTGCTCCTGCGCAGGGACTGACTTGAACACCTTGTATAAGGCTACTTCGTGATTCAGATCTTCGACCAGTTCGCGCAGCGCAAGAATGGTGTCGGGCTGAAGCTGCCTGGTGCGAATGTAGTCAGTGACTTCAGCGCGGGCATCGGGGCCGAGCACGGCAGTTTTGTCGACATGCCGATCGAGGATGTGGCCGGCATGTTCAGAGGCGGCGATGAAGTCCTGGATCTCCATGGGGCTGACCGCGTGGTTGAGGGCATAAGCAGTGGGAACGGTGCCGATGAGGATGAGCATGATGAGGCCCATGCCCTTTTGGCCGTCGTTCGATCCGTGGAAGAAGCTGACGCCGGTGCAGGTGAGGCAAAGCAGCGCGCGAATTGGGAACGGCGGGGGCTGCTTGCCCTTGGGCGCTTTGTAGAGCGATGGGTACTTGATAAATCGCTTTGACAAAATCATGAGCAGGGCAGCGGCGGCGAAGCCGAGAAGCGGAGAGATGAGAAGGACTTTCAGGACCTTGATTGCCTGACCCCAGTCGACGCCGGAGGTTCCGCTGCGGATGCTGAGAAGCTGATTGGCAATGCCGACGCCGATGATGGAGCCAACCATGGTGTGCGAGCTTGAGGCCGGCAGTCCGAACCACCAGGTGCTGAGATTCCACAAAATGGCTGCGATGAGCAGGGCAAAGACCATGGCAAATCCCGCGCCGGAACTGACCTGGAGGATGAGCTCGACCGGCAGCAGCGTGATGACCGCGAAGGCCACGGTGCCGGAAGAGGCAATAACGCCGGCGAGGTTGCACAGGCCCGACCAGACCACGGCGACGTTGGGTTCGAGTGTGTGGGTGTAGATGACGGTTGCGACGGCGTTGGCGGTGTCGTGGAAGCCGTTGACGAATTCAAAACCCAGAGCGATCAGCAACGCCAGGCCAAGCAGTAGATAGGGCCAGACGCTGGTCACGGTGACCGTGTCGAGATCTTTGGCGACGTGAAATGCGATGAAGCCCAGACCGCCCGCGAGCGCAACCAGAAAAAGTATCAGGCCTTTCCTGCTTGACGACTTCTTCTGCATCCGGTCAAGGACCGAAGTGCCCGCGGGCATAACTTCAACGAGGGTTGCGAAGTCGGCCATTAGAAGTTTCCAGGGCGCTCGGAGATAATCCGGAAGCGCCTGGACCTCATGTATCGAAAAACGGCAAGGGATTTGCTCAGGGGATAGTCAGAGGATGAAGTGGGGCGGTATACAGAACAGCGGGATAAGTGGGCGTCCATAAAACCCCAACAACCACATTCTTTCGCGGCTGTTTGCTCGGTGAACCAGTGGGGAGTCCGGTTCTGCTGGTTTGATTCTACACCGGGCGGGCGGAGTTCGAGAAAAAGAGGTGGGACGCGGTGGAAAATGCGGGGACGCTACGGGCGCTGAGATCAGGAACCTGCCAGACGCTGCAGGACTTCGCGATTCTCCTCGATTACGCGCTTGATCGCCTCCAGCTGCGGTTCCCGCGCGGGGTTGCCTTTGGCTGCGCGCTGGAGTTCTGACCCAAGGGGATCCTGGCAACGGATTTCGGGTTTTCCCTGATCTTCCATTTTTTATCTTCCAATCCAATTGCTTATTACTGGCGCCGCGCGCGATGTTCAGACTGCTAACAGTTGCCGTTGGAAACCAATCTCTTCCTCAATAGCAACTGGCTCACCACGGAGAATGCTCGCATAGATGTCTTTCATTCTGGCAATCGGCATTCCTTTAGGAACGAACCGGAGGGCCGAGGCAGCAACGTATTCGCGGCTTAATTCAAACGCTAGCCACCGGCGCCCTTCGGCCTCCGCTACCATGCCCGTCGTGTTGGAGCCTGCGAAGATGTCCACGACCAAGTCGCCCGGATCAGTCAGCATGCGAATAAAGAACTCAGGCAGTTTCGCGGGAAACCGCGCGGGATGCCCACTGATCCCAACCTCCTTGCACGCTCCCAGGTAAACACCGTTGCTCTCGGAGTTGGGAATCTGCAGGAGGTTTGAAGGGATGGCTCCGCCGTTGTCCGTAGCGAAGGCAAGACCAATCTCATGCCCGGAGGGCCGCTGCTTGGGCTTGTAGAAGGCTCCCGGGTCCTCAAGTAGCTTCTTCATCCGCGGGCCGTACTCGGTTAAGACGTTGGAAACATTTGCCTTTGGCCATTCTGAGCGCGAAAACCACCAGAGCGTGTTGACGGTATCCTTGGCCCTGAGCTTTCGTTTGTTCACCCACTCGATTGGACTAGGCAACTTGGACGGGTTATGCCAGAAAAACTCTTGGGCAAGGTGAAATCCCAACTCATCGCAGAACCTGAGAAGCACGCGGAACTGATGGAGGCTGCGCACCGGAACCCCCTTTCGATAGGCACCCCCAAGATCGAGAACAAAACTCCCATCCTCACCCAGTTTCCCGTAAACCAACCGTCCGAAATCAAGAAGCCAATCCACGTATTCGGCTTGGTCGAGATTGCCGTATTCCTTTTGCCGCTGGAGCGCGAAGGGTGGACTAGTGAGCACCAAATTGACGGAACCGGCAGGAAGATCCGCGAGCAGTTTCATGGAGTCGCCAACATATGCAGCGCCAAGTTGCGTCGAATACGCTGGATTCGCGTTGATGAGGGTTGCCGACATTATTACCTCATACAGCCTATAAGCTGTAGATTTCAGCTTACCACAGGTTGAGCATGGAAGAACATGAAGCCCTCGAACTCTCAGATTACCGCTCGCGCTAGGTTTGCGGTCAACCTGAGATCTGCTCGTTTAGCACACGGGTTCTCGCAAGAGGAACTCGGAGCTCGTGCAGGCCTACATCGGAACTATATCGGGAGTGTTGAACGGAACGAGAGAAACATCTCCATCGACAGTATGGAGCGGCTTGCGATCGTCCTGGGGGTCGATGTGGTGGACCTGCTGGCTCGGGAGCAGAAATGAAGCCGCATCCCGATCACGAAAAGCTCCGCGGACTCCTGCCGGGGATCCGGAAGCTCCAGAAGCTGGCTTCCACTCACGGAATCGACGACATCTTTCAGGACAATGGCGGCAAGATTCTCCAAATCTTACTGTATACAGGCCTGAGGATTCTTCCGGGGCGTGAGGGAAACGACGCCCGGGACGAGCGCGGGCGAGAGTACGAACTGAAGTCCGTGAACACCCGGCTCACCCAGAGTTTTTCTACTCATCATCATATGAATCCGCATATCATCGCCAAGTACAGGCAGGTGGATTGGATCTTTGCCGTCTACGACGGAATTGAACTAACCGAGATCTATCTGCTGACTCCCGCACAGATCGAGCCGTACTTCACTAGGTGGGCCGATAAGTGGGCTGCCGACGGCAACGAGGACATTAACAATCCCAAGATTCCGTTGAAATTCGTGCGCGATACAGGGAAACTGATCTATTCCTCTTCGCAAACAGCTTAGATCGAGGGCCTATCGCCAATCGTCGAGGGCGTTGGTAAGGCCCTGGTTCATTACGGCGTCGAAGCCGCTGTGCTTCTTGATGAAGATGTCGGAGAAGGCGCGGTCCTGGCGGAGCAGAACGGCTTGCAGTCGGACCAACTCGAGCAGGGCCAGGAACATGGCCACCAGCGCGCGCTCGGAGCGGGTGTGGCTGAGCAGACGGCGCAGGGCGATGGGCTTGTCTTCAAGGGTGAGGCGGCGGGCGAGAAACTGAATCATCTGGCCGACGGTGACCGAGTCCTGTTCGACGTCGATGACAGGCCGGTTGCGGGCGCGCTCGAGAATGTCGCGGAAGATGCGGACCAGGTCGACGGTGTCGGCGGCAATCTCGGGCTCGGCGGCGTCATCGTCCTGGAACTCGCGGAAGCCGGGATTGGTCCAGGTGGCGGCCTCGAGCATTTGCTTCTGCTGTAGCATCTGGGCGGCGTTTTTAAAGCGCTCATGCTCGAGCAGGCGCTCGACCAACTCGCGGCGAGGGTCTTCTGCGGTCTCGTCGGGGCCGGCGGGCGAGCGCGGAAGCAGCATCTTGCTCTTGATGTGGATGAGCAGAGACGCGGTGTAGATGAACTCGCCGGCCACATCGACGTCGGTGGCCTTGAGCTGGTTGACGTAGGCCAGAAACTGCGCGGTTATTTTGGCGATGGGGATGTCGTAGATGTCGATGTCCTGCTGGCGAATAAGGTCGAGCAGCAGGTCGAGCGGCCCGGTGTAAACCTGGCCCACGATGACCGAGAACGGCGAGAGCTCGGCGGCATCGTCGAGCTTTTTTTGGCGGGCGGCGATTTTGGCGGCGGCCTTTTCATCGGCGATTGGGTTTGCGGCGGGTTGAGCTGGCAGCTCGGCGGGCGCTTGGACAGCGGCTGGATTCGGGGCGGGTTCAGGGTTTGGCGGGTTGGACGAAATGGGTTCGGCGGCTGGGGCTGGTTCGGCGGGCTGCTCTGGGGTCGTCTCAAGCGTGGCTGTGGGCTCTGCGAAGGACTCCACAACTGGTTCCGGTTCGGGGACAGGTTCGACCGCCGACGCGGCCTCGGGCTCAACCGCAGGCTCGCTTGGCTCCGTGGGCTCCTCCGCGGGCTCCTCAATCTGGTCAGCTAGCGCGACAGGCGGATCTGGCGCCGGTGTCTCTTTGGCAAAAACCTCGGGCTCGGGTTCGGCACCCAGTTCTAGATCGGGCTCGACTGGAACGGGTTGCACGAGAGCGGGTTCGACCTCCTGGATGGGTGAATCAGGATCTTCATCGACTGCCGGGGAGAACTCTTCGATTTGAATTGACTCGGTGACGGGATTGGGCTCGGCGGAGATAACTTCTTCGGCGACGAGCTCCTGCACTTCGACGATCGCCTCTTCAGCGAAGGGCTCGGCGGTCTCCGCGATTGGCTCCGGGGCGGCTAAAGGCTCATCCGTAAATGGGGTCACCGCTGGCGGCGTGGACGCCACCAGGACAGCCGGTCTGGAGACCGGCGCTACATCGAGAATTGATTCCGGGTCAGGCGGCGGCGCATCCGGCGCGGCTGCGACCTCGGCTACGGCCGCGGGTGTGGGCTCAGTCTCGCTCTCGGCAACGGAGAGGACAGCTTCCGAATTGGTATGTCGATCGGTCAATGATTCTTTCGCTTCCAGGGGTTCATCCGCTTCCGGTTTCACGTCCAGGTTCGGTTCTGGTTCCGGAGCCGGTTCGGAACTGTTCAGAATCCTCTCTTCATACTGCGGAGATGCTTCAAGCGAAGCCGGCCTCGCAGGCTTGGGGAACAACCCGAATCCCGAGCGAATTCCGCTTAGAGCGTAATTCAAGGCCTTTCGCCACCACGGGACTGGCTTCTCGATCATTTGTGTTCACTTGGCGCGCTGGGCCGCGCCCTTTCAAAGAGGATATCCGCAGTGCAAAACCGTGTGCGAACGATTCAACTCCCCGCCTGGCGGCCGGCCGATGTCAACTGCATGGCCGCGCGCACTTCTTCCATGGTCTGCTCGGCGCGGGTTCGAGCACGGCTGGAACCGGCCTCGAGGATTTCTTTGACCCGCGGCTCCGAAAAGCCGGCGCGGCGGGTCTGGAGTGGCTCCAATATCTGAACCAGAGCATTGGCCGCCCAGCTCTTGCACTCGATGCAGCCGATTCCTGCCGAGCGGCAGCCGTCGTAGACCTTGGCGAGCGTTTCCGCGGCAGAAAAGACTTTGTGCAGATCGCCGACCGGGCACTTGTCGGGATCGCCGGGATCGGTACGGCGGATGCGCGCCGGGTCGGTGACCATGGTCTTGAGCTTCTGGCGGACCACCGGCTCGGGATCGGTCATCAGGATGGTGTTGCCGTAGCTCTTCGACATTTTGCGGCCGTCGGTGCCGGGGAGCTTGGGCGAGGGGGTGAGCAGGACGTCAGGCTCAGGCAGAACTTCGTCACCTTCCCAAGAGGCGATCGCGACTGGACGAATCTCCGGGTGCTTTCCGGCGTCTCTCGCTTTTCGTCCTCCCCTCGGATAAAAGAAGTTGAACCGGCGCGCGATCTCGCGCGTTATCTCCACGTGAGCCTGCTGATCCTGACCCACAGGCACAAACTGCGGCTGATAGAGCAGGATGTCCGATGCCATCAGCACCGGGTAGCCGAGGAATCCATAGGTGGTCAGGTCCTTGTGTGCGAGATTCTCCTGCATCTCCTTGTAGCTGGGCACGCGCTCTAGCCAGCCCAGCGGGGTAATCATGCCCAGCAGCAGGGGCAGTTCGTAGTGTTGCTTGACATGACTCTGCACGAAGATGGTTGATCGCTGGGGATCGAGTCCGGCGGCGAGAAAGTCCAGCGCTACTTCGAGGGTATTTGGCAGGATGTTCGAGGTGTCGGCGTAGTCGGTGGTGAGCGCGTGCAGGTCGGCGATGAAGAAGTAGCACTCGTATTGGTCCTGCAGCTTGACCCAGTTGGCCAGGGCGCCCATGTAGTTGCCCAGGTGGAGCTTGCCGGTGGGACGCATGCCGCTGAGGACGCGCGGGCGGGACGATGAGATGGCTGGTTCGGGCATGGTTTCAGTCGATTCCGGATGATGCAAGGGTGCGGCCGTTTCCTGAGGCGGAGCTCAAAAAGGGCACATTCCATTGTAGCGGGAGGAACGAGGGTGCGGACTAGGAGCCGGCTATGGCGCTCAGGGCAAGGCTAACCAGATGGATCGTGGGCCCCATGAGAAGGCGCACGATAGGGCCGCCCACGAAGATCATGAGGATGTAGCTGAAGATTCCCATGCGGTCATAGGCGTTTAGCACGCTATAAGGCAGGAAGTGGCGCAGGATATGGCTTCCGTCGAGCGGAGGAATGGGCAGAAGATTGAAGAAGAAGAGGGCCAGATTGACCTGGATGGCCAGTTGGAAAAGGATTCCGAGCGCTTGAGCATTGTTCATCATGCTTTCCGTCTGTGGCAGGCGGCCCTGAAAGAAAATGAGCCCTGCAATGCCCAGGAATCCCAGAAAAGCGAGAAGCAGGTTGGAAGCCGGGCCGGCAAGCGTAACCAGCGAGTCGTCGCGGACGATGTTCTTGAAATTGCGGGTGATGACCGGGGTTGGCTTGGCCCAGCCAATGAGGAAGCCGCCCAGTGCTCCGCCGCTGAAAAGAGGGCCGAAGATCATGAGAGCGGGGAAGAGCAGGGTGCCGATGGGGTCCACGTGGACCATCGGGTTGAGGGTGACGCGGCCTTGCAGACGCGCCGTCTGGTCGCCGAGACGGGAGGCCATCCACGCATGTGCGCATTCATGCACACTGAGCGAAAAGATGAGCAAAACAAACTCAAATACGGCGACGACGAAATTACCAGGTTGCAATCGTGCTCTCCAAATGCCGGAAAACTCAGGTTAGCATGGTGGGCGAGGAAATAAACCACAAGGCGGCGGGAACAAAGCGGAGGGCGGCGCTGTCTAAACGAATAAGCTTTACTGGTACTGGGCCAATTTGAAGGCGCATTCCCTCAGGGGCTAAAGCCCTCGCTCATTTTGCCTGGTTTATGTACGGGCTGAAGCCCGTACCCTTCAAAGTGGCCCACTACCGCTTCCCCGTGTTTCGTTGTAAGAAAGAGGATCGGCGTGCGGCGATGGATTGCGGGGATCTTATTCGTTCTGACGGTTGCGTGTTTCGGTGGAGTGACGGCCTGGGCGCAGGAAGATGAGGCAGCCAAGGCCAATGCGCTTTGGAATGATGGAAAGCGGCTGGACGCGTTGCCGCTTTACGAGGATTTGGCCCGCGACCATCCCAAGGAGTGGATGTACCAGGAGCGGCTGGCGGTGGCCCTTGGCGTGAAGGCCGAGATGGCCACGGACCCCGCGGAGGTAAAGGCGCTGGTTACGCGGGAACGCGATGCGGCCAAGCGCGCTGTGGAGCTGGGCGATCCAAATTACTCTGTTCAGTTGATGACCCAGATCGATCCTGGCGCGCCCATCGTTGCTGCCCCAGGCAGCCCCGCGCAAGCGTTGCAGCAAGAGGCAGAGAAAGCCTGGGGCATTGGGGACTACGCGACTGCGCTGGCCAAGTATGCGGCCGCGGCCGAGGCCGATCCGAAACTTTACGAGGCTCCGCTCTACGCGGGCGACACCGCCTATGCGCAGAAGGATTTGAAGACCGCGGCCAAGTGGTTTGCGCGCGCCATCTCTGTAGATCCGAACCGCGAGACTGCCTATCGCTATTGGGGCGATGCGCTGCTGCGGATTGGACACGATGCGGCGGCAGCGAAGGAGAAGTACATCGATGCAATCGTGGCCGAGCCGTATAACAGGCTGGCCTGGCAGGGGATTCAGCAATGGGCGCAGGTGGAGAAGGCGGTAATTCTGGCGCCCAAGATTGACCGGCCGGCAGGGCCCGTGGCGGACCCGAAGAATCCGAAAGGGGTCACCATCACCATGCCCGCAATGAATGGGAAGAAGCCCAAAGACGATCCTTCTGGAGCCCTGTGGCTTTCGTACTCGATGAGGCGGGCGCTCTGGATGAGCGAAGACTTTAGAAAGAACTTCCCTGACGAGAAAGAATATCGCCATACGCTGCGGGAGGAGGATGAATCGCTCACGCTGACACTGACCGTCGCCAAAGAACTCAAGGCGAGGCGGGACCAACTGGACGAGAGCCTGCGCAACCTTGTCGATCTTAACGATGCGGGAATGCTCGACTGCTGGATTCTGATCAATGGCGCCGATCAGGGCATTGCGCAGGACTATGCTTCATACCGCAACGAACACCGCCAGCTACTGCACGACTACCTCGAGCGCTTCGTGGTGCATGGGGGCGTGAATTCGATTCAATGAATTTCACCCCGCCGAATGCATTCCGGGCGATTCTCACACACGATCTGCCGGGAAGTTGCCGACGGCTTGGCCGGATGCGATGGTCCGGCCAGCCAGGACGATGGCGTGGCTGGCGATGCGGGCGTTGGCGCCAATCACGGTTGGCACCAGCGTCACCTTCTCGAAATCTTGCGGATCGTGGGTGTGGGAATAAATGCGGGCGAAGGAGCCGATGACTGCGCCCTTGCCGATGGTGATGCCGCCGCGGTCGTAGAGCAGGGCTCCCTGGCGGATGGTGACTCCGTCGCCAATGGATAGCTTATAGCCGTAGGTGAGCTCGACGCCGTGATGGATCTTTACGCCCGCGCCCAGATGGTCAAAAATGTGACGCCCCAGCATGCAGCGGAAGCGCAGGCCCAGCCAGTGGTTGAGGCCGATGGGTGAGCGGTCGAACATCTGCCAAAACCAAAGCAGCGGCTTGCGCCTGGCATAAAGCTCGCGGTCAAGATCGCTAAAGTGCTCGGCCTCGAGGGTGACGTTTTCAGGATCGAGGGAAAGGCTGACAACATTGCCGGGCAGTTCGGAGGTAAGGGTGAGGTTGAGCTTGCCTCCGTGGGGGCGGCCAAGGTAGAGCTGGTAAAGCTGGTCGCGCACAATCTCCGAGCGCCGCTCCGGAGAACTGTGGCGAACGAACTCGTCATCGAGAAACTGAAGCCAGCGGCGATAGACTTCTTCCGCTTCAGGCGCGGGATGCGGGACGGTATTCGGAGTAGTGGCCATACGAATTGGACGATACACCACGGGGGCGTGGCGAATCGAGCGGGAGAATGTTTCAACCGCCTTGTTGATGCTATCGTATTGGTCAGGTGCAGCTATGCCGGATTCCCTCACCGTCTATCTTCACTTCCCTTGTTTCGATGGCGTAATCTCGGCCGCTCTCGCCTCTGAGTACCTGGATAGAAAGCACGGGTGGAAAACGGGACAAATTGTCCCGGTCAACTACTCCGAGCGCGCGGATTGGACGGCGCGGTCTCTTGCCAAGCCGGCCGCTGTTGTAGATTTTCTCTTCCATCCAGATGCCGATTTCTGGGCCGATCATCATCAGACAACCTTTTTGACGCCCGAACTTGAGGCTTGTTTTCGCCGTGCAGAATCGACAAATTTGCTCTATGATCCAGGCGCCGATTCTTGCGCAGAAGTGATTTGGCGCAAGTGCTACCGCCTTCTCCGTGAGCCTCGCTTCAAGGAGATGGTGACGTGGGCACACCGCATCGACGGCGCTCGATACACTTCAGTGGAAGAGGCAGTGCTGGGAGACACACCTGCGCTTCGCATCAGTTTCAGTTTTCTACACGACTCCTCGCTCGAGTATTGCCGCTTCCTGGTGGAAGCGCTGCGCACTAAGAGTCTGGCGGAAGTGGCCGCGTCCGCAAGAGTCGCCGCCTCCTACCGCAGTGTGCGCAAGGCGATTGATAACGGCCAGCAGCTCTTCCGCAAAGCCTCCCGCCTGGACGAGGACGGAATTGTCGTCTTCAACGTGGCGCAGTCTAGCGATGCTCTCCTAAGCCGCTATGCGCCCTATCTCGATTATCCCAAGGCCCGATACTCGGTGGGTATTGTCGACACAGGCAAGGGAGCTAAGATTACCGCCATGCGCAATCCGTGGCGGCGTTTTAAGAGCGTTCCCCTCGGGCAGATCTTCAGTCAATACGGCGGCGGCGGCCACCAGCGTGTTGCCTCGGTTCTCCTAAAGGACGCACAGGAAGCCAAACAGACGCTTGGCTCTATCCTCAGCGATCTGCGCAGCGCGGCCTCTGCCGGCAGTTCGTTGCCAAAGGAGGCAACCTCCAGTGATTAAGCAGTTCAATTTTTACGACATTTACGGCTACTTGCTTCCAGGCATCCTGTTGATCGGCCTCTTTTGGTTGCCTATCGGCGTCCTGACCCAGGCTTGGCCGGACCAGGATCTATCGAAGGCGCTGTTTTTGAGTGTGCTGGCTTACATTGCCGGCCACATTTTGCAGAGCATCGCGATCTCCTTTGTCCCCTCCACAGTAAGGGACAGAAATAACAGACAGCGTTTTCCCTCCGACTTGCTTCTTGATAAAGGCGATTCCAGATTTGGCGAGAAAGTAAAGGAACAGCTGGCAACGCATGTTCTAGATCTCTTTGGCATCGCTCTTGAGGTCAAGCAGGATTGGGACGGGAAAGGCGACTTGTCGAAGAATCGTAACGACGCTTTCTTTCAGGCCCGTTCATATCTGATAGCCAAGCAGGCGGCGCGATATGCGGAGCAATTCGAAGGACTTTACGCCATGATGCGAGGCTTGGGATGCTCTTTCTTTTGTGGAGCGGTTTACATCGCGGGGTGGGCGCTTTCGTTTCACCGAAATAGTTTCCGCATTTCGAGTTGGATGCCGATCGTCTTGGGGCTCACGCTTGCCGTTGCATTGATATCCGCGTCGATTGCGTTCTTTGAGGAAGCTGCGAGAAAGAAGGCCGATCATTTTCTAGCCTGGTCTCTGATTGTGGCGCTCCTGGGATCGGGTTTCGAGGCCGGCGTCTGGCGTTTCCAAACCATCGGAGAACCCGCCCCCGCGTACGCTGAGCCCATCCTTTGGTGCAGCGTGCTGTTAACCTGGATTGCGGCGGCAAGGTGCTTCTCTGCCTACAAGTCGTTCGCGCTGGAATTTGCAAAAACAATCTGGCGTGACTTTGCAGCAAATCTTGCCCTCCAGCCTACGAACACACCTTCGAAGGCAGATGATTGCGACTAGCGCCTGTTAACGCTACCGCTGCGCCGCCGAACTCCCCTTCATCCGGTTGAAATCGATTCCGAACTCCGGCTGCGCCCGCGTTCCTCTTATATGGATGGGAAGCTCCGTCCCTGCCCCATCTTTCTTTAAGTAGCGGTCCAGCGGCTTCAGCAGCAATCCCTTCCAGCCGCCCACCATCTGAGAAACCGTCGCCTGCGTCTTCGCATACCCCGTAAAATCGAGGGCGCCACCATCCACGCCGTAGGTGCCATTTAGTTGGATGATCGCCCCCGGCACAGAGTAAGTGAGCGCCGGCAGCTTGACCACTCCTCCACTCAACTCGAAATCCCCTTCCATCTTCGAGCCGATGCTGTCGGGGTCGGTTGTCTTCACGTCCCCGGGCCGGCCGAGGCCGCGCAGGCTGAGCTGCTCAATGTTCCCCTGGATCTTGGCGCTCGAGAATTGCGCCTGATCGAGCACGAAGCTGCCTTTCAGTTGCAGCCGCTCGTGCACCGGCGCCGGCCCGGGCGGAATGTGCAGCGTGGTCTTCAGTGTCACCGCGCCGGTCATTAGAGGCGTTTCACCGTGGCTGGCCAGGCGAAGAAAATCCTCGATCCGCCCGTTGTCCACATCCACCTTCAGCGCGATATCGTGGCCCACGCTCTGCTTCTGGCCTGTGCCGCCGGGGTCTTGAACAAGCACCCGCACAACCTGCCCTTGAGCCGTGAAGTGTGAGTGCGCAAGGGTCGCATCCACAGGCTGCAGCCAAGTGTCGCCGTTGGTCCCATCCACCTTGGCGTGAAACTTGGTGTGCAGCGGAAGCGGATTATCGAACGGCCGCAGCCGGAAGTCGGGGGTATCCGTCTCGCCATCGACCGTGAGGTCGCGCAGTGTTCCTTGGTAGTGCCCGGTCGACGACAAAATGCCCGCAATTCCCTTGAAGTCGCTCAAATCCGCGTGGTCGAACCGGTAGTTCCCGTTGATGGGGCTTTCTCCGAGGTCGCCCTGAATCCATGGACCAAACATTCCTGTGGTGTGGATGACGCCCGTGGGCCGGGGGTTGGTGAGCTCGGCATCAAAGCCCATGACCAGGGTCGACAAGGCCGGGCCTTGGTGCTTTGGGTCGATCAACGGGCTGGAACCAACGCCGGTCAGTTTGAAGTGCGCGATATCAATCTTCAGCGGCAATTTGCCGGGCTTGCTGGTCTCCAGCACCAACCGCGCATTCTTGCATTCGACGCTGTCCACGCCAAATCGCAGAAAGTCGCGTGCGCTTGGCACGACTGCTTGGGGCAGATCGGGCGCAGGCGTGGGCTCGAGCGAAGGATGTTCAAAATGAGATCGAGGCGGCAGATCGATATTCAGGCCCTCAAGTTCCACCACGGAGATGTGAAGCGGTTTGCCGCGCGCAAAGATCAGCGGCGCATGAAAGCGGAACTGGCCGAGCTCGATCATCGGCTTGGCATTTGCGGCTTGCGGCAGCGCCGGAACCTCAACCCCGGCAACGCGTGCGGGCGGCCAGATGCGCAGCCCTTTGCCCTCGGCCCACACGCCCCAATGCCCATCAAGGCCATTGCGCACCGACAAGTGGAAGCTATCGAGCTCAACCCGCGCACGGAACCGTTGCTGCAACCCCTCGATAATTCGCGCGCGTAGATACGGCTCGGCCCGATGCGCAAGTAGAGCCGCAACGATGGCCAGAGCAGCTACGCCGGCCAGCAACACGCCGCCAACCCACATGATCCACCGATTTCTGCGCCAGAAAGACTTTCGACCCGTCGCCAAACCCGCCTCCGGACCCGCTACTATTTTCGCAGCATTCGCCCGGCCAGTTCACCTCTTCCCATAGAGCCGGCGATCAAGTCGTTCGATACAGCTTAGGAAAAGGAGACCGCCGCGGCGGTGGCCCCGGAAGTGGTTGCGCAATTGGCGTCGAGCCTGGGCCAAATTCCTCGACCTTGGGGCTATCCTCTTGGCCCGACTGAAGAGGCTGCGGAAAGACTCGGAGATTTGCGCGGAACTAGCGAAAAGCGCCCCTCAGGGGCTAAAGCCCAGCGTCTATTTTCAGTTTGCGGCACGACTGAAGTCGTGCCCTGACACAAAGCGCTACCCGAGTGGGGTTTTTCCGCAGCCTGTGAAGTCGTGCCCTGACACAAAGCGCTACCCGAGTGGAGTTTTTCCGCAGCCTGTGAAGTCGTGCCCCGACACAAAACCTAAGAACAATAGTTTGTCCGACTTCTGACTCAGGCCCCTAGCCACTATTCACTAACCACCAACCACTGTTTCAAATTCCACGCCAAATGCCGTAGACTCCATTACACCGATGCAAGCGCAAATTGAAAATCTCGTAAAGTTGCAAAGTGTGGATCTGGAGCGGACGCGCCTGACCCTGGCCCTTCGCGCGCTGCCCGCGGAAATCGCCGATGCGGCAGCCGCCCTGACCGCGGCCGAGCGTCACTCCGCCGACGCGTCGGATGCCTTGTCGCGCGAAGAATTGCTGCGCACGCGGATGGATCGAGAGATTGCATCGCATCGCCAAAAGATTGCCCGCTTCCGCACCCAGCTCGACTCGGTGAAGACTCCGGAGCAAGCCGCGGCGATCGAGCATGAGATTGCCTTTGCCACCGCCGAAGCCGACCGCCTGGAGAACGACGAGTTCGCCAGCCTGGAGCGCACGGAAACTCAGGAAGCGGCACTGGCCGCGGCCCGCGTCAGCGTTGAATCCCTTTCCGCGGCTCTGGAAAAGATCCGTGCGCGCGTCAAGCTTCGTCAGGCGGAGTTCGCCGCCGAGCTGGCCGCGCTCAACATTGAGCGCGAAGCTCTTCGCCCGCTCATCGAGCCGGATGTCCTGACACGCTATGATCGGCTGTCCGGCTCGCGAGGCACCGGCGTGGCCCGCGTAGAGAATCAGCAATGCACGGGCTGCCGCATGGGCGTCCGTCCGCAGGTGTGGAATCAGCTTCGCGAAGGCGAACTGCTGACCTGCGACAGTTGCGGCCGGCTGCTTTACTGGGACCCGGCCATGACGCCTGTTCCTAAGGAGCCGCAGCCCGTGCACACACCCGCCGCGCGGCCGCGCATTCCCAAAGCCAATCCCGCGGGAGCCTAGGATCGATCATGCAGCGTATCTGTGTGGACATGGATGAGGTCATGGCGGACACGCTCGCCGAGCACCTGCGCCGCTACAATCAGACCTTCGATGAAGATGTAACTCCCCAGGACCTGGTCGGCAAGGGACTCTGGGAGGTTGCCCCGCTCGACCGCCAGCAGCAACTGCGCGCCTTTCTCGATGCCGAAGACTTCTTCGAGGACCTGGCGCTTATACCCGATGCGCAGGCGGTGCTCAAAGACCTTTCCACGCGCTTTGAAATCTTCATCGCCACCCAGGCAATGACCGTGCCAAATTCGCTGGGGCCGAAGTATCGCTGGCTGCAGCGCCACTTCCCTTTCATTCCGCCCACGCATTATGTCTTCTGCGGCAACAAGTCCATCCTTCGCGCCGACTATCTTATCGACGACCTGCCGCGCAACCTGCTTCGCTTCGAGGGCCAGGGGATTTTATACACTGCCCCGCATAACCTGACCGCGACGGGATTCGTGCGCGTGGATAACTGGCCGCAGGTGGCCGATTACTTCGCTGCGGTTGGGGATTGAGGTCGGGGACTCCGTTGTCTATTCAATATGATGGTCACATCTTGACAATCATATGGAGATGGCGTTAAATTGCTCTTCTATGAATCAACCCAACACCGATGTCATTCAAGGCACCCTGGACATGTTGATCCTGAAGACGCTGAGCTTGGAGCCGATGCATGGGTTCGGTATCGGGCGGCGGGTGGAGCAGGTTTCGCGCAGTGTTTTCAAGGTGAATCCCGGATCGCTTTTGACGGCGCTGCAGCGGCTGGAGCGTGCCGGGTGGGTTGACGCCGAGTGGCGGCAGACCGAGAACTCGAGGCGCGCGAAGGTTTACTCGTTGACGCGAGCGGGACGAAAGCAGCTGGACAAAGAGACTGCGGAGTGGGCGCGGCGGACCGGCGCGGTGGCGCGCCTTTTGCGGGAGGAGGCATAGCCAATGTCACTTTGGCGCACACTGGGCTACGGCTTGCGAAACCTGTTGCGCGGCGGCAAACGCGACCGCGAAGTTGCCGACGAAGTGGACCAATATTTTGAAGAGGCGAAGGCAGCGTGGTTAGAGCGCGGCCTTAGCGAAGAAGAAGCCAAGCGCCGAGTGCGCGCGGAGGTGGGAACGATGAGCGCGGCACGCGAGCAGGCGCGATCTTTCGGCTGGGAAAACCAGGCGCGCGCAATCTACGGGGATTTTCGCTTTGCGGCGCGGCAGCTCGCCAAGCACAGGGCGTTTACGTGGACGGCGGTGCTGACGCTGGCGCTTGGAATCGGCGCCAATGCGGCGATTTTTACGGTGATTGAGTCGGTGCTGCTGGCGCCGCTGCACTATGCGAATGCGGACCGGCTGGCGGTATTGCATACACACTGGAGCGACAGCGGCCACACGGCGCCGCGCGTGACCGGCGCGGATGCGGTGGATGTGAGAAACAGTGCGGAGAGCCTTGAGGCGTTGAGCCTGATGGCCGGGGGAAACGAGGGCGTGCAACTGCACGATCACGCTACGTACACAATTGTGACGTGGGTGGATGAAAACTTTGCGCGCGTCTTCGCTTTGCATCCGATTGCGGGAAGGCTGTTCAGGGATGCAGAATCGCACCGCGCGGTGCTAGTGAGCGAGGAGTTTGCCCGCGACAATTTTGGCAGCGCGCAGTCGGCGCTGGGGCAGCCTCTGCACATCGAGAGCGAGGCCGTGGAGATTGTGGGCGTGCTGCCGGCGGGGTTCCACTATCCCGACAACACGGAGGTGTGGGAGGCGTTTCCGTTGCGGCCCGATTCGATGTCGCGCACGGCGTTCAACTATCGCGCGGTGGCGCTGCTGCGGGAGGGCGCGAGCTTTGCAAGCGCGCAGGCGGAGCTGGACGGCCTTTCGCGGCGCCTGCAGGCGGCCTATCCTACGGAGAATCGCGCCAAGGTGATGATGGCGGTTCAATTGGCCCAGGCGCTGACCGGAAAGGCGCGGCCTACGCTGCTGCTGCTGTGGGGCACGGTCAGCATGATCCTGCTGATTGCATGCGTAAACGTGACACATCTCGAGCTGGTGCGGTCGATGGAACGGCAGCGCGAGATTGCGATTCGCAAGGCGCTGGGCTCGAACCGGTGGCAGGTGATGCGGCCGGTGCTACTGGAAGGATTGCTGGTGGCGCTGCTGGGCGGAGCGGGGGGCGTGCTGCTCGCGTTTCCCACGGTGCGGATTCTGGTGGCGATGGCCCCGAAGGATCTGCCGCGTGCGAGCGAGATTCACCTGAACGGCTGGGTGCTGGCGTTTACGCTGGGGGTTTCGATTGCGACCGCACTGGTGTCAAGCCTGCTGCCGGCTATGCGAGCGGCGAAGGCGAACGCCGCCGAGGCCATGAAGCAGGACGCGGCGCGCGGGATGGAGCGCAGAGGCGCGCGGCGGCTGCGCGAGGGACTGGTGATCGCAGAGGTGGCGGTGACCTTTGTGCTGGCCGTGGGTGCGGGCATGCTGCTTCGCACCATGTCGAAACTGATGCACCAGGACATGGGATACCAGACGCGGCATTTGCTGGTGGTGGACGCCGACGCGCCGGCCCATGCGGACGAAGACTATACGCGCGCGATTGCGCAGTTCGATAACCTCTTTGCCGAGTTGGGCAGACTTCCGGGCGTGGTGCGCGCGGCCGGCGTGATGGGACTGCCGACCGGGCCGTACGGATCGAACGGCTACTACTCGACCCAGGGAGGGCTGCCCATCGATCCTCAGCACAAGCCGTATGCGAATTTCACGGTGGCTAGCCCAGGATATTTCGAGACCATGGAGATTCCAACGATGCGCGGGCGCGACTTCAGCGCACAGGACAAATTTGAGAGCCCCTTCGTGGCGATTATCAGCGAGTCGCTGGCGCGGCTGAGCTTCGGAGATGGTGACCCGATCGGCAAGCGGATTCAGTGCGGACTCGACTCCGATAAATGGATGACGGTGATTGGCGTGGTGGGTGACGTGCGGCAGGACTCGCCGGCGGACAACCCGGGACCGACGCTCTACATGCCTATGGCGCAGCATCCGTATTATGCCAATCAGATTCACATGGTGCTGAGAACCGAGGTGGAACCGCTGGCGCTGGCCAGCGCAGTGCGCAAGAAGTTGCTCGCGACGAATCCGATGATCGCAATAAAGCTTACGACGATGGATGCGATGGTGGGCGACTCGATCGTTGTGGAGCGTTTTCGCGCGGTGCTGCTGTCGACGTTCGCGGGGGTGGGGCTTCTGCTTGCGATGCTGGGCGTGTACGGGACGATTGAATACTCCATTGCGCAACGCAAGTTCGAGATTGGCATTCGCATGGCATTCGGAGCGGACAAGGCGGTGATTCTGCGCTCCGTTCTTGGTCATGCGGCAGTGCTGGCGTGCTGCGGCATAGGGGCGGGTTTTGGATTGAGTCTCCTGATGACGGGGCTGTTGAGAACGATGCTGGTGGGCGTGCGGCCCATCGATCCGCTAAGCCTGGTTGGCGCCGCGCTGCTGCTGGCGGCGACGGCGATGACGGCGGCGGCCGCGCCAGGATGGAAGGCAGCGCACGTGGATCCGGTGAAGGCGCTGCGAGCTGAATAGTCCGGTGAAACAGAAGAGACGGCCCGGAGTGAGCGCGAAGATCTGCTGCAAAATGACTGGCGAGATGCACCACTGAGAACCTATTGCCCGGGCGATGCCGGCCGCGAAAGCCCATCG
>Ga0326727_10005903_pt1 | contig 34288 bp, 27 predicted proteins | sample MB2enrmetagenome_FD_207643 | JGI IMG/M metagenome (GOLD analysis project Ga0326727, IMG submission 207643) | Lab enriched peat soil microbial communities from McLean, Ithaca, NY, United States - MB29MY | ecosystem: Environmental > Terrestrial > Soil > Wetlands > Peat | place: USA: New York...
ACGAGTTACCAAGGGGCGAGCGCTCCCGGAGCTCCGACGAATCCTTTTGGCGTCACCCCGCCTCCCGCCGCCTGGGGAAGCAACAGCTCCGCAACGGGGACGGTGGCCACCTGTCCGTCGCCAGAATCGGATCCGGATCAATCCGGGGCGGTGAAGAGGGTTGTTGGGGTACGTTACAGCATGTTACGAGCGGAGGTTTCGGTAAGATTCAGGAAGCTTTCCAGGAACGGAGGCCCTTCGCGGGGCTTGCTCGGCACGGCAAATAAGCCATGAAGCAAGCGCGTAGGCAGCATGGACAACACTTCGGCTGCGCACAGCAGTCAATCTCCGGCTGCCCTTGGCTTACGCAGCAACTTGCCAGGTGTAGCGGTGATGAAGACCACCGATGCGCGGAAGGGAAATCAACTCCGCTCCGTCCGGCTTCGCCTGAATCGGGCGGCAGTTCGGGGTGTCTTTGCCCAGCGAGTCGTGGGTGCGGTCCAAGTGGTAATACGCTATGAATTCGCGAGCCAAGCGCCGGACGTGCATTTCGTTGAGCGCGATCACGTGGTCGAAACAATCCCGGCGTGCCGTCTCAACCCAGCGCTCGGCCGTGCCATTTTGCCAAGGGCTGCGCACGCTCGTCCGTACGGGCTTGATGCCGGAGGAGTCCAGGAAATCGAGCACCTCGCGGCTGAACTTGGTGTCGCGGTCGAGAATGACATAGCGGTGACGCGGCGAACCGGGAAAGGCTTCGCGAAGTTGCTGGATGACCCATTCTGCCGTCGGATGGGCAGTTACGTTGAAGTGCAGGATTTTGCGCCGGCCATGATCGATCAGGAAGAAGCAATAGAGCAAGCGGAAGGTGACCGTCGGCACGGTGAAGAAATCCAGCGCCGCGATCGCCTCGCGATGGTTGCTGAGAAACGCCCGCCACTTGTCGGCGGCGTCGCCCGACCGCGGCACTCGGCGAGCGAGGTAGCGCGACACCGTCCGTTCGGAAATCTGGAACCCCAGCTTCAGCAGTTCGCCGTGGATTCTGGGAGCGCCCCAGCAGGGGTTCTCGCGCGCCATGTGCCGGACGATCTCGAATACGTCTGCGCTGACCTTGCGGCCGCCGCCGCGCGAGCGCAGGCGCCAGTAGAGCCGAAAGCCGGCGCGATGCCAGCCGATAACTGTTTCGGGCTTGACGATCACGAGCGCGCTGGCCCAGCGCGACCAGAAGCTGCGGAGCGCCAGCCAGAACAGACGATCGCAGTTATTGAGACGCGGCCGTGGATGCTTCCGCTTAAGGACAGCGAGTTGCTGGCGCAGGGCGAGAATCTCAAGGCCGAGGTGATGACGTGTGCGAAGGAACGTGAGCAGGTAGGTGAAGAACATGAGCAAGGGAATTCTTGGATTGTACAGGGAAGAAGCCTGTGTAGAGTGAATGCCTTGGACTGAACCCCTAAATTGAGACACGCGCGTTAGCTACACTTTGCAGGGAAAGGAACTGCAAGTGAGAAGGAACAAGCAAGTCAACAAATTTCCGATCGCGTTCCGGAAGATGGCGCTGGAGCGGCTGAAGAGCTGCAAAAACGCGACGGAGCTGGCGGCAGAGCTCGGAATTCATCGAACGCAGCTCTACAAGTGGCGGATCAGATGGAGCCGGTCGAGGATGGGCCCGGCCCGGCCGCGAACTCGCATGAACGGAAACTGCGGAAAGAGATTCGCGAGCTGAAACGCGTGCTGGGCGAGAAGGCGCTGGAGGTGGATTTTTTCAAGGGTGCCTTGCAAAAAGTCGAGGCTCGACGCCAGAACAACAGCGTCTCTGGCGGGCAGGCATCTACGACCGAATCCGGGGGTTGATGCCGATGCAAGGCGGCTTGGGTATCGAGCGAATGTGCGAGCTGGCGCGGGTCAGCCGGGCGGGTTTCTACCGGTCGCTGGGGGAACAAGCGCCGGGGGAAGAGGAGATGGAAGTGCGGTCCGCGATCCAGGAGATCGCGCTGGAACACCGGCGCCGCTACGGATACCGCAGGATTACGGCAGAGCTTCGGCGGCGCGGAATGTTGGTGAACCACAAGCGTGTGGCGCGTATCATGCGGGGGGACAACTTGCTGGGGGTCCAGCCGCGGGCGTTTGTGGCGACCACGGATTCCGGGCACGAGCTGGAGGTATACCTCAACCTGGCGCGCCGGATGAAGCTGACCGGCATCAATCAGTTGTGGGTCGCCGACATTACTTACATCCGGCTGAAAACCGAGTTCGTCTATCTGGCGGTGATCCTGGACGGGCATTCGCGGAAGGTCGTGGGCTGGGCGCTGGAGCGAACGCTGGCGGCACGCTTGCCGGTCGCGGCTTTGGAGCACGCGCTTGCGGAGCGCACGCCCCCGCCAGGCCTGGTGCATCACTCGGATCGCGGAGTTCAGTACGCTTCTGGCGATTACGTGCGAATCTTACGGAAGCATGCGATCATTCCCAGCATGAGCCGGCCGGCGAATCCTTACGACAACGCCAGTTGCGAGAGCTTCATGAAAACGCTCAAGCGGGAAGAGATCTACGCCCATCGATACGAGAATCTCGACCAGTTGCGCGCCAACATCCAGGAGTTCATCGAGCAGTATTACAATCGCCAGCGGTTGCACTCGGCCCTGGGCTATCTGCCTCCGGAGGAATTCGAGCAGGCCGCCACGACCGCGGCATCCGCCGCCGGTGCGAGGATGAGTTTTTTCAGGCATGAGCAGATCTATCAATCCGATGGGGCATTAAAAAACGGGAAGCCGGCAGATGCCGGCCTCCCGGACCATCGTCTCGATGAGTCTGCGGTTGGTTATTCCTCGGCGGGTTGGTCTCCACCAGAGCCCGCTTGCGCTTCACCAGCCGAGGTCCATTCTGGGGGAGAAAGGGCTGTTTGAGAAACAAAAATCAGTGAACGGCGAGTGTAGATACGGCAGATTGTCTCAGGATAGGGGTTCACCCCGACGGTTGTAGATAAGTTTGTAGCTGCTGGTTCAACAGGGTCCAACAGGTTTCAACCGGATGCCCGTACCTGCTTGAAATGTAAGTAGTTGAAAACAGGGCGTTTTCTGGATGTGCCGGAAACCGCCTTGGGCGCAGGGGGTCGGGCGTTCAAATCGCCCCGCCCCGACCAATAGAATCAATAATATACAGCCGTTTCCTCGATGGCGAGAAAATGGCTGTAGTCATTCTTGTAGCTGTGGCAATCCTCAAGATCCCCCCCCACTTTCAGTACCTACCATTCAGCCCGTTTGGGCTCCGCAGGACGCCCAGGTAAGTACCACCGGCATCGGTGAGCCGGCGATCCCGGAGGGGTGCAAAGCAAGTCATGCCCCGGCGAGCCGCGCGGCGCCAGCATCCATCCCGGCTCCGCTCACTCCTCAATCATGCCCGATATGACAGCCTGAACCGCGTGACGGCGGTGAGCTACAACGCCGCCTGGATGCCGGATGAGTCCAGGAGGTCGAGCACTTCGCGGCTGAACTTGGCGTCGCGGCCGAGAATGACCGAGCCCGCTTCTCTCAGACGCTATCTGTTGCGACGCGCGATATGCCCATGCCTACTTCGTTGCGCTCGGTCGCCGTCCTCAGCGTACTGTCGAGTACGCCTCCGGTTGTCGGCCTTCGCGCGCCTCGTATCCACGGGCATCTCCCGCGTCTCACGACGAAACCGCGTGAGAGAAGCGGCCTAGCGGTGACGCGGCGGACCCGCGCGCCGAAGCCCGCCCTCCCGCTAAGAGTGGAGCTTGCTGAGGATGCGGTCGTGGATCCAGTGCTCGTCCCACCACTCGACGGGCGTGATCTGCACGCCGTCCACTTGCATGGAGAAGTGGAGATGGTCGCCGGCGGCGAGGCCGGTCGAGCCGCTCTTGCCCATCGGCTGTCCTTTCTTCACCGCGTCGCCGGGCTTGACCGCAATCTCGCTCAGGTGCCCGTATATCGATTGCAGGCCGTAGCCGTGGTCCACCACGATGCAGTTTCCGTAGATGCCGAGATCGCCGGCGAACACGACGTTTCCGTCATTGGCGGCGACCACCGGCGCGTGCTGCAGGTCGGAGAGGTCAAAGCCGAGATGCACCTGGTGATCGACGACCTTGCCCTTATAGACATAGTTGCGGGCATCGGCGAAGAACGATTCGGTCTTGCCGTAGCGCCAGAAGGCGCCGTTCCACAGGACCTTCTCCGTGGTCTTGGAGCGGAGATCGGCGAGGGTCTGGTTGTTCCGCCGGCGCATCTCGCCGTTGATCTTGAGGAAGCGCTCGAGCTTGTCGCCGGCGCCGTTGGGATCGATCTGGTCCACGGCTTTGTCGAGGAACGCATCGCTGATCTCGAGATCGCGGGTGCGGAAGCTCTTGGGGAAGACCTTGCACCAGAAGTGTCCCTTCGCCTCGGCGCCGGACGGGTTGCTGGCGTAGACGACGGGGACGGTCGAGACCGGCTCGTTCCACGGGAACGCGAAGATGGAAAACCGCTCGTTGGCGGGGCGGCCGGGCAACGGGAAGCTGCGGAAGGTGTACTGCCCGACACGCACGCCCGCTTCGGTCCAGTAGCCCGAGACCGTGAAGGTCACCAGCTCGGCTCCGCCCTGGTTGACGTAGTGTTGGAAGCCATCCACGCTGACGCGTGGCGGCTGGGTGTTCACATCCACATCCAGGGCGACGGTGTCCGTGCTCGCGCGAAAGTCATTCGCCTCGGCCGAAACGATAAGGCGGGCCTTGCCGTCGCGGAGCGCGGGCGTCTTGCTTCTTCCCACAGTGAACCGAAAGACCGGCGAAACGTCATTGCCGCGCAGAAAAAACAGACGGCGCGCCGGCCTGCTGGACTCGAAAGCGGCGTAGCGGGAACCGTTCTGCTCGAGCTCGGCGCTGAGGCGCCGCACTCCGTGCGGGCTGGTCACATGGACCACCACCGGCGTATTCTGGCCGATCACGCGCACCGGGTCCACCGTCACCGCTGCGTTCGACGAAAGCAACAGTAAAATCAAAGGCACGCCCAGAACCAGGGCCGCCGCCACGAAGAGAAACCTTTTCATAATTCCAGAGAGTTCCACGTATCAGGTTACGCGATTGACACCCTATCCGGTCAGGCGGTGTCGTCCTCGCCGGTCAGCATCTTCTGGACGGCCTGGACCAGGGTGGCCGGGCGGAAGGGTTTCCGGATGAAGGCGAACTGCGAAATCAGGCTGGTATCGGCCACTTCGTTTTCCGTGACGAAACCGGACATGAAGAGCACGGGCAAATCCGGGTTCAGAGAGACCAGCCGGCTGGCGAGTTGCGGCCCGTCCATCCCCGGCATGACGATGTCGCTGATCAGGAGCTCGATGCTTTCCCGCTGCGATAGGAACAGCTCGACGGCGTGCTTCGCACTGGTGGAGGCGAGCACATGAAAGCCGCGCTTCTCCAGAATGGATTGCACCAGCTTTAGCGCCATGGGTTCGTCGTCTACCACCAGGATGGTCCGCATAGCGGGGCAGGAACTTGCCCTCAGTTTAACGTAACGGGCGGGTAGCGGGGATCAGGCCCATCCTCCATGCACGGCGTCAGGCGGTTGCGGGCTTCCGGGAGCGGATCAAGGCGAAGACGAGGGCGGTCGCCAGGAGTGGCACCAGGCTGGCGCCCACCAGGATCGGCGCGAAGGAGTAGCGGTCGGAGAAGCGGCCGATCAGAAAGGTGGAGAGGATGGTGCCGATGCCGGCGCCGGTGCCGCTCAGCCCGCTCACAGTGGCGACCGATCCGGCCGGGTAGAGATCCGAGGGCAGGGCAAGAGCCATCGTGGACCACGCCGAGTACGCGAAAGTGGAGACGGCAAACAGCGCGATCAGCAGCACAAAACTGTTCACTGTTGTCGTGAAGACGAGCAAGGCCATCCCGAAACCGCAAATCAGAATGACGAATTTCCGGGCGCGCACCACGGGCCAGCCGCGGCGGATCAGCCAGCTCGAGAGTCCTCCGCCAAAAAAGTTCCCCAGATCGGCCGCGAGAAACGGGACCCAGAAGCCGAGGGCCGCATTCTCCAGACGAAAACCTTTCGAGACCAGGTAGATCGCGAACCAGTCGGTGACGAAGAACCAGACCGGGTCCGTGAGGCCCTTGCCCAGCACGATGCCCCAGGTCTGCCTCAAGCGCAGGAGTTCCTTCCACGAGGCGGGCCGTTCGGAATGCCGGTCCTCCATCCGCAGCTCCGCGTGCGCTTCCTCGCGCCGGGCGGCGAGGATCATCTCGCGCTCCGCATCTCCGAGATACGGATGTTTTTCCGGCGGCCGGTAGAAAGCCCGCCAGATGAGGACCCAAAGGAATCCGAGCACGCTGGTGATGAGAAACACCGGCCGCCAGCTTCCGAAGGCCGCATAAACCCAGAGCACGATGAAAGGAGCCAGAGCGCCGCCGACCGACGAGCCGCTGTCGAACAGCGCGACCGCGAAGCCGCGCTCGGATTTCGGGAACCATTCCGAGACGGTCTTGGTCGCGCCGGGCCAGTTGGCGGCCTCTCCGGAGCCGAGCAAAAAGCGGAATACGGCGAAGCTCCTGAGGCCGGTGGCGAGGGAAGTGATTGCCGCGGCGGTGGAATACCAGGTCACCGCCAGCAGCATCCCGCGGCGCGTTCCGAGCCGGTCCATCACGCGCCCCGCAACGGTCTGCATGATCGCGTAGGCGATGCGGAATCCGATCACAATGAATGCGAAATCCTGATTGTTCCAGGAGAATTCGGTTTTCAGATGAGGAGCGAGGACGCTGAGCGTCTGGCGGTCGATGTAGTTGATGACGGTGGAAGCGAACAGGAGTCCGCCGATCCACCAGCGCAAATGCGGAATCACGCGACGCTTCCGCTTTTCAGAACTCACGTGGGGATACCGCCAGAAAGAGGCACAGCGGGCGCCGGTCGCATTCCACCAATTCTACAGGGTCCGGTGCGTTACTTTGGTAATTCACCCATGAGTCCGCGTCTCAGCCGCCTCGCCCTGCTCGCCACCGCCGTTTTGTTCTCGACTGGCGGCGCAGCGATCAAGGCCACGTGGTTTGGTCCGTGGCAGGTCGCGTGTTTCCGATCGGCGGTGGCGGCCATCGCGGTGACCGCGCTCGTGCCGTCGTCCCGGCGCGGGTGGAGCTGGCGGGTAATCCCCGCGGGCATGGCGTATGCGGCAACGCTGGTGCTTTATGTGATGGCGGTGAAGCTGACCACGGCCGCGAACGCGGTTTTCCTGCAATACACGGCGCCGGTGTATATGCTCGCGCTCGGGCCGCTGGTGCTCAAGGAGCGGATCCGGCGCTCCGATCTCAACTTTGCCGGCGTCGTCGCGGTGGGGCTGGCGATGTTTTTCGCCGGCCGGGAGCACGCCGTGACAACCGCTCCGGACCCGGCGCTCGGAAACATCCTGGGAGCGGTGTCCGGGATTGCGTGGGCGCTCACCCTGGTGAGTCTCCGCTGGCTCGGCAAGCACTCGAGCGGGCCGGAGAGCGGGCTGGCCAGCGTGGTGGCCGGGAATATCATCGCCGCTCTCGTGTCTTTGCCGATGGCGTTCCCGGCGGGAAGTGCGCGGCTAACGGATTGGGCGATCATCGCGGGTCTCGGAATTTTCCAGATCGGCTTGTCGTACTTTCTGCTGACGCGGGCGATGCTGCACGTGCCGGCGTTTGAAGCGACGACGCTGCTGCTGGTCGAGCCGGTGCTGAATCCGGTCTGGGCGTGGCTGATCCACAACGAGCGGCCGGCGGCATGGGCGCTGGCCGGGGGCGCGCTCATTCTGGCCGCGACCTTTGTGCACGCGTGGCGCGAAGGACGAACGCGCGCCGAGCCGGTGCCGGAACACGCGGGGGCTTGACACGCGGAATCGTGCGCGCGGATGGGGCTCAGGCGATCCGATTTTTTGAAGCTTGACAACTTGACAACGCCTGCCGCTTTGATTAAGCTGCCTTGGTTAGCGATATTGCTAACGAGAGGAGCGCAGCACCCCGACATCACCGGAACAAGTAAGAGGGCTCATGACCAGTCGAGAGCGATTACTGCACTGCTTCCGCCGCGAGCCGGTGGACCGGATCCCCATCGCCCCGTTCCTGTACTACAACAACATCTACGAAATGTTCCGTTACGTCCCCCGGATCGACAATTTCTACGATCCGGAGGATTTCGATCCGATCGCCCGTTTCCTCGACTACTGCGACAGGTTCGGCTTCGACGCGCTTCACACCCTCGGCAGCGCCTGGGACCAATACACGCTCGACCAGCCGTGGGAGAACTGGGATGTCACGGTTACCCAGGAGGGTTCGAGCGAGGAAGTCCGCAAGACGATTGACGTCACAACACCCGGGGGACACCTGCGGCAGGTGGAGAACTTCCGGCACAGTTCCCCCCACTTGGTTGTCTCCGCAATTGGCGAGTATTTCATTAAGACGCCGGAGGATTTCGAAATTCTCGTCCGGTACGCACCGCCGGCCGAAGAGATCGACTGCAAACTCGTGCGGCGCTCCAAGGCCTGCATCGGCGATCAGGGTTTGTCGGTCGCTTGTACCCACGGAGCATTCAACACGGTGAATATGTTCCGCAAGCTGGACGACCTGATGACAGACCCTTTGTCGAACGAAGGTTTCTACCGGGCCATGCTCGAGTATTTCACCGGCCGGACACTCCGCCAGGACTGCAAGATCGTCCGGGAAGGCGCCGACGTCATCGAGATGGGCGGCAACATGGCCACCAGCGGCGTCGGCCCGAAGTTCTTCCAGAAATACGTGCTCGAATACGAGAACCGCATCGCGAAGGCCGTTCATGCCGCAGGCGCGTTCGTCATCTACCATAACTGCGGCGACGCCGCTAAGATCATGCACCTTTACAACTGCCTGGACATTGACGTCTGGGGCTACTTGACGCCGCCGCCGTTCGGCGATGTCAATCTCGACAAGGCCCTGGAGGTCGTCAGACCGGATCTGGTCTTGCGCGGCAATATCGACCAGGTGGAGTTCCTCGTCAAGGCGACTCCCGGGGAAATTCGCGAGCGCGTGCGGGAGGTGTTGGGCAAAACGAAACCACGCGGCAACTGGATTTTATCGACCACGGATTTCTTCTTCGACGGATGCCCGTATGAGAACATCCAGGCATTCGCCGACGCCGGCCGCGAGTTCGGCGTGTACTGAGAACACGGGGCGGGATCCAGCCCCGCGCCGGCTAAACCCCACCTTCCATCCGTTCGCGTAAGCTTTAAACAGGCTATGCGGATCACCGGGATTGAAACGATTCACCTTGCGCAAGGCATCACCGTGCATGCGGGACCGATTCAGTGGCTATGGGTGAGAATCCATACCGACGCGGGTCTCACCGGACTGGGCGAGACATACCCGCGGCCCGAAGCCGAGAAGGCCATCGTCCACGGGGCGCTCGCGCCGGTGTTGTTGGGCCGCGATCCCCTTGAAATCGACCGGCTGTGGGCCGATATGTTCGCCGCTGTCTCTTACAGCGGTTGGGCCGGCGCCGAAATGCGCGCGATCAGCGCGGTGGATATCGCACTGTGGGACCTGGCGGGGAAAGCGGCGGGAGTCCCCGTCTACCAGTTGCTCGGCGGCGCTTCGCGCCAGGCCATTCCGGTCTACAACACCTGTTATGACCGGATCAGTTTTCTATCCGATCCCGTGGCGCTGGCGCGGGACCTGCTCGCGAGCGGCATTCGCGCGATGAAGATCTGGCCATTCGATGGAGTGGCACGGGAGAGCCGCGGCCAGTCCATCAGCGCGGACCAGATGCGCCGCGGCCTCGAACCGATCCGCCGTATCCGGGAAGAGTTCGGAGAAAGCATGGACGTCGCGATGGAGTTTCACGGCCTCTGGAACCTGCCGTGCGCGATCAGCATCGCCCAGGCGCTCGAGTCCTACCGTCCGATGTGGCTGGAAGAGATGCTGCCGCAGGACAACCTGGGCGCGTACCGCGAGCTCGCATCGGCCACATCGCTGCCGCTTTGTCTGAGCGAACGGCTCATGACGCGGTGGAGCTTCCGCGAGCTGCTGGAAAACCGCGCAGCGCGCATCATCATGCCCGACATCAGTTGGTGCGGGGGCATCTCGGAGGCGAAGAAGATCGCGTCGATGGCCGAGACGTGGTATCTTCCGGTCGCACCGCACAACTGCGGCGGCCCGGTGCTGCACTACGCCTCGGCGCACCTTGCGGCGAACGTGACGAACCTGGCCATTCTGGAATCCGTGCGCCTGCATTATAACGAGGCGTACCTCGGGGTGGTGGAGGCGACGCTTCCGGCGCGCGATGGAAAGCTTCCGCTCCCGACCGGTCCGGGGCTGGGTGTGAGCCTCAGGCCGGGAATCCTGGAGCGGCCGGACGCGACGGTGGCATGGAGCAGAGAATAAGAGCACCGGTGCGGGAGCACGCTTCTGGGGGTATAGTTGCCCTAAGTTATCACTCTGTTTCTAACTACCAGTGCAGGGTTCGCACGTCCCACGTTAACCTTGTGACCAAAATACTGGTACCTTGGTTCCTGTTGCCTGTTCACGGATAGACAGAAGGGTTAGTCACCTGAAGCGGATTCGAGTAAGTTTGTTTAAACTGGTTGATTCTGCTGGCAAAAAGGCTGTAAGCCAAATATAATTATCGGGAAGGATTCGGCTGGTGCCCTGCTTTTACTGCGGGAAACGGGTGTCGCGGGTCCGTCAGATCAACGATGCCGATTTCTGTTCAGACGAGCATCGGCGGCGTTTTCACGCACTGACGAGATCGGTTTTCAACAGGCTGCTTGAATCTCCCGAGCAGACTGCTGCGCCCGTAGTGCACCCGGAGGTGGAATACTCCGCCAGGCAGAGGCGCGATCCCGCAGAAGCGGTCTCAGTGGCTCAGGAGCCAGCCACCGGCCTGCGGGAGCACTCCCAGCCAAAAGCCGCGAGGGTGTTCGAGATACCGCCCGCAGTGGATCACTTCGCCGCGTGCCGGCTTGAGCCGATAGAGGCGGAAGAACAGCCTGAGTTCGCCGAAGCGGAGGGCCTCACGCCGAGCGTCTCCTGTGCGGGTTCACCCGTGTTGCCCTGGAAGTCGGGAAGCGCGGAGGATATGATCGAGGCCATCGCGCAGCGCATACCGGAGAGTCCGTTGAGCTTTGCCCGGCCCGGCCCGCTCTCGTCCACCTGCTCGTTGGAAGCTGCCCCGACCGGGGGCGGCCGTGCGCTTTCCAGGCCAATACTGCTGCGCTTTTCCGCCGCCGGTGTCCGAGCCCCGGGCCTCGCTGGGGCAGGCCTCATCCGTCACGCATGCGGTCCCGGTGGACCCTGTGATCACCGCTTTCCGGAGCGGTTTGGCAGGTTCGAATTCCTCGCGAGTCATTCCGAGGTGCGCTTCAATCTGCAATCCACGCTGCGCCAGACTCGCGGGGACGCCGCTAGCGGCTATCTGGGCCTGCCGGCGCCGGGCCCGGTCGAGTTGCCCGCACGTAGAACAGAAGTGGGCACCTTTGTTTTCCATCACCGGATACAACTGCCGGCCGCGGCGAGTAGGCTCTTCGGCGAATGGCCTCGAGCGGCTTCTGCGCCGCTGGACTCGCCTCACCCGATGCCGGCTCCGCAGGCCGCCACGCAAGCGGTAGCGCAACGGCTGTGCGCCGGGCCCGAGATTCTGTGGCAATCCGTCTCATTTCCGCGGTTGCTGGTCGAACGGCCTGCGTTCGGGCCCCTGCGGGAGTCGGGAATGGAATCGCGCGGATATCCCGCGGCCTCGAAGCCGGGAAGGGAAGCGCCGCCGGTGCGCCCCGCGGCGTTCCCCGCAGCCGGGGTGAGCTTTCCTTGCGGGCCTCGGATGCCGCAAGCCGGCCGGATTCTGGCGCAGGCCGCACTCCTGCCGATGCCTGCGTGCGCGGCTGCGAACAAGCTCCCGCACTGGTCGGCGATCGGCCCGCAGTTCGGGGGTCCCGGCTCGCTGACGAAGCTGCCGGCGTTGCGCGTAGAAGCGGCGGTCCGGCAATTTGGAGCGCTGCTGCCTGCGATCCCTTCAGGCTCCTTCATGCCGGTGGCACGGAAGCCGCTTCCGCGGTTTGCCGTAGCGCCCGGGTGTGGTCCGGGCTCCGTATGGCTGCCGTCTTTGCACGCCGCCGCCTGGGCATTCGTGCTGCACTCCGCCGCGCCTTCGATCCAACTGCCCGTGCCACGCGCGCGGCAGGCCGGCGTCACGTGGATTCCCGAGGCCACGCGGGCCGGGGCTTCCACCGCCACCCGGCTCCTGGAGCTTCCCGTTCCGGTGACGTCCGCGCGTGGCGCTCCGGGGCTGCAATCGCTCTGTGGAGTCGCCTTCCCGGCGGCGCGGATGCTGGCGACGGCCGTGCGGAGCGCGCTCGCGCCACGGGCTGCGGTCCAAGCCGCGACGGTTTTCCCGAATTCATCCGCGCCAGTGGGTGGGGCGCACAGGCTGCTGTTGCCGCCGCAAATCCAGCTTGGCCTGAGCATCCCGCGGGGCGAAATGCCGAACCCGAGATCCGCCGCGGTCGCGCTGGCCGCGCGAGCCGCGTCGCTGCCCGCGGGTGTGCCAGCGCCAGCCTCGGCACGGACGCTCATGCCGCCCGAAATCAAGGGCTGCCTGGCACCGCAGGCCGCCGGCGGGCTCACGCGGGGCCGCTCGCCGCAGACGGACGCCGCGACCGTGGCCGTCCGGAGCACTCACGCGGCGGAGTTCCAGGCTTTGGAGGTCCCCCGGCTTCCCCGCGAGCTCGCGGGCGGGTGCGCGAGACTTCTCGAAAACCGGGGCTTCGACCGCAGCTTCGTGCGCCGTGCTTCGGAATGGCAAGCGTTCGAACCGCAGGCCGCGGAGTTCCGCTCGGTCGAGTTGTCCACCGGGACATCGGAGTGGCAGCCGCCGCCGGTTGTGCGATTCCTGCGCGAGCCGGAGCGGGCGCCCAGGGCCGACGCCGCCCATCCGCTGGACCAGAGCGCCGCAACGGAGTTCGCGGTTCCGGAGGTGCTTCGACCGGAAATGACGGAGGGCGCGCCTGGGCTTGGCGAAGCCTCTGTTGCGAAGCTGTCTTCGCCGGCGATTCGCGACGATCAAAGGACGATCCACCGGAAGATGCGGCTTGCGTTCGCGACCCGGCTGAGCCACCGGTCGAGCCGCCTGCCGGTATTCCACGCCAAGGTTGAGAAGGCGCACATGCCGTGCGGCGTCTTCGCGTACGTGGAGACCGAGGACCGGGACGATGTCCGGACTACCGAAGTGCGCTTGTCCTGCGCCCCGGCGGCGTTCGAACCGGTGTGCCCGCAAACCGGCTGCGTGCTTCGGTTCTGCGGAGGATTGGACAGCGCGGAACTCCTGCCGGTTCCCGCCGGGCCCTACTCGGGTGAAGATCCCGCCGCGATCTCTATCGGCGAATTCCCATATCCACCCGAGCTGTTCGTCATCGAGACCGGGATCAAGTTACTCAGCACGGACTTCGAGGCAAGGCTGGAATCACTGGAGCCGCGCTGGCGCAACGCCCTGAAGACCGCCTCGGGGATGTTCCGCGGGGTGATGATCTTTCTGATCGCGCTCAGCGTCATGCTCACCGGCTGCGCGGCAAACGATGAATCGTTCCGGCAAGCCCTACAAAGCAGGGCCGCCTTTCACCTCGAGCACGATTTCTCGCAAGGACTCGACGGCTGGTATGGAGGGCGCGACTGGGCGAGGACCTGGGTTCGCGAGCCCGGAGGCGGGTACGCCGTGGTCGGGCAGCTCGCACTCTACCGGCCCTCGCAGCAGTTTACGGACTACCGGCTCGAGTTTTTCGGCCAGGTCGGCAGACAAAGCATCGGGTGGGTTTACCGGGCCGCCGATCTTCAGAACTACTACGCGGCCAAACTCGTCGTAACCAAACCCGGGCCGATGCCGGCGATGGCGCTGCTGCGCTACCAGGTGATCGACGGGCAGGAGACCGGCAGCGTCCGGGTTCCCGTGCAGATCATGCTGCACAACGGCCGTCCGTACCGAATTCGACAGGATGTCGACCAGGACGGTTTCACGACATCCATCGATAACCAGGTCGTCGATTTCTGGACCGACGACCGGCTGCGCACCGGTGGCGTCGGTTTCTTCGGCGAGAAGGGCGATACACCGCACCTTTATTGGATGAAGCTAACGCACCACGAAGATTTCTGGGGAAAGTTGTGCGCGGCAATTGTTCCAAATGATTGATATGAGAAACGAGGCGGAATTATGACTCCACGTAAAACCATCGGCAACGGGCCGGACCTTCGACCTGTTGAGTTCAGCCCCCGCGCGGAGGTTCCCAAAGCCTCCCGCTATATCGCGAGGGCGGTGTCCCTGCATCTGGACGGGAAAGCGGAAGAAGCCCTGCGCGAGCTGCAGCGCGCGGTCGCCAAGGGAGAGAAATCCGCGGAGATCTACTCGGCCATGGGCCAGGTGCAGTTCGAGCTCGGACAGTTCGAGGGCGCGGCAAACAGCTACCGCGAACTGCTGCAGATCGAGCCGGACCACCAGATGGGCTGGTTCAACCTGGCGGTCTGCCTGGAGCGCACGGGGCGCTGGCAGGAAGCAGCGGAGACGTTCCAGAAGGCGGGGCAGGTCGATCCCTCCCGGACGGAAGCGCAACTTGGTCTGGGCATCTGCCTGCTCCACCTGAACCAGCCGCAAGCCGCGCTCTCGGCCTTCGACCGTGTTCTCGAACGCGAGGCCAAGAACGAGACGGGAATTTTCGGCAGGGCGGTGGCGCTGCAGCTCGATTCCCACTTCGACGAGGCTGCCGAACTCTATCGCCGCGTTCTGAAGGGCAACCCGAATTCGGAGGAGTCGCTGGCGAACCTGATCGCCATCGGCATGGCGAAGAAGGATTACGGGATGGTGCGCGAGTGCTCCGAGCACTTGTTGGAACTCCGGCCGCAGTCCACCGCCGCGCTCGAAGGCCTGGCGGCATGGGCTTCCTCGAGCGGCGACTTCCAGATGGCCGCGAAATTCTGCACGCTGCTGGTCGATGCCGTGCCGAATCACTTTGAAGGCTGGTTCAATCTCGGTCTGGCGCACCAGAAAGCCGGGCGTCCGCAGCAAGCGGCCGACGCCTATCAGCAAGCGATCAAGGTGCGGCCGCAATCTTCCCAGGCCTACACCAACCTGGGTATCGTGCGGCAGGAGCTCGGCGCGCTGAAGGAAGCCAAGGACGCCTACCGCGAGGCCGTCCGCCTGGACCCGAACGCCACCGCCGCGCTCTGGAACCTGGCGCTGGTTCTGGAGCAGTCCGGCGAGCAGGACGAAGCCGAGAAGACCCACGCCAAGGTGATCGAGAAGGACCCGGAAAATCACGAGGCCCGGTTCCGGCTCGGCTATGTGCGGCTGCAGCGCGGAGACTACCGCGGCAGCGCCGAAGCGTTCGAAACCTGCCTCAAGAAGCGCAAGGACTGGACCGAGGCGCAGATGAACCTGGCGCTTGCCTATTGGAAGTTGGGCGACCGCGACCTGGCGCAACTGGTCTACGAACAGGCGTTGAACTCCGATCCGAAGTCGCTCGATGCGCTGCGCGGACTGGCGGCGCTGGCCCTGGAGCGGGGCGACCTCGAGCAGTCGCTCGAATTCCACGGCCGGCTCGTCGATCTGGGTGAGCGCGCGCCCGAGCTGCTTTACAACACCGGCCTGCTGCTGCAAAAGGCCGGCCAAGCCGAGGAGGCTGCGCGGCTCTATCGCGAGGCGCTCTCCGAGAACCCGGACTTTGCCGAGGCCTTATTGAATCTCGGGCACGTCATGAAGTCGCTGGGTCAGGAGGAAGAGGCCCGCGCCTGCTGGAGCAAGGCCCTCGAAGCCAAGCCCGAACTGGCGCAAGGTTATTTCGAGCCCATAAGGGGTTAAAGCAATCGCGACCGGCATGATGCGGTTATGGCTGAGCCCGGACGCCAACAGAAATGCTAATTGTGAGACGCAGCGCGTTCGAGATGGAAAGCTTCAGTGGGAGTCAGCATCTGTAGAGGAGGCCCGAGCGCCAGGTCCATCCGAATTGAAGCGATGCCCGGAGTGCCACGGGAAGGTCAGCGCCCACAAGGCTGGCGGAAAGACCCCGGCTTGCTTCGAGCACCTACCCAAGCACGATGGCTGCTCCCACAGTTTCCGGTTCGACGGAAACCGGAGGCCGCATCCTGACCCGCTGGAATAGAGGTTCAAGTTGACCCACTACCCTGGCGGAAGAGAACCTGGCCGGGGCCTCCGCGATGGATGAAATCGATCGAGGCGTGCCGGTTCGGATCGTGGCGCAGTTGGAAACCGGCCTTGGTAAATGCCTTTCGCGGTCATGGCGGTATGTCACCCGGCATTCCTCGGGGGTGAGCGCCATGCGCTTCTCCGAGTAGACGTGCTTGCCGGAGTCCGGCGATCCGACGGCCATCGTTTTGTGCGTATCGACGGGCGTTGCGATCAGCATTGCATCGATGGCCTGCCAGTCGAGTAGTTGAGTAATCCGCAACGCTGCCGGCCCTGGGCATCCGGGCTGCTGCCGCTGCGAGAGTCTGGGAGTTGACATCGCAGAGCGCGACCACCTCGCCACGGTTCCGCAGGCCGATGAATGCGACTCGCACCGTGTCGCTCGGGGATTGAGCTGTGGCGTTCCACGCCACGCCGGCCGGCGCAACAAACGTCCCGCGCGTAACATCCAGTGGGTTCATGGGGTGATCCTACACCGTTGGACGCACCGGGATGCAGCCTCTAGCAGGGCGGCATTGCGCCTCCGACCGGCCGCCCTGCTCAGTTCGGGGCACTCAATCGGCGTTACGGGAGAGCGTAAGCGCCGGTGCGGCGGGACACGGGCGCGGTTGCGAGCTTACGCGTCCGGTGGAATGGGGTCTCTATGCGGCCACGGACCAGGCTCCTGAGCCGCCTCCTGATGTCCGGGTCTGTGCGCTTTGGGGCGCTTCGATCGGAACCTCGCGCCGCTTCCGCTCGGGCTGCGGCGCGGGCACGATGATTTCGAGAACACCGTTGTTGAAACTGGCTTTCACCTGGTCGATCTTGGCATCCTCCGGGAGTGGGATGAGGCGGTAGAACCGCCCGTAGCTGCGCTCGGAGTGGTAGTAGCCCTCCCGCTGCTCTTCGTGTTCACGCTTGCGCTCTCCCGAAATGGCGAGGCCCTCATCGGTGACCTCGACATGGACGTCGTTTTTGTCGAGGCCCGGCAGCTCGGCGGAGACCACGAGGTTGTCTCCTTGCTGGCGAACCTCGACGGCCGGCGACCATCTGCCGGCCTCGCCGAACTCATGGCCGGAGCCACCAATCCGCGCCCAGCCCGCTTCAACTTGGGGTAGTCCTGCTGCCGCAGGGTCTACTCCACCCAGCTATACACCTCCTCTCGATGGCGGCCTTCGAACTGAACCTCGTCGCTGGCCTGCAAAAACGCCCGGATCTGCTCCAGGCTCAACCGTTCCCCTGCTTGCATGCTGACGATCAACACCCAGCATGCGGCCCCGCCCCTTCAGGCTCATCTTGTGTGAGAAACCGATCCTTCCTCCAGGCTCATCTTGTATGAGATGAGACTCGCAGCGGATCGGGGAGTTGAGATGTGTTATTCTGTGGGCGGACGGCGCTATCGTCTAACGGTTAGGACGGAGCCCTCTCAAGGCTTAAATACGGGTTCGATTCCCGTTAGCGCTACCATGTTTTCATAGACTTACGGGCTCCGCCAGACTACGGCAGGCCACCAAAGTCTCGCCAGGAAATTCTGGCAGACCACGAAACCCGTATTTGCGCCGGTGGTCGGTCGATCCGCCAGACTTCGCCACTGGTCCCGCGGCACGTTTGGCCACCGTTCGCGGTCAGGCGCGCCCTGTTACGCCGCCGAGGGCGGCCGGCCGGTAATTGTGGGTGACCCGGCGGATGCCCTTTTCGATGCTGCGCAGCCACGCCAAACGAGATTAGGACTTGGAACACTTTGGGGCCCGGAGGCTCCGGAAGCCGCTTGCGGCACCGCCAGAACGACGGGTCGTCGCCTAGTCTACGCTCAGTCCGTCGTCGGCCTCCAGCAGGACCGGGAACTTCTCCGAGCGATTGACCGCTACCGTGATGACGCGCTATAGTCCAGCCTTCGTGAGCCATGCCCAACTACCAATTCGTCACAGATCAACAAGGCTAATCATTGTGGGACCACGTCAAGCTCATCGAAGCCGGCGATTATGGACTCCCCGAATTCCAGCGTATATTTGTTTGGGATGATAACAAGGTCCGCGACCTCTGGGATAGTATCTACCGATCATTTCCGATCGGGCAAGTAATGCTGTGGGAGCCCACCGGCGGGGAGTTTCCCGTGCGTTCTCTGGGCCTCCGCCAGAGTGATCTAGTACCTAGGTCCGCGACCGTGAAGTCCGTTTCTTTACGGTAGCGGCATCTACCTGTAACTGAGCCGCGACCGTAAGGGAGCGGTAGCAACGCATCACGCGGTCGAGGTACTAGTTGCAATAGTTAGCGTACGACGGCACAATGGTGCCATGCGGCGACCACCTGCGATGTTTCGACTCACGGATGAGGAAACAAAAACTTTGCAGGGGTGGGTCCGCCAAGGCAAGGCCGAGCACCGGGTGGTCGAGAGGGCGCGGATTGTCTTACTCGCCAACGAGGGGCGCACCAACCAACAGATCGCGGGTCAGTTGCATACCCGAACGGCCCGCGTCTCCAAATGGCGTCAGCGTTTCGCGACCCATCGACTTTTGGGCTTGGGCGACGCTGCGCGGTCGGGCAAACCGGCCCGCTACGACCAGGCCACCGAAAAACAGGTACTGGCCCTGCTCGATCAACCGCCCCCGAAAGGCTATTCGCAATGGAACGGGAATCGTCTGGCCGAAGCCTTGCCGGACGTGAGTCCGCATCAGGTATGGCGCATTCTCCGCCGGAATGACATTTGCTTGCAGAGACGGCGGAGCTGGTGCATCAGCACTGATCCGGAGTTTGGACCCAAGGCTGCCGATGTGGTTGGGCTGTACCTCAACCCACCCCAGAATGCGCTGGTGCTGTCGGTCGACGAGAAACCTTCCATTCAGGCTCTGGAGCGGGCGCAGGGCTATTTACGGCTACCCGATGGTAAAGCCGTCAACGGTTTTAGCCACGGCTACAAGCGGCACGGCACGACCACGTTGTTCGCCGCGTTGGAGATCACGACCGGGCTGGTGAAGACTGCGCACTACCAACGGCGCCGCCGCCGGGAGTTCTTGGACTTCATGAATGAGATCGTCGCTGCCCACCCAGACCGCGAGATTCACGTTGTGCTGGACAATCTGAACACGCACAGGCCCAAGGACGACCTTTGGCTGAAGCGACACGCCCATGTGCACTTCCACTTCATACCGACGTATTCGTCATGGCTCAATCAGGTGGAACGCTGGTTCAGTATCCTCAGCCGCCAGGCGCCGCGGGGAGCCAGCTTTACCTCGCCGCAACAACTCCACCAAGCGATTGACGCCTTTGTCGATGTCTACAACGAAAAAGCCGCACCGTTCGAATGGAAGAAGGCGGTCGTGTTCCCTTCGGCCCCCGAGGCTAAGTACTCTCATTTATGCAACTAGATACTAGAGAAGTGCGCTAGACAAGCCGTAACCGATGGGCAACAACGCCTCACAGCGCTATGGCTGGTTTTGAAAGGCGAGGTCCCCCTCCGCTTCAACCTTGAGAAGGAACAGTTTTTTGTGTCCACCAGCCCGACGGAGAACTCGATCCCGCTGAATCTTCTGCAGCAGAAGATCGAGCCGGCAAAGGCCGGTGCGGGCGTCGACGCTGCGGCGCCCAAGACACTGGCCATGCTTCTGGAGGAGTTCTTGCGCCTGCACGCGGCGGAGAAGCTGGCGTCCAAGACCATCGAGCGCTATCGCCAGTTGGCGGCGTACCTGGATCCAAACCTGCTCGCGATGCCGTTCGCCGAGGTTTCACGCCGCTGCATCTGAGCCGCGAGTGGAGCCGGCTCTTGAAGAGCGGCGGACACACGCGCCGGGACAAGACACCGCGCCCGTTGAGCGCGAAAAGCGTCCGGCACATTGCCGGGTTGGTCTCCAGCACCTTCTCGCGCGCGGAGAAGTGGGGGCTGGTCCCCAACAATCCCGTCTCTCGCAGCGAACCGCCAGTTCCCAAGAAACACCACGGCCTCGCACTCACCCCAGCCGCAGCAGGCGTTGGTGTTCCAGTCGGCGAGCGGCCCATGGTGCCTGCCCACGTTCCTGGAAGTCTCGGCTGCCACCGGCGCGCGGCGTGGTGAAATCCTGGCGCTCCGCTGGTCGGACCTCCGGGACGGATGCGCCATGGTCGCGCGCTCCTTGACCCAGACCGAGGACCGGCTGGAATTCAAGGAGCCGAAGGCGCCCGACAGCGTGCGCCCGATCAGTCTGCCCGAGTCCACGCTCACGGCGCTCGAGCTGCACCGCCAGAAGCAGGCTGCGTTCCGCGCGCAGTTCGGTCCGGATTACCGCGCGGACTTGGACTTGATCTTTGCCAACCCGGACGGCACGCCGCTGAAGCCTGACTCGATCTCCTCGGCTGTAGCGCTGCTCTTCCGCAGGCTGAAGCTACCTGAGGGCGCGAGCCTCCACTTGCTGCGCCACACGCATGCATCGTTGCTGCTGGCCGATGGAGTGGATTTGGCGACCGTCTCGGAACGGCTGGGCCACTCCTCGGTCCGCGTGACGGCCGATATCTACTCGCACGCCATTCGCGGGCGCGACCAGGAGGCCGCCCAGCGGTGGGACAAGCTCATGCGGCCGAATGGTGGATTGCGCGAAGAAGCCAACGGTGTAAAAGCAAATTGATGAGATAGACCGCGCCCTCCTCTTTTGACCAGAGGCACCTCGATAGGGACTAGTATCCCGCTGCTTCTGCGAGCAATTCCCCAACCTTGGCATCCAAATCCCGCGCGACCTGAAGAGCTTCCGGATTTCCGTATGGCGCGAGCAAGCTGGCCATCGCGTCATACGAGAGATGCACACCGTCCGCTCGCTCATCGACCAGCAGGGTGACGGGAGCATAGGAGCCCGCATCAGGAACATGCCGCGCCATCGCCTGCATGATGAGCGGATTGCCCACCACGAGGCGGAGATTCTTTGGCGCGCCTGATCCGAGCGCTTTCGCGAGGACCATGCCGATGTCGAAGCGGGTAAATTCCATGAGCCCGTATTTTCCAAGCACTGGGTGAATCACATTCTCCATCTCGTCGCAGGTCTTTGCGGCGGCGACCTTCTTGGTGAACTCGCTCATATCTGGATGGCCGAGCGCTGCGTTCACCGCCGCCACAACGCTTTCGAATGGTTTCGCAGAAGTCACGCTCAACCGCTGAACGTCAACGTGTCTTGTTGTCATGTTCATCGCCCCTGCCTCCCTCTCGGCCCGCTCCGCGTGTCCTTTCGGGTGCCGCTTCCTATGAAACTCGAGCGGGGCCAGTGTTTCCCGATCCGAGCAGCCACTCCAGGGCGGCCTTAACATCCGTGTAACATTCAGTCTAAACTGAAGATGCCCGCAGGAGGTGCGTATGCTCTTGCTCTCAATTCTGTTCCTCCTCCTGGCGGCTTTTGTCCTCGTTTCCAAGAGACCGCGAAGGCCGCCGGAGGAAAGCACCGAATACCGGGTCGACAACCGCGTGGTCGCGTCAATACTCGCGTTGCTTGCCATCAGCTTTGCGGTCCTTGCCTGGGCAACGGGCAAATACCTGCTGTAGCGGAGGCTAGCCGCTCCGCTCTTCGCAGTTCGGGCCGGATTACCGCGCCGACTTGGACCTGATTTTCGCCAACCCCGACGGCACGCCTCTGAGGCCTGATTCGATCTCGTCGGCCGTATCGCTGCTATTCCGCAGGCTGAAGCTACCTGAGGGCGCCAGTCTCCACTCGCTGCGCCACACGCATGCATCGTTGCTGCTGGCCGATGGAGTGGACCTGGCGACCGTATCGGAACGGCTGGGTCCTCAGTCCGCGTGACGGCCGACATCTACTCGCATGCCATCCGCGGACGCGACCAGGAAGCCGCCCGGCGGTGGGACAAGCTCATGCGCCCGAATGGCGGATCGCGCGCGGCCGCCGGTTTGTCCAGCGCCGCCTCGTGAGAACAGCTTTAGAAATCGATTCCGGGGAACGCGATCACCATTCCGGGATCCGCCGATTTCTAATCGGCATCATACCGGAACAGCGATCGCCATCAGCCTGGAATCGCGATCGGCATCGCCCGGAATACGCACTTTCGCCCCGGCCACGGCATCGTCCGCGGTCACCGGGAAGGTGCGCTGCAAGCGCCGGCGGCGAGCCTATCGAATGCTGCCGGCCTCTTCAGGGCCTGCGGCGTGAGCCCGCACTGGTTATAGAGCGGCTCCAGGGTGGCTTCCAGGTCCGCCAAATAAAGCCGCCGCTCATGCTCCTGCGCTTCGTCCGGAATCCACCAAACGTGGGGGGCAAGTACGGCGCACGCAGCAAGGATCTGGCGTCTATGCCCTTCGACGCTCGCGAGAAACAGGTTCAGATCGGCGTGCTGTTCCTGCAGATTGAAGGACAGCCACTCGAAAAACACTTCGAGATGGCTTGTGCGGATTACTTTGTCGGCCTCAACGGTTCCGAGTTGGGCACTGAGATAGAAATTCGTGTAGCGGCCCGTCTCTGGATTTTTTAAACCAGCCAGAAACGCCAGCCTCCCAAACACGCTCGGAATGTTGCAGACCTGCTGTTTCCATAGCTGCAACACGCCTCCGCACGAGGCCGCTCGTTCCCGGTTCCATTTAGGTTCAGGCACGTGCAAGTTGTTGTCTTGCTGCATGGGGCCCTCCATGTCGATGGATACGCATTCCAATAGCCGAAATCGCGGGATATCGACGTAATTCCCTTGACTCGACTGTATATTAAACCATTTGGTTAACGATAATCAATGGTCCTTCATGGCTAATGAGTGGTACGCGCAGTACGGGTACGAACCTGGTACCAACAGCACAGCCAAGCCAAACCAAAGGACTCTCCAATCCAAGAATGATCCTGAAATGAGGTGCTCACCTGCGGATAGCGCTTGACACACGAGGTGGCCGTCACTATTGAGGCGAAGCGGATGAGGCGACATCTCGGCTGCTTATCGCACTGGCGAATGCCTGTCGGTCGCCAGAACCGAATCCGGCGTGCGCCCGATCAGTCTGCTGCAGTCCACGCTCACCGCGCTCGAGCTGCACCGCCAGAAGCAGGCTGCGTTCCGCGCGCAGTTCGGTCCGGATTACCGCACCGATCTTGATTTGATCTTCACCAACCCGGACGGTACACCGCTCAAGCGAAATTCGATCTCCTCGGCGGTATCGTTACTGTTTCGCAGGCTGAAGCTACCGCAGGGCGCGAGCCTCCACTCGCTGCGCCATACCCACGCATCGTTGCTGCTGGCCGATGGAGTGGATTTGGCGACCGTCTCGGAACGGCTGGGCCACTCCTCGGTCCGCGTGACGGCCGATATCTACTCGCACGCCATTCGCGGCCGCGACCAGGAGGCCGCCCGGCGGTGGGACACGCTCATGCGTCCGAATGGCGGAGCACGCGAAGGACCCACCGGTGTAAATTGATATTTTGAAGAGGCCCCGCACGATGGACAGGCAAGAAGTCCAGACAGGGAGCGGATCGCGCAACTGATCTCGGGTGACTACCTGCCCATGGTTTTCGACAAGGAAGACCAAGGCGTTAAATGGCTTGGTTGTCAGCCGAACCTGACGCTCTCCCTGACGAAACTCGCGATGCTCCAAATCTAACTGGAAAGAGCCGAAAGCACGAACACCCTGCCCGAGAGGCAACGGCGAGGAAGTCCCAGGCGAGGATGGTGGGTGCGCTGAGAAAACTCCCGCCCAGCACTCGCCAAAATCAGCTGCGAATCCAAAACCACAGGCTGACCAGTCTCCGCACAGCCCAGCGCCGTAACGTGGATGGGTCGGGTAGCCGATTGGGGTCTTTGATGTGGGAAGCCGCTTGTTCCCATCCGCCGTGCTGTTGCTGCATTCGCTGGGCGGAATGTTGGCGGCAATGGAGGCTATAGTGGCCCTGCGGCGGTGACCAGGTGGGCAGGATGGTAAACGTCTTCCGGCACGGTCGGCACCGTCCACGCCGAATGTAGATGAAGTCGTGGAGTTGATCGTGCGCTTGTTTGCGCCGACGCCCGTGGCCGATGATGGTGCGTTCACCGCACAGTCGACATAACCGGGGTAGCAGGCTCAGTGGTATCGATGGTATCGCTGCCCCGGATCAATCTTGCCTTCGGCCTCTGGGAGCGGGATGAAAGATGAAAAGGATCACAGCCGGCGGAGGGCCGACGATGAAAGCGGTGCCGGTGCCGGAAGCCTCCGGTACCGGCACCGCTTGGGCTTGCCAACGGCTGCCGGAGCGCCAAGCCCATCTTTTGTCGGTTGTGGCCCATTGTTGTTCCGAAAAGTGAGTCGCCCGCCGGTCCGATTGCTAGCAGCCCGTGGCGGAACCCCTGAAATTCGGCGCCGACAATTCCGCGCGTAAGATCGACTGACGGCGCCATCTCGGCGGTTGACGTGCTGGTGATCGACGACTGGGCCATGGCTCCGCTGGCGGAAACCGAGCGCCGCGACTTCTGGGAGATCCGCGAGGACCGTTACCAGACGCGCTCCACGATCCTGACCTCGCAACTGCCGGTTGCGCGTTGGCACGAACAGATCGGTGATCCCACTTCCGCAGACGGCATCCTGGACCGTCTGGTTCACAACGCTCATCGCATCGAGATGCGCGGGGACTCGATGCGCAAGAAGCGCGGCTCACAACCGGCGAGCTGACGCTCGCCGGGGTCGCTCAGTGCTGAGGGCGGGGACAAGGGCTGCCGCCCCTTTCCCCGCACCCTTTTCTCGGCTGCGACCGTTTTCCTCCGCTACCTTCCGGACACCTACTTCTTGACGAAGCCGAACACTTCTTGCACAATCGAAGTGCCAGCGTCGCTGCCCTCCGAGAACTGTTCGCCTTCGGCCCGGAATGCCGTTCGCGTTCCCTCCGGAATCAGTGTTCGCCTTCGCCGGAATCCCCACTCTGGTTGAGCTCAGTTTGCAGCAACCGATTGGTGAAGACGTGGCCGGGAGGGCACGGAGGTATCAATGGAACTTGCTGCGGGCGTGAGACTTGCCCCTCGTGGACTTCTGACGGCTATGGAAAGGTGTCGCAGGTGGAGCCAGCGGCGAGTTTCAGAGCCGCAGCTCCACAATTGTGGATCAGAAAAAGGCCGCCGGTTGTACGCTGAACCGCTCGGGAAAACCCATAATGGAAATCCCGGATCAGTGCAGTGGTGGCTCTTTCTTATAGCCTGCTGTTAGCCTTCCTTGAGTTCCACCCGCCGGATCTCGCCGACGATAAGCAGGTAACTCAGCATCGCGCCCAAGGCGTTGGCCGCAAGGAAGACCATCGCGCCATCGAAACTGCCGGTCACCTTGACGATGTAGCCGATCACAATGGGCGTGGTAATGGCCGCAATATTCGCGAACGAGTTGAAGACCCCGGCGCTTAAACCGGCGATTTGCTTGGGCGAGGTATCGGCAACCACGGCCCAGCCCAGCGCCCCGAATCCTTTCCCGAAGTATGCCAGTGACATGATAAAAATGACGGCCCATGACGTGGCAACGTAATTACAGGCAATGATGCAGGTGACCACCAGCATACCGAGAACGATGGGCAACTTTCGCGCGAATGTCAAGGAGTGGCCCTTTCTAACCAGGTAATCGGAGAAAACGCCCCCTGAAATCCCGCCGGTGAATCCGCAGAGCGCCGGCAGAGCGGCGACAAAGCCCACTTGGAGAATGGACATACCCCGACCCTGGACCAAGTAGACCGGAAACCAGGTCAGGAAGAAATACATGATAGCGGTGACAAAGTAAGTGCCGATATATACGCCTAATAACATGCGGTTTCCCAATAGCTCTTTAAGATGCGACCATTTGGGCCCATTACCGCCAAGGCCGCCTTTACCGCGCTGATCCATGTCGACCAGAGCGCCCCCGCTTTCGATATAGTCCAGTTCGGCCTGGTTGATACGCGGGTGCTCTCTGGGATCGTAAACAGTCTTGAGCCACACGAAGGTCAGCACGAAACCTACCACGCCCATGAAAACGTAAACATATTCCCAACCGAAGGAGTGGGTGATCCAGCCCATGGCGGAGACAAACAGCACAGAGGCAAAGTATTGTGCGGAGTTGAAGACCGCCGAGGCCGTCCCACGCTCGGCAGAAGGGAACCAGGCAGCCACGATGCGGCTGTTTGCGGGAAACGCCGGTGCTTCGCACAGCCCCATCAGGAAAAGAAGAGTGAACAATGCCACGGCCGCACCAGCGGCGCTGAAACAACCGGCAAAAGTCTGCAAGAAAGCAAAGAGGGACCACGAAAACAGGCTGAGGGCGTAGATCCGCTTCGAGCCGAAGCGATCCAAGAGCCAGCCCCCCGGAATCTGTCCTGCCGCAAAGGCCCAACCGAAGGCGGAAAAAATGAAACCGAGCGCGACCGCATCCAGATGGAGTTCCTTGGAGATGGCCGTTCCGGTGATGGACAGGGCCGCCCGGTCGGCAACGTTAACCGCCGTGACCAGGAACACCATGGAGAGCACGAGATACCGCGTACGGCTTCTCCGGGCACCCGCCGCGGCAGCCCGCATTGGCTGGCCTGCAATCGTGTCGTTCATCGGCCCTCCTGCGTACGAGCTTAAGACCGGGCAAAGATTTGCGGGCCGGCGAAGCGGGCCGCGGCGCCCAGCTCCTCTTCGATTCGAAGAATCGCGTTGTGCTTCCCGAGCCGCTCCCCCGTCCGCGGCGCACCAAATTTCACCAGGGAGGCACCAACCGCAACGGCAATGTCGGTGATGGGATCATCGATGGTGCCGCCCGCACGCCCGGAACCAATGACCCGGTAGCCGTGGTTCTGGGCAAAGAGGGCGGCAGAGATGGCCTCGGAAATGGTTCCCACCATGTTCGGCTTCAAAATCATGGCATTGGCGGCCCCGAGCGCTACCCCGCGTTTGACCCGTTCGAGATTCGCCACAAAAAGGTCATCGCCCACGATCATGGCCGGAATCCGGCGGGTGATGGCGGCGAAACCCTCGAAGTCATCTTCTTCCAGCGGGTCTTCGATCATGAACAACTCGTACGCCTTGGCAAGCCTTTCGAGGACGCCGCTCAGCTCTTCGCGGTCCATCGCTTTCCCGCAGAACTGGTATCGGCCGGTGGCGGAGTCATAGAATTCGCTGGCGGCACAGTCCAGGCCAAGCCGGCACTGACCCCTGTAACCGGCTGCATCCACCGCCTCCAGCAAAACCTCCAAGATCTCCGCGGGGTCGCTGGCGGGAGCAGCATATCCCGCGGAAGGCCCGGCAAAAAGCCGATCTTCCCCATAGCGCCGCCGAATGACGTCGCCCAGGGCGGCATAGATTTCGACGCCCATCCGCAACGCTTCGGAATAGCACTGAGCCGTGGCGGGGATCACGTGAAATTCCTGGATCGGCATGTGCGCGCCCGCGTAGTGCCCGCCATTGATCATGTTGAACATTGGTGCCGGAAGGCCGCAGGGCGCGGGTCCGCCCAAATAACGGTAGAGAGGCACACGAAGGGTCGCGGCAGCGGCGCGCGCCACCGCGATGGACACGCTGCAGATGGCATTAGCGCCCAATCGCGACTTATTCGGCGTGCCATCCAGCTCGATGAGCAAGGCATCGATCTGTTGCTGGTTCGCCACACTTCGGCCGGCGAGCGCCGGAGCGATCACTTCCCTGACATGCCGCACGGCTTGCTGGACACCCAATCCGCCATATCGCCTGCCGCCATCCCGGAGCACGAAGGCCTCGTGCGACCCAACGGAGGTCCCGCAGGGAGACGAACCCCTCCCCAATACTCCGTCCGCGGTCCAAACATCCACCTCCACCATCGGGCGGGCCTTGCTGTCCAAAATCTCTCGAGCCTTCAGCTCGACAATCGTGTCACTCGGCATCAGTCGCTCCTTCCCTCACCGGAGACGTAGATAACGTTCAGGTCACAGACATTCGTACCCGTGTTACCCGTGACCACTGCATCATCTACAGCCCGAAGAACGGTCGAGCTGTCATGAGCCAGCAGCGATTGATACGGGTCTAGCCCCTTTGCCTTAACCCGCGCCGCTGTGGTCCCGTCAACCAGTCCGCCGGCAATATGGGTGGGGCCATCGGTCCCATCCGTGTCCAAGGCGCAGAGGCAAACCCCGAACCGGCCCGCGATCTCGGCTGCAAATCCCAGGGCCAGTTCCTGCGAGGGCCCACCTTCCCCGGCGGGTCCTTCGATGGAAGTAGTGGTTTCGCCTCCAGCTATTAGGAAACAGGGAGCCGGTAGGGGTTGGCGGTTCAAAGCGACTTCTTTGGCAATACAGGCAAGAAACGTTCCCGCCGCGCTGCTTTCGCCCTCTAAGACCGTGGTCAGGACGCACGCATGAAGGCCTCTCTCTTCGACGGCGCGCTTGGCCGCGACGCAGGCATTTGCGGGCCGCTCCAGGACATAGTGGTGAATGCGTTCTCCGAAAACTTTCGGCGTTTCGCCCTGGGCAGTGGCATTCCACAGAAAGTCGAGAATGGCGCGCGGGATCCGTCCGTTCAGCCGGTATTTTTTGATCGCGTTGCGGGCATCCTGAAACGTGGTGCCGTCCGGCGCAACAGGTGTCCCGAAATGTCGTACCGGCTCCGCCGGATCGACCGTCGGCTTAGCCCCTAAGCTGTCAGAGATGATGAGGTTGATCATCTCCGCCCCCCTGGCTTCGATGATCTGGGCCAGTCGTCCGCCGTTGGTTGCGGAGATGTGGCGCCGCACGGCGTTGATCTCAAGAACACGCGCGCCGCTTTTGAGCAGCATCCCGGTCACTCGCTGTTCATCCTCCAGGCTGATTCCCGGGAGGGGACAATTCATGAGCGCGGAGCTGCCCCCGCTAATGACGCTGAGAAAGAGGTCGTCCGGCGCGGCCCGGTGTGCGATCTCCAGGATGCGCCGGCTGGCGGCAAAGCCATCTTCATTGGGGATGGGATGACCGCCGGCGGCGAGCTCAATCCGCGAGAGAACATCGCCCGGCTCCCGCTGTTTCACGATCACCAACCCCTCGGAGATGCGATCACCCAGAGCCTCCTCGACCGCCCGGGCCATGGCATTGGCCGCTTTCCCGGCCCCTACCACGATCACGCGACGCTTCGATGCCAGGTTCCACCGGCACCGGCCGATCCAAAGAGTATCCCCTTCGACCCGCAACAAACCGCGGATGATACGATGCGAATCCAGCGCCTGAAGGGTGGCCTCCATAATCTCCAGGACGGCTTTTCGCGCGGGCACATCCCCCACGGCTTCGAGCGCGGCGCGATTCTTGATCGTCATGCGATTCAACTCGCTTTACACTCCGACCACAAAAAGGGATCGACAACCTTTGGATTCAATTCCACACCCAAGCCTGGCCGGATCGAAATGGGCATGCAGCCATCCTTGATATCCAGCTCGGGAGCGTGGTCCACGATCGCCCAATGCTCTGGGACGCGGAACGGATAGATCTCTTGAATGGCAAGATTAGGCACGCAGGCAAAAAGTTGTAAGGCGGCCGCCGTCGAAACCGGGCTGCCGCAAATATGAAATTGCACTCTCGCACAATAGGTTTCCGCCATGGCCGCGATGTACTTGGTCTCCAGGATTCCACCCGTAGAGCCGGGATCGGGCTGGACAATATCTACGGCGTGCATTTCGAGAACGCGCCGGAATCCATAGCGTGTGTACAAACGTTCTCCTGCCGCTATCGGGATGTCCACATGCTCCGATACCTTCTTCAGAGCTTCCGCATCAAACGGGTCGACCGGCTCTTCATAGAAATAGAGGTTGTATTTCTCCAACTGCCGGCCAAGGCGGATCGCCACATCGGTCGTCATGCCGGCGCTCATATCCGCCATAATCTCGACGTCCGGTCCCACCGCTTCGCGAACCGCTTTTGTGCTTTCCAGAACCCATCTTTCCGTTTCCCGGTCGATCGTTCGCAAGGACACGTGTTGCAGCATCCCGTGCGGTCCGAGCGGCATGGCGAGAGGATAAAACTTCAGGGCTGTATAACCCGCCTGAACGACCTTTTCCGCTTCCCGCACTAACTCGGCGATGTTACGGCAGCGATAGGACCAGCCATTCGCATAAACCCGGGCTCCCTCGCGAAACTTCCCACCCAGCAGTTCGTAGACGGGAACGCCGAGAGCCTTGCCCTTGATATCCCAGAGCGCCATCTCCACCGCGCTCATGCTCGGGAAAAGAATCGACCCGCCGCCCTTCGCCCAGAAGGTATGGTCGTACATTTCGTGCCAGATAGGCTCGATGTTAGACGGGTTCTTGCCCAGGACAAATCTCTCCACCAGTTCCTGAACGATCGCCGCCGCCGCGCTACTGCCTACTCCGTATGCCACGGCCGCCTCACCCACGCCCGTAATGCCTTCTTCGGTGAGTAGTTGCAACAGGACAGGATGCCGTCCATCTATCCTCACCCGGTATATTCTCGCCGTCGTTATCCTCATACCTCGTGCCTCGCTCCATGGGTGTAGACTGCTTCGATTCTGGGCTTGCCGCTCTCCCGATGCCACAGCGAGAGACCCACGGTCGGCGTGCGCGTCGCTAGCCAGGAACAGCGCGCCCCGCACGTGCACCGGGATGTACAGTGTAGTCCCGGCAGACAATTCTTTGTTGCCCATGTTGCCGGCATGGATCCAGGGAGGATCGGCGCTAAGGGGGTCCACTTCTGTTTGACCGGTTCCTTCGTGACGGCGAAAATGTCGTTATCGCCTTCGTCGATGAACACCTCGGAGTATCTCTCATACGGCTTCCGCAAACGCACGCTCCTGTCATGGACGTGGTTGATGCCTTGGTTAGGCGACATGGTTCTTCGTCGTACAGTAATCTGCAATCCCCGGACGATTCAGGCTCAAGCGCGGCAACGACAGTCCTCGATTAGACCTCAGTTGGACATGCCAGTCAAGCGATCTGAACGCAATCTTCCCAGACGGACGGCGCTCGCAAAGTGTTCGCCGAGCCGTTTCCACAAGAACCGTCCGCCCTCGACACGGACCTCCGGGACGGATGCGCCATGGTTGCGCGATCCTTGACCCAGACCGAGGACCGGCTGGAATTTAAGGAGCCGAAGACGCCCGACAGCGTGCGCCCGATCAGTTTGCCGCAGTCCACGCTCACGGCGCCCGACGTGCACCGCCAGAAGCAGGCTGCGTTCCGCGCGCAGTTCGGTCCGGATTACCGCGCGGACCTCGACTTGATCTTCACCAACCCGGACGGCACACCGCTCAAGCCAAATTCGATCTCCTCAGCCGTATCGCTGCTGTTCCGCAGGCTCAAGCTGCCGCAGGGCGCGAGCCTCCACTCGCTGCGCCATACCCATGCATCGTTGCTGCTGGCCGACGGAGTGGATTTGGCGACCGTATCGAAACGGCTGGGCCACTCCTCAGTCCGCGTGACGGCGGAGATCTAGTCGCATGCCATCCGTGGCCGCGACCAGGGGGCCGCCCGGCGGTGGGACAAGCTCATGCGTTCGCACGGTGAATTGCACGAAGAAGCCACGGCGTAAACTGACTTCCTGGGCAGCAGTCCCGCGGGACAGGCTGTTGAATCCCGGCCCGAGAGAATCGAGCTCGATTCCGTAGGGTGGGTCGGTCACCATCAGGATCGGCCAGCGCTCCCCGAGCAGGCGGCAACGTCCTCCGGCCGCGTGGCGTCTCCGCAGAGCACCTTCCCGCAGATCCACAGGTCGCCAGACCGCGAGACTGGATTCTCGGGAAGCGGCGGCACCGCGTTGGCTCTCTCCTCGTCGGGAATGGCCAGCAGCCCGTCGATCTCGCCCGGGTCGAAGCCGGTCAGACTGAGATCGAAGTCGGCCCGGCGGCTGCGCCAGCGTGCCGTTAGCAGAAGTTCACCCGCGCCAAGATGCAATATCTGCGCCGAAAGTGCGAAATCTGCCGCGTCCGAACGGCTCCTAAGCGAAGAGAACGCTCAAAGCCGGCGGTGGTCACGAACGTGCCTTAACCGGAAGAAGCTGTGCGGCAGCTTAACGTAAGACCCGCTCGACCGGCCGTTGGGGTGGCAGAGCGTTCGGCTGCATCGAGGAAGCCATGACACCACATGAGGCAATGCGCCGGCTCGGGCAACTTCGGCGCCCAGCCGCGCTTGGGCTGTTGCTCCTGTATTCGGCCTCAACCGCATCTACTTATTCCGTCCTCACCCACGAAGCCATAATCGATTCGGCCTGGGACAGCGCAATCAGGCCGCTGCTCCTCAAACGATTTCCGGCTGCCACCCCGGACGAGTTGACGCAAGCGCACGCGTACGCTTACGGAGGATGCATTATTCAGGATCTGGGGTATTATCCGTTCGGCAGCAAGCTCTTCAGCGATCTGACACATTACGTCCGGAGCGGCGATTTCGTCCTCAACCTGATCCGCGACTCCCAAGACCTCAACGAGTACGCTTTTGCTCTGGGCGCACTGTCCCACTATGCCGCCGATAATAATGGCCACCCACTGGCCGTTAACCGCGCCGTTCCTTTGTTCTATCCACAGCTTGGACTGAAGTTCGGGAAGCTGGTAACGTACGCAGACGATCCGTCTGCCCACTACAAGACGGAGTTCGCCTTCGATGTCTTTCAGGCCGCCAAAAGCCGCTACGCCTCCGCTGCGTACAAACAATTCATCGGATTTCAAGTGGCAAAACCCTTGCTCGATCGGGCGTTCCAGGATACCTATGGACTGAGACTGGAACAAGTATTCATGAATGTCGATCTCGCTATCGGATCGTATCGCCGGGCGGTCGGCTCGATTCTTCCGGCTATCACCAGAGTTGCCTGGCAACTCAAGAAAGAGGACATCAGGAAAGAAGCTCCCAGCGTTACGCGTAAGACGTTCCTCTATAATTTGTCTCGTTCCAGTTACGAAAAGAATTGGGGGGCTACCTACAGCCGGCCGGGGATCCGGTCGAAACTTCTGACTTCCCTGTTCCGCGTTGTGCCAAGGGTAGGCCCGTTCCGACCGCTGTCGTTTAAAAGGCTGACACCCGACATCGAGAAGCTGTACATGGCCAGCTTCAACTCGACGATTGACAGTTATCGCGGACTCCTCTCGGAACAGAATGCGGGCCGTCTCAAGCTGCCGAACGACAATCTTGACGTAGGAACGTTCACCCCGGCGGGGACATATAGATTGACGGACACCGCGTACTCGCGGCTGCTGCACAAATTGCGCGGCCACTACACGGACATGCCTCCAGAACTCCGAAGCGATATTCTCGCTTTCTACCACGACCTCGGCGCTCCCATTTCTACCAAGGCCAACGAAAACGATTGGGCTACGCTGCTCAACGAACTCGATCAACTGCGGTCTGTAGACGTGGACCTGCGAGATCCTGCGGTTGCCGCGGCGGGGACGCCTCTTCCCAAATGAGCGCGACGGTTACCTTCATCGCGCCGCGGGAGGCTCCTGGTCGGTGGGAATCCCGACCAGGGACCGATAAAAGGCAACGGCCCGATTGATCGAGGAAGACGCATGGCCCGTGGCCAGGCGGCTCGCGTTCCGTCCGGTGCGGGCCATGCTGTAGTACCGCCAGATATCGTTCGATTCGCGATCCAAAAAGTAGACCGACTGCATCTCGCCCGGAGGGAAGAGGGTCACAAAGAAATAGCGCATGACGCTGACGTTCTGGACATCGAAGACGATCCGGTCTGCCGAAGCCTCTGCAATATGCATTCGGTAGATGGCCTTGCCAGAGAGATTGTCGACCTGTTCGAAGTAGACTGTCTTGCCTTCCCTCATCTCCTCCGGCGTGAAGTCCTGGCGGCGGTTGTTGCCGGTTACTGCGTTGGCGCTGACAATCAGCGTCTGCCGCCGCTGGTGGGTGGTCGACCAGTAGCGCATGCCGGCGAGTTCTGAAATGCCCCCGATGCGGCCAAGCAAGCCCTCAGCTCCCGAGGTATAACGAAATCGGGCGCCTGTGGTTGTCAACGTAGAAAAGCCCGCCTCCGCCCAACTGGTGCACGCGGGTGGTTTCCAGTCGTGCCCGAAAGCAGACTCGCGCCAGAACTTCACAGTGGGGGAACTATCCAGAGCAGGATAGGGCGGAACGGGGTTACTTCCGCATGGCGGCTGCGGTCCTGATTGCGCATACCCGTGCGCTTGGCACAGCAGCATTGCCGAGAATACAAACCGAATCATTGTCGCGGCCCGGGACTGAGCCACATGCCGGCGGCGCCTGCTGCCGGCATGTGGAGTTTGTTGTGCAGCGGACCTAACAGGCTGCTGAAAAACCTAGCGTCCAGAACATTTCTGTGATGAACTGTTCTCATGCGCGGAAACGATGACCAGCAAGCCGGGATGTTCAGCTACGTTTC
>Ga0326727_10005907_pt1 | contig 34276 bp, 29 predicted proteins | sample MB2enrmetagenome_FD_207643 | JGI IMG/M metagenome (GOLD analysis project Ga0326727, IMG submission 207643) | Lab enriched peat soil microbial communities from McLean, Ithaca, NY, United States - MB29MY | ecosystem: Environmental > Terrestrial > Soil > Wetlands > Peat | place: USA: New York...
AAAGGGGGGCTCACGCCCTGGCAGATCGTCCACGAGCTCAATCCGCGCCTCCCTCCCCAGGTCTGCTTGCTTCCTCCCGTCTTCTTGGATTATCGTCTCGACTCCCCAGGGGGATACGATCTACCTAAATTTCCCTATGAGGTTTGAGGGGCAGCCTCGCGAAGCAGCGGGTCCTGCAGAGCGGGAGAAGGCACGGGGTGGAGCACAGTGCAACACACCGCTCCGGAGAATTGGGCGTCCCGGAAGGGCATGGCGGTGGCGCCTCCCTGGATTACCCTCACAATGTGCGAACGCATCCTGGCCGCAAGGGAATTGGCGAGTGCGGAATCGATTTCCAGTGCGGTGATGCGTGTGATGCGGGAGCGCAGGATACCCGTCGTGAGCCCGGGTACGGGTCCCACCTCCAAGACGTTCGACCCCAGGTTCACTCGCTCCAATACCCAGGGTACGACGTCAGTTTCCAGTCCCCTTCGTCTGAACTTGCTTTACAGGAACAAGTAAACCATCGAGCTTCCGGGGAGGAGCCGGCAGCGGTCCTGAGCCGTTCGGGAATACCCCTCAGGGTAAACTCCGCGAAGGAAGAATAGGGTGATAATTCCCGCTTGCGGGTCTCTCCTTTCGTTTGCCGCTTTCACCTCCAACGCGTCACCTTGACGCTGCGGGGCGAGTTGCCTAAAATCAGGACGGAAGTGCATGCGGGCTGGTGTCCGCCCAGGACTTCAAATCCTGTGGGCCTGCCTATGGCGGGCCGGTCGGTTCGATTCCGACACACTTCCGCCACAACTCTCAAAGGCAGTGCCGAGTGGCTAGTGGTTAGTAACTAGCCATTGGCCACTAACCATTCGCCACTTTGACCATGAGCCCAAGAAAGCGCAAGCTGTTCCAACGCACAACGGAGGTCAAGCGCCAGGCACGATTGCGCGTGGGTTCACCCCCCGCGGCGCAAACCCACCAGGACAGACGAAAGAAGCTGCCCAAGCACAAAAAGCGCGAAAACCAGGCAGAAACGGGGGATCGGGAGGTCGGGTAAACAAAGAGCTCATCAGGCGGGACGAGGTTATTTGTTCACCCGATCACCCGATTGCTCGCAGGCTTGGACCAAGCCTAGCTTTTCGACCCTCACCCAGGCTTATATTCCGGGATTTTTTCGGTCGGAAGGAAGAGCGCCGGCGGCGCGGCGGAAAGCAATTGTGCCAGGGACTTCTGGATAGCCAGAAGGTCGGCTTTGCAGAAGCCTTCGCTGGCAATCTCAACGCGGCCGTCCGGCTTAACGAGGAAGAGCGTCGGAACGTGCTCCAGGTTGTAAAGGCGGGAAACCTTGTAGGGCGCGTCGTCGATCAAGATGGGGAATGTTACCTCGTAACTGGCAGCAAATCGCGCGCCGTCCGCTGCCTTGTCCTGTACGACCCCCCAGATTTGTACGCCTTGTTCATGCAGTTGCTGAAAGATGCGTTCGAGGAAAGGGAAGGTGAACTGGCAGACGGGGCAGGCGACCTTGAAAAAGGCAAGTAAGACCGGGCCGCCGGCAAGAGCCTCTGGCAAGGAGAGGCGCTCGCCCGTGGTGGTGGCAAGTTGAAAAGTGGGTGCGGTCTTCCCCGTGCTCAAAGTCGCCATCGGCTTCCTCCCCAGCAGCTCTGAGAAACATTGTAGCAGAACCCGCAACATGGTGTCGCACCGCAGACGGTCGGGTGATCGGGAGATCGGGAGATCGGGTGATCCGGTGAGCAACGGGAACTATTAAGCGGGAGTGGTTTCCTGTTCACCCGATCAGCGGATCAACAGATCACCCGACCACTCAGTGAATATGTTTAACCTTCTTTTTCATATAATCCATCAGCAGGTATTGCCCGAGGGTATAGGGAGTGGTGAAGTAGGCCTTGCCGCGGCAGATTTCCGTCACCTTCTGGATAAAGTTGACCAGACCATAATCGGCGGCGAGCATAAAGGTGTTGATCAGGATTCCGTTGCGGCGGCACCGCGCCACCTCGTGCAAGGTTTCTGATACTACCAAGGGATCAAGCCCGAAGGCGTTCTTGTAAATCCGTCCATCTTCGAGCGTAAGCGCGGAAGGCTTGCCGTCGGTGATCATCACGATCTGGCGCATATCTTTCTTCTGCCGCGAAAGGAGGCGCTGCGCCAGCCGCAGGCCCTCGCGCGTATTGGTGTAATAAGGTCCGACACGAACGCGCGCCAACTCCGAGAGCGGCATCTCTTCCGCCGAGTCATGGAAGAGAACGAGGTGGAGTGTGTCGCCCGGGTACTGGCTGCGAATGAGGTGGGTGAGGGCGAGCGCAACTTTCTTTGCCGGCGTAAAGCGATCCTCCCCGTACAGAATCATGCTATGGCTGCAATCGAGCATAAGCACCGTGGCGCAGGAGCTTTGGTATTCGCACTGGTGGACTTGCAAATCCTGGTAATCGAGATCGAGTGGGGTCTTCAGGCCCTTGCGGCGAATTGCTGAAAGGAGGGTGGCATTGACATCCAGATTTAGCGTGTCCCCAAACTGATAGCGGCGGCTGGATCCCTCGGATTCGACGCCGGTCGAAAGCTCGCGGGTATCATGCCGGCCAAAACTGGATTTCCCGAGCGAGCCCAACAAGTCTCGCAGGGTCTTGAATCCCAGAAAATCGAGGGCCTTGTCGGTGATCTCGAACTTGGCTTTCCCCTCTTGCGTCCCGGGGGAAAGATCTCCCTCCCGGTCCATGGTCTGACCCTGGCTGGGATTGGGCTGTTCGACGGAGACGTAACCCTCTTCGGAGAGGCGCTCGAGCAGCTTGTTGATTTTCTCCGCCAATTCGGAGTTCTGGTAGTCTTCCCAATTCTGGAGCATTTGTTGCAGCAACTCGTCGGGAATCTTTCCCTGATCGCGCAGGGCCTCCAGAAGCGCCTGGTGGAGCTGCTCCATTGTTCGCTCGGGGTCCATATCGTAAATGCTTTGGTACTGGTTGTAGAACCCGCTGTCGAGCAGGAAGTCCCCGAGCATCTGGAGCAGGTCTTCGGCGCTGAGGTCGTCGAAGGGGTTGCCGACGTATTTGGAGTACTTGACGTATTTCATAATCGAAATTCGAAACACGAAAGTCGAAGATCGAAACTCGCCAAAGCGGACCCGAGTTTCGAATTTCGATTTTCGAATTTCGGCCCTCCCTAGTTCAGCGGCCGGCGCCGTGGCGCCATCGGAGGGGGTTCCTCCTCCGGCCGCTCAGTGGGGCGGTGCTCGGTGTGGTAACCCAATTCCTCGTTGCGGCTGATGCGCTTCAGCGCGTAAAGCCCTTCCAAAATGAACTCACCGCCCGCGGCCAGCAGAGCAGGGTCGTCCTTGGCCTTCAAGCCCAAGCTTTGAGTTTTCTCCAGCAAGTTCTGAATCTTCTTGAACTGCTGGAAAAGCTCCTCGGATGATGAGTTGGGCGAATACCTCAATGTGCCGCCGAGCTCGAACCACTGCACGACCGATTGGAGGGGTACATTGTCGAAATACTTCTTGAAAACCTTGGCGATGGCTTGGCGAATGACCTCGCGCGCGACGGTATCGGCGCCGCGCAGTTCGCCTTCATACTCGAGTTCCAGCTTGCCGGTCAGGGAGGGCAGAGAAGCGTAAATATCAGAAGGGCGGGGCACGGTCTTGGCCTCGTGGTGCTTCAACGAGCGGCACTCCGCACTGCTGATAGTGTTCTCCAGGCAAGTGATGGGCATGCGCTGGCTGACGCCGCTGCGTTTGTCCACGCGCTTGTCCGCGCGCGCTTCGAAGGCAATGGCCTCAATAATCTCTCGCATGAACTGCGGAATAACGAGGGGTTTCTCTCCCTTGCGGTCGGTCCAGGCTTCCTGCGCCGTGATCGCAAGCCCGTGGTCCAGCGTCGCCGGGTAATGAGTGCGGATTTCTGAGCCGATGCGATCCTTCAGCGGGGTGATGATCTTGCCACGGGCGGTGTAGTCTTCCGGATTGGCGGTGAAGACCAGCGCGACGTCCAGGGGCAAGCGGACCGGGTAACCTTTGATTTGGACGTCCCCTTCCTGCATGATGTTGAAAAGTCCCACCTGAATTTTGCCGGAGAGGTCGGGCAGCTCATTGATGGCAAAGATCCCGCGGTTCGCGCGGGGCAAAAGGCCGTAATGAATCGTCAGTTCGCTGGCCAGCGTGTGCCCTCCGCGAGCGGCCTTAATAGGGTCGAGGTCGCCGATGATGTCGGCGATGGTCACGTCCGGCGTGGCCAGCTTTTCAATGTAGCGTTGCTCAGGCGCAAGATAATCGAGGGGCGTCTCATCGCCCATCTCTTGCAGACGTTCATGGCATGCCCGGCAAAGGGGATGGAGGGGGTCGTCGTTGATTTCGCAACCGGCGATGATGGGGATCGCCGCATCCAGCAGCGAGCCGAGCGAGCGCAGAATACGGCTTTTCGCTTGGCCGCGAAGCCCCAGCAGAATGAAGTTATGCTTCGAGAGGATGGCGTTGACGATCTGGGGGGTCACCGTGTCGTCAAAGCCAATGATGCCGGGAAAGATGACTTCTCCCGCCGCGAGCTTGCGGAGAAGATTGGCGCGCATCTCGTCTTTGATGCTGACACTCTGATAATGAGTCTGCTTCAGCTCGCCCAGCGTTTTTGGTTTTTGCATTTTGCCCCAGCCCCAAATTCATTATAAGCCAGAGTGCAAGTTAACTCAACGAGGGGCGCGCTCTGAAATCTCAACTCGGGAATAGCCGGAGTGAAATCTCAAACCTGAAAGCCCAAACCTGCAATCACCTGTGACGGGCGTGACCGTTTCCGCCGGCTCTTTTTTGGGATTCTTGCACGTGCTCAAGCTGATTCATGAGAATCTCGAGGGCACGCTGGACCAGCGTGAGGCGCTCCGGCTCGCTGCGGAGGGCCAGGAGTTGCTGTTTGAATGCGAAGTCGAGCGGCAGCGCGGCAGCGAGCCGAAAGGAAAGGTAACGGTAAGGGCGGGGAAGGTGAACCGGCATCTCCGAGGCGTGGCGCAGCTTTCTCATGGCCTCGCGAAAGCGCGCGATGGCATGTTCCGCCGCCTCGTCGCTGGGAGCGTCCGGGCCCTCGTCTTCGAAGTAATCGACAGCGCCTTGCAGGTAGGGCCTTTCCTCGTTGGTCAGCAGTATTTCAAAACGGCGCTTGCCCACGGTAAGGATATCCATGCGGCCATCTTCATACTGGCGCGTCAGGTTGATGATGCGCGCGGTGCAGCCCACGGTGCTTACGGCTTGCCCTTTCAGCAGGACCACCCCGAATTCCTGTTGGCCCTTTCCCGCGGCCTTGGCCTGAAGGCACTCGCCGATCATTGTCTTGTAGCGCTCTTCAAAGATGTGAAGGGGCAGGGGTTCTTCCGGAAGGAGCACCATCTCGAGGGGAAACAGGGGAAGTAGGTTTTCCTCCATGGGCAGGCTCCGTGTTTAGGGGCTTCCGCGTTCTCGGCCGGCGCGCTGGCATCGCCATCAGGAAAGAGGCGCCGCGATTGTAACGCACTCGTGCAGCAAAGTAATGATGCCGGGCACTCACCGCAGCGGTGCGAATCCCTGGCCATCCCAGGGGCACACTTTCTCGATGTTGACAGAATCGACCGCTTTGTCCCGGCCGAAAACAAAAAACTCTATCTTCCCTTTCCAAACCGGCTCTTGCCCCCTGCCGCTGGGGCGAAACGTTACATCCCCGGTGGTGACCGTTCCCGGCACCCCAATGTTTTGCTCCGGCGGCTGGAGGATTTCCATTTTGGAGCTGTATTGCGAAAGATTTTGGAATTCGATGGGCGCTTGCCACAACACTTGAAACTGGCCGTCCGCGATTTTCCTGATGAGTAGGTTGGTGCCATAAGTTTGCGCCTGCTCGTGGAAGGGTTCTTTGGTAATTACGCAATCGCTTCCATCGCCCACCAGATCGCGGATTTCCAGGGAGGTAATTCCGGCCTTCATTTCAGTAATGAGAATATTCAATGCAGCGCCGGGCAAATACCTTCCCTGGCTGAGTGTGAAGATGACGAGTTTCGCCATCGAAAGTGGCGCTGTAAGCACGTAGCAGAGCAGCGCCGGGGGGCCCTGTGCTTGCCGCACCAGGAATCTTGCAATATCCGTGTGCTCGGCGGTGAAATCGTCAAGGTAGGGGGCGCCGAGCAACCGCAACAATTCACTATCCAAGGGGTAGGATTCCGGGGGCTTCAGGTCAGACGAGTTTATTTCCACCCATCCCAATTCCGAGCTTCCCATTCCAAAATTGAGCGCCCCCACTTGGGCAAACTTGGCGCCGCGCTTTTCCTTCGTCTTGAAGACGGGCAGCAGCGCTCCGCGGGCCAGATTTCGGGTAACTTTTTGGAAGTCGGGCTCGGGAACCGAAAAACTACGGGAGCCCGCCTGGAGATTGAGCCATCCGATCGGGGCAGGGGGTCCGGTCGGCTTTTTCTCCTTCGCTGCCAAGGGCAAAGGCAGGAAAACACCAAGCGCCAGCCAAGCTACAAGGATTCGGGTTTTCATAACATTGCCTATTGTTGACGAGACGCGGAAGTTTGACAAATACATTTTCGCGACTTAGACTGAACGGCGACGTCGTGCAGCGTGGATGTTGCTGAGGTGAGGTTTGGCTCAGCCGCGCTACGCTATATTGCCGTTTGTACGGACCCAGGTTCTCGCCAAGCGCGAGGAACAAAAGGGAAGGCCGTGAGAATCGGCCACGGTCCCGCCACTGTGAGCGGCGGGCCCTGCTCGTGACGTTCCAACCTATGGCGATTAATCCGCGTAGGCCCGATGGAAATCCGATGCCGTGCAAGACAAAAGCGGAATCCATCGCCTCTATAAGTTGGTACGGCACTCGTTCGCCCGCCGTCAGGATTCCCGGGCGAAGCCACTGCCCGCAGAAGTGCAATGGGGTGGGAAGGTGAAGCAGGGCCGTGAGCGCGCCGCGAGTCAGGAGACCTGCCTGGGCGTCCGGGGACACATCGCATCTTGGTGATCATGGTCCCGCCGCACACTCTTCGCGAGAAAGAGTGGGAGGAACCAGCTCCGCCCTCGTCAAGAGTTCGCGGAGCTTTTGTTTTTTGCGGCGCGCGCAGAATGCGGAAGTTTTCTTGGAAAAATCGCAGCGGCCTTGCGGCGGCCTCCGGGTCCGGCGGCGGGGGCAGACGGGTTGTCGAAATGAAGCCCCTCGGGGCTCTTGTCCTGGCGCTCCTCTTATCCACGGGTGCGATCTCCGCTCGCGTGGTGGCGGACCAGACGGGCCGCCGGGTGAATCTGCCGGATCATCCCCTCCACCGCCTGGTTTCGATTGCGCCCAGCATCACCGAGACCTTGTACGCGCTAGGGCTTGGGGAGCGGTTGGTGGGCGACACGGATTATTGTGACTACCCCCCGCCGGCGCGAGCCCTGCCGCATGTGGGCGCCATGCTCAATCCCAATCTGGAGAAAATCGTGGCGCTCAAGCCCGACCTGGTTTTGGGTACCGATGAGGCCAACCGCCGCGAAACCGCTGACCAGCTTGAACGTCTCGGCATCCCACTTTATGGAGTGACAGCGCACACGGTGGAAGGCACGATTCAATCCGTGGAAGATTTGGGACGCGTTCTTGATTGGGAGCAGCCCACCCAGAAGCTGGTGGCGGGCCTGCGCGCCAGAGTGGCGGCCGTCGAAAAAGAGGTTCAAGGTCAGCCCCGGCCGAAGGTGCTTTTCGTGGTTTGGTACCGCCCCCTCATCACGGCGGGAAGCCAAACGTTTATTTCGAATGTTATCCAGCGCGCCGGCGGCGTTTCCATCAGCGACAACGTGAAGGGTGAGTGGCCGCACATGGGTTTGGAGGAAGTCCTGAAGAGGGCTCCCGACGTCATTTTGTTTCCCCAGACGGATGCGTTCGCCCCCGGTCTTGACGAATTTCAAAAGTTGCCGGGATGGCGAGACTTAGCGGCGGTAAGAAACCACCGACTTTACTTTGTGGCTGAAACCATCATGCGGCCCAGCCCTCGCTTGATCGATGCGCTGGAAGAAGTGGCAAGGATTCTGAGAACAGTGAACAGTGTACAGTGAACCGTGGACAGTTAACAGTGCACACGGGGCTTCTAGTCTGTCCACTGTTCACTATGCACTGTACACTGTAATTCCATGACCCTTTCTCCCACTCGCAGAAACGTGCTGCTCCTGCTGCTGGCGTTGGCGGCGGCACTTGTCGTGATCGACTTCGGCGCTCTGGCACTCGGCGGCGTTCATCTTTCTCTGGGCGAGGTGTGGTCGGGACTGCTGGGCAGGTATCCGGGGTCGGAAGCGAGAGTCATCGTGCGCGACATTCGCCTGCCGCGCATCCTCCTGGCGATGCTGGTGGGCGCGGCCCTGGCGGTTTCAGGAACGGGGCTGCAAGCCCTGCTGCGGAATCCCCTGGCGGATCCCTACGTTCTGGGAATATCAAGCGGCTCCGCGTTGGGCGCGATTGTGGCCCTGTGGATTGGGGGACGGATGGCGTCGGCGACCCCGCTCACCGCATTTGTAGGCGCGGTTCTGACCATGTCGTGGGTTTACTTTCTTGGGCGACGCGCCGGGCGGCTGTCAAGCTACACGCTTTTGCTGGCCGGAGTGGTGACGGCGTCGTTCCTTTCCGCCATCATTCTTTTCGTGCTGACCCTGCTCTCCACCCGCGACGTGCGCGGCATGGCCTTCTGGCTTATGGGCGACCTGAGCGTGGTCACGGACGTGCAGATTCGTTTTCTTTCCCCTGCCATCATTATCGCCATCGTGGCGCTCTACGCCTTCTCCAAGGATTTGAACGTGCTTCTGCTCGGGGAAGGGGAGGCGGCGCATCTGGGCGTAAACGTGGCCCGCGTGGAAACGGCGGTCTATTTGCTTGCCTCATTGCTGACGGGCTTGGCCGTTTCGGTGAGCGGAGCGATTGGTTATCTGGGATTGCTGGTGCCGCACCTGGGACGGATGCTGGTGGGCAACGACCATCGCACTCTCATCCCCACGGCGGCGTTTGGCGGCGCCATCATGCTGGTGCTCTCCGACACGCTGGCGCGCACGGCAGTCGCTCCTGCGGAACTGCCCGTGGGCGCCGTGACCGCCGTGGCGGGAGCCCCGGTGTTTATCTATCTGCTCCGGCGGACGTCGGGATAAGATCGAAATTCGAAAATCGAAACTCGCCGCGATTTTCGATTTTCGAATTTCGATCTTTCCCCACACTTGACACCTGATACCTATTTTGTATGCCTGACCCTCAATCCAGCACGATTCAGTCCACCGCGCAGGCTGCGGGCGAACTCATCGCTGACTCCGTGGCTTTCCGCTTTGCGCAATTTGCCCTCTCGCCCATCAGCCTGAAGGCTCGCGCCGGCGAACTGACGGCCATCATCGGGCCCAACGGGTCAGGCAAGTCCACGTTGCTGGAAATATTGAGCGGACACTTGAAGCCCAAGGCCGGCGGAGTTTTTCTGGACGGCCAAAACTTGCACGCCCTTTCCCCCCGGGAGCGCGCCAGAAAAGTCGGCTTGGCGCGGCAGGACACGATTCTGCTGTTTTCATTTGAAGTGCAGGAATTTGTTCGTCAGGGGCGGCACCCGCACTTGGGCAACAGCCTGTTTGAGAGCCCGGAGGACGACCGATGGGTAGCGTGGGCCCTGGAGAAAACCTGTCTCCAGGAATTTGCTCACCGCCGCGTAATGGAAATGAGCAGCGGGGAATTTCAGCGCGCCGTTTTGGCCCGGACCCTGGCGCAACGGCCACGACTGGTCCTGCTCGATGAGCCGACCGCGAACCTGGATATCGGTTATCAGGTTGAGATCTTCCGCTTGCTCCGCCAGCTTGCAAAATCGGAAAACTTCGTCGGCATCGTCGTAACCCACGAGCTGAATTTGGCGGCGGAAATGGCGGATTATGTGGTGCTGCTCCAGGGCGGAAACTGCCTCCACCAGGGAAAGGCGGAGGACGTGTTCCGGGCGGATTTGTTGAGCCGCGCCTTCCGTACTCCCGTCCTCGTTGACCAAAACCCCTCCAGCGGCCGCCCGCGTGTGACTTGGGTGGCGCCCTGAGCGTTCTCCGCGACCGGTTCCGGTTCGTGGAGTCCCCGGTGGTTTATGCTCCACAAAAAAAGAAGGCCCCGGCTTTACCGAGGCCTTCCCTTACCGGCGGTGTGCGGCGGTTACCGGTTGTATCTTGCTTGCAGCCTTTCCACGATGCGATGCGCCTCATCGACGTGGGCAATGATACGGCCTTGAAGGCCCTGGGATTCGGGATTGTCTTCTTCCATGGTGACGTCCCTATGCACAGCGTCGAGCAGTTCCAGCGTTTTGCGATAGCGTTCGCCTCTCCTTAAGTGAGTATCGATGGGCGGGTGATCGTCGAGGTTCTTCCCGTCGTCGATGGAAGCACGTTTGATCTCGTTAATGGCATCATCGATTTTGCGAATGGCATGTTGTTCCATTTCGTCACGTTGCTCATTCATGGCGAGCTTATCGAGTAACGCGCGGGCATGGCGTAAATCGGACAGTGCGTGCAGGTAATGGGGATGGCGGCCTGGCTTGTCAGCGGAAGCTATGCCTACACAAGTGGCGACCAAAATACTCAAAAGAGTCAATCGGATGAGAATCTTCATGAGTCCACCTTTTCTCCTCGTCGGAATTTTACAAATCTCCCCTAGCCTGAGTGTCCCCTTGGCGGGGTTCTCGAAAATCCACATAGTCCTTACTTCGACTCCGCCGCCTAATGCTGGCTCACAAACGGCCGGACGCTGACATTGCCAGCGGGGGCCCGAGAGCCAGCGTGGACAGCGGTACTACCCGTTGCTTTGCTGAACGTCCAAACTCTCTAATCGCATTCTTAATCCTGAAGTGTATACAGGAGAGGCAGGTGCTTAATACCATAGGTCTGAATGCAAGGTCAAGCCTTTTGTGCAAAAAGGCCCTTTGGGCAAGATCGAGCTCGTAGGTGAAGAGGTGAAAAAAACCGCTCTAGCGACGCCGGTTTTTTCACCGCCTCACAGCGGGCAGGATGCCCGCGCTCCCTCCGTTTTTCACTTTCATGTCGCGCACCCAGCGCAGGCCGCCGCTGCTGATTGATTGGAATGCTGTACTGGCCTCGCCGGTCGCCGGACAGGGCCTCCAGCCGGTTGTTGGGCAGCCATGCCAAGTCCCGTAGGCTGGCTGGCGATTCCCGAACCTCGAGCCGCTTGTCGGCCTGATAGCGGAAGCCCTCAAAGCGAGGAACCCTTTCGCCCTCGGCAAAGCGTTGGGTATTCCTGTCCCGTAGCTTCGGATCACGAACCAGCTTGGCGGAAGATTCGCAGTACGCCAAGAGTACAGAATCAGCGCGTAGCGCGACCTGATTTGGGGACGTGCGTGGTTTCGCCAGTCTTCGTTGAAGCAGTTGCCCGCCTACGGTCTTTCCCATTGGCCCGATTCCGCTGAGCGGAAGACGGCATCGATCACGGACATATTCTTGATAGCATCTTCGAGTGGAACCGGAACCTCGCCTCCTTCGCGAATCGCCCTCGAGAACACGTCGCCTTGAATCGTATACTGGTCGCAGGTTGCGAACTCTTCCGTTCTCATGCCCCCTCCGAAGAGGTCACCCCCGATGTCAATGGAGATCCGGCAGGGCCTGTCGTTCGGGGCATTAAACGGGATCTCGACCTCGATGCGCCCTTGCGTCCCGAAAAACTGCATCCGCTGATAGGGCACGAGTTGGGTGCCGACGGTGAAGATAGACTGTCCCGACGGGAAATCGAGGATCGCCGACGTCAGCCGGTCAATCTTCATCTCGGGATCGCGCTCGACGAGGCCCATCACCCGCCAGGGTTCCTCGCGAAAAACAAAACGCGAGGTCGTGATTGTGTAGCAACCGATGTCCATTAAACCTCCGCCACCCCACTCGTAGACGTTGCGGATATTGGCGGCGTCGCGGTTGAAGTAACTGAAAAAGCCTGCGATCGAGCGTAACGTACCGATTTCGCCGGCCTCGATGATCTCCCGAGTCCGCAGCCACTGCGGGTGCGTGCGGACCATGAAGGCTTCACCGATCTTGACGCCGGTGCGGTCCCGCGCCGCCAAGAGGGCCCTGGCCTCCTCGGCATTGAGGCTCAGCGGTTTTTCGCAGAGAACATGCTTGCCTGCTTCTGCCGCCTTGAGGGTCCACGGGACATGAAGTTGGTTGGGGAGCGGGTTGTAGACCGCCTCAATCTCGGGATCCCGCAAGAGCTCTTCATACGATCCATAGGCCTTGGCGATGCCGAGCGCGCTTGCCGCGGCTTCGGCTTTGTGCCGGTCACGCGAGGCAATCGCCGAAATCTCACTCCACTCTCCCTGTTGCATGGCCGGAATCACCTTTTGAACCGCTATCAGGGCAGCGCCCAGAACGCCCCACCGCACTTTGTTTCGCACCATGGCGTCTCCTTTCCCAACGTTGGATTCTATCGTGAACGCCCTGTTACGATCCATTTATTCCCGTATCCCCGAAAGGGGGTAGCCACGGTCAGCGTTTTTCTGACCGTGGGCTCTTCTCATGCCCAATAGCTCAGCGGCAACCGGACGTCGTCAATCGGGATGAGGCACGCCGGATCGACCACAGCCCATCTTTCGGCCTCTTCACCAGTCCTTAGGATTCATGTGCATGTGTTCCGGTTTGTCATGGAAGGGAAAGCCCAGGGTTACGAGAGGTCGCCACGGCGACACCGTGGCTACGCGCTACCCGCTAGCCTGGCAGGATTGGTCTGAACAGCCTTAGACTTTGATCCTTCGCCAAAGAAGCGCGGAAGACATTTTCCGTGCGGAATGGTTGAGCCGTGCCTTCTGCACGCCCGTCCTGGCTGACGAGAATCCCTCCAGCGGCCGCCGGCGCGTCACCTGGACGGCGCCGTGGCCGTTCTCCGCGAACGGTTCCACCTCGGGCCCGCAGCGCTCTCTCAGTGTCCGCTCGACGGGTTGCTCCGAGGTACGCCCTCAAACTCTTCTCCCATCCACTGTTGGAAGGCAGTCAGGTTCTGCGGACGGCCGAGGAAGTTCTTCACCAGATCACGGGCCGACATGGATCCACCCGGCTCCAGCACCAGGCGCCGATAGCGCATGGGAGCATCACCCGCCAGCAGATTTTTCCGATCAAACTGCTGAAAGAAATCCTCGGCGATGACCTTGTCCCACATGTAGGTGTAGACTGCCGATGAGTAGCCCGCCAGGTGGCCAAAGGATGCATACATGTAAGCGTCAGCAGCCAGAGGAATAGACAAGGTGTAGTGCCGCAGATCTTCGAGAGAAATTGCGTCGAGGTCAACCTTCTGCGGATTGTCTTTGTAGATATCATATGAAATTGCGGCATACGCATCCTGAACGGCAACGTTGTTGGCGCGGCCGAAGGCGGAAGCGCGATTCATGCGCGCCACCAGATCAGCGGGAATAGGCTCCCCAGTCTTGTAATGATGAGCGAAAGAGGCAAGCACTTGGGGGCTGTGCATCCACTCCTCGAGTGTCTGCGATGGGACTTCCACAAAGTCCGCTTCCATGCTTATACCGCTGATTCCTGCCCACGACTGCTGCCCGCCCAGAATGTGGTGCATCAAGTGGCCGAACTCGTGGAAGAAGGCCACCACATCGGGGTAATCCATCAGGCCCGGATCCGTCGCGGTGGGCTCAGGGAGGTTACAAACCAGAGCGCCTTCCGGCAGTTGCCTGTCGCGAATCCCATCAAGTACCTGTGCCATCTCGTGATGGCTGTACTTGCCCGGCCGGGGGTGCATGTCGAGGTAAATGCGGCCAATCGCTTTGCCGTTTTCAATCACCTCCCAGGTCTCCACGGAAGGGTCCCACGCCGGTACATTCAGTTCCTGGCGGAAGCGGACGTGGAAAAGCGTCGCGGCCGTGTCCATAATCCCTTTCTTCACCTGGTTGTAGGGCAGGTAGGGGCGGACGGTTTGGGAATCGAAGTTGTACTGGGAGCGACGGATGAGTTCCATGATGCGGAAGAGGTCATAGCTCGGGATCTCCACTGCCCCGGGATCGGTTTTCCGCTTCTCCGCCAACAACATGGCAAACTCGCGCTGCGCCACGGGCCGCGTCGTTGCGTCCAAGTCCTGGATGAACTGGGCAAGATTCTTGCCGTTCATGATCATCTTGTCGGCCGCATTGTAATCCGCCCAAGAGGAGTAGCCGATCAGCGTTGCGATCTCATAGCGCGTCTGCATCATGTCCCTGAGCACCTCTCGGTTCTTAGGGTAAGCTCGGGAACGGAAGGCTTCCCAGAGGCGGCGGCGGAGTGCATCGCTCTTCGCAAAAGTGAGGACCGGGAAGAGGTCGGGATAGTTGGTGGTGATGTGGATTTTCCCGTCCGCGCCAGCCTTGTGACGATCGAGATAGTCTTGCGGCAATCCGTCCAGCTCTGTGGCATCGGTGACCTCGACGCTCCTCGGGTCGTCGGAGATGTTGCGGTCGAACATGGATTGATCTTGGGTAAGCTGGTCGTTGAGCTTCCTGAGCCGGGTTCGAGTCGCATCGTCTTTGTCCACGCCCGACAAACGAAATTCCAGCAACTGGCGCTGCACGTAGAAACGGGTCGCGGCATCAGCCTTGGACACGTCCAAACTTGACAGCGCCTGGTAAACGTCCCGATTCAGCGAGAGCGCCGTCTGCGCGCTGCTCACCTTGGTGGTCATCGCGGTCGCATGATCGCGGAACGCCACATCCGGGTGCACCTGCTGCATCAAAACGGAAAGATAACTTGCCGCATTAAGCTGCCGAATCGCTTCGTCGTACGGCGCCAGGGTGTTCTCAAGGGTCCTTGAACTCTTAACGGCCACGATCTGATCGATCGCATGCTGTGCCGTCGCCAGTCGGTCGTTCTCCATTTTCTCGAAGGCAGCGACATCGGGCTGGGCGCTCCACACCGGCGGCTGGGATTTCGGAAACTCCTGCGCAGCGACAGTCGTAGCAATAAGCAGAAGCGCGATAATGTGGGCACGGCAAAATACGGTCGACATAAGCAATCCTCCCCCTATTTCAAACGTGTCATGGCAATTTTACTGGGGTCCCCGATCAAGCGAAATCTTACCCCGGGTAGCTTCTCTTTTCAACTGGCTTGGCCCAAGACCAAGCATGAAGCGATCGGACTTTTGCTTGCACCGAGAATGAGCGCGCGGTGCCGGCGGTGTTCGTGCAAACCTTCCATTATACCTTCGGACATCAACGCTCGCTCCGTACATAAACTTCTTGACATCTACCACCCAGGAGCATATTTTAGCGTAGAGGCTATTGTCCTTGTGTCTACGGGCGTGGCACGAGGCTATGGCTCACCACGGCAAGCGCTCCATCCCAAGGATGTGAACCTGACCGGGGAGGACCGGCTGCACGCCCACATGATGCGCCTGAAGATGACCGAGGGAAGTTTGCGCTTGCTCGCCCAATCGGTGGCGCGCGAGAAGTAATCCAGGGAAATGCCCCGCGAACCCGTGAAGTTTATGAAAGAAAAGCAGGTTAGCGGAGAATTGAGGGGATCTCGATGGCCAGCGCGAAGAATCAAGTTCTCGAAAGCAAGGCGGTTAATCAAACAATATCATAGGCTAGAACAGAGAGAGAAAAGGATGGTAAAATGAAGGTATTACCCGTGAGGTGGCTGAAAACAAGTGAGATACAGAACTGACTTGGCTCAAATTCATCTCAAGGCCGTGATGTTCAAGAAAACTAAGCCACTTATCGCCGCGAGGCCAAGATATTGCTGAAAGGAAAGGACTTAATAAAGGTGCAAGGCTCCGGGTGTCATGTGCGGGATTCGGGGTTCGGGACGTGGGGTTCGGGGCTGGGGGCGGGAAAGCGGGCAACTCGAGATCGTTAAGAGCAGTGACAAGTGACGAGTGTCGAGTGACAAGCAGAATACGAAGGTGGAAAGGCGGGCAGGGCGAGATCGTTGGCGGCTGCTCAGGATGACCGTGCGGCGGATGGCGCCGACAACCAGCCTCCGCACGTGACACGCAGCTCGAGATCGTTAAGAGCAGTGACAAGTGCCGAGTGTCGAGTGACAAGCAGAACACGAAGGTGGAAAGGCGGGCAGGGCGAGATCCTCACGGCTGCTCAGGATGACCGTGCGGCGGATGGCGGCGACAACCAGCCTCCGCACGTGACACACATCAAGAGCAGTGAGGAGTGACCAGAGACAAGTGACGAGACACCGGCAAAGTCGGAAGGGGAATGTGCCAGACGTACAGCCCATTTACGACTGGCCGGGCGGCCGATACTACCCCACTTCGGTAATCGGCAGGAGCGAACCTCAAAATGAGGGAAGAATACGGTCGGAGTGCCGCGGATGGACAATCGACTCGGCCGCCCACACTCCCCCACATCGGTTATCGGCATTGTCAGGTGAGAAGATGAATCAACTTGCTGACTTCGTAAATCGCAGATCACTGAAGGAGTGAGGAGTGGCGAGTGGCAAGAAACATACAAAGGCTGAAGGCGGAAGTGCGGGCAGCCCTGCACGCTCAAGACCAACCGGGCTGCCCACACTTCCTCGCATCGGTTATCGACAGTGTCAGGGGAGAATATGAATCGATTTGCTGACTTCGCAAATCGCAAATTGCAAATCGAAGGACAATCACAAACGGCAAAGCACAAAGCGAAAATGGCCCGCTCTCCCGATCACAGGTCCCCTAGGGGCAAGGAAAAGCTGCGGTCCTGCAATCAGGTCCGCGCTGCACGTGCTCAGCGATCCCTCGGCTGATCACGGCTTTGGTTTTAGATGGCCCCATGGCCCGATCCCAAGGGCGGGCGGGTTGGGGCTGTACCGGATGCGTGTATAATGGACGGCTGGCCTGGTTAATCTGCAACAAGGGAATTTGGTTATGACTGTTTCCACCGTGGCGCGCCGGAAGTATGAGGCTGTGATTGGCCTCGAGGTGCATCTGCAACTGCTGACGAAAACGAAAATCTTTTGTTCCTGCTCGACGCATTTTGGCGACCCGCCGAATTCCAACGTCTGCCCGGTGTGCCTGGGCCTGCCGGGTGCGCTCCCGGTGTTGAACCAGGAGGCCGTGACGATGGCGATGAAAACGGCGCTGGCGCTGAACTGCGCCATCAATCCCCGCTCGCGTTTTGCGCGCAAAAACTACTTCTATCCCGACCTCCCCAAGGGTTATCAAATTTCGCAGTACGATGAACCCCTCGCGGAGAATGGGTGGGTCGAAATCGAGGTGGACAAAACCCGGAAGCGCATCGGCGTGACGCGCGTCCACCTGGAAGAGGACGCGGGCAAATCGCTGCACGAAGGATTCCCGGATTCCGATCGCAAGTCTTATATCGATTTGAACCGCTCGGGAGTGCCGCTGATTGAAATTGTGAGTGAACCGGACCTGCGGACTCCCGACGAGGCGTTCGAATACCTCACGCGCCTGAAGACCCTGTTGCTCTATCTTGATGTTTCCAACTGCAACATGGAGGAGGGAAGCCTGCGCTGCGACGCCAATGTGAGCGTGCGCGTGGCGGGCGCTTCAGCTTTCGGGACGAAAACCGAAGTCAAGAACCTGAACTCCTTCCGTTTCCTGCAAAAGGCCTTGGCGTTTGAGATTGACCGTCAGATTGAAATTGTCGATGGAGGCGGGACCATCCACCAGGAAACGCGCCTTTGGGACAGCCGCGAGCAACGCACTTACGGGATGCGCTCGAAGGAATTCGCGCATGACTATCGCTACTTCCCGGAGCCTGACCTGTTGCCCCTGGTGATTACGGAAGAGTGGAAAGCGCAAGTGCGCCAGTCGTTGCCGGAATTGCCGGATGCCCGCCGCCGGCGCTTTATTCGCGATTATGCGCTACCGGAGTACGATGCCGACCAATTGACCCTGTCAAAATCCCTGGCGGCTTATTTCGAGGAGGCTGCCCAGGAAAGTGGTGAGCCTAAAGTCGCCGCCAACTGGGTATTGAGTGAATTGCTTCATCTGCTCAAGGAAACGAATCGTGAAATCACCGAGTCGCCGGTTTCCGCCCCTCATCTGGCGGAATTGCTGCGCCTGATCCAGAAAGGATCGGTCTCCGGCAAGATGGCGAAAGAGATCCTGGCGGAGATGTTTTCCACGGGGAAGACCGCCGGCGCACTGGTGAGTGAAAAAGGCCTGGCGCAAATCACCGACGTGGGCCAGATTGCCGCCGCGGTGCGGGAGGTTATTGCCGCGAATCCCAAGCAAGTGGAGCAATACCGCAGTGGCAAGACGGCCACCCTGGGCTGGTTGGTGGGGCAGGTGATGAAGGCTACGCGCGGCCAGGCCAATCCACAAATGGTGCAAGAGTTGTTGAAGAAAGAAATGGAGTGAAGAGACGAAACTCGAAACTCGAAAAACGAAATTCGCGAACGAGTCATCGAATTTCGAGTTTCGGATTTCGATTTTCGAGTTTCTATTCAGGCAACGGGCCACGAACCACCTCAAAGGAGTGAACTATGCTTAATATCGGCGACAAGGCGCCGGCTTTTTCATTACCGGCTGACTCCGGGGGTAAGATTTCGCTGGACGCTTTCAAAGGCAAGACTCTCGTCCTTTTCTTTTTCCCCAAAGCGGACACCCCCGGTTGAACGAGCGAGGCGAACCAGTTCCGTGACGCCAAAAAAGAACTGGACAAACTCGGGGCAAGGGTCCTGGGTGTGAGTGGCGATACCGTGGAACAATTGCAAAAGTTTCGCGACAAGTACAAGCTGAACTTTCTCTTAGGAGGAGATACTGCCCACACCATGCTGGAAGCATACGGTGTGTGGCAGGAGAAAAACCTTTACGGCCAGAAGTCCATGGGAATCGTGCGCACGACTTACATCATTGATCCGGTGGGGAAGATCCGGAATGTTTTCCCCAAGGTGAAGGTGGAGGGCCACGCCCAGGAAATTCTGGCGGCGCTGAAGTTCTGAAGGGTTCTGCCGGCGCGGCTACGGGGAAAGGGGCGGAAGCGCCGGGGCGATTGATGGGCTATGCTTGTAGCCCGTGGTAGGATGATAGCCGTAGATCACGCGGAGGGTTCCGGTCTTGAGGAGGGGGAACGGGACGTCCTCCTGGGCCCATCCTTCCGGTTTCATGATCTCCTCAAAGGGTTTGATCTCGTCCCCACGGCGTTCGAGAACGTCTTTTTGGAACTGCCGGCAGGCATCCGCCCCCAAGATCACCACCGCTTGCAGCTTGGGGAACTGTTTTAATTCCTCACGCAAGTGCCGCGCGCAATAGCTGAGGGCTCTTTCCGGGACGCGATCGGATTGGACGTGGCAGCGCAAGGCATCGGTCAGTGCGAACGCCTTCTTGAAGTTCTCAAAATCTCCCACGCCCACCAATGTGTAAAGCGCCGCGGGGAAGCGCGCGGGGCGCTCGGGATGTTTGTAGAGATAATGTTCGGGATCCATGGGCGCGTCCCGGCCGATCACCACCACCTGCACGCGGTTCAAGTCCGGGTAGTCGCGCTTCAGGTATTTGGCCAGGAATTCACGAGGAGGAATCATCACGGAGGAAAACGCGGCGCAATCACGGCAGGCTTCAATTCGCCGGCAGAGAGCTTCGATTTCCAGGCCGGGGATGCGCGCGCCGGTGTCGATTATCGGGCGCGCGGAAAAGGCCAATTGCAGGAGAAGTTCCGGGCTGGCTCCGGGCGGGCCAAAAATCAAATTGTCAATCAGGCGCACCGAGCCCACATGAGCCGCAATAAGGGCCACGGTGCCTGCCGAAACTCGTTCCACGGGCTTAAGCTGCGAAGGATTGACCAGGGCCAGGTAATCCAGCGCCACCAGGGGTTCCTCCTCTACTACCTCCTGCATGGCTTTCAGCAAATCCTTGGCATTAACTTCCCCCGCCTGAACGAGCGACTCGCCGCGCCGGAGGCAGCGGTGCAGGACGGTCGCGGCTTGGCGCGCTTCGGGGGTGAGCAGGGCATTGCGGGAGCTCAGCGCCAGACCGTCGGCGTCACGCACGATGGGGCAGATCACCAGCCGCACACTGAGGTTCAGGTCTTCGACCAGGCGGCGGATGATTTGGACCTGCTGAAAATCTTTCTGCCCGAAGTAGGCGACGTCGGGCTGCACCAGGTTGAATAATTTCAGGATGATGGTGGTGACGCCGCGGAAATGGCCGGCCCGCGAAGCGCCTTCGAGGGGCGCGGCGAGTTTGCCCGGCTTGACAAAGGTGTCGAATCCCGGCGGGTAGATATCTTCCTCGCGAGGAGCAAAAATTCCATCGACGTTGAGCGCGCGGAGGGCCTCGGCATCTTTCTGGAGGTCGCGCGGGTAACTCGCAAAATCCTCGCCTGAATTGAACTGCGCAGGATTAATGAAGATAGAAACCACCACGGCGTCACACTGCTGCTTGGCCCGGCGAATCAGACTCTGGTGGCCTTCGTGCAATGCCCCCATCGTCGGCACCAGTGCCAGCGACCTGCCGCGCGTGCGCAATTCACGCACGTAGCTTTGCAGTTCCGGGAGCGAGGTAATCAGCCGCGTGTTCATTCTCGTCGGGCTTAGCGCAGCGCCCGCCAGCGATTGCCGTCCGTGAGCGGTGAAGGAGTGCGGGCCGGGCGGCAAGCCCGCGCGCCCCAAAAGGGGAGCAGTTCAGGCCGGGCGGGTTGTTTCCTTTTCAAACTGCTGTCGCACCGCGGCGGTCCAGTGATACGACTCGCGGTCGTCGGGGTAGCGCCCCTCCGCGACGTCGGCGCGAAAGCTGATCAAAGCCTGGTGAAGCAAGTCGCGCAGGTTGGTGTAGCTGCGCACGAACTTGGCGGGCGGCAGATAACTGAGTCCTACCAGATCGTGAAACACCAGCACCTGGCCATCGCAGTCGGGGCCCGCGCCGATTCCGATGGTGGGAATTCGCAAGCGGCGGGTGATAATGGCGGCAAGCTCGCGCGGAATTCCTTCCAGGACAACGGCAAAAGCTCCTGCTTCCTCCAGAGCTTCGGCATCCGCCAGAAGCTCGCTAGCGGAATCGAGGGTCCTTCCTTGCACTCGATACCCCCCCAGGGTGTGAATGGATTGGGGCGTCAAGCCGATATGCCCCATCACGGGGATTTGCGCTTCCACGAGTTTTCGCACCAACCGCGAGCGCTTCCGTCCGCCTTCAAGTTTTACCGCCTCCGCACCGCCTTCCTTGAGGAAGCGAATCGCGCTGGCCAACGCTTGTTCGTTGCTGACGTGATAGGCGCCGTACGGTAAATCGACAATCAGCAAGGCCCGGCGAACGCCCCGGCGCACCGCTCGCAAATGATGAAGCATCTCCTCCACAGTGACCGGCACCGTGGAATCATAACCCAAAACGGCCTGGGCAAGGGAGTCGCCAACGAGAATCATTTCAATTCCCGCTTCGTCCACCAGGCGCGCGGCGGAGTAGTCGTAAGCCGTAACGCAAGTGACCTTCTCTCCTCGCAACTTCCGTTCGAGAATAACGGGAACGGTTACTTTGCTCACGGCCTGAGAATTCTGGTCCATGGCTTTACCTCGTCGATTAGGATATAGCACGTCCCTTGCCCCCTTGGAGGAGGGCTTCTTTCGCGCCGGCGTCGCGAGCAAATAAAAGACCCTCTCGGTCTCAGGAAGTCATTCCGACGCTAAGCGCGTAGCGCCCGGGGCCCGGGAGGACCTCCACCTGCCTGGACAGAGAGGGTCTTTTAAACTTCGGAGCTTGCTCGCGAGCGCTTTGCAGCTCCGTACGTTGGCGCAAGCCGCCCCTTGCACTCGTCTCAGTCCGCAGAGGCGGATCCAAGCGGCAAGAAATACTGTGTGCCGGTGACGGGCTGGCTCAAGCGGTGCAGCAGTTCCTGCAAAGTTTCGTTCCGGTCGACGAAATCGATCTCGGACGTTTCGATCACCAGTAGGTCACTGGACTTGTAGTGGAAGAAGAAGTGCTCGTAACCATTTACCACCGCTTCCAGATAATCGTCGGAAATGCGGGGTTCGAACGGCACATTCTTCTTTTCATTCCGCTTCCTCAACGCCTCCGGTTTCGCCTGTAAGTATATCACTAAATCCGGGATGGGGACCTGTTCTGCAAACATTTCGTAATACTGATTGTAGACCTTGAGTTCCGCGTCGTTGAGATTCAGATAGGCAAAGATTTTGTCTTTTTCAAAAATGTAATCGCTAATGATGACCCGGTCGGCTTGTGCCGCCAAGTCGAGCGCATGCCACTGCTTGAAGCGCTGGATGAGGAAGTGGAATTGAGCCTGAAAGGCCGCGCCCGGCTTGTCGCGGTAGAAGGCTTCCAGAAAAGGGTTGTCTTCGTCGTCGCGAATGCGCGAGGCGTGAAGGCGGTCCGCCAGGAGGTCGGCGAGAGTGGTTTTCCCCACCCGAATTGGGCCTTCGATGGCAATGAAGCGCAAGGGCTCGTGTAATTGATTCATTGGATCATTAATTCATTGAATCATTGACTCCTCAACAAACCATTGACTTTTTTTGCTTTCGAAATGGCTCAATGACTCAATGATTCAATCACTCAATCTTGTAGCGGACCACCTGGCTCAAATCGGGCGAATCCAGGAGCATCTCCGTGACGGTCCTTCGGCTGACCGGGTGACGGGCGGCCGGCGCCAACTCCCGCAGCGGGACCAGTACAAATCGCCTTTCGTTCATGCGCTCGTGGGGAATGGTCAAGGCCGCCGTCCGGACCACCACATTCTCGTAAAGCAGGATGTCAATGTCAATCGGTCGAGGGCCTTTGCTGATTCCGGGCCGCCGCCCGAGAGCCCGCTCCACGGATTTGACGGCCTTGAGAAGCTGCATCGGCATGAACTCCGTGGACGCTTCCACCGCGCAGTTCAGGAACCACGCCTGCGGCCCGAAATCGACGGGCTCGGTTTTGTAAAATGACGAGACCCGTTGAACCTTAACTCCGACTTTGCCGAGTTCCTCCATGGCATGCCGAAGATTCGCGGCTCGGTCTCCCCGATTCGAACCGAGCGAGAGATAGACTTGCTTTCCTGCCCGTAAATCAGGGCGAGCGGGCGGCGTGGCGGGTTTCGACTCAAGCAACATGGATACCCCGGTCGGCCGGGTGCGAAGCTCAATCAAATAGCGTTCGTGGGCCGCTGCCGGGCAAAGGTAAATTCAAAAGCCGATAAGCAGGCTCATTGGCTTTTCGCCCTGATTTGGTGCGGCTGACGAAGCCCTGTTGCAGCAAGTAAGGCTCAACCACATCCACGAGCGTATCGACTTCTTCATTCAACGTTGCGGCGATGGCTTCCACCCCGACAGGCCCCCCGTTGTAAATGCGAATAATCGTAGAGAGGAAGTTCCGGTCGAGATCGTCCAAACCATGGTTGTCCACACCTTCGAGCTTCAGTGCATCGCTCGCGACGCCGGAATTGATGGCCCCACCCGCTTTGACGTCGGCGTAATCGCGAACCCTTCGCAGCAGGCGATTGGCAATCCTCGGAGTGCCGCGCGCGCGCCGGGCGATTTCCGTGGCGCCGGCTTCATCAAGCCGAGTTTGCAAAATTCCCGCGGAGCGGCGAATAATCTTCCGGAGGTCGTCTACCGTGTAGAACTCGAGGTGATAGAAGAGGCCGAAGCGGTTGCGCAGCGGCGCGGAAAGGCTTCCGGCACGGGTAGTGGCGCCCACCAACGTAAACCTTTTGAGAGGCACGTTGATGGTCCGGGCGAACATCCCTTTGTCGACTACAAAATCCACTTTGTAGTCTTCCATTGCCGGGTAGAGGAATTCCTCAATGTTGGCGGGCAGGCGGTGGATCTCGTCGATAAACAGGATGTCGCCCTCCTCGAGATTGGTGAGAATGCCCATCAGGTCGCCGGTCCGCTCCAGCGCAGGCCCCGACGTCGTGGTGATCTTCGACCCCATGGCGTTGGCAATGATGTACGCGAGCGTGGTTTTGCCCAAACCGGGTGGGCCAAAAAACAGCACGTGCTCAAGCGATTCGCCGCGCTGCTTCGCCGCCTGCAAAGCGATGGAGAGCTTTTCCACAACCTTCTTCTGGCCCACGTACTCGTCGATGGTGGACGGGCGAAGGGTGCGATTGAAGCTTTCTTCTTCTTTCGAAATCAGTTCCGGTGAAACCAATCGTTCTCTGGGCATAGAAAATCAGGAGTTAGGAGTCAGGAGTTAGGAGTCAGAAGTCAGCATGAAGTGCCCTTTCTTCTGACTCCTGACTTCCGACTCCTGACTCCCACCGTCTTAAGTTTTGTTCCCCGGGTGCAACTGTTCAAAGACCTTGCGCAGAAACTCCTCGGTCGTTTTCAGATTCTTGTTTTTAGCGAAAATCTCCTCGACCATGCGTACTGCTTCGCCGCGCGAGTACTCTAACTGTTCGAGCACCTGAAGGGCTTCTTGTTTCAATCCCGTGGCGGATTCCTGTTCGACGGAAAGGGGTTCTTCCGTGCGGGCCAAAGCGAACTTGGCCATCTTCCCGCGCAATTCGGTGATGATTCTTTCCGAGGTCTTTGCCCCGATATATGGGAGTTCTTTGAGGAAAGCGGCGTCGCCGCCCTCGATGGCCATGGCGATTTCGTTCAGCGGGCGGGTGAGGCATTTGAGTGCCCGCATGAAACCCACGCCGGGCACGGTGGTGAAGGTTTCAAAAAACTCCCGGTCCAGCGGATCGAGAAACCCCACCAGCTTGGGGGTCAAGTGACCGCCGCCCAGGCCGCCATCGATGTAATAGATCGTGTAAAAGGTCAGGGGATTGCGGCGCTCGCCTTCCGGCGCGGTGCGTAGGCGCGAGGCGATTCCCGAGGGCACGAAAATCTCGTAGCAAACCGCCTCTACTCGAACCAGCAGCGAATGGCGTTGAATGCGGTCGTAGAGAACTTCACCGGTTATTTCGGAAATCATGTCTGAGGTCCGTGGTCCTTTGTTCTTGGTCCGTGGTCAATTGTCAGGATCAAGACGAAACTCGAAAATCGAAACTCGAAACTCGGCGTGTGTTCACGCTTTTCGAATTTCGCTTTTCCCCGCGCCCAAACCGCATCCCGTTCACATAGCAGAGCGCGACGGCCAGCGCATCGGCCACATCGGGGGGGTGCGGCGTGCATTCGAGCGAAAAGAAATGCTGGACGGCGCGCTGCACCTGGAGTTTCGAGGCGTTGCCGTTGCCGGTCACCGACTGCTTCACGCGCTTGGCAGAAAAACTCAGCACGGGGATTCCTTCCAGCTTTGCCGCCAGGCAGATGACTCCGCGCGCATGGCCCATCAGGATGGCCGTGCGCGGATAATCCGCATGGCTGTATACTTCCTCCAGGCACATGGCCTGCGGGTTAAATTCCCTCATCACCTGCTGGAGCTCGTGGAACAGCGATTCCAGGCGCGCGGGAAGATTCTGGCCGCGGCTGGGCGGCAGTCGGATCAGGCCCGCTTCCAGCAGCTTGACTTCACTCCCATGGCTCACGACCACGCCGTACCCGGTGATGTTCAGGCCCGGGTCGATTCCGATAACGCGAGTTGGCTCCTGTGACGTGCTGGCCATTCGTAATGATTGTACCATTTTGGATTTTAGATTTTGGATTTTGGATCAAGCACCACGGTAGCAGCCTCACCTTTACCCCAATCTAAAATCCAAAATCTAAAATCCAAAATAGCCGTTACCGCGGCGTTGAATCGGGCAGGCCGCCGTCCACGGGAATCGTGGCGCCGGTGGTAGGTGTTTGCCGCGTCGCGAAAAACAGCACCGCTCGCGAAACGTGCTGGGCGGTCACCGCGGCCTTCAAAAGATTGCGCGACTGGTAGTATTGTTCCAGGCCCTTTTCATCCAGTCCGCGCGCGCGCATACGGTCAGGGCCGACTTCCGCCCACAGTCCGGACCGGCGGCTTCCATGCGAAAAGACGGCGTCCGGGGCCACCATGTTGACGCGCACACCCAGCTCCGCCATTTCCTGGCTGGCGATGCGACCTAACTGATGCGACGCGGCCTTGGTGGCGCTATAGGCCCCAAACTTGGCGCCCGGCATGAAAACGTTTTTGGTTGAGATCAGAATGATATCGCCGCCCGTCCCTTGCACGCGGAAATGGCGAGCCGCTTGGCGAAGCAGCAGGAGAGTTCCCTCCGTATTTACACGCTCGACGCGCTGGAATGCCGCCAGGTCCATCTGCTCGAGTGACGAAACCATCGCCACGCCGGCGTTGACGATGACCAGGTCGACGCCGCCCCAGGTATTGATGACGGCCTCGAATCCTTGCGTCACGGAGGCGGGATCGGTCACATCGAGGGAGGCGGTGATCACTCGCTCGCCATATTTCTTTCTCAGTTCCTCACCGAGGTTGTCCAAGGCCGCGCCGGGCAAGTCAGTGAGTGCGACGTGGCATCCGTGCTCCAGAAGGCCGTCCGCAATTGCCGAGCCAATCGCTCCGGCAGCTCCGGTGACCAAGGCGACCTCGCGGCCGAGCAGCAGTTCATCGGTTCGCAGCTTGGCGTGTTGCAGAGTGAAGTATTCCACTTCGAAAAGATGGTGCTCGGCGAGGCCGCGATAAGTTCCCATGGCGGCAATGCGTGCCTTGGCGGCGAGCGTTTGCGTGGTGATGTCGTGCGCGATGCGGGCCGCGCGCACATCTTTGCCCGCGCAAAGCGCTCCCAGCCCGGGCAGCAAAACCACTCGCGGCAGGGAATCGAAGGGCTCCATGCCGGGGGGCATCAGGGCGGCATTCCGTGCCAGGTAAGCTTGATAGTCCGCTGCATAAGCCGCAATCCCCTTCAACATCTGATCCCGAAACGTTGCTGGGTCACTGTAGTCGGGGTGGTCGACCCACAGGGGCAGAGCTTTGGTCCGCACCAAGTGGTCGGAGGTCAGCGTCGGAGTGAGGGCCAACTCCTTGCCCCGATCCGAGCCGAGAAAATTCAGGATTTCCTGATTGACCAGCGGTTGGAGGACCATGCGGCGGTAGGGCCGGTCAGGGTCGCCGCTGGGTTGCGCGAGCAGGCCTCGCACTATGGGCGCGACCGTCGTAAGGCGCTTTTCGGCGTCGGCGAGCGACGCGGGCATGACCACCACGAGGGGCTTAGAAGCGCGCCGCGTGGCGAAGTCCTCCGCGCGAGTAACGAGATCGATCATGGCGGAATAGGCTTCGCGCGCCGTCTCGCCCCACGTCATGATGCCATGCTGCATCCACACCAGGGCGCGGCATCCGGGGTGCGCATCGTAGGCGGCGATCACGGCCTTGGCCAGCTTGAATCCCGGCTTCACATAATCGACCAACGCCACGCCCTCTCCCAGCGCTTCGCGAATCAGCCTGTCGCCCTCCGGCTGGTTGGTTAGCACCAGGATCGCGTCAGCGTGGGTATGATCGATGTACTTGGCGGGGAGGTAAGCGTGCGAAAGGGTTTCAATGGAAGGCGCGGCGGCGTTGGGTACGAGCCGATGCATTTGGAACTCGCCCGCCATCGCGTCATCGGAAAGGTCCGGGAGGGCGCACAGCCGCCGCAGATATTCAAGGTCGAGGGGCGTGTGGCCTTCCGGCTGAATCGTTCCCAGATTGAACCCTGAGGCCTTCATGAAGAGGGCGGGGGTTTCCTGGCGAAAGACGTTGCGATGAGTTCCTTTGAGGGAAGTGTTGCCGCCACCGTGAAGTACCAGCGCGTCCTCGCTGCCCAGCAAGCGCGTGGTGTAAGTTCGCAGGGCTAGGTCGGCTCCCCCCTGCGCAGCGTATTGGGTTAGGAGTTGATCGGCATCTCGATCAGACCAACGATTTTTCATGGGGATCCCTGAGTCGTCATGGAATGGGGCGCTACTCGCGACTGTCTACCGCCGCCACGGCCTCGAGCATAAAGCGCGCGTTGGCTTCCGGTGTCTTGCCGTCGAACACGGCGCTGCCGGTTACAATCACATCCGCGCCGGTAACGGCGACTTGCGCGATATTGTCCTTGGTAATGCCGCCGTCGACGCCCAGAATGATGTTCTTGCCGGAGTCCGCGATCAGGCGCTGAACGCGGGCCAGGCGGGCGTTCGTCGAGGGGATGTATTTCTGCCCGCCCCAACCGGGGTTCACGGCAAGGAGCAAGATGTATTCAAGCTCATCCAGAAGCGGTTCGAGCGCTTCCAGCGGCGTGCCCGGATTGAGCGCTACGCCACGCACGATTCCCCGTTCCGCATCGTTCACGTTGGTGAGGGTCGCGAGCTTTTGCAGCACCCGATGCACGTGCGAGCACGCCTCCACCTGAATCGTGAGAATGTCCGCGCCGGCGGCAACGTAGTCCGCTACTTTCTCCAGCGGTTCTTCGATCATTAAGTGCACGTCTTTGAGCAGGGAAGTCTTGATGGCTTTGATGAAGGGTGGCCCTACGGTCATCATGGGGCAAAAGCAGCCGTCCATCACGTCCACGTGCGCCAGCTTCGCGCCCGTCCGCTCCAGGAGCGAGATTTCTGAGCCCAGCGAGAGTAGGTTGGCGGTGACCACACCGATGCTGACCGTCGGCGCCGCGGCGCGCAGCAGTTCGAGAGCCTTGGGATTGGCCATGTGTTCCTCGGGAATGACGAAACTCGAAAATCGAAACTCGAAAATCGCAAGCTACACAACGGGTTTCGACTCTCGAATTTGGATTACGCACAAGTTACGCGCCGAGTTTCGATTTTCGAATTTCGAGTTTCGATTCTAGCTCCTGACCCCTGCCACCTCGTGCCGAAGGGTTTGATAGAAGTCGTAAGCCTGCTCGGGCTTCAGCAACTCGTGGACGACTTTTCCGATCGCCTGGATCATGGCCGCCGGAGCGTCCGACTGGAAGATGTTCCGGCCCATATCGACACCCGCGGCGCCTTCGCTGACGGCGCGGTAGGCCATGGTCAGGGCGTCGAGTTCGGGCAGCTTCTTGCCGCCCGCCATCACCACCGGCACTGGGCACGAGGCGGTGATGGTCTCAAAACCTTCCGGCACGTAGTAGGTCTTCACCACCTGCGCGCCCAGTTCGGCGCAGATGCGGCAGGCCAGGCGGAAGTATTTGGCATTGCGCACCATATCCTTGCCGACCGCAGTCACTCCCAGCGTGGCGATTCCGTAACGCAGGCCGGCGTCCACCAGGCGTGTCATGTTGTGAATCGACTGCGTTTCAAATTCGCCGCCTACGAACACCTGCACGGCCATGGCGGAAACGTTCAGCCGCACCGCGTCCTCAATGTCAACAGCGATCTGCTCATTGGAGAGTTCCTTCAGGATGCTCGGCCCGCCGCTCGCCCGCAGCACCACGCCATGCGTGAAACTCGCGGGGATGGTGGTGCGCAGGATGCCGCGCGTCAGCATGAGGGCATTGGTGTAAGGCAACAGCGGCACGATGTTCAAGTCGATGCGCTCCAGGCCGGTGGTAGGCCCCTGGAAATACCCGTGATCGATGGCGAGCATAACCGTACGGCCCGAAGCGGGATTGAAAACCCGTGCCAGCCGGTTCTGCATTCCCCAGTCGAGCGCCCCCGCGCCCTTTAAGAAGAAGGGTTCATGCCTGGCTGGGACGTCGGCGTAGAATTGCTTGGATTCTTTCTCAGCATCAAATTCTGGCATGGCGCATTAGTCCTTTCCGGATTGTCATGGCGAAAAGCAATTTAGTCTTGTGATTGTCCTTGCTCTCGAATCCTTTGTCAATGCTGGAGGTGGGGAAGGGGTGCGCGACATAGAAGTGAAAGCCGATCGCTCGGACGGAGCGCGGGCATCCTGCCCGCCCCCATTCATCGGGGTCTCGCCCGCTGTGAAGCCGTGAAAAAAACCGTTGTAGCGGCGCCGGTTTTTTCACAGCCTCACCGCGGGCAGGATGCCCGCGCTCCCTCCGCTTTCCACTTTTATGTCGCGCACCCGTGGGGAAGGCATATGGCCTTCGGGGAAACCTGTCGCGCCGGCATTCCGAGGCGCTGGAGGCCGCTAAAGGCGAACACTGCCATGAAGAACCACTTCTCTTTTCAAGGATAGGGGCAATATATGAGATAAGGTATTTATTCCTCATAGACATAATCGGGTTGCGCTAAGCGAGGTCGAAAGAATTCATCTAACGCATTCATTCTCCTTGAAATCTCGTAACTTATTTGCTTACTGCAACATCACGGGTAGAGGGGAAATCATGCCCTATCGCGCAGTCCTGTCGTTCGCTTCTACTGCTATCTAGCTGTGTTTTCATAAACATCACGGCAAAACGGACAACATCCTTAGTTTCTATAACATCACGGGTGCCTAAGAAGCCCTGTGTTTTGTTTTCAAGAACATTCAGGCTTTGCTGACCCCCGAAGTGAGTTCATTTTTGCCGGATTCAGCGCGCATGTGCCTTTGAATGGATTCCACGACCAATTCGAACTCTGCTTGGCGAACTAAATCTACGGCCGCGGCAAACACCGGGTGCGCAGCTTGCTCCGGGGTTAGGATAGCCCGAGCCGTCGAGTCGACCGCGCAGATTGGAGCTTCCAACAAGGCCCGCAGGAGCTTCCGGTAGGAGGGCGAATACGACCCGCTCCGCAGGCTGTTCATCCGCGACTGAGCCTTCCCGCGCGCCGTGCGCGGCCCCGTCGATTTTCGTGCGTTGCGGCGATTGGCCTCGAGGCGGGCAGGGGTCAGGGTGGGGGATTTGCGCAGCGACATAGCAGAGCCTACGTTTAAAGACTCACTCATGGTATACCCTAACGACACTCATGTCAAGTAATAAAACGAGCGGTAGAGCCTACAAAGAGACCTGCGCGGGCCGGCGCAGACCCGGTGTGAAGGTCTCCGGCTTTTGTCATCAGGCATGCCGTGCAGCGCGACAGAAACCGCTTGTGGGATGAGCTGGAAGATCGCTGTAAGCGGTTTCGAGGCGCAGTGCAGGCGAGAGGAGTCGCGTTCATTACAGACAGGGATATCGCCTTCTTGGCAACCAGTAGGAACCCACAAATTCGCCTGAAGGTAAGCAATGCTGTCGTCGCACACGCCCACAAGCACGGTTGTAACTGTGGGGAGTTGGCTGCCTAATCGTCAACTGCTCGTGGCCACAGTGCCCATGTTAGCGGCGACTGCAACGAAGCTACGCTAAGCGTAAATCCCGCGCAACTTGATGCAGAAAGCCACGCGGTCGATGGCCAGCATGTAGGCGGCGATGCGATTATTGACCTTATGTTTTTCGCCGTAAGCGACCACGCCGTCAAAGGCGGAGACCATGATCTGTTTCAACTGGTCGTTGACCCTGTTTTCCGACCAGAAATAGCCCTGGCGATCCTGCACCCATTCGAAGTAGGAAACCGTAACGCCGCCGGCGTTGGCAAGGATGTCGGGGATTACGAACACTCCGCGTTCGAAGAGGATGTCGTCAGCGGGAGGCGTGGTAGGGCTGTTGGCGCCCTCGACGAGAAGTTTCGCCTTCACCTTGTGGGCGTTCTTGCTGGTGATGACGCTTTCCGTGGCTGCCGGCAACAGGATATCGCATTCCTGCTCGAGGATTTCCTGCGTCCCAATGCTCTCGCCGCCGTCAAAGTCTTTGATGGCCTTGTTTTTCTCCACGTGACCCAGGAGGCGGGGGATATTGATGCCGGAGGGGTTGAACAAGCCGCCGGAAATATCGGCGACGCCGATGATCTTGTATCCGGACTCGTGCATCAGGCGAGCAGCCTGTGAGCCGACATTACCAAAACCCTGCACGATCACGCGGGTGTTTTCCTTCTTCCAACCGAAGCGCTCCAGCGCCTCGTCCGCGGTGATCATGCATCCGCGGCCCGTGGCCTCGCGACGCCCTGCCGATCCCCCCAGGTCGAGCGGTTTGCCGGTCACGCTGGCCGTCACCGTGTGGCGCACGTGCATGGAGTAGGTGTCCATGATCCATGCCATCGTCTGCTCATTGGTGTTCATGTCGGGCGCCGGCACGTCGCGCTCCGGGCCGATATAGTCCAAAATCTCCGCCGTGTAACGGCGGGTGATCCGTTCCAGTTCACCCTTGGAGAGCTTGGAGGGGTCGCACACAATGCCACCCTTGGCGCCCCCAAAAGGTATATTCACCACCGCGCACTTCCACGTCATCTCGGCGGCGAGCCCGCGGATTTCATCCAGAGTGACGTCGGGGGAATAGCGCAATCCTCCTTTGCAAGGTCCGCGCGCGATGCTGTGCTGCACGCGGTAGCCGTCAAAAACCCTCAGCGTGCCGTCGTCCATCGTAACGGGGATGTGAACAATGATTTCGCGATTGGGTGTGCGGAGATAATGCGACAGGCCTGCGTCCAGTCCGAGCTTACGGGCGGCGACATCGTACCGGGCCGCCATTGATTCATAGACACTAAGTTCCTTCTCTTTTTCCTCGATGCTCATGTTGCCCCCTATTTGGGCCGCAGGGATCCGGCCTGCTTCAGGCGGTTCTCCCCACGGGCCAGAGCTGAACGGCTCAGCAAGAGTATAGCAAACGACTTGCCACTGTTCTACACAGCCCGATTTGGATAAGGGTTTGTTCTTGTGGGAACCGGGAGGGGTGAGACGTGACGAATAGCCGCCTCATTTGACACAAACAGTCGAATTCGATGGCAATGTGGCTAAGCGCCCGCCGCCGCAAGTGCGGCAGTGGTGGAAATGAGAATGTTCGAACGCACCGGCTGGCTGGTTGTGAGAGCCCAGCAATGCTTTTGGCGCAGCAACTGGGAAACCAGTTGGGCGTGCATGGCGTGCCCGGCCCGGTCGGCAACCACATGGCCGATCAGGGGATGTCCAAATAGGGAAAGGTCGCCGATCAGGTCCAGAATCTTGTGGCGACAGAATTCATCAGGGAAGCGCAGGCCCTCGGGATTCATCACGCGTTCCTGATCCAAGACCACCACGTTTTCAAGCGAACCGCCCTTGACCAACCCGCTCTTCAGCAGCATTTCAACCTCGGCCAGGAAGCCGAAAGTCCGGGCGGGAGCAATGTCGTTTTCATACGAACCGGTGCTAGGGGTGAAATCCAGCGATTCTGCTCCAATCACGGGGTGGGGGAAGACAATCGAATAGCTCACCGCGAAAGTGTCAGCGGGATAGACCGCAATCTTTTTGCTGCCTTCCGACAACTCGACCGGCTTCAGAATCTTGGCGTAAGCGCGACGAGCACGCTGCGGGCGCAATCCAGCTTGGCGAATCAGCTTCACGAAGGGCAGGGCGCTGCCGTCCACAATGGGCAGTTCGAGGTTGTCGGTTTCCACGATGGCGTTGTCCACCCCCAGCCCCGCCAGAGCCGAAAGCAGATGCTCGGTGGTGGAAATCAGGACGCCTTTCTTCATCAGGCTAGTGGCATAGCTGACGCGGGCGACATGGCGCGATTGCGCCTCGATCGTGAAGCCGTCCAAGTCCGTCCGCTTGAAGACGACTCCGGTGTGGGCAGGAGCGGGGCAAAGCCGCAGGTTGACGGTAACCCCTGTGTGTAAACCAATTCCTGAAAGCAATACCTCTGAAGCCAGAGTATGTTGTTGACCCAAAATCCCTCCCCGACGCAAGGTTCACCACGTGCAGGTAAAGGTCCATGGCAATGTAAAATAATAACACATTAATATTCTATAAGTTGCGTCGACTTTGTAAAGCGGTGGGATGGGCGCGGTGTGGTAATCGTACAACAGTTACAGGAGTTTCGAGTGTCCACCCTGCCGCAGGCGCAACCGGCCTGGGGACATTCACCTGAATCCAGCGAAGCCGGACCAATCCAATACACAGCCTATGGAGAAGGACGGAGGTTAGCCTCCAGGATGGTACGTTCGCTCCGTGTGCCCATGGAGTCGGGCGCGATAGAAGTAGACCTCGCGCAAATCGCCCGTACTGTACCGTTTGGCCTCATCCTCGAAATGAGGTGAGGCCGGATTGCCGCTTTCGCCGCCTGCCGTCACGGCCTTGGCGCGCACCGTCTTCCCGAACTCCACCACGGCGACGAAACTGTTCCCGCTGTTGCCGTACCATCTCTTGGTTCCCGGGTAGGGGCGTGCCCCAAAAGACGCCAGTGATCCCCACAGCGCCGAAGTGAATTCGACGGGAATACTCGGCTTGGTGTCGTCGAACTTCGGAACGATGTCGTCGGTGAGACGCTGGAACCGGTTGACCTCTCCCCAAGGCAGCTTCCACGTCCCGAAGTCTGCGGTGAGCCGATCGGATGCGGAGGCCAGCGATTGCAGGAGCTTTTCGGCAGGCACCTCACTGCCAACATAATCATAAATGGGCATGTCCGCACTTCTCGCATCCATGCGCACTTGGCGCACGATATCCTCTCCCCAAAATATTGCGAGTGTGGTCGGAACCGAATCCACGCCCCAGCGCAGGTCCCATGCGCGCAGAAGTTTGATTTGTTCCGCCAGCTTTGCTTTCAGCGGATCCGACTGCGGGTCCTGGTCCCACGCCTTGATCAGCGCGGGCATCGCTTTCTCAAACCACGGGAGATAGCTATCGAACGCTCCGGCAATCAGGGAATCGAGTGTGAAATCCTTCTTGCCCCCCAGGACCCGGACAGCGTG
>Ga0326727_10005908_pt1 | contig 34276 bp, 37 predicted proteins | sample MB2enrmetagenome_FD_207643 | JGI IMG/M metagenome (GOLD analysis project Ga0326727, IMG submission 207643) | Lab enriched peat soil microbial communities from McLean, Ithaca, NY, United States - MB29MY | ecosystem: Environmental > Terrestrial > Soil > Wetlands > Peat | place: USA: New York...
CTTGCTGAAACGCCTGGTAAAACATGGCCAGGTCGCCGAGGGTGACCTGGTGGTGGAAAGCGCGCCACGCCATCCAGACCAGCGCCCCACCGGCGGCGGCCAGGGCGAACAATCCCGCCAGCAACTCCGCCACTCCCTGGCTCCCCACCAGGCGGAGCCGTTCGGCCCGCAGTTTCGCGCGCAAGGCCTGGAAGGCGGATTGGAAATGTTCTCCCAAGCCGAAGAGGCGGGCTTCGGCGGCCGTATCGACGGCGGTGAGCACCCAATCGTAATACCAGGTCCGGCGCTCATCGGAGGTAGTTCGCATGCGCCAGTAGTGCTGGTCGAGCGCGTGGCGCAGCACGACGTAGAGCGTCGGCAGGGTACTGGCGAGCAGAGCCCCGGGAAGCCACAGCCCGAACGGGACGAGCACAGCCAGCATGGAGACCAACGTGATGCCGTTCTGAGCGATTCCGCCCAGGTTCTCGAGCAGGGCCACGGGACGATACGCGGCTTCGGAGCGTGCGCGGTGGAGGTGGTCGTAGAATTCCGCGTTGTCGTAGAAGGCCAGGTCGACGGCGATGGATTTCCGATGAACCAGTTGGCTGATGTGGTCCTGAACGCGGTCGGCCAGGGCGGTTCGGACCCACCTCGCAACCACTCGGGCGGCCTCCGCCAACAGCAGCAGGGCAGCCATGGCAGCCATCAGGAGCAGAGCGGACCGGCCGCCGGAAAGGGGCGCGGTGGCGCGCACGGCGGCCACCAGCGTGTTGACGAGCGAGCGCGTGAGATAGACGGTGCCGATGGGGAGGAGGCCCTGGAAAACCAGGAGTGCGGCCCAGAGCGAGGCATAACGCGGCGCGGCGGACCACACCAATCGGAGGGCTTGCGGAAAGTACGGAAACTGCGCCGCTAGTCTGCGGAATTTCGCGCGTAGGATGGAGCTGCCGGTGGTCATAAGCGCCGGTAATGGTCACGTTACCATGCGGCGCGGGTGTGCCGGAATGGGGGAAGCAGGGGAGTGCGCGTGAGCGTGACCGGGCTGGTCAGGAGAAGATGCGGCGGGCGGCCAGGCCACTGTACTTGGCCATGAGGCGGAGAGGGCGGAGGGCGTAGTAGACGGGGAAGAGTGGGCGGGGAAGGGCGAGGGACTCAAGATCGGCGGGGCAGGGTGCGAGGGTGCCCCAGCAGAGGCGGAGCTTGTCGGACGGACGCTCGAGGAGGCTGAGCTGGAATCGGAATTCGAGTGACTTAGGGACCTGAGGCGCGGGGTGGTCGCGGAGCCAGAGCTGGGCGCGGGATGCGATGCGGGAGGTACGGGGACAGGCGCGCGCACCGGCAAGGATTGCGGGCGGGACCGCTGCGCCGAGGACATCGGCGGCGAGCAGCAGACCGGCGGATACGATGCGAGTGGCGCGGCGGGCGCGCGAGTAGGCCATGAGGGCGTCCCAATCGAGCGCGGTGCGATCGATGAGGCGGGTGAGATCGCAGAGCCAATTGAGGGAACACCAGTAATGCTTGGCGCCGTGGACGCAGAGGAAGATGAGCAGGTCCTCGGGGGCCAGGGTGCGAATGGGACCGCCGGCGATGGAGACGGTCACCAGCCGGGACCGGAAGCGGTCCAGGTCGAGCGCATGGCAGAACTGGGAGGGCGCCAGGGCCCAATGGAGGTCGATGGCGACGCCGGCGGGCGAGCTGAGCGGCAGCTCGCGGCCCGGGCGGAAGAAGCGGAGGTCGGCGCTGTACGCGGGCCGGCAGCCGGAAGCCACCAGGAGATCGACGGCGCGCGGGGCATCGGCGGGGCGGACCAGCAGGTCGAGGTCGGTCATCTGACGGAGCGCGGGACTGTCGTAGAGGGACCAGGCGATGGCCGGTCCCTTGAAGGGGACGACTTCGATGCCGGCGCGATCGAACAGGGCAACCAGACGGACAAGTTCGGCGGCGAGTTTGAGGCTATACGCGGCGCCGGCGTGGAGGCGGTCGCGCAAGCAGCCGAGGACGGCAGCCGGAACCACATCGGGGCATCGTTCGAGATACCAGCACAGCAACGGCGCCATGCCGTGGCGATCGGCCTGTTCGAGGAGCTGGTTCCAATCGTCGACAGCGGCGGCCGCGCGGCGGATGGCGGCGTCATCGGGGCGGGCGCGGGCGCATTCAACGAGGAGGCGCATGCTCATGCCGTGACATCGAAACGGACGGGGCAGCCGGTAGGCACCAGGCTGGTGCGGGCCCAGGATTTCTCGCAATCCTGAAGGGAGGGGCCGCGGACATCTCCATCCATGAGGGCCAGGCCGGGGCAGCGCGAGCAATTGGCAATGTGGCTGCACTGGGCGCACACGGGCAGATCGCGCACGTGGATGGAGCGGACTTCGTTCATGGCGGGGGAATGGCGCCAGATATCGAGGAACCCTTGCCACCGCACGTTGCCGCACGAAATGGGGAACTGCACGCAGGGGAAGACCTCGCCATCGGGAGCGATGTAGCAATGGGTGTGGCCGGCGCCGCAAGGAACCTGGTCGAAGGCGGCGGGATCGGGCGGTTCGGGGGGCGCGCAGTATTCCTCGACATTTCCGACGTACTCCGGGCTGGTGACGATGCGGACGAGCTCGGAATGGGAGACGTTGAGGGCGAGGGTGGAGGGATCGCCATCGGTTTTCGGGGTGATGGTGGGGTCGATGCTGAAGCCGGCACCCAACTCGCCGGCCAGCGCGCGCACGCCGGGGTGGTCGCCGGAGGCGAGGCGGGTAACGATGTGGACGAGGGTCACCTTCTGCCCAAGGGACCGCAGCAAACGGATAGCGTGGAGGGAGCGCTCGAAGGAGCCGGGAACCAGGGTGACGGCATCGTGGACTTCGGGGCGATGGGAATACACGGAGACGTCGACCTGGTTGATGCCGAGATCGCGGATGCGCTCGGCCTCCGGTTGGCCGATGAGCGTTGCATTGGTTTTGAGCTTCACGCAAAAAGCGCGGGCACGGGCGTGGGCGAGGATCTCGAAGAGATCGGGACGGAGGAGGGGCTCGCCGCCGCTGAGGGTCAGGAAGAAGACGCCGGCTTCGGCCAATCGATCGAGGAGGCCGCGGTACTCGGGGGCGGACATCTCGTCCGGGGAAGCGTGCTCGAGGTAACAGTGAAGGCAACGCTCGTTGCAGCGGTAGGTCAGGTCCAGGTGAACGTCGAACGGGACTCCCAGGAGGCGGGCCCGGCCCATAACTTCCCGGAGCAGGGCGCTCACGCGGACCGCTCCGGTGGGAGGATGGGAGAATCGGAGGCGAGCTCGGCGACGAAGGTTTCGGCGTCGCGATAGGCCACCTCGGGATCGACGTCGAAGACCTGGCAGACGGCGCGATCGACGAGGTCGCGGAGGGGGGTGACGCCGTCGGCGGCTTCCCAGATGGCGGTGGCCTGTTCGTTGAGGGTGAAGAGGCTGGAATCGGCGGCGGACATGACGATCATCTCGCCTCCGAGCATGCGGGCGGCGATTTCAGTGCTTCGGGCAATGTACTTGTGGTTCATCGGATGGACTCCCAGACCCGGGCATCGGGGACGAAGGTCAACCGGCAGGCGGGGACGGCCTGGAGGAAATCGCAAGCCGAGCGGAAGACCAGCTTGACGAGTTGGGCGTCCTCGGCGAAAAAGAGGATGTTGCGAAGAAGCCGGCGGGCGGCCTCGGCGGCCGGCATGGGTTCGATGCGATTGTCCTCGCCCTTGGCCAGGAAATACAGGGCCGCGATGGGGGCGCTGACGTTCTCGCCGACGATGCCGAGTTCGCCGAAGAATGGAGTGCCGAAGGCGGTGTAGCCGGGGGCAGGGCGGACATAGGAGATCTCGTCGGTGAGCACCCGAACGTCCGGCGGAGCCAGGCGCACGAGGGTGGTTTTCCCGGCGCCGGAGAGGCCCGAGAACAGGAAGGCGCGGCCGTCGCGAACGGCGCTGGAGGCGTGGAGGAGAAAGCCGCCACTGCGGGCGAGGATGAGGGTATGGACGATGCGGATAACGGTGTCGATGGAGTGAGGGTTGGCGGTCTGTTCGACTAGCCCGGCGCCCGACAGGGGATCCCAGACGCAGCGGAAGTCGCCCCGCGAGATGGACCACCGGCCGTTCCGGACGGCCACCTGGACGCCGGCGTCTTCGGGCGTGACGGAAGGGGGAAGGAGCCGGACCGAGAGCTGCAACACGGTTTTTGCCGAGGGGTCGACGAACGGGCCATAGCGGGAGACGAGCATGGCCTTGAAAACGGGGTCCTCGGTGAGGAAACGGATGGCGGTGCCGCCGATCCTGACCTGGACGGAATGGAGGTCAGGGGACAAGGGTTGGGGTCTCCCGGGGTGACGTGCGGCCGAGCAGGCGGCGGAGGCGAAAGGCAATGCGGGTGGGCCAGGCGCCGAGGGGCGAAGATCCGGAGAACAGCCAGCAGAGCCTGGAGGGCCGCCGGGGCGGGGAGAAGACGGAGCCGCGGCGCTGGATGGAGGTAACGACGCCGAGGACCTGTTCGGGCAAGACGGGTGGATCGTCGGCGGGGAGGCTATCGCCGCGGGTGATGAGGCGGCGATCTTCCCGAGCGCCGATGAAGCGGTGCAGGCGGAGGCAGCCCTGATACTCAACCAGTACGAGGTCACCGGGAAGCAACGCGGAGGGTTCCCTGCGCTGGATGGTGACGATATCGGCGGGCCAGACGGCGGGCAGCATGCTGAGGCCGGTGACGCGGAGGCGGAGTTTGCCGTGCTTGCGGACTAAGTCCGCTGCCAGAGCGCACTTGGTTTGGGCCTCTTCGAACCCACAGGAATGTACGGAAGTCTTCACTCGTTACCTAAGGATACCTCTGGGCCAAGCGGTGCGATGCTGGGCGCCACGAGGCGGAGTCCGGATGCGTCAGGCAGGGGCAGTCGCGCCATGGCGGCGAGCCCGTTGGTCCGTGCTGGTCAAAGGAACAGTGTCTCAACACCTTAGGGCGAACAGATGGCAGCCCGGAGTAGCGGTCTCGGCGTGGCATAGGGTGGCTGCTAGCGCCATGGTCTCGAAGATCTGTTCATGGCGGAACGCGGGCTTTTGGTACGGCTTCTTCGGGGTGGCCGACGTAGCCGGAGTGGCGTTCGGATTGTCTGCGACGGGTGAATCCATCCGTTTCACCCTTGACTGTAGATCCGCAAGAGTGGATGGGCAAGGCCCAACTCTCCTACGTGGCCCATCCGTTCTCGTACTGTCCGTTCCAGTACTATCCGAGACAAATCCGCGCTTTCTCGGGCCTGCTGGAAGGGCTCATCTTGCCATAGACAAGACTATGCTTGACACTCCGCTGGGAAAGGCCTTAGAATACGAAACAGCCTTAAAATAGGCTTTGCTTGTGCAAACGGAGGTGGCACGCATGCTAAAGAAGCTGAGCGGCATAGCGGTTTTGTGTGTCTTGGCCCTGCCGATGGTGGGCGGCACGATCACCGGATTCCAGTCCTATGCTCCGACCCTGTCGGGTGGCACCCTTGCCAACTTCGAAGGCTTTTCCGAGGGAACCATCATAACCACTCAGTATGCGGGGATGACGTTCTCGCAGACCGGCGGCGGCGCGCCGATGATTGACAACTACAATGGGAGTAGCAGTGTCCCGGATTGCAGCGGGGAGGCGTGGTGTTTCGGATATGGCGCTTCGTCCGGATCGGGTGTCCTGACGGGAAGTGCCGAGGGCAGCTATTACATCACGACCGCAGGCATCATCGTCACGTTCAGCAGCCTTCAGTCCGAGGTGCAGGCATTTTTGTCCGACACCGCCCCGTATGGCAACTACGCAGTTACGGCGTACAGCGGACCCGGTGCAACCGGTACGCTGCTGGGTACGGTGACTGTTTTGCAAGCCAATACGTTGCCCCCAGGGTATTCCGGCGGTTACTATCCGGCGCCGGGGACGTTCCCGTTGCCTGGGATCTACGTCGGGTTTACTGATAGCGTGGCCGAGATTGGGTCCATCCAGATCGGACCGAGTTCCGCGGCATACGACGCCTTCGCCGTTGACGACGTGTCCTTCGCTCCTGAGCCCGGAACGCTCCTGCTGCTGAGCGCCAGCCTGCTTGGCTTGGGCGTCGCAAAGCTCCGCAGATCGCGCCGCTAGGGGCTGCGCGACAGTTTCCCCCGTCCTGGTGAACCCCGCGGTTCAGACCGCGGCTTTGGCTTTCCCCTCGCAGTGTCTCGTGGAACCAGGCGGCGTTGCGCTGCAAGTGTGCGCCACACGGCGCCCCCCTCAGCGTTCGTCTGCCTTCCAGTACCGGAACTTGCTCTCCGCCAACTCCGGCCTGCCGCTTGGCACCACACCCGTCCGCGCGTACGACCTCTCGCAATCCGCTGCCGACGGTCCTCGCATGTCCCCTTCCGTGAGCGCCAGTCCCGGACAACGCGAGCACGTGCGCAGGTGGCTGCACTCGGAGCAGACCGGCAGATCCCGGCTCCGGGTGGCGCGCACCTGCTGGAATTGCGGCGAATTCCGCCAGATCTCCACGAAACTCTGCCGCCGCAGGTTGCCGCAGCGCAACGGGAACTGTACGCAAGGGTACACGTCCCCGTCCGGCGCGATGTAGCAATGAGCGAATCCCGCGCCGCACGAAGTTCCATCGAGGGTCTCCGCGTCCGCCGGCGCCGGGGGCGCGCAGTACTCCTCGACGCTCGTCACATAATCGGGGTTTCGTAGAATCCGCACCAGCTCATCCCGCCCCACGTTCAACGCCAGGTTCGAGTCGTCCCCGTTCAAACGAGGCGTAATCGTGGGATCGATCCGGAAGCCCGCCCCCAGACGCTCCGCCAGGGCCTTCACTTCCCCGTGATCTCGCCCGGACCCGCGCATTACGACGTGGCTGACGATCACCTTCTGGCCCAATTCACGCATCAGCCGGATAGCCTCCAAAGAACGCTCCAGCGACCCCCGCACCCCGGTGATCCGGTCGTGCGTCTCGGCGCGGTGCGAGTAGATGCTGACCTGCACATCATGCACGTGCAGCGCCCGCAACCTCCGCGCCTCCTCGTGCCGGATCAGCAGCGCATTCGTCTTCAGCCTCACATCGAACGACAGCCTCCGGGCCGCCTCGACGACCTCGAAGAAGTCCTCCCGCAGCAGTGGCTCGCCTCCGCTGATGGTCAGAAAAAGCGTCCCCGCTTCCGCGAGCTGCCCCAGAATCCCCCCGACCTCGCCTGTGGCAAGCTCGTCCCTCCCGTTGTGTTCCAGGTAGCAGTGCCCACACCCCTCGTTGCAGCGATACGTCAGGTCCAAGTGTGCGCTGAGCGGGATTCCCAGCCGTTGCGCGCGCGCCAGTATCCGGGCCATCAGAGGCGGCATGGGAGGATTAAGCGGCGGGAAGAAACGGCTGGTCGGAGACCAGCAGGATGCCGTGCCGGGCAAGGTCCGTCACCAGCTCCTCGGCGTCCCGGTAGGCGACCTCAGGGGCAACATCGAACTCCTGGCAGACCTTCGTTTCCACAATCGCGCGCAGAGCCGTTACGCCGTCGGCAGCTCCCCAGATCGCGGTCGCCTGCTGGTTCAGAGTGAAGACGCTGGAGGTCTCACCCGACATGATGACCATCTCGTCCCCCAGCTTGCGGGCTGCGATAGTCGTGCTTCGCGCAATGTACTTGTCGCTCATCGAATCAGATCCCAAACCCTCTTGTCAGGGTAAAAGGTCAACCGGTACGCGGGCACGCTCTGGACGAAGCGGCACGCCGTGTCGAACAGCCGATTCACCAGTTCCAGGTCCTTGGCGAAAAAGAGAATGTTGCGCAACAGGCGCCTGGCCGCCTCGCTTTGCCCGACCTCCTCGACCCGGTTCTCGGGACCTTGTGCCAGAAAGTACAGGGCCTTTACGGGCGCCGAGACATTCTCGCCGACCTTTGCCAACTCCCCAGCGAATGGAGTCCCATACGCCCGGTAGCCGCCGCCCTCCGGCCGCAGATACGAGATCTCATCGGTAAGCAGGGTGGCGTCGCCTGGGGCGAGCCGCGCAAGTGTCGTCTTTCCCGCGCCTGAGAGCCCGCTGAAGAGGAACGCCCGGCCGTTCCGGATGCCGCTGGCAGCGTGCAAGAGGAAGCCGCCCCCCTCCGCCAACAGCAGCGTGTGGATGATCCTAAGGGCGGTGTCCATGGAATAAGGATTCGGGCTCTGCCGCACCGTGCCACGTCTGGTGGCTGGATCCCATGTTGCGCGGAAATCGCCGCGCTCGATCACCCAGCAGCCATCCTCCTGGCTTACCTGGACTTGATCTGCCTCAGCCACACGGCCGGGCGGCCCAAGGTCCACATCGATAAGGGCGCCGCCGCAGGAGTCGGGACATACGAATCCGTCGTAGCGGTTCTCAAGGAGTTTGCGGAATGCCGAATCCGTGGTAGTCAGCCTGATCGGGACGCCGCCGATCTCGACAGAAGTTTCCTCTGCCGCTCGCAAGGGGGACACCATTCTACCTGTCGCGGACTACGAGGTGTGTAAGGGAGGGTTCGGACAGTCTGTAGTTTGGAAAACCTTGGTGCAAGTCAGCGCCATCGTCTCAAATACCCCCTCACGCTCAAACGCCGGTTTCTGGTAAGGCTTCCTCCCAGCCGGATCTGCTAATACCGATGCTCTCTTCTGGTCGTTCATAGAGACCCTCCCTTCAGGATCTGCTTGGGCCAAGCCCTTCGCACCTGCACCACAGTACATCTTGGTTCGTCCTGCCACAAGCCAAGCGGAGGCGCGCAGAGTGTTATTTTATCATGTCCGGACGCCACACGCCATCGAAATTGGACATCAAAACCGGACATCAGAACTGAACGAACGTTTCCGGTATTGCCTTTCAGTCCCTCGCCCGCTAGCGTGCCAAGCACCGCGTCTTAGGCCGATCTCCCTTTCGACTCGCCGGATACGCCGCCGAATCGGTTATAGAGCCAGCAGAAGGCCGCTCCGATGAGTGCCCCGCTGACGAATCCATAAACCAGGCCGGCCACGCTTCCCAGATAGGTGACGGAGTATCCGGGATACACGGCCGACAGCGCGCCCAGGGTGTGGCCCTCACCGCGCGCGGCCTCCAGTAGAGTACAGGCGAAAAGCAGGAATCCGCACAAGATTCCCGCGGCAATGGCAGCGGCTTTCACGTTCATTGGGATGCTCCTTGATAAGGCCACGGCCTGGGCAGGGCGATGCAGGTGACGCCCAAGCCGGTGGCGATCACGTCTCCGAGGTCCCTGGCGCGGCCGGGGGAGAAATCTTGTCCGCCGCGGTGATACGGCGCCCAGGGATTCCAATTGCGATACCGGCAGCGACCCCGGTTCCGTTGATGAACATGTCGCGGACTTCGCACGACCGGCCCGGCACCAGCTTCTGACCAAACTCCAAAGCCACGCCCAGCAATACCATGGCGAGGGCAGCCAGCAGGGCAGCCGATCTACGCCTTATGGCTACCAGCGCCAGCAATGCTAACGACGTGTACGCGCAAAAATGCAGCACCTTGAAGCTGATGTGCAGACGACCGATGGCCAAAATGACGGGAGATGAGGCTGGGAGCAGCGATCCAACGATGACGCAGCAGATCAGCACGACCCAGAGGGCCAGAAGGAACGGTCGGGCGTAACGAAACACGGTTTTGGTCACGGGTGAACGCGAGTCAGCACGGATGAGAAACAAAACGAACTCAAAACGAGCATGCGAGAAGCCCCGGTTCGGGATGGGTCACGCGTCTTGGCGGCTCGAGGCGGAAATGCATCGAGGGATCGTTTTCCGTGAAAAGGCGCCCTAGACCGCTCTCTCACGGTCGCGGCTCCAAACAGCGCGCACCGGTTTCCCGGCACTTATGGAGCCGCGCACGTCAGCAAGCGGTTGTTCCAAAACTTCTTCCGACACACTCATAGTGCCGGTCGCCAGGGTTTCACGCAAGGGGCCCTCAACTGGCCCCACGTGTGCGGCCAGCGCAGCATGGGCGGGACTGGCGAGGCCCAGAATCGCGCAGAAACGCGCCACGGCGATGGGGCGGTCGTAGTGTTGTTCGAAGGCTTGGCGGCCGAGGGCTCCGGCATAGTGGATGAGGTCGGGGCGTTGGGCCAGGGTCTCGAGTAACTCGACCAAGCCTTCGACATCGCCGGGCTCTATGTGCCAGCCGCAGCGGTATTCTTCGATGATGCGGGCGGGGGTGGCCTGGCTTGGCCCGATGAACAAAATGGGGCGGCCGGCAGCCATAATACCGTAGGTCTTGCTGGGCACAACGGATCCAAGGCTCTCGGGACGCTGCGTAACCAGGCCTATGTGGCCTTGCGCGAGGCGGGTGCCGAGATCGGTGCGGTCGCAGTACGGTCCGAACGAAACGTTGTCGATGGAGCCCTCGCGGCAGGCAGCTTCGAAACCGGCGCGGCGCGAGCCGCCTCCAGCGAACAGGAACCGGAAACGCGTGTCATCGCGGAAATGCCGCATGGCGCCCAGGATAGTATCCACGTCGTGAACGAGGCCGAGGTTTCCGGAGTAGTACAGCGTTAGGGGACCTTTCGGAAACGGCAACGGAGTAATATCGCGGCCGTCGGCCCAGTTCTCGCAGACGTGAATCTTCTCCGCGGGGATGCCATGGCCGATGAGGCGGTCCTTCATCTCGTCGCCCAGGGTGATGATGCCGTCGGCGCGGCGGCGGGCGAAGTCGAAGACCGCGCCGAAGAAGCGCGAGAGCGGGGTGCGCGGGGAGAGGAATCCCAGGTCGACAGCTATGTCGGGATAGACGTCCATTTCCCAGATGTAATGCCGCGCTCCGCGCACCGCGCAGACTAGAGATCCAATCAATCCGAGAGCGGGAGGCGTCGTGAGGGTGACTACTGCATCCGGCCGGGGACCGCGAAGCGCGTGAACGACGGCAACGATCAAGAAAGAGAGATAGGAGGCGATGCGGCCGAAGATGGTGCGGTTGAAGGGGAACGCGGGGCAACGATCGACCCGAACGGGCGGCGGAATAAGGTCCTCGGACTCGGTGTACTTCGTAGCTCCGGCGATGACCCGCGCGACGTGGCCATCTTCCACCGCCCAGGCAGCGACGTCGGTGAGGAGCTGACTGGTGGCGGCGGGATCGGGCCAGAAGAACTGGTTGATGAAGAGGCAGGACTGAGCCGGCGCCGCCGGCGTATCCGGAACCGGGACGGGTGTGCGATACCTGGGCGCGAGCCCATGGAAAGCAGCGAGCTTCGGGGTGAGGGATTTGCGGATCACCTCGACAAAGGGCGCGGTTGCATCGGTCTGCTGTGCGCCGCCGAAGGCATGCGTCAGTTCCAGGTAGTCAACGTCCGACAGGGGAACCTGGACGGTCCAATAGCGGATGAACTCGAACTCGCCGGAGTCGCTGAAAGCCTTCCCGCCGGCGGACATACGGACGCAGCCGAGGCCGAAACCCGGAGCTGCGCGCTGGATGATGGCCCAGCAGTCCTGGGGCGTTTCGGCGGCGGCGAGTTCCTCCTCGAGGGCGTGCAGGGCGATCCGGGTATTGAGCTGGCGGCGGAACGCTCCCTCGATCAACATGCGGGCGGCGGTTCCGAATTCGGCGTAGCCCAAACTCCAGATGCCGATCAGGACGAGCAGGCCAAAAACGACGATGATGAAGGCCGAGAACTGCGCTTCCATGATGGCGATGGAGCAGACGGCCCCAACCATACAGGCAGCGTAGAGAGAGAGGGTGACCCGGCGGGGTGTAAAGCCGCGTTCGAGCAGGCGGTGATGGATGTGCGCGCGGTCCCCGGTGAAGATGGGTTGACGGCGCAGGAAACGCCGGCCCATCACGAGCGCGGTATCCAGCAGAGGAATCGAGAGGGCCAGCAGAGGCGCCGTCATGCTCAGGATGGTGTTGGCTTTCTGGCTCCAGAGCGCGCCATAGCAGCCGAGCAGGAAACCGAGGAACAGGCTGCCGGAATCGCCCAGGAAGACCGTGGCGGGGTTGAAGTTGTAGCGCAGGAATCCGAGGAGGGCGCCGGCCAGGGGTGCCGTGGCAAGGGCGAGCGGAACGTTGCCATGGACGAGCGCTGCGATGAGCATGGCGGTGGCGGCGAAAAGCCCGAGGCCGGTGGCCAAGCCGTCGACGCCGTCGATCAGATTGAGCGCGTTGGTGCAGAAAATGAGCCACCCGATGGTGAGGGGGAGGCTCCAGACCATCCCGATGTGATACCCGGCGAGGTTCGACAGGTGAATGCCGGCCCAGTAGGCGCCACCGGCGGCTGCAATCTGGCCAAGGAGTTTCTGCCAGGGGCGCAGGCCGAAGATGTCATCGACAAAGCCGACGGCGAGCACGACGATGGCCGACGGCAGCAGACGCCAAGTCAGAGGCAGGCCCTCTCTGAGGATGGGTGCGGCGCGGAGGGGCAGGGACAATAGCACCGCATAGGAGAGTGCATAGGCCAACGCTACCGCCACGCCACCGCCGCTCGGTATGGGCCGTTCGTGGAGCTTGCGATCGGAATCCGGATGATCGACGAGCCCCCAGCGACGGAAGAGATTGCGGACGACCGGGGTCAGCAAAAGAGAGAGCAGGAACGCCGCTATTCCGACGGCAATCAAGGAGTACACAGGGTTCCTTTCAGACTAGGCGGGTTTCGGTAATAACCCGATTGAAAAGGGCCGCCCTCGCTTGGAGGTGGGCTCGGCAGGTCGACGGAGGATGCGATAGACCTACAGTGCCGCGGCCTTCTGTGCGAAAGCAAACAGACACGACCGGAACATCGGTGGGGCGAGCCTCGAATAAACGGTGCCAAGCCAGTAAGCAACCGGCGAAAAGCTCAAGTACGACGGCTCCGCATCGTACCCGTATACAACGCCTTTAAACCCCTTAGCTCGCAATTCCCGTCGCAAAGCCCACAGGGTATTGCAACGGTAGAAAGTCGGGAAGACGTCTTCCTCGCGGCGGTCGGGCTGGGCCCGCCTCAGAAGTGCCTTATGCAATGAGCCCGGCAGAAGTGCAGAAACAAGGCCCACGTAGCCGAGCGCGTTGGGCGTCCTAAGGCAAAGATACCCGCCCGGCTTGAGCACTCTATGTGCTTCTCTGAAGAAGGTCCCCGGCTCAGGCAAGTGCTCCAGCACGAAATCGCCATACAAAAGATCGACGCTCTCAGCTCGAACCGGCCACGCAGCACCGGGCGCCAAGAGTCTGAACTCATCTACGAATTGGTTATCACTGCCGGCAATGTCCACGTCGAGGCCAATGACCTGCGAGACTCTGCCGCGAAAGTTCCGCAAGTTCTTCCGGAACTGGACCGAGTCTTCGTCGCCGCTGCCGCGGCCACATCCGAAATCGACAACAACGCTTGATTGAGCCAGCAATGAGCTGATGCGGGAATAGAACGCTATCGTCCCGTCCACATCGCTAAAGCCCCCGAATCGGGCCTCCGGGTAGAACTTGACTAGTTGACTCGTCATTCAGCAGTTCAACCCCCTGGCTTGCTGACGGATCGTCAATTCACGGTTGTGACACTGGGCGCGGTTGCCACTGGTTTTACGCGCCGCGCTGCCGCGCCGGAGGGCCCGGTTGATGTCCCGGCGCGCCCGGCTTCCACGCACGCACCACCATACTCTTCCACAAAAACGGGAGTCGCCCCACCCCGCGAAACTCCGGAGCGATGAATCCAGCCTCGGCAAGAAGGCATTGAATCGTTTCCCAGGACCAGAATTTGATGTGCCCACCATCGCACAACACGGTCCAGTGCCGGTCCATCGTTCCCGCAGCCGCCGGGACCAGGCTCTTCAGATACCCGTTATACGGCGTCGTCAGGATCAGCATGCCACCATCTCTCAAAAGCCGGAAGGCACTCTCCGTCAGATCCCTCGGCGAATACAGGTGCTCCACAACCTCCGCCGAAACGACGGCATCGAAGGAACTCTCGCCGAAATGCTCTACGAGTTCCGGCCCCACCGGCATCCTATGAAACGCAATCTTCGGGTGAGATGCCTTCGCGTGAGCAATGCCGGACTCCGACAAATCCACAGCCGTCACGTCCCATTCGCCCATCGCCCACGCCGCTGTCAGCGCACCATTCCCGCAGCCGATGTCGAGCACCCGCGCTCTCTCCGGCAGCATCGACAGTCCACGCTCAATCGCGGGACACAGGTACGTGTGACTCCCATTCGCTATTCCGCTTTCGTACGAATACTCTCGATACACAGTTGCTCAGCCCGCGGCCGGAGCGGCCGCCCCTCACCGGTTCGCCGCCCGTTCCGGACCTTGCGCGCGATCCCCAGCGGTTCCGCGCGATGCAACGGCTGCCTCATAGAGCTTGGCGTCCACCAGAAAGCGGTACCAGAATCCTTGGAGGAAGTGGTAAACCAAGCCCTGCCTCCCATCCAGGAAACCCAGCTTAAGGAAATATCGGTAGAACCAGTAGAAGAATGCCCGGTAAAACAGCGGGAACCGGAGATACACGTTCTGCTTCAGCCACCGCCTCGTCGCCGCCTGGCCTTCCAGCACAGCCGCTGCCTCGCGGCGCGTGATGTCCTGGCACTCCCGGCTCGCATACCAGTTGTGCTTCGCAGTCCACTCCGTCAAGTCCTTCGGAATCTCGTGGATCAAGTCCCCCTGGACCCGTCGCACCTTCCCCCGCCGCAACACGATGTGTTCATCCATCCGGGTGTCTTCACACCGGCCCTCGCCACGCCGCCAAACCCGCAGCAGCCAGACCGGATAGGTGTCCCCGTGCCGCAATTCGCGCCCGAGAAAGCGAAGCCGCCTAGCAATCTCGAAGCCGGTCACGTCCTCCGGAGCCTCTCGCAGCGCCGCAAGCAACGCCTCCCGTTGCCGGTCACCGATCCTCTCATCTGCATCGATCCGCAAGACCCACTCCGCCGCCGCAGGAACGTTCTCCAGCGCCCAGTTGAACTGCGCCGCATGGTTTGTGAAAGGATGCGAGAGCACGTGTGCGCCGTGTTCCTGTGCCACGGCCACGGTCCGGTCCGTGCTCCCCGAGTCGGTCACGTAGATTTCCGTTGCCAGGCCTTCCAGGCTTTCCAGGCACGCCGGCAGGTCGCGTTCCTCGTTCTTCGTCAGCACAATCGCTGCCATGGTTAGCTGCTTCATGGCGCCGGTGACTCCACCTGGCCCGAATTGAACGGTGCGCCCTCCAGCACCCGCCGCTTGATCACGCGCGCCGGATTCCCAGCCACCACCGTCCACGCCGCCCCGCATAGGGGGAGGATTTCTGGATGACCTTCGCCTGCCTCCACCATTGGCTCGTGCACAACTGGCTGCTGCTGTTACTCAGAAACCCACGGAGAGAAAGGCCAGAGCGCCGCTAAAAAGCACTGGCTTCAGATCTCGCTTCCATACGAGGTAGGATCCCAGTACTAGGGCATCCAACTCGCTCCTGAGAAAGGTGTCGACCGCGGTCTCCGGCGACCCGACGATAGGATAACCGTGAAGGTTGAAGCTAGTATTGAGTACCGCCCCGACGCCAGTACGGCGCTTGAACGCGCGGATGATGTCGCGGTAGCCGGGGTTCAGCGCGTCGACCACCTGCGGACGCACGGTCTTGTCAAACGGGTGCGTGCCGGCTACGATCTCCTCGCCGGCCGGCTGATTCGTATCGTACGCGTCTACCATGTAGAATGGTGAGTTCTTCGAGTGACCATTTGCTGAGCGATCGTAGCCACTCATGTACCTGGCTGCGTCTTCCTCCAGAATTGAGGCGGCAAACGGCATCCAGAAGTCGCGATGCTTGATCGCGAAGTTGAGTTTGCGGATGATGCCCATGTCGCGCGGGTCGGCCAGGATGCTGCGATTGCCCAAAGCCCGCGGTCCCCACTCTTCCCTGCCTGCGAAGCGGGCCACAATACACCTGCTAGCCAGCAGTTCGGCGATCTCTTCAGCCGGCTGGTTCATTTTCCGGTACTCTAGTTGTGGTCGGCCGTTCAGCGCAGCCAGGCATTCATCATTGGAGAACTCTAACCCAAAATACATATCGTCGCACAAATCGAGTTTTGGCGTGATGCCGCGTTCTTTGCACAATTGCAGGTAGCCCAAAATAGCAGCCCCTTCGCTAGATCCGCCGTCGTCGCTGGCGGGGTAGACGTACACCTTCTCAACCTCGGGCAACTCGCGGATGAGCTTGTTGGCCTTTACGTTCAGGAACGCGCCGCCGCAACAGGCCACTTTGTGCAGCCCCGTGATCGCAATTGCATTTTTCACCCATTCTATTACCAACCCTTCAAAGCAGAGCTGGCACGCAGCAGCGACGTCATCGAACCGGTGGCCGCGTAAGCGCTTGTGCAACAGATCTCGCATGCGGCTATGACTACGACCGGAGCGATTTCGAAACTCAAGACCCTCGACGCTGAACAGATCCCGCAACTCGCCAATACAGTACTTCGCTTGGCCATAAGGAGCCATGCCCATGACCTTGTATTCATGCTCGTATGGACGCAGGCCCAGGTGCGCAGTTATGTTTGAGTACAGCTCGCCAGGAACGCTGTGGAACTTGGGCGTGCGGGCAATTATGCTGAGGTCGTTGCCCCTGCCTTTCCAGACGCTCGCGCAGAGTCCATCGCCGCCGCCGTCGAGTGTGAGAACCAGTGTGTCTTCTGTCCAGGGCCGATGATAGTAGGCGCAGGCGGCATGACTCTGGTGGTGGTCGAGAGTGATGACTTTACTGGAGACGCCGAGTGACTCTAAGAATCCGTGTAAGTCAAGCCGGCGGCTGGCGTGCGCCAGCAGCCACTGGCCCGCGGCAGTGCTCCAATGGTACCGTCCCAGGCTGCCCGCCAGATGCAGCGCGGAATAGACGCGCTTCTTCTCTCGCACCGGGGCGGTGGTACGGATACGGCAGCCAACGGCAACAAGACCCACCTGGCTTCCAGCAATACCCGACCGATCGAACAGTTCGCGGATCGACTTACGGGGCGTACCAGCAAAATTCTTCTCGTTGCACCGCCGCTCTTCAGCGCTGGCGAGCACGAGTTGCCCGTCACGCATGAGGCAAGCACTGGCATCATGCCCGTCGTGGATTCCAAGGACGATCATTGGCCCCTCCTGTACTGCCACTTCCAGTTCCTCGCTTCGTCTGATATAGTCATCTAGTTTCCTGACCCCAACAGGGGCCGCCTAAGGGTGACCGCCTCATCCCACACGCGCGCCGAATATGCGCTGCAGCGTCGATCTCTGCCCGTGCAGCATATTCGACGTCGGCCGGAACAAAGGAAAGTGGCCGATTGCCACACCACCCGAAGCAGCCGGTCCGGCACGCTATGCGGACTAGGAAGAGGATCCACAGTGTGGAACTCAATTCAGCAGGCAATCCGGTGCGGGACCCGCACCCAGCACCCACTCATACACAGCGATCATCTGCGCCGCCACCGTCGACCACTGATGTCGCTCCTTCACCAGCGCTATGCCGCGCGCGCCGATCGCCCTTCGCTCGGCGTCGCTCATCTGAAACAAGAACCGCAACCTCTCAGCGATGCTCTCCGCCTCTGGTTCGATCCGCAGCGCTGCTCCCGCCTCGAAACCAGACGGCAGATTGCACTGTCGCGTCATCAGCACCGGCAGCGCGCAGGCCCACGCTTCCAGGACCGCCATTGGCATACCCTCGCTCACACTCGGCAGAATGAAGGCCTCCGCCCCCTGGAAGCAGGCGGCCTTCAACTCTCCAAACTGCGGCCCGATGAAGTGGACGCTGTCATTCAACCCCTGCGTGCCCGCAAGCGCTCTTAATTTCTGCTCGTGCGCGTCTTGGTCCCAACCCGCGATCACCAGATGCCAGCCTGACCTATTCGCGTCACGCTGCACCATGGACCAGCCTCGCAGAAGCGTCTCTAATCCCTTTTTCGGGTGGAGTCTGCCAATATAGAACAGCACCCGCGCATCCTTTGGCAGCTTGTCCCTCCACGGAGCCGCAACCGCCAGTCGTCCCACCGGAATCTCCACGCCGTTCGGAATCACGCACACAGGGTTCCGAAGCCCGTACGCCCGGAATGCCTCCGCTTCCGCGTGGTTCAACGCATGGAGGCACGCCGCGCCCCCCAGGTGCCGGTGCTCGTACAGGGCCCCGGCCAGGCGCTTTTTCCAACGGGAATTCTTCACCGCCCACGGATCCAACATCCCTTGCGGAGTAATAACGTAAGGGTTCGCCCGTTTTGCCCAGCGCAGCGACACCACCGAGGGGTACATCCACAGGCCGTGGACATGGACAACTCCTGGCTGCGCCGCCTTCAGTGCGCGTTCCAATCCGGGCGCGAACCCGAATGCCGCCGGTCCTGCCACGTCGAACGTACGCAACGGGACATCTCCCCAAGCGCCACGATCCGCTTCTGTGTGCCGGTCGCGGAGCCCGAAAACATGGACGGGATAGCCGACGTTACCCAGCAACGATCCCGCCAGATTCCGGACCGTATCAAACAGTCCGCCAGCGTTGCGGGAGACCGAGGCTGTCAGAAAAGCGATAGTCATGAAGTGGCGCGCGGACGATGAATCAGAGCCCAGAGCAATGCCTTGTCGACGAGCGTCGCTTTGGGCCGCGGGGCGGTGAGTGCAATTTCGACAGCCTTCATGAGGTTTGTGGCGAAGGTCTCCGGCGTCCACCGGCTGATGATCTCGCGGGAGGCTTGGCCCATGGCGGCGCGCTCGTCCCCGCTCATGGAACTCACGCGCAACATGAGGCGGGCGAGTTCTTCGGTCTTGTAAGGGTCAAAGGTGAAGCCGTTCCGGCCCTCTTGGACCAGATCCGGCGCGCAGCCGCAGCGATTGGATACCAGCACCGGAAGCCCGGCGGCCATCGCTTCGTTGACCACGAGGCCCCACTGCTCGTCGGACGCGCTTGGCAGGATAAAGGCCCCCGCGCGTCCGTACAACGCCGGTAACCCATCATATTGGACGAAACCGGCGAGACAGACTGAGTCATCGAGGTTCAGCATTCTCATCGCTTCCGTTACCTTGTCTCTTTCCGGTCCGTCACCCGCCAGCACGAGACCCCAGGCGGCACTGCCGGCCCCCTGGCGGTATCGGGCATAGCCTTCAAGCAGGCGCGCAAGATTCTTCTTTCGAACGAAGCGGCAACTGACCAGGAAGGACTGCCGCGCACCCCGATTCGCTTCGCCTCCGGGCTGCAACCGGCCGAAGTGCGCGTTGTCGACAACGTCGTAGCCGGGGAACACAGCCAGCTCAGGGAATCCGAGGTGGTTTAGGTACTCGGTCTGGTGGCTCCCCCCCACCAAGGCCGCTAGGTACAAGCAGAGCAGCTTCCGCTTGATCCTCTCACCCAGAAATGTGCGCCGCTTGTCGAAGACCGTACTGTCCGCCATCAGCACCGCCGGCGTGGATGTCTTGAGGCACCACGACAATGCAAGGAGCGCATATGGCGTGGACCAGCCGGGGATGACCACTGCACGGGCCTGTTCGCTCTCCAGGCAGCGATAGAGCCGCCGGCGGAGATCCCCCACCCGCGGCTGGTCGGCCATCGGCTCCGGAAACAGCGTCACGCGACGGAAGCCCGGTGAGCAGTCAACCACATCCCACTGGTAGATTGTGTCCTTTCGGACCACCTCGACGGCCACCGCCGGCCCTAGGGCGGAGAGTGTGCGCAGCCGGGCGCAGTGATACGGGCCGTAGCGGTAGAAGATGACGGCGATGGGGCGTTCAATTTCAGGTATTGACAACGGGTGAGATGGCACGGCGGTTCGCGCACGCTTGCCTGACGGCTGCCACCAGCCGCTCCCCATACTTTTCAAAGGTGAATTCGAGGGAGCGTGCGGCGGCGTTGGCGGACATCCAATCAAGCCTCTCGCGGTCGCTCGCGAGCAGTTCGAGCTTTTCGACGACGGCTTCCGGGTCGCGGATCGGAACGATGAAGCCGTCGACGCCATCGCGAACTACGCTGCCGGCATTGGGCGTTGTAATCACCGGTAGGCCAGCGGCCAAGGCTTCGTAACAGACGGTGGCCGACCCTTCACAGATTGAGGGCAGAAGGAACACATCCGCCCAGGCGTAGTGCTCCGTCATCCTGGAGCGAGGCACTGCACCACGAAGATCTGCGTTTTGAATCAGTTGCGATCTGGCTGCGGCAAGCAGGGCTATCCCTCCGCACCAACGGAACTCCGCCAGGGCTTTTGCCGTGCGTGCGGACTCGAGCACGTATGGTGCACCCTTTCTGAGGCAAACCGCCCCTCCGACAAGGACCCGCAAACGACGGCCCGGCTCCTTTGGACCGTGGGCCATGGCGTGCGCATCGAGCCCGTAGGAAGCAACCACGCAGCGCCGGACCGGGCCGCCAGACTCCGCGACACCAGAGCGGACAAACTCCGAGCCGCAGAGAATCAGATCTGCGCATTCCCACTCCGCGCTCTCGCGGGCCGCGAACTCGGCGCGATGCAGATCGCTGCCCTGCGGCGGTTCCCACCCTGGAAAAGCGGTGTGCTCCGCCGCGAGAAGCTCGTCCTCAACCCCAGCAGGGGCAATCGTCTGCTCCATCACGCGGAGAAGGCCCCCCTCCCGCGCGCACTCCAGCAACTCGAGGCCGGCGGAGTTGAAGGTGTAGACGCCCGATACGCCATTGAGATCGCGCCGGAGGATGAGTTCGCAGAAGGTCCGGCCGGCCCAAAGGGCGGCTGCGGTCGCCTCAGCCGGGCCGGCGACTGCGGCGCGGCGTCGGGCGTACTCGAGGCCGAAGGAGGTGAAGGCGGTAATGCGGTCGCGAGGAAGACCTTTGGGAACGCGGCCCAGGAGGCGCTTAAGAACCGGTGGTCGGAGACCGGACGGCACCAGGCTAAGAAGCCGTGGCCACCCCCTGGCGGCGCAGATATCCGTGTAGAAGTGGCCAAGCATGCCGGCGCGATGAAAAATGCGGGGCACGGCGTAGTGCATCCGGGCGCCAAGTTGGGCGACCAGAATCATGGAAAGCCTCCGCGGATGGGGTTCAGCTCCCGCCCAGCAACCGACCCCTGGGAGCATAGATGCTCCAACCTCTCCATGAGAATTCTGCCTCTCCGCTCGAAGTTCAGCTCCGCCTTGAACGCCCGCTGTACATTGCATCGCCGCTCATCGACACCCGGAGGCTGCTCCTCAACCTCCCGTATCGCCCGGGCGATATCCGAAGGATCATACGGATCGCAGCAGGCCCCCAAACCCCACTTGTAAATCAGCGCTTCCATGTTCGGCACGTTTGAGGCGACCACCGGCATTCCGAACCGGAGACAGTGTGCCATCCGGTCGGCGTTGGCCATCCAGTAACCGCTGCTTCTCTGCCAGTCGTGCAGAATAACACCGATATCCGCCACGGCCAAATACCGCTCCAGCTCTTGGTACGGCATGGAAGGGAGCCATCTGACGCGGCCCTCCAAACCCTCTGACCGAACATGATCGCAGCAAGTGTCGAAATACTCGCTCTCAGCTCCGAATGTTAGCAAACGGTACCTTGCGGGCAGCAGGGCAAAAGCCTCAATCAATTGCAGATGCAGACGCTGCGGGGCCGCTAAGCTAGGACAGATCACAAGCACCGACTCGTCTGAGCCGCCGAGGACACGCCGCAAATCCCCGTCGCTCGCTACGGCTCCCGGGCTCGCACTTGGGTAGTTCGGTATCCATAACGGCAGATCCTTCAGGCCGTAGATTGTCTGGTGAAGACGCGCTCGAGAACGATCCACATTTATTGCCAGGTCGGCCCGCCGCAGCGCATACCCCTCGTACCACATATGCACCGGGCTGTTAAGCATCGGATCGAGCCAGTCGAACGTATGGTAAACGAAGACCCCTCCGCGTCTCCGCGGCCTGCCGCCCATGGCGAGCAACACCGGCGGGAGCGTCCAACTGTCGATCACCCATAGCACGTCCGGGCACTGAGAACGCAACAGCGACCGAATCTCCCCCGCGAGACGGACCGGCGCGAACAACTTCGCGATGCCAGTCGCCGGACCACGACCGAAGGTACGAAGAACAACACGCTCCGACAGATTGGCAGGCCGGTAGCCGGACTCCATCGTGGCCACGAGGACCCCGCATCCCTCTCGGCAGAGGAAATTGGCTAGAGTGACCACATGGGGGCTGCGTTCCAGCGATCCCCAGCGCAGCAGCAAGCAACGCATCGCAAGCTCTCTCGAAAGATCAAACCCGCCGGCGGCGGCAGGCACAGACCACGCCATGCTTGACCCAAAGCTGTTCCAGCAGCACGCACGGACGGCCTGGGTTAGCAACATGAGAAGGCACGTCCTCAAACCAATGTAGATGGAATTGCACGTAATCCCGCGGAAAGCGTTGCAGATGAAAAGGAGGTTGCGCCGCCATGAAAGTAGCCGACACCGCCCGCCGCCGGCATTGCAAGCATGTGCCGAATCGCACAAGGTCGATCGATGACATCTTCAACTAGCGCGTGCCAGACGACCGAAGAAAACGCAGCTTCTGCCAGTCCCTCCGTTGGCGGCGTGCAAGTACCCCATCCAAATCCGCATTTTCTTCTTGTCCGGCGCCCCAAAAAGTTCCGGAAGCAGATCCGTTGTCAGGAACGGGGCGCCCGGGTAGCAAGCCCCCACTCGACGGCCCGCCTCCCTGCCCTCGGAGGCAAGCAGGCATCTGGGTTCTAAGCTAAGAGATAATTCACCGCCCAGCCGCCCTGATCACACCCTGCGGATTCTTCCGTCATCAGAGCTGTAACGAATTGCTGCAATCGCATTGGCCCAGCGCGGCCGCCGGAAGACCACCCGCTGACACAAACGATCCGTCCCGCGGATCAATCCCTCCGGTAGCTTGCTTGCCCACAGTCCGCGGAGCCCGCTTCCGAATACCGTGTATCCACGGGCTTCGAAGTCCCACGGAAACCAACCCGACCTGTGCCACTCGAAGTCGTCCCCTGTGCAATACGCGGGCTCGACGAACCCGAAAGGGGTCTCCACATAGACCAGTCTGCCTGCGATCTGCTCGACCCTTCTCAGCAACTCGAAACCTGCCTCACGGCCAAGGTGCTCGATGAGGTGCGACAACACAACAACATCAGGCCGCGCGCCCAGCGAATCAAGAGAGAAGCTGCAGATGTCTGCGCAGATGTAATCATCGTGCAACCCCTTGTTTCTTGCGGACCGGATGCGTTCCGGGGATGCATCGAGGCCAATTGAAAAAAACCCGCGAGAGCGCAAGGGCGTCAGTGGGCTGTTTTCGCCACAGCCGATATCCAGGCCAGACCTGAGCCCGAACCGCACCGCCAATTCGGCGAGGTAACGCTTCGGCGACGGGCACACTTTTTGAATCCAGGAGTCGTACCGAACGCGCATTGGCGCAGGCTCCATCATCTGCCTTGGCGTGCTGGAACGCCCCAGCGGGCACCCACGGCCCGCAGAGCGACGCGGCGCCTCCAGTCAGGGCGGGCTTCCAAGAGCCGCTGAAGTGGCACCCCCGGCAAGACAAACATGAGCACAAGCTGGCAGGCCGAATAGATGTCGTTTACGGCCGCGACCTCGTATGTCACTGACACGGCACGCCCCGCCCGCCCGAGAATTCGCGCAACTGCGTAGCGCATGCGGGCACCGGGATCGGAACCGCCCGGTGGAATGTCCTGGCTCGGCCGATGGTATGCGCGCCTCTGCGACCAAGCAGAACGGCGACGAGGACGCCAGCCCCTGTCGCGGGCAACCAGTTAATCGGCCACCACAGCGGATTGTTCATCTCGCTGTATCCGAGGCTGAAGCAGCCGACGGCCAGCAGAACGCCCGTAATTCCGGAGTAACGGCAGACATAGCTGCGGATCAACTGCAGGAACACACCAGTCCAGAGGCCTCCAAGCAGAACACCGGCGGGACCTGCAATAAAGAAGTACTTGCCGATGAGGCCGGGCGCCGGACCGCCGAGATGCCCTGCTCTATTTACCCAACTCGCGTTTCCAGCAACACGATAAAAACGGTCCCATGATTCCTCACCAGGGTAGATCTTCTGTGGCCACCACGCGCGTGGCACCGGCATGGTAAAGTATTCGAACATCATATAGCCGTAGTCGTAGGGCACAGTATCCGGAACCCACGAGACAACGGCAAGGGACATATCAAACTCCGAACCGACAACACGCAAGGTCTTTTCGCTCGGCACATAAAACTCCATGCTGTGGTGCAGTATCACCGACCTGCTTTCATCGGAGTGGAATTGGCCACCGTACATCCGTCCTCGGTATTCGGCGACGAACCCAACCAGAATCACAATAGCCGCGAACGAGAGCGCGGTGATATATACCGGCGGGTTACGCCGCTGAGCGCCATAGACAGAACCCAGCATAATAAGAGCGACGCCAATGATGCCTGATCGGGTTCCCGAGTATATGCACCAGATCCCAAAAGCCGCTGTAGCGACTAGCGTCAGCCTCTTGAGGATCACGTAGCGAGGACGGTGGTAGGTGGAGCAGAGCAAGATCATGAGCCCGAGGGGAACCAGCGTCAGGAGGTTCAGCGTATATCCGCTGAGCTCTTCAAAGTTGATTGAAGTGCGGCTGACCGACAGAAATTGTTCCAGACCGCCCGACACTCGGATGACATAAGCATAGGCGAGGCCGCCCACAACGAGCGCCGCGAAGCCGACAAGAACGAAGCGGGATGCGTGATCGAAGCCGTGTAGGAGTGGGAGCCTCCGAGCCACTCTTCGGCCAACAGGCAGTACATAACCGATATAGACGGTGACGCCCGCGAGAATGTAGAGCGTCAGGGTCCAGCACACGACGGATTCACCATACACCCCAATCCAGCCGTCGCGGCTGGCCCAGGGTTCGACGACTCCGAACAGGACATACATCGGCCAGAAGGTGTTGATCGGATCGAGAAACCACCAACCCCGGCGCAGCCTGGAGCAATAGAACGCTACGGGAATGACGATGATCGCCAGCAATAGGAGTTCGAACATCAATTGGCCAATTCAATTCTCGGTGCGTCTCCGCTTGGGCGAGCGGCGCCCGCCGAGCGTGCCGAACTGCGGAGGCGACCTTACCGAAACAGACTTGCCGCCTAGCGCGTTCGCGAATGCGATGACGACGGCTTGCCGCCAGCGGTCCAACGCGAAGGCATTAGTACCTCACCATTTGGATTCCGCACAGAACGGGCAGAAAAACCGAGTTACACGGCGCTGTTGAGGGCGAGCTGGGGGATGATGACGAGTTCCCTCAGCTTGAGGCCCGTGGCGATCGCGGACTTGCCGAATCGAGTCAGGTAGTACCTGTAGGTGTGGCCGCCCTTCTTGATGAGACCGTGAACACGGAGGCGCTTGAGGAGTCGGGACACCTGTCCACTGTTCTTCTCGGATACAAATCGGCGCAGGGTTTTGTTCTGCATGTCGCTGATATTGAACTCGCGGCGCGCGATGGCGCTGAACAAGGCTTCGTCGTCGGCGTCGAACAGATTGAATCCGGGGTGGGATCGCCCGTGGTACACTGCATAGTCAGCAAATATCAGATTAGGGCGCGTGATTGCGCGGTCCCTGTCGCCTCAGCTGGCCACAAGTGTTTTCCTCCTATCCATGTGCCTGAACGCCGCCGGCAAGCTAATCGCAAAGTAGATAAGTTGAGCTGCGCCACAGACGACGGGCACCGTGATCAGCCCAAACACAGGTAGAGCCAGCCAACTGGTGACCATGTAAAACGCCGATACGGCAGCAAACGCTCCAGCGGTAAGCCACACCAGGCCGAGCCCCGTCAGCACCTCGTTGATCGTGTTCCCGGCGACCCGAAATCCTCCGAAGATCATCAACGCGACCAAAAGCCCCACTGTTGGTTGAACGGCTTTGTGGGTCCACCAGTTGATGAACGGCTGACCGACAAGTGTCAATACCAGTCCCCCTGCCACAAACATCCCTACACTTGCCAGCAAAAGGTGGATCGCCCGCTCCTTGATCCAGTGCCAGTCGCCTCGCGCCTTTGCCTCAGCTAGCGCAGGCGTGTACGGTGTCACGATTAGGTAAGCGGTGGCGATCAATACCGAAAACGCTGCGTAAGGCACTGAATACTGCGGTACCATTCCCGCCCCCAGCCGGTTAGCGATCAGCAGATTCGCCGAATACAGCACTCCAAGGTTGGCCAACTGATAAACGGTCAACGGCCCGGCGAACCCCCACAAGGTCCGCAAACTTGCGCCGTCGAACCACCCCAAGGCTGGCCGCAAGTCGCGGTGCAATAGCCCAAACACATATCCTGCAAGAACCACCTGTGCCAGCAGAGGCGGGACACTGACAACCAGCGCATAACTCAACAGTCCTCCACAACCGCTTGCAGCCAAAGCAAAAAGCAGTCCCAGACTCGCTACACTTCCCACTGTGTACGAGAAGTATCCCAAATACCCCTTCTGCAGAGCGCTGGTCGTCGTACTGACCACCCGCGTCAGTGTCGAAGCCGCGAAGATAAGCCCGCACACCAAAACCAACATTCGACCGCTCTCCGCCAGCTCCGCGGTCCGCGCCCCCAGCAGCCCCGCCAACCCGCTCCATCGGGATAAACCCATGGCCAGCGCCGCCACTACCACCGCCAGCGCCGCGTATGCTACAAACGCTGTCGAAATAGCCCGCCGCATTTCTTGGCGGTCACCCCGACCCTCGGCCGTTGCGACCACGTTGATCAGCCCTGGCGCCAACCCGAGATCCGTCAGCCCGCCCCAAGCCACAAGCGACCCCACCACTAGCCACAAACCGTACTGCTCCACGCCAAGCATCTTGATGGAAAGTGGAATCACGACCAGGCGAATCCCCTGATTCACCGCCTGCGCAACAACACCCACCGCACCGGTGGCCCGCGCCCGCCGGTCGCGTCGCCGACGGGCATGCCCGGCTGCCGCCACGTCGCCGCCGCGGATTGCCTCTACCTCCGCACGCAAACCGTCGTCTCGCACGCGCAGAAGTTACCCGGCGCCCAGCCCGGAAAACGGTGGACCTCCCAGTCCGGCCCCAACTCATCGAGCATCTGATCAATCACGAAGAGGTCTCCCTTGGTGGTACGGTCGTTGTCCGTGTTGTCAACGACCAGCAGGCCGCCGCGGCAAGTGTGCCTCAGCGCCAGCCGGAAGCACTCGAGCCGATGCGAGCCGTCAACAGAGACCACGTCGAAGTAGCCCGCCGGAAGCTCCAGAATCTTCTCCACATAGGCTCCGCCTTTCAGCAGAACAACCTCCGCCTTCTTGGCACGCCCCGCGCTGGCGCTCCACCATGCCGGATCGTCCTCCACCGCTATCACCTCGCCGCATCGGCGTTCAAACCAGAGCGTGGACATACCACAACTCCACTCGAACACCCGGGTGTTCGGCGTGATCCGCGCCCGGATAAACCGCATTGCCGGAAACGTAATCCAGGGCAATAAGGGTCGGATCCCTGCTACCTTGCGCGCAAGGCCGGTTGCACACGCCGCCGCGCAATCCGCCAACATCCCGGGCGAACCCAAGGCATACTGCCCCTTCTGGGTGTGAAAGCGCGATTCTCTCAATTCCGGTTTCAGCCCGAACCACAGTCTACGACTCATCATTGTCAGTCGGCTCATGCCGCGACCACCTCGTCCGTCCCCTCAGGCGAGCCGCCGTCCAGTCCGTGAACCCCATAACCGCAGCCCATCAGCAACTCCACGCACTCACGGTGGACGGCCTTCCCATGCGTGGCCAGAAATATCACCGGATGCCGCTCCATCGCCCGCCGCGCGCCCTGAAGGACCCCCGCCTCCGCGCCTTCGACGTCGATCTTGATCACGTCCGGAGCTTCAACTTCACCTGCGACTAGCAGGGTGTCCGCCCGCGAACATGGCGCTTGCAGGCGGCCCTCGGCCGCGATGCGGGCCATATACGCGTTTGGTCCAGGATCAAAAGTTACATCACCGTCGAAGTCCCCCAAGGCACACGGGAAGAGCCTCACGTTGTGGTATCTGTTCATGTCCACATGTCGCCGCAATAATTCTACATTGCGAGGGAGAGGTTCGAACGCGAAGACCCTCCCCTCCCGGCCAACCAACTCGGCAAACAGCAGCGTATAGAAGCCCACGTTCGCACCTACGTCCCAGCAGACCATTCCCGGGCGCACCAGTTCGATGATCTTTATCTGCTTCGTAGCCTCATACGAACCCAACCAGCAACCATGGTTGGACGAGCCCGCGATCCAGCGCTTCCCACGCAGGGGCCCTTGCAAGATGGGGACCTGAACCCTCGTGACCAGCCGAAGCGGCATGCGCAACGCCCGACCGACGATCTTCGAGTTAGAGATACTGGAGAAGTTGATCACGGTTGCGCCCACTCTCCCAGTTCCCTTTGTTGCACCCACGACTTCGATGGCCTGCAATATTTCGAGTAATACTTGCCGTAGTACCCGTAATCGTAATACCGGTCGCTCATGCCTTTGCGGACTTCATTCAGCGCCAAGTCAATCAAGTTTGACTTCCCTCTTTTCAAGCTGGTGAGCATGCTATTGACCGCGGTTCGCTTGGTTTGGCCCGCAGGAGCCATGACCATCACTCGATCCACAGCCGGATTTGGGCCCCACGGCGGCCCCTCCCTGCTACTAGCTATGATTGTCATCCATTCCGGCCCGCGACGAGGCAACGGGCGGGCTAGCCTTTCGTTGCGACTAGCGTAATTGAGAACCCGGGCCAGCGAACAATAGCGGAAATCCAGGAATCGAGCATCGGCGGAAGCGCCCGAAGCGGGAGAATGAGCCCCCAGCCAAGTAAAGTATGAACTGCGAACACCATTCTCATGAGCGCGGTTATTTTCTGACTGACGAAGCCGCTGCAATACCCGATTTGTGATACCCTCAGCCCTGCCGACGCACAGAGGATCTTCAAGTTGTCTGGCGTATATCCCCTCCGAACATGACCCCCGTCCTCGACCTGCGAAAATGGTCCCCGATCGCTCCGTGTCATGGGTCTGTAATTGAAGTTTGGAGCCGTGAGGAGAAGCGTTCCACCGGATTTCAGACAGCGACTCATGTCAATCATCAGCTTCTGGTCGTTGAGGATGTGCTCGATGGTCTCGCAACAGACGACGATCTCGAAACGTTCTGTGAGATCAACACGCTGGTCGAGATGCCGAACGTCCATCACCTCAAATTCAGCAAGTGCGACGTTGCAGATGGACGCTCTCTCTCGTGCAGTATTCTGGTTCCGCTCATCCCAGCTCAAGCCAAGAGCCCTGTAGCCCCGGCGGGCCACCCCAATTGTAAAGGCCCCGGAGCCACAACCAACGTCGAGCATCCACTTCGAGCCGCTGGGGACGGGCGGCAGATGCTGTTTCAACCAAAGCCACCGATCCAGCACCAGAGTATCGCCATGGATTAGCGCGGCTTGAAAACCGAACATGCGAACCAAGGGAGAACTCATTTCAGGTGTTTCGCTCCAGTGTTTCCGAGCTCCAGAGATGGAACAATTCTGCAAGACGGTCCGCCAACCCGTTACAGGAAGCCAAACCGAGTTGTGTCTGCATGCGTCGAGTATCAGCCACAAAACCGCAGGTCTCCAGGCTGCGAGCCGGAAGGATTTGAAGGGCAGAGTGCGACCCTGTAATACTCAAGATTGTTTTCGCGAGGTCGAGCACGGAGATGCCGAGGCCAGAACCAACGTTGATCGGTTCAGTGACGGGAGGCACTCTTGCCGCGCGTACCAAAGATTCTACGGCATCGGCGACCCAAACGAAGTCTACAACCTGAGAACCGCCATAGACCACTAGAGGTTCCCCTTCCTGGCTATTGCGCAAGAAGATAGGGATAACCCGATCAGAGTCTCTGGGCCCGTATACGTTGGCAAACCTCAGTACGGCGATTTCCAGACCGGCCTGTTGGAAGGCACGGCAATACGCTTCGCCGGCAACTTTACTTGCACCATAGCTGTTCTTGGGCCGCATTGGGGCGGTTTCGGGGACAGGAAGGACATCCGGGTCACCATAGACTTCGCGGGAGGAAGAGAATATGACACGGCGGACACCGGCCGCCAGCGCGGCGCGCAGGACGTTTATGGTTCCGAGCACATTTGTCGAGACGGCGTAGTCCGAGTCATACTCGGCACCGAGCACGTTCGACTGTGCAGCCAAATGAAACACGACATCCACGGCGAGCATCGCCGCGCGCAAAGCAACTTCATCACGGACGTCGGCCGGAATGAAACGAATGCGATTTCGACATTCGGCCAAGCGCGTAATGCTCCCTCGGTGCAGGTTATCGAGGGCACTAACGCTCCCGAGTTCATCTCGAACAAGCCGCTCCACCAAGTGGCTACCGATGAAGCCAGCTCCGCCCGTAACGAGGAAATGCGGATGTGTCAAGCTTTCTGGTCCCCCTCATGCATAGCAAGTACAACCAAAGTGATTACAATCCCCTCCATCCGGTCGGCCCATCCTTCGATGAGCCAGCCAGTGGATCAATTGGAGTAAAGTATACTGGTCCCCAATCGGCAGATTTAGTGGGACAAGAGAAGGGGCACTGCCAAGACTTGGCCAATTGCATTCAGTGCCTTGCCCGAAGCCAATGCGAGGAAACTCTTGGCAAGCCGCTTTAGCAATCAGCGGCGCGCGGCTGCTCCGTAGGTCAACCGATTGCGGTCTGCATGAAGTTCAGCATTCGTGTTACTGTCGTACCCCAAAGTGCTCCCTGCCGATGTCGCCATGCCTCCTTGCGCATTCGCTCGAACCTTGATCGTTCACCACATAGCCGTAGCAGAGTCTCGGCGATTGACTCGTCCGATGCGTCCACCGGCACTGATATCGAAGCCTCGGGGACTGCCATCTCTAGAGATCCCCCAGCGTTGGTGCATAGAGTGACGAGGCCGAGCGCACAATATTCGCGCACGGCAATCGGGCTTGCGTCTGCGCGGGACAAGAGGCAGCCGACGTCGCACTCGGAAACCGCGTCAAGAAACTCCACAGCGCTCACCCGTTTATCGAGAAATGCCTTCCATTCAACTCCTGAAACAGTACCGTAGGCACGGGGAGCGGATTCGCGGTCGACTCCAATGATTCGAAGGGTAAAATTCGCCCCACGCTCACGCGCGATCTGAAAGGCCCCCATTAACCGATCTAAGCCTTTCCGCCTCCAATATTTCCCGACGAAGACAAGACGCAGCGGTTGCTCGGACGGAATCGGACGATACGGGGTCTGAGAAAACCAATGCGAATAAATGTCGGGATCAACGTTGGCACCCGGAACAACGGCGCGGACTTTTTCCGGTCGGACACCATAATCACAGACCACACTGTCCGCCGCCCACTGGCTGAGGGTGAAGACGCCTTGAGCGGCATGATATCCGTCACCTTCGCGCTGCATCGCGTCCGCCGCGGTACGGTTGTCGAGTTTGGCACCATAAAAGTCGAACAACTGGCGCAACGTCATGTCTATGTAAAACCACTTCTCGATTGACGGATTTCTGACGATAGACAGCGGATACATTTGAAAGCAATTAACTGCCCGGTTGCCGGCGAGTCTGTTTTGAAATGGGGCATACAGGTTCTCGAGGAACCAGTTTGAATACTGAAAACCCCCATGGCGCCGGCCACGCAAGACCGTGGCTGAGTTCCACAAGATGCGCTGTAACGTCCGATTGCGGCCGTCGCCGCCCAGACTAAGGCCCTCGTCGATGAGACCGATTCTCCGCCCTGCCTCGAGAAAGTGATATGGAATCCCACTCCAAGTCGACGGGTCCTTAGCATCACCGACGCATGTGAGATAGGTTGTTTTCTGATGGTGGCACATTATTCTATCTAGGCGGACCGTGGATGTCTTTGTGGACGTCCATTCCACAGCAACGGCGGTATACTAGGTTCGACATAACGTCTTCCTGCCGCCGGAGACGGGGGACGCTGGAAGAAAGCGGACTTTCCCTGGCGGGCCTCCCACCTTGCGGCAGGAGCCTCAATCGTAAATTCCCAAAACGCGCCCCGGCCATATTCACGCACGGGCTTGTTGACGCCAGAACGGAGCCGGTCCATACCGCCTCGGCGCACCTCCCCAGGATCTTCCCACCGGCGCCCGTTTTCATCCCCGTAGGTACCGAAGCGTAGCGCCGCCAGTTGGCATTCACACGGAATTGAACTTTTTCTTTCGTTCATTCCATGAGACTTATCCGCCAGCTACACCGCCAGCCCGATTTTCCCCTGCTACTCTCGAATCAGGAATGTGGCAAATGAAAACCAGACCGAAAGGCGCTGCGCCTCCTGCTCCCTCTGCGGATTCCTTGGGCCCGGCCCACTGGGTTCGGGATGCCCTCGGGTTCCCGGCCGACAGTCTCCAGGCACGCGTGCTGGAGACTCGCGCCAAACGGGGAATCCTCAACTGCACCAGGCAGTGGGGCAAATCCACCGTGACCGCCGCTAAGGCCGTCCACCAGGCGTACCACCACGCCCGCAGCCTGACCCTGGTCGTCAGCCCCAGCGCGCGCCAGAGCGGTGAGTTCCTCCGCAAGGCCACCGCCTTCTCGCGCAGGTTGGGGGTCGCGCCCAAGGGGGATGGCGATAACCAGATCTCCCTGGCTCTCCCCAACGGGTCGCGGATTGTCGGCCTGCCCGGAACCGAAGCCACCATCCGCGGGTTCTCCGCCGTCTCCCTGCTGCTCGTGGATGAAGCGGCGCGGGTCGCCGACGACCTGTACATGGCCATCCGCCCCATGCTGGCAGTCAGCGCCGGAACCCTCTGGCTGATGAGCACGCCCTCCGGCAAGCAGGGGTTCTTCTATGAAACCTGGGCGCACGGCGGGCCGGACTGGGAGCGCATCAGTGCCCCCGCCACGGACTGCCCACGCATCCGGCCGGAGTTCCTCGAGGAGGAGCGCGCCACCATGGGCGAGCGCCGCTTCCGTCAGGAATACCTCTGCGAGTTTGGGGATTCGGTGACCGCAATTTTCCAACGCGACCTGCTGGACAGCGCCATCACCAACGAGGTGCAGCCTCTCCATCTCTAAAGTCCGCCGCGAATCCGTGTTTATCCGTGTCCATCTGTGGCCAGGAATCGTCTTTATGTTCGAATCGTTCTTTATCGGCCTCGACTTGGGGCAAGCCCACGACTTCACGGCCATCGCCGTGGTCGAGCGGGCCGTGCTCCAAGGAGAGTTCAACCCCGCTGTCTGGGCCTTCCGCAAAGAGGTCCAGCTCCAATTGCGCCACCTGGAACGCGTGCCCATCGGGACGCCGTATCCGGACGTGGTGCGGCGCGCCGTCGAGATCGCCCGCTCGCCGAAGCTCACCGGCCCGGTCCACCTGGCCGTGGACAACACCGGGGTGGGGGTGGCCGTGGTGGACATGCTTCGTGCTGCGCGGCCCAACGCGGCTCTCCTGCCGGTCACCATCACCGCGGGCGATACCGAAAACATGTGCCAGGGCGCCCACCGCGTTCCCAAGCGGAACCTCATCGTCGGCCTCCAGGCGCTCCTGCAACAAGGCGGCCTGCGCATCGCCGCGGATCTGAAGGATGCCCCCACGTTACTGGCGGAGCTGATGGCCATGCAAGTCAAGGTCTCCGCCGCCGGAAACGAACAGTTGGGCGCCTGGCGTGAAGGAACCCACGACGACCTGGTCTTCGCCGTAGCCCTGGCCATCTGGGCCGTAGGAAAGGCCTATCCCAAGCGCCAGGGGCACGGCGGCGAGTGGTGGCACAACCCATATGAAGCCGACATGATCCGCAAATTCAAAACCCAAATGACCCAAAAGTGATTTATGTGGGGCAGGTTGTCAACCTGCGGCCGATTGTCAATCGGCCCGGCGAGCGAAGCTCGCCTATGTTCGCCCCCTTGCCGCCACGCGCTCCTCCGCACCCAATACTCTAAACACCTATCCAACACCATGCCTTCACTAAGACTAACTCTAGCAGCCCGCGCCAACGGCGCCCGCTCCAATGGACCGGCCACCCCCGAAGGGAAGCGCCGCTCCTCTCAAAATGCCACCCGCCACGGCCTCCTGGCCCGCTGCGTCGTCATGCAAAACGAATCCCGCGCCGGCTTCGACGCCCTCCTGGCCCAGCACCTCGACCGCTACCAGCCCGCCGATGGCGTCGAGTTCGGTTTCATCGAGGAAATGGTGGCGGCCTACTGGCGCATGCGCCGCGCATGGGCCCTGGAAACCCGCATCTTCGAAAACCGCGTGGCCGCCCAGCAACCCGGCGACGAACTCGACCGCATGGCCGCCGCCTTCACCGACCTGGCCAACCAGCCCAGCCTGGGCCTGATGCACCGCTACGAAACCCGCCTCCACTGCATCTACCAGCGGGCCCTCCAAAACTTCCTGCTCCTCCGCGCCGCCGCCCCCGCCATACCAAACGAACCCAATCCCATTTCCGAACACCCCGCCGAATTATCGCCCCCGGATGAGCAAGCATGAACGCAGAAGCATTGCTTATCCGTGTTCATCTGTGTTCATCTGCGGCTAAAGATGCTTTTTGAGTGTTTTCGCCCCAAATGCGAACTAATC
>Ga0326727_10005909_pt1 | contig 34275 bp, 28 predicted proteins | sample MB2enrmetagenome_FD_207643 | JGI IMG/M metagenome (GOLD analysis project Ga0326727, IMG submission 207643) | Lab enriched peat soil microbial communities from McLean, Ithaca, NY, United States - MB29MY | ecosystem: Environmental > Terrestrial > Soil > Wetlands > Peat | place: USA: New York...
AATCATGCCAACTCCCCGGAAACGTTAGTGCTGGGAAGTAGTTCCTGGGTTACCGCCCGGCGATTGCCGATCTGCGCAACTCTGGCCGGATGACGCGCCACTCGGAAGTTGCGCAAAGACCGCCAAGCTGCGGGCAAACGGCCTTATCGCCGGCTCGATCCAGGCTGCGTTGCGTGGGGTGCGCCCGGATGAAGCGAGTGCACCTGCCTTCGAAAGAGTGCGGCTTTCCTGCCGAGACCCTCTGGCGGTGTAGCTCAATTGGAACGCAGCGCGGCAGAGCCGCGATTCAAAATTCGCGATTTGAAATATAAGAGCATGTAACGAGAACGATTATCGGCAAAAAACCTTGGCGCGCCGGGAAGAAATTCGAGAAGGGTAGTACAGGGATTGTAGTATTGGCTGTCGTTCTGATGGCGGCCGGGGATTTCTGGACGGCGGCTTGGCATAAACTGACTGCGGCGCGAAGAAACGCAACCTTAGTGCGACAGGGGGGCACACCAACGCCAGCGAACCGCGAATGGAATTCGGACATGTGGCGAGGTATACTGAATTTGGGGCCCAAGGATGCCCATTTACTTCTGGTGCCGTTTCCCGGGCTTATCTTCTTGGTTTCGTAGTCGTATTTGCCTGCTCGCGGACCCTGCTTTCTGGCTAACGAGGTGGGGCGGGCCGGGGCTTTCTACATAAATGAACGGATGACCCCTTGCTTCGGTACCGCAAGACATATTGCGTCTCGAATACCAAGTGCCAGAATTGGAGCCGGGGCGGTGGCAACGAACCGTTTTGCAAAACCAGTCCGCTTTTCGCATGCCCAAACTCGAGAGCCAAGTTAATCCTGAAGCCGAGACCTACCGGCTCAACTTCGCGCGCAACCAGCAACTTGCTCGCGAGCTGCACGCACGAGTAAGTGAGGCTGCCTTGGGGGGGCCCGAAGCCGCGCGCTCCCGCCACATTGCCCGGGGCAAGCTTTTGCCGCGAGACCGCGTAACGCGGCTGCTCGATCCCGGAGCGCCCTTCCTCGAAATTGCTCAGTTGGCCGCCTGGGATATGTACCGGGGCGAAGCGCCCTGCGCCGGCATCATTACCGGCATCGGGCGCGTCGCAGGCCGGGAGGTGATGATCGTTGCGAACGACGCCACCGTCAAAGGTGGCGCCTACTTCCCCATGACGGTGAAGAAACACCTGCGCGCGCAAGAGATCGCGCAGCAGAACCGCCTGCCCTGCGTCTACCTGGTGGACAGCGGCGGGGCCAATTTGCCTCATCAGGCGGAGATTTTCCCCGACCGGGACCACTTCGGCCGCATCTTCTTCAACCAGGCGCGAATGAGCATGCAAGGCATTGCGCAAATCGCCAGCGTCATGGGTTCTTGCACAGCGGGTGGGGCCTACGTGCCTGCCATGAGCGACGAAGCGGTGATCGTTCGCCATCAGGGGACCATTTTCCTGGGCGGGCCGCCGCTGGTGAAGGCTGCCACGGGCGAGGTGATCAGCGCGGAAGAATTGGGTGGCGCTGAAACGCACGGCCAGCGCTCAGGCGTCGTGGATTATGTGGCGGAGAATGACGAGCACGCCCTTTCCCTGGTCCGATCCATCGTTGCCAATCTGAATACAACCAAAAGGGCGGATATCGATCGGCGCAAACCCAGACTTCCCGAGTACGATCCAGCGGAGGTTTACGGCATAATTCCTGCCGATGTCAGGGTTCCTTATGACGTACGTGAGGTCATAGCTCGGGTGGTGGATGCTTCGGAGTTTGACGAGTTCAAAGCACTCTACGGGACGACGCTGGTCTGCGGCAATGCCCGGATATGGGGGTTTCCAGTCGCCATCCTGGCGAACAATGGCGTGCTGTTTTCCGAAAGCGCCTTGAAAGGCGCCCACTTCATCCAGCTTGCGGCGAAGCGCCGGGTTCCGCTGTTGTTTTTGCAGAACATCTCGGGCTTTATGGTGGGGGGCAAGTATGAGGCAGGAGGAATCGCCAAGGACGGAGCGAAACTGGTGACCGCCGTGGCCTCGGCCGAAGTGCCAAAGTTTACGGTAATCATCGGAGGCAGCTTCGGCGCCGGCAATTACGGCATGTGCGGGAGGGCCTATTCGCCGCGCCTGCTCTTCACTTGGCCCAATAGCCGCATCAGCGTTATGGGCGGCGAACAGGCGGCGAGTGTTCTCGCCACCATCAAACGCGACGGAATCGAAGCCAAAGGTGAAACGTGGAGCGCCGAAGACGAGGAGGCCTTCAAAGCGCCGATCCGTGAACGCTACGAGGTGGAGGGGAATCCGTATTTTGCCACCGCTCGCTTGTGGGACGATGGCATCATCGACCCGGTCGAGACGCGAGAGGTGCTGGGACTCGCGCTCAGCGCCAGCCTAAACGCTCCCATCCCCGAGACGTCTTTCGGCGTCTTCCGAATGTAATCCCATGATCGGCAGCCTTCTGATCGCCAATCGCGGTGAAATCGCGCGACGCATTATACGCACGGCTCGCCGTCTGGGCGTGCGGACGATCGCGGTACACTCCGACGCGGATGCCGGCTCTCCCCATGTGCGCGAGGCGGATACGGCGGTCAACATCGGGCCGCCTGCCGTGCGTGACAGCTACCTTGCGCAAGACAATATCCTGGAGGCCGCGCAAAGATCGGGTGCGGAAGCCATACACCCGGGCTATGGCTTCCTCTCCGAGAACGCCGAATTCGCTGAAGCCGTCACTGCGGCCGGGCTCATCTGGGTTGGCCCGCCAGCCGCTGCAATCCGCGCTATGGGGCTTAAGGACGCAGCCAAGCGGCTGATGGACGCGGCGGGTGTGCCGACAACGCCCGGGTATCTTGGCGAAGACCAAACAGAAGCCGGCCTCGCCCGCGCGGCCGCTGCCATCGGATGGCCGGTGTTAATCAAAGCCGTCGCCGGAGGCGGGGGTAAGGGGATGCGGAAAGTCGCGACGGCGGCAGAGCTCGGCGCCGCGCTTGCCTCGGCAAAGCGCGAGGCCGCTGCGGCCTTCGGCGATGACCGGGTTTTCCTGGAGAAGTATATCGACCGGCCGCGACATATCGAGGTGCAGATCTTTGGCGACCGTTGCGGTAATGTCGTTCATCTCTTCGAGCGCGATTGTTCGATCCAACGGCGCTACCAGAAAGTCATCGAGGAGGCGCCGGCCCCCGGCATGGATGCGGCCACTCGCCAGCGAGTGTGCGCGGCCGCGGTTTCAGCCGCAAGGGCGGTCGCCTACGAAGGGGCTGGTACGGTCGAATTCATTGCCGATGCAAGCCGAGGCCTGAGCGCCGATCGCATCTGGTTCATGGAAATGAATACACGCCTTCAAGTGGAACACCCGGTCACCGAGGTCATCACGGGTCAGGACCTGGTGGAATGGCAGTTGCGTGTTGCCTCCGGCGAGCCCTTGCCGCTGCGCCAGGAGGAGCTGGCGATTTCGGGCTGGGCGATCGAAGCGCGGCTTTATGCCGAAAACCCTGCAACTGGTTTCTTGCCCTGCACCGGCCCGTTGCGACACTTCCGGCTTCCCCAGGGCGTTCGGATCGATTCCGGGGTGGAAGAAGGCGGCGAGATCAGCTCCTTTTATGATCCGCTGATCGCGAAAATCATCGCTGCCGCCTCTACGCGCAACGCGGCTGCGGAGCGCCTGGCAGAAGCGTGCTCGCACGTGGAAGTGTGGCCCCTCAGGACAAACGCCGGGTTTCTTGCTCGGGTTCTCGCCGACCCCGATTTTCTCGCTGCCGACATCGATACGTCGTTCATCGAAAACCGTTTGGACCGATTGATTCCGCCGCTCGAGCCGTCGGAGGAGGTCGTTCAGTCAGCCGCAAGCGCCCGGCTAGCGAGGGAGCACGATCCGAGCGAACCGTGGCGCGCCCTGGAAGGCTTCCGGCTCAACGCCCCGCCCCACATCCATGTAAACCTTCAGTCGGGTGATACGCGTTACCAGGTCGAGTCGGGCGCGAGTCCGGCGGTTGCGCTGCCGAACCGCGACTTCGCGGACGCTATCGTTGTCTTCGCCGCCGGGGAGCCTTACACCTTTACGGATCCGGAACTCGCGCCGAAGAGCGCAGGACCGTCGTCAAGTCGCACGATCACTTCGCCCCTGCCCGGCCGCGTCGCCGCAGTTCACGTCCGGCCCGGTGACCGAGTCGCCAAGGGCCAGCCGCTGGTGATCGTGGAGGCCATGAAGATCGAGCATGCTCTCCGAGCGCCGTGCGGAGGCATCGTCAGCGTAGTATCCGCGATCGAAGGCCATCACGTCAGCGAGGGCGTTGTGCTGGCGCGAATCAATCCTGAGGGGTGATGAATATGCCCGGTCGGACCTACGAGCAATTCAACATCGGGGACCATATGGTCCACAGCATCCGCCGCACTGTGACGGAAACTGACAACCTGCTGATTTCAGTGCTCACGCATAATCCTCAACCGCTTCACCTGGATGCAGAGTATGCCCGGACCACCGAATTCGGCCGCATCCTGGTCAACGGCATTTTCACTTTCGGGCTCATGATAGGGCTGTCGGTCAGCGACACCACGGAGGGCACGGCGATCGCCAATCTTGGCTATGACGCTGTGGTGATGCCTCATCCGGTATTTATTGGCGATACGCTGCGTGCCGAGACACGTGTGGTTGAGAAGCGCGACAGCAAATCGCGTCCCACGGCAGGCATCGTCACGTTCGAGCACAAGATGTTTAATCAGCGCGATGAGATCGTCTGCCAGTGCCGCCGGACGGCGCTCATCAAGAAGTCGGCGGCGTGACGGTCGCGCAGATTTCGTGGCACGGGCGTCCCGCCCGTGCGCACGGCCAGGATGGCCGTGCCACGTTGAACACTGGAATAGGAGGTTGCATGACGCCGCGGTCCTGGTTGTTTGTACCGGGCGACCGCCCGGAGATGGTGGCAAAGGCTTTTGGCTCGGGGGCAGACGCCGTCATCGTCGACCTTGAGGACGCCGTTCTACCGGAGAACAAGGCCCACGCGAGAAAGCTGGTTCCATCGTTCGCGAAAGATGCTGTTTCGGCGTCAGCGCAGTTCTGGGTGAGAATCAACTCGCTCCCAACCACTGACTCACTCCTGGACCTCGCCGCTGTGGTGCCAGCCGGCCCGGTGGGTATTGTCCTTCCCAAAGCCGAATCCTCCTCTGCGGTCATTGAACTTGGCCATTACCTGAGCGCTATGGAGGCTACTGCCGGGCTGCCCATTGGGAAGACCCAAATTCTTGCGATCGCAACCGAGACACCGAAGTCGGTCTTTGAGCTGAGTTCCTATGCCACAAGCGGCCCGCGTCTGGCTGGCCTCGCGTGGGGCGCTGAAGACTTGTCGGTGGCGGTTGGAGCGACCAGCGGCCGCGACGAGCGCGGCGCCTTCACTCCCCTGTATGAGTTGGTGCGGTCGCTCTGCATTGCCGGAGCCGCGGCTGCCGGCGTCGCGGCAATCGAAACCATCTACCCCGCTTTTCGGGACATCGAAGGCTTGCTCGCCTATGCACAAACGGCGCGCCGGGACGGATTCCAGGGAATGTTGGCCTTACACCCCGCTCAGGTCCCGGTCATCAATGAGGCCTTCACACCGAGCTCCGCTGAATTCGCGTACGCGGAGCGCGTCGTCGCCGCATTCGAGGCGAATCCCGGTCGTGGAGCAGTGGCGCTCGACGGAAAGATGCTGGATGCTCCGCATTTGAAGCAAGCCCGGCGGATCCTTGCGTCCCGCGCGATGTAGGGGTAGGGCTTGCCCTACCCCCGTCGCGACCACGGGAATGCGGGGACGACAAGCCGTCCCCCTACGGCGGCACTGGCGGATTACGGGGGCTCCTTGCTTGTTCGGCCGCTCGACGAATTTCTTCTATGGCTTGAGGATTGGCAAGGCCTGCGGTGTTGCCGGGAGGCTTTCCCTCATAAACTCTGCGAATAAGGCTTCGCGGGATCTTTGCAGACAAGTTAACAGGAAGATCATTTACCATGTGAATCTCTTCGGGCTGCGCCAAGGGATCGTAGGTTTGCTTGATGTAAGCTTTGAGACGCGCCGAGAACCCCTCGGGCGGCTTCGCTGCGTCCGAACCGAGCACCACAAAGCAAACTATTCGCTCTCCCTTGATTTCATCTTCGGCGCCGATGGCCACTGCCTCTCTGATGCGCGGCGGGCCCGGGAATGCGAGGAGTTTTTCCTCGAGCTGGGCCGGATCGTGCTTCACGCCACCGTGAACAATCAGGTCGTCGCTGCGGCCCAGCAAGTACCAATACCCATCCTCATCGACCCGGGCCAAGTCTCCATGGACCCAGCAGTCAGGCCCATGCGGGAAATAGGTTTCGAGGAATAGCTTGGGGTCTCCCAGGAACCCGCGGGTCATGGAGGGAAACGGTTTGCGGCATACGAGGTAACCAGTCTCATCCCGCACAGGCTTCCCTTCGGAGTCGACGACTTCCACAGCCATACCTAAACCCGGACCGCCCAGCGTGGAGGGTTTCAGGGGCATAACTGGCAGGGGTGAAAGCATGCAGCCGATAAGTTCCGTCCCGCCCGAAATGTTCATGATTGGACAACGCTCGCGGCCAAAGGTCCTGAAATACCACTCCCAGGTTGCCGCATCAAGAACACTGCCGGTCGAGCCAAGAATCCGAAGCGTGGAAAGGTCGTGGCGCTCGGAATCCACCTTCAGGCTAGCGAGTTCTCGCAAGACGGAAGGCGTGCAGCCGAAGATGGAAATGCCGTACTTTTCGATGATTTCAAACAGACGGTGCGCTGTTGGGAAGAGGTGCGTTCCCTCATAGAGAACTACTGCAGCTCCGAAAAACAGCGCCCCTATGATTTCCCATGGCGCCATCATCCAACCGATGTTTGTAAACCAGTAAAAGACATCGTTTCCCTGACAATCAAACGCATAGCCGACTTCTTTTGCGACTTGCGCCAGTGCTCCCGCATGAGTGTGAACCACCGTTTTTGCCTTGCCGGTTGTACCGGAGCTATACAGAATCAGCGCCGGATGTTCAGATTCGACACTTTCGGTCTCCACATCGCCGTCTGCCGGTGAGCGATGCATGACCGTGTCCCAGGACAGGCATTTCGGACGTTGCGCCAGGCCGTTACCCGTGCGTTCGTTGACAACGACCCACTCCACCGAGGACGCAGATTTCAGCACCGCTTCGTAAACACCCTCGGTCCTTATCACCTTGCCGGCACGCGGGTAGCCGTCATTGACGAAAAGCAGGCGGGACTGGGCCTGCTGGATGCGAAAGACGATATCCTCCGCGGCGATTCGCGCCGGTATCTGGACGCAAACAGCGCCTGCTTTAAGGGCGGCAAGCATCACGATAACAGCTTCGGGGGAAATGGGCATGCACATGGCAACCCGATCTCCCTTTCGAACCCCCAGATGCTTTATCGTTCCGGCAAGGCGATTTACGCAATCGTAAAGCTGCTTATAAGTAAGGGATCTTTGCGATCCGTCATCCGACTCAAACCACAGAGCCGTGGCCGCTCCTCGACCATCCCGGATGTGCCGGTCGAGGCAGTTATGAACAATGTTGAGCTTTCCCCCCGAAAACCAAGTTGTCCACGGCATCCCGCGAGAGTCATCGTACAGGCGCGTGTATTTCTCGAACCACTCGACTCCAAGGTGCTCAAGGGCGGAGTTCCAGAACCATTCGATATCGAGGGTCGAGCGGCCGATAAGCTCCTGCCACGACCGGATTCCGTGGACATCCATGAAGTGCCGCACCCTTGAACGGTCGAGATATCTGCCGCTCGGTTGCCATGCAAAATCGCCCATGGGCCTCCTCAGGTCGAAGTTCTCGCCGCATCTCCACTGTTCTAGGTGATGTTCCGACAGCCCCGAAAGTTGTGTATAATTACAATCTAGCGCTTTTCAATACATAACTGGCCGTACGCACTCACCGGACGGGCGCGATAGGATTCAGCGCCGCTGCCCGCTTCTGTCGCCCCTGCAGCGGCGGTGTAGGGGTAGGGCTTGCCCTACCCACCTCGGGACGAGCGGAATGCGGGGACGGCAAGCCGTCCCCCTACAGCGGAGCAGTTATCTAGTCACTGGGGACAGACCCATCGAACCAATTGGCCGGGGTATGGCTCTAACCTAAAGAGGGGCTGAGGATAAATGACCGGACGCGAATTTTTGGCGCAACTCCATGAGGATGATGACTTCTTTCTCTTAGCCAAGTCTGTCGGCGAGTTTGGGAATCGCGAACTTGTACCCTATCTCAACCGACTCGGCGCGGAGGAATTCCCAGCGCGGTTCATTTCACTGGCAGCCAACAATGGATTTGTCGGCTCTGCCGTCCCCGCCGAGTATGGCGGTCAGAGCGGAACTCTGGAAGGTATATTGTCCATCATTGAGGGCATAGCAGCGTGCGACGGTTCGCTGGCGCTTACACTCGCAGCACACGAATCCCTGGCGACATCGCATATTCTTCTGGGTGGCAACGATAGGCAGAAACACAATTACCTTCCAAGGCTGACCAGCGGCGCAGACATTGGCGCGTGGTGTCTGACCGAACCACAGGCAGGCAGCAATATCTTCCACGATATGAGGACCAGGCTCGAGAGGTCCCCCGAGGGCTGGAAGCTGAATGGCGAGAAGACCTTCATTACGAACGGACGCCACGCCGGCCTGTTCGTGGTGCTTGCCCGCGCCCTATGGGAGAACGGCAGGGACGACGGCATAACCGCCTGCGTTGTGGAAAGCCGCGGCAACGAGGAGCGCATTGCCCGAACGGCCCTGCATGGCAAGATGGGCATGTTGCGTTCGGACACGGCGGCGCTGAAGTTTGACGATGTTCCTGTTGCCGGTGACGCCATTCTGGGTCCAATGGGAAGCTGCGGCAAAGTGGCTCGCCAGGTCCTTTTGCGAGGAAGAGTGGGGATCGCCGCTCTTGCCCTGGGTTTGGCGCGGGACTCGCTCGTCCGCGCTGCGGCTTACTCCAAAGAACGGAAGGTGGCCGGCGGAACGCTTTTTGACCAGCCGCTTACGCTGGCCAAGCTGTCCCGCATGGAAGAGGGCCTCTGGGTGGCATGGCAAGGCGTGCGCAGCGCTGCCCAGTTTGCCGACGCGCTCAAGCCTTTCAAGGTACAAGCATGCATGGCCAAAGTGTTCGCGACCGAAACCGCCCTGCGAATCACCGACGAGGCAATCCAAATAATGGGCGGCTACGGTTACATGCGGGATTACAAAGTCGAGCAGAATTACCGCGACGCACGGCTGTTAACCATTGGAGAGGGGGCCTCCGAGATTCTGCGCTTTGCCATCGCCAGAAATCTATTGGATCAGGATCGCGGCGACTTGGGGGATGTTCTTCCCCATCCAGATAGCCTGGAAGTTGCTGCTGGGCCCGGCCGTGGCTCCATGGGTTCCCTATGGGGACCGGGCTGGCGGGCCCTTCAACTTGCCTCCGAAAGTGTGCGCTTGGTGCGAGAGGCAATCATGCAGGGAGGCGAGCGGACAGGTTTGGTTTCGAGCCGCCAATGCGACGCGGTGAGGTTTGCAGACCTCGCAACCATGCTATGGATCTCAATCCAGTTGGTCCTGACTGGCGCAAGGCTCGTTGACCGTGGCAGTGCTTCCCAAAAGCATATGCGGCTGGTCAAGAACTTTCTCATCCATTCTTCGATCGAAATCTGTCATCGAGCCTCGGAGCTTCTCCGGACGCTGGGCCTCACTGATGCCACGCTCTGCCGCAATTACATCGAGGCGCTGCAGATTGGTGCTGCTGCCAATCCTTCCTATCCTCCCTGCCCGATGCCACTCAGCGTGGAACATTCATAGGACAAGCGTATGTCTCGGATGGGGTGCTCAATTCACCCATTGTACGAGCGGCGGCGACCGCACCGTGCGGTAGCAGGCAAATGCCGCCTAAATGATCCCGCCGTGGTGGGCATAGAACAGGGCTCGGACTTTATGTCGGCGTAGCGAGGAGGTGCCGTGCTGCATAGCGGTCCTTTGTTTTCATAGACATTCTCGCTTTGTTCCGTCGAATTCAAGTCGAGAAGTCGAGGGTCGAGGGTTGAAGAGCGACAAACCGTCGGCATCCTACCGCTTGACTTCCTGGTTCGGCTTCACAACCCTTCGACTGTTCGACTCCTCGACTTCTCGACTCTTTATTTTCATAGACATTCTCGCTTTGTTTCCTCAATTCCGGAGTGCGGCAGCGGGGCTGCCACCCTTCGCTCTGTCGGTACCCGCCGCACGGAACCAGTGAAATAGAGCCCTCGCCGCACGGGAGAGGGCTGTTGGTTCGCGGGTGGCGGTCCTCTGTAGCCGGCATCTTGTCATTTGGCCGGCCGCGCCTTGCCGCTCCGAACCCTTGACTTCGTTTGCGCAAATTGTGCTGTTCTTGCTCCTTTCAGGCTCTAATTTGCGCTGATTTGCACGCAAAACGCGCATAATCTGCACCACTCAAAAAAGTGATGTCATTTGTTTTCAAATACTTCTTAGCTTCGTTCCCACTGTTTTAGTATTTTCTGGCGCGCCTCCGGATCTCCGCCAGCCGGGCAATCTCCAACCTGGCCGCATTCCCGCATCCCAGACCCTAGCCGGGACGCGCGTGGCGCCAAAAAGCTCGAATTCTGCGTTTAATGCGCGCATTGTACTATCAATTCTGAGTTCGTTTTGAGTGCGTTTCAAAATGCCATCGTTTGTTTTCAATAACATACTGGCTTCGATCGTACTATTTTTTCTTTTTTTCTGACCGCGGTCTTCCCGAGTGCCAGGACTATTGCGCTTTTCCTCGCGGTCCCGCGCCTGCCTGCGACAATGCGTCCACAACAAGACCACCATTATAGGCTATCACACGTCCGTGAGCTTGTCAAGTGGAAAACGCAAACAGTGGAAAACGCAAAAAGCTGAGCGGACTTTCCCGATTTTCCGCGCACTGTCCGGCCAGACCGCGCCAGGAAGAGTGACTGTGACAAGATGTCCCTCTGCGGTGTGCCAGTGGCCGGAAAATGAGAACCTGCCTCTCGTCCTCAACGCCAGTTATTCCCCCTGAGGTCACATCTACGGTTTGCCAATTTTTCGTCAAGTGACGTGCGCGGGGATGGCCAGCCGTAGGCCGCAGTACCGAGACCTGTGCCTCAGTCGGTGCCACCTACTATTATGTCTCGCATGCGTCGAGTTTCCTCGGAATCACTGCTCACCCGGGGTGAGTACCTTTGGGTCCCGCTCGATTAGGATTTGCCTGATCTTAGCAAGTGCCGTGCATGTCTGCGACTTTCGCCCAGCTAATTCGGCGTCCGCGTGTGTGCTGACGCAGATGAGCTCGCCGGGGATAATGGCGGTCTCCCTGCACACGAATTGCATGAGTCGTCCCAATCCAATGAAGTTTCCGTAGGCGTGGCTAAGGTAGGCGTGATTGCGGTACAGGGCCGTCAGATGAAGAAGGTGCCGATGGTGATCGTATTTGAAGGATAGATGAGACAGACACGGAAAACTCATATACCCTGGGTCCAATCCAGGTGAATATATCGAGACTTCGTATGAGGAGCTCTTCGGGGCGGGGTTCGCAATCTCGCTTTTGAGCCGTGCTAATACGTTCTGGAGCTGAGGAACCACCGTCCCGGATTCTGTACTTCGCCAGGCCGTTAGGCGCTCAACATAAGAATCGTGTCGATTCTTGCATGCCGTTTTGATCGCAGGAACGACAAAACGCTCGATGTCGGAAAAAACCTCGGCGGTATTTCGCTTAGGGCGGGCAAAAAAAGAGGGCCAGATCGCATTTGCATTTTCCATTGTGCCCTTTAGGCCGACGGTCCTGGCAAGTTCGTCGATGGCAAGTGTTACCTCGGCGACTTCAACGTCTGGCTTTTGAATGGCAAGAACCAGATTGAACGCCTTCCCCCCGTCCAAGCACATCAGGTAATCCATGGCGTCTGCCCAGGCATGCGCACAAGTTTCCGAATGAATGAATTTGCTCAGGTTACACTCCTCCCTTTAAGAGACTATGCCCCACAGTTCCCTACCGTACGCGTCGAAATAGTCGAGCCCGAAGTAGCCGAAGCCGTTGTCGCCCCATTTGGGGCCCCATGAGTTCTTGAACGTGACCACGGAGAGGTGAACCGGTTGCTTCTCGTCAAGCTCAACAATCAATACTGCGTGCCGACCGAGGAGGCGGTCTCCCTGTCCGGGCATTGCGACACGTCCAGATGGGGTGATATAGGCATTCGAATACCCATCCAGGACTGCGACCAGGGGCCGCCCTAGGTTGAGGGAGTTCTGAATGGTGGCAAGGGATTGGTCAAGGCGGCGAAGACCCCGAAGAAGTCGCGTCTTTCCGTCCGCGTACGCATTGGGCGTGGGGGGCGAAGTGCCTGACTCCGACAGGCTCGATCGGTCTGGGCAATGGCGTTCGAGCGGCGGCCCGTGTACGGCCAGCGAACTGGAAGCGGCGGCAACTTTTGTGCCCTTGGAATTCGGCCCCAGGCCGTCGTACTTTTTACAGTGATAGTGCAAGAACTCCTCGGACAGATCGATCTCGGCGGTCTTCTTGGAGTATTTCAGCACATCAAACGCGTGCTCATGCAAGGCTGTCACGGCAAACGCCACGCACGTGGGCCTCTCGTATTGGCGTTTGACCGGGCTCTGAGTCCCGCGGAGGCTAATCAGCATAATTCAGGCAACCCCAAGCGTGGGAAGAACCAAGGGGCCGGTCTTCCTCATTTGTTGTGGGAAGAGATCCACCCTAAATCGGGCTAAAGGCTCGGATTCGTCATCCCACGGCTGTCGGCGTTCTAGATCAATCGTTTCGTTGTGCGCGTCGGACGATACCGCCATTATCAGTTCCCGGACACGCGTGCCACCGATTTCTTCTGGAGGCTCGTCTGCGAAACCGTCCCGGAGAACGCGGAGGCTCTGGGGACCCCTGTTCCACACCCACGCATAACCAGAAGTTGGAATCTCATTCAGTCGAATTACGACGGTGTCATCCACGGCCGGGTATATTGGTCGACCGTTCCATTGTTCGTCCAAGATCCACACATCGTGCCTTCCAGCCACTTCGGGGCTGATCCCGGCCTTTATCGTTTTGGGTTGAACGTTTCGGAACGCGGTCGCCTGGCCGTAGTCCAGCTTCCTGAGGGTTTGCAAGTGGTTCACCGTCGCTCGGTAACTCGTACCGAGTTTTAGCGAAAGTAGATAGGCAGTCTCGGGAGTTAGTTTCGACGGGTGAAGCTCGCGCAGGCCGGCCTCAACCAGCCCTTTGGGCATTAGAAAAAACGCGGCAAAGGTCTCAGCGATATTTTCCTCGTCGGTCCAGTTCTTACGTTCTTCGAAACTAATGCCGAGAATCTGGTCCAGACTGACTACCTTGTGTTTTAGAAACAGGTGTCCAAATTCGTGCGCGGCTGTATAGCGCTGGCGGCTCAGGGGCATGTTCGAGTTGATTAACACGGCAGGGGCCGGGCCGCCCTTGGGCAGGTACGCACCGCACACTTTTTCAGAGGCCTGAAGAAAACCTCGCTTGCTGCACCTTTCAGAATATCGAAAACATCGACCCGTCTTTGACGGTCAACGTTGTATTTCCGATGTGCAAGCAAAGCCGCGCCACTGGCAGCACTAATCAGCTGGGCCTGTGTCATGGCGTTTTATCCTCCCCAGTTCTGCGACCTGTTTTTGGCGCCAGCTTTTTGTGCCGTAGGTACTCCGCGAATCGGATTATTTCTTCCCTGTCTTCCGCAGGCAAGTCTTTCGTTAGGCCGCGAAGTTTTATATCGGTTTGATCTCCGGCGCTCGGTTGAAAGTCGGGGGTTTCGTGCGATGCCAAGCCTGCGGCCTTTTGGTCCGACAAGAAATAGATCAACGGACGGCCATAGAGTCCTGCTAACCTCTTAAGCTCGAGGCTCTCCACCTTTCGCCTGCCGGCCTCTGCTTCCGATATGGCTGGGCGTGGGATTCCTGTTTGCTGCGATACGTACTCTTGGGACAACCCCAGGTACTCGCGTGCCTCTTTGAGCCTCTGAGCTAGATAATCACGCTCGGGATCACTATTCGGCGCACGTTCGAGATCCCTCTTTGGTGGCATGGCTAAGTCCTCCTCATTGTTAAATGCGTAAGCTCAGGTCTTTTTTGAAAAATAATCGCAGGGCATTCGGCAAATTCTCGCGATCTCTGTGGCAAATTCAACCGCCTGGTGCGTGCGAGGATCTCTCGAATACTGCCGGTTCTTACGTTGCCCACTTCAAACTGAGGCATATCCTTCATCCCAATGCACGGGACTACTCCGCCGTCCGCCTGCACCACGAGTTGGCCCTCCCCCGCACTGCAGGAAGCCACACCATTTCTGCTGTCCCTGTGTAGGAGAAATGCCAGCGGTTTTGAAAAGGCAAGCCGCACCCTCGGGAACCTCTCGGCCGAGCACGCTATGATTGACTCACACTGCATTTCCAGATCACGCGTCAGCTCTAGTGCAGCGCGATTCTCCCGTGCCCGACCATTCAGCATCAGGCGCAGAATCCGAACCCTTTTTATTCCCATCTCCGAAGCGAGCCGCACCACTGAATCTAGGTCGTAGAAGTTGGGCTTCATCCAGACAAAATTCCAGTTCAACTCAAATCCGACGCGTACCGCTTCACGGGAATTCACCAGCAGGCGCTCCAGAGATCCAGGTCTAAGTGTAATTTGGTCATGGACGGATGACGACGCCGAATATATGCTTGCCTCGGCGGAAATTTGAATTGGTGTGATTGCTGAGAGTGTTCGCAGCCATTCCAAGCGGTGCTCAACCGCCGATGTGCAGATCAAGGCTCGCTCTACGCTGAGGCGGTTAGCTTCTTCCAACAACTCTATCGTGTCCCGTAGGCGAAACAGTGGATCTCCTCCAAGAAGTCGTAGCTCGTTGAGCCCCAGTTGGCATGCTTCTCGCAGTACGCGGAGCCGATCGTCCTGGGTCAGTTCGTTCTCGCTAGGTAGCCCGCCAACTGTGCTGCAGTGAACGCCACGGTGATGACAAGCATTGGTGATTTCTAAGGTCAACTCTGTCAGTCGGAGGTCTGTTTCCATTACTTGGCCTCCCTCTGGTCCAGCTCCTTCATTACCCTCCTCAGTCCATCCAGCGTGCTGAAGTTGGCGTGCGTAAGCAAATATGGGGGAATGAGATTCTCTGGCGTGTATGCACCATACAGAACACAAACGACACTAACGGCGCCTAGCGAATCCACAATTTCCGTGTTGGGGTTCGCCACTGCAAAAAGCAGCATCTCGTCGACGTTTAAGTCGAGCTTGCTCTCGCGCTCCAACTCTAAGACCCCCCGTAGCACCTCGAGTGGGTCATTCGTTGGCGCGACCTGCGGCACGTCCTTCATTGAAACTTGCGAAGTGCCTTCTGCTTTCATAGTCTGAAGGTTACCTGACGGTTGTAAGAAAGTCAAGCAATTTATTGTTGAGGTGTACGATTATCTTACATTACTGGTAACACTATATATTTCAGTAGGTTATCGATGCACGGCAAGGCTGGGAACTCAGGACGAGAATGACGTGGAAGAAAACCTCAGGATTCCAGGGAGTGAGGTTGAAGAGGTGAGAGCTCGGCATCACCACGTACATAGAGCGGATGCCTGGGTTGGCCACTCTTCGTCAATCCCAACGTAGCAGGGACCGGTCCTCCAGTTCGGCCGAGAATGTTCATCACCTGCGTGGCCCTCGTCATTTGAAGGCGAGTCTGGCAGGAGCCCCAGGCGGCGACGATTTTTCTTCCGCTTTTAGAGGCTGCCATCAGCCAACTGTCGTTGTCTGGCCCGACGGGGTCGATTACGGTTTCAAGGGCAGTCGGGTCAGGGGACCGCAAGGCAAACAAGTTATAAACTTCTAATCCGCCAAAACCCCAGCGCCTGGCGAACGATACGCAGCGGCGGATCGTCGGGTCATTCTCCACAGCGTCCGCTGTACTGGGGTTCAACATTATCCAGACTAGCGGGGCCGTCGGGCTCCAATATCGTCCGAGCTTGTAGCGATATTTCCCGTCAGCGCTAACGACAGCGTCCGATGTTCCTCCACGACTCTTCGTGGCGGTTTTCACGGACTCCATATTCATCCCTTCCCCGCGCGAAGTCAAGTAAGGGCCGGTACCACCAGCAGCTTCGGTCAGCGGGCGGGCATCAGCATGTGACGCAGCGCGGCGGAACTGCGCTGAACTACCAAATGGAACTTCGTTCGTTCCCTCACTTTGGCCGGTAATCGGCCTTATCGCCGACTCGATCCAAGCTACGTTGCGTTGGGGGTGCGCCCGGATGAAGCGAGTGCGCCTGCCTGCCAAAGAGTGCGGCATTCCTGTCGAGACCCTCTGGGGGCGCGTACTTTAGTCTATGCGCGGGCTGACCGGCTGGAGTAAGGGAGCGGGTAGCGCACCTCGTTTTTGTTTATGGTTTATGCATTGGGGCGCGAACTTGACGCGCAGTTTTGGATTTTGGGAATCTTCGGCGGCAGCTTCCGGTTCGGGGTGGCGGTTCCAGGTATCGCGAGGTTTGATGTCTCGGGTGCAGTGGGAAGCCTGGGCTTGCCGGTGTGGCTCAATTTGAGCACAGCGCGGCAGAGCCGCAATTCAAAATTCAAGATTTGAGATTCAAGAGCATGTGACGAGAACGATTATCGGCGCAGGTTGAGGACTTCCAGGGGATGATCAATGGTGGTGTGCAGTTCGCATATGACGCCGAAGGATTCCGCCAGGTGGGCCGTTTTCATGACTGGGGTGATGCCGCCCTTCCACGACACATCGGTGCGGAGTCACCAGTTACCTCGAGGTGATCACCGCGCAAAGTTCCGCACTGGCGAGCGAACTCCTCACCTAGTCCTGCGGAAGCGCCCGTGATAAGGGCCGTCGTACCTTTGTAGGCCATGGCCTATGGTATCCTTTCTATTTCCTTGTTTCGAGCGGTTTGATACCTCCTTCTTCCAACCCAACTTTATTGCCCCGCTCGATTGGCTTGTGTTGAGCAGCGAGAGATTGGCGTGCCTTGCCCATCAGATCCTTTGCCAGGTATTTATTGAAGGCGCCTCTGGCGGCCAGCCGCGCCCCGTCGCAGATCATCCCCAGGAGTGCCGCCTGCCCACTCGAGTCGGTCGACGTCATTCCGCTCAGATCAATCACAATCCTGCCGAGCCATGCCTGTTTAGCCTGTTTCCATACCGATTCGAGTTCTGATATACCGGCTGCGCCTAGCATACCCTCCACGACAACCCTCAATTCGCTTCGACCTTCGACGACCGTGACCCTCAGCATGCTTCACCTGCCGTTTCGTAGGGGGAGGGCTTGCCCTCCCCTCGTTACAGTGACGCTGACCGACAAAGGGAGGGCAAGCCCTCCCCTCGTTACAGTGACGCTGACCGACAAGGGGAGGGCAAGCCCTCCCCCTACGAATCTTAACGACGCGCCTCTTCCTTGGGCTCTCTCCTTGATTTAGGACGCCGTCAGATGCCTGTCGCTCTCTCTTTGCACGATCAGACGGTTACTTCCAGCCGCCGCCCAGCGCCTTATAGAGCTGCACCAGGCTCTGGTACTCGCTGTTGCGCGCCTGCGCCAGCGTGATTTCCGCATTGAACAACGAGCGCTGGCTGTCGAGGACATCGAGATAAGTCGCCGTGCCGCCCCGGTACCGCAAGAGCGAGACACTGACGGAGTCTTGCAGATCCTTCACGGTCTGCTCCTGGCGGTCTCGGACTCCGTGGTATTTTTGATATCCAATCAAGGCGTCGGAAACATCGCCGAAGGCGCGCTGGATGGTCTGCCGGTAGCTGATCAGGGCTTGCCTGTCTTGGGATTTGGCGTATCGCAGATTGTTGCGCAAGTAGCCACCTTCGAAAATCGGCTGCGCCAAGCCGGCCGTGTAGCTGTAGATGCCCTCGGGTGCCGGAATATTGCTGCCAAAGAACACGCTGTGTCCCCACGCTCCGCCTGGTGAGCCGGTCAGAGAAACCTGGGGAAAGAACATCGCTTTGGCCACGCCAATGTCAGCGTTGGCCGCCATGAGGTTATGCTCGGACTCGCGGACATCCGGGCGGCGCTCAAGCAGTGCCGACGGCAGCCCCGAAGGTAACTGCGGCGGGAGAGCTTCACTCCACACCCAGCCCTCCGGGGTCTCGGTTCCCAGCGTCTTCCCCCGAGGCACGGCTTGTGGATAATTTCCCAGAAGGATGCTGATGGCATCCTCGGTCTGGCCGATTTGCCGCTCCAGATCCGGGATCTGAACATTGGCGGTATCGAGCACTTGCCGGGCCTGAAGCACGTCCAGGCGGGTCGCCACACCGTGTTGAAGGCGCATTTCGGTCAGCTTTAAAGAGTCTTGCTGAGTCTGGACGGTTTGTTCCGTGATCTGGAGTTGCAGGTCGAGGTCGCGCAGCAGGAAATAGTCGCTGGCGACATCGCTTACCAGAGTCAAGATCGTGGTTTGCTGCGCGTCTTCCGTAGCAAAGAGTTGGGCCCTGGCGGCCTCGGTGGCGCGTCGATAACGGCCGAAGAAATCCAACTGGAAGGTCACGTCGGCAGCGAGTGAGAAGATGTTGGATTTGATACCTTGGTCAGTTTTTCCACCACTGAAATCCGGGTTTGCCGAAACCTGCGGAAACTGGCTGGAACGGGTGATGCCGACCTGCGCCCGGGCCGCGCTAATGCGCTCCGTGGCCAGTTGCAGGTCGTAGTTCTGCTTCAGCGCGATGCGGATCAGCTCTTGCAGTTGCGGGTCGTGGAACACTTGCCACCAGGGTAGATCGGCGAATGATGTGGTTTGCGATTCCGCCTGAGGGGATTCGCCGGACGCGCGGAACGAGTCCGGGATCTGCACGTCGGACCGATGGTAGTTCGGCCCGACCGCGCAGGCAGACATCAGGATCGCAGCGCTCATGACGAGGATCAAGGAGAAGTTACGCATTTGACTCCCCTTCCGCCGGCAGGGTTTGCTGGGGAGCAGCCGTCACCAGCCGTTGCTTGGCTGAGGCGGACCATTTCTCCACCAGACAAAAGATCGCCGGAACAAAGAATCTACCGATGAACGTCTCCGCGACCATGCCTCCAATCACGGTCGTCCCCATAATCTGGCGAGCTACGGAGCCGGCGCCGGAGGCCATCCAGAGCGGCACACACCCGAGAATGAACGCGAACGAGGTCATCAGCAGCGGCCGGAGGCGAAGCCTTGCTCCCTCCAGCGCCGCGTCCACCAGCGGCTTACCCTGTTCGTATTGCTCCTTGGCAAACGCCACAATCAAGATCGAATTCTTGGCGGCCAGGCCGATCAGCATCACCAAGCCGATTTGCGTGTAGACGTCGTTCTCCATCTGGACCATGTAGGCAGGCAGGAAGGCGCGCAACACCACGCGGCGCAGCCAGAGCGCTGCCAGGGCGCCAAAGACCGCCACCGGCGTGCTCAGCAGCACGCTAAAAGGCAGTGACCAGCTTTCGTAGAGCGCTGCCAAGATCAGGAAGACGAACAACAGCGAGAAGCCGAAGACGGCCGAGGGCGGGATTCCTTCTCGCGCCCTCTGCTCCTGATAGGACATGCCCATGTAGTCAAAGCCCATTTCGCGCGGCATGGTTCGCCTGAAGACACCTTCCAGGGCCGCCGTGGCCTGGTCCGAGCTGTAGCCGGGCGCGGCGCTGCCGATGATCTGCGCGGACCGATACTCGTTGTAGCGCATGGTGAATTCGGGGCCGGAGCGGGTCTGGAAGGCGGCGAGCGCCGAAAGCGGCACCATCTCACCTCTGTTGTTACGCACGTAGAACTGCCCGAGGTATTCCGTGTTCGACCGGTAAGGCGCTTCGGCTTCTACATAGACCTGCCACGTGCGGCCGAAATCGTTAAAGTAGTTCACGAACAGCCCGCCCATGTATGCCTGAATGGTCTGGTACAGGTCGTTAATCGTCACACCCTGCTTGAGCACCTTATCGCGGTCCACGTTCACGAACTGTTGCGGCACGCTGGGCAGAAAGGTGGTAGCGATCATGCCAATTTCCGGGCGCTTCCGGGCGGCTGCCAAGAAGTTGTTCAGGTTGCGCGCGAGAAACTCGACATCCCGGCCGGCACGGTCTTCCAGCACAAACGTGAATCCCCCGGAAGTCCCCACGCCGGGTATCGCCGGCGGCGAGAAACTGAAGACCGTTGCTTGCGGCAACCGCGCGAGTTGCTGATTCAAACGCGCCCGGATCTCCTGATACTGTTCCGCCCGGGTTTTGCGTGCACCCCAGGGTTTCAGCGTGACGAAAAAGAAAGCGTTGTAACTGGTCTGCACGAAGCTGAGCAGGCTGAAACCCACCACGCTCGTCGTGTACTCGACGCCCGGCGTGTGGGCCAGGACCTTCTCAACCTCTCGCGCCGCCGCATCCGTGCGTTCCAGCGAGGCCGCATTGGGAAGCTGCATGTTGACAAAGACGTATCCCTGGTCTTCATCGGGCAGAAAGCTGGAGGGAAGCCGGCTGCCAAAAAACAATCCAGCTAAACCGCAGGCGGCAAGCAGCACCAGCACCACTGCGCCCTTCCGAATCACGGCGCCCGACCAGCGGACAAAGCCCTCCGTGGACCTCTGGAAATAACGGTTAAATGCGCCAAAGAATTTCCCGAGTAACCCACGGCGCTCACCGGCGCCCGGCGCGGGTTTGGGCCGCAGCAATAAACCGGCGAGCGCTGGGCTGAGCGTGAGCGCGTTGAAGGCCGACAACACCACCGAGATGGCAATCGTCATGGCGAATTGTTGATAGAGACTGCCCGTGATGCCGGGAATAAAGACGGTGGGTACAAAGACCGCGGCGAGAACCAGCGCGATGCCAATCACCGGGCCGGAGAGCTGCTCCATGGCTTTACGCGCCGCATCCCGTGGAGCCAAGCCCTCCTCAATGTGATGTTGAACGCCTTCGACGACCACGATGGCGTCGTCGACCACCAACCCGATGGCCAGCACCAGCCCGAACATCGAGAGCGTGTTGATGGAGAACCCGAACAAGGGGAAGAGGATGAAGGTACCGACCAACGAGACGGGTACGGCCAGCATGGGGATCAGGGTAGCGCGCCAATCCTGTAGGAAGAGGTAGACGACCAGGATCACCAATAGCATCGCGATCAGCAGGGTCTCGATGATCTCCTTCATGCCTTCTGTAACCGGGCGAGTCTGGTCAAGCGATATGGCGTAATCGATGTCTCCGGGGAAGCGCTGCTTCACCTGGGACATGATCTTGCGGACGCCGGCCGCCGCTTGCACCGCATTGGACCCGGGCAACTGATAGACGGCGACGATGGCAGTGGGCTTACCATTTAAGCGGCCGACCAGGTTGTAGTATTGCGCGCCCAGCTCAACCCGCGCCACGTCCCGCACTCGCACCGTCCCGCCATTGGGAGCCTCCCGCACGACGATATTCCCAAACTGTTCCGGCGACGTCAGACGGCCTTGGGCTAGCACGGCATAGGTGAATTGCTGGTTACTGGGAGCGGGCTCGCCTCCGACCTGGCCCGCCGGGTTCACTGTGTTCTGCGCCTGAATGGCGTTGACGATGTCCGTAACGGTGATGCCCAGCTTCGCCAATTGATCGGGCTTCACCCACAGCCGCATGGCATACTGTCCGGCCCCGAAAACCTGCGTCTGACCGACGCCGTACGAGCGTGCGATGGGATCATTGACGTTGATGTAGGCGTAGTTCGCCAGAAACGTAGCATCGCGCGTGCCGTGCGGCGAATATAAGGCGATCAGCATGAGCGGGGTGGTGGTCGACTTCTTAATCGTGACCCCGTAGTTGTTGACCTCAGGCGGCAGTTGCGCGGAGGCCAGTTGCTCGCGCGACTGGGTGAGGATCAGGTCCATGTTGGGATCAGTTTTGCCGTCAAAATCGGCGAACAAGCCCGTTTGCGAGTTGCCTGTGGCGTTTATGGAGTACATGTAGTTCATGTTGTCCACGCCGTTCAACTGCTGCTCGATGGGGGTGGCGACCGCCTGCTCCAGAGTCTTGGCATCGGCGCCGACATAGGTGGCCTGTAGCCGGATCTCCGGCGGAGCAATGTTGGGAAACTGCGCGATCGGCAAGGTCAGGATGGTGACGGCGCCTACAATCACCGTAAGAATCGCGATCACAATCGCCACAATGGGCCGTCTTATGAAGAAATTCGACATGGCTTTAGTTCCTTTCAAGAATCTGGTGTCCCGGGGCGGTGTCCGTCGTCCGTTGTCAGTTGTCCGTTGCAACCAGCGACGACCGACCACGAGCAACGGACCACGCACAACGGACAAATAACAGTCATCCCTCGTCACTTGTCGGTGTCTTTGAACGGCTTGGGCTGTACGGGCATGCCCGGTCGGAGCATTTGCTGCCCTTCGACAACGACACGTTCACCGGGCTTTAGCCCCTCGTCGATCACCCACATTTCGCCGACGCGCTCACCGACGGTGACGGTGCGCACGCTCACTCGATTGTCCTGCCCGACCACCGTCACCTCATAGCTGCCTTGCAGCTCCGCCACAGCACGTTGAGGAATTAGCAAGGCGCCTCCCTGCACGCCAACCTCGGCGCGAACTTTGCCATATTGACCGGGACGAAGGACGTTCCCGGGGTTCGGAAAGAGCGCCGCTAGTTGAATCGACCCGGTACTTTGATCTACCGAGCGGTCGGCGAAATAGAAGGTTCCCTCGTGCGGATAGGTTTTCCCGTCAGCCAGAATGAGCTGCAGCTTCCACTCGCGGCCCTCCGGACCTGAAAGGCGCTTCTGCAAATCGAGATAGGTCTGCTCGCTGACCGTGAAATAATCCCTGATGGGATCGAGCGTTGAGACGGTCGTCAGGGCTCCGCTGCTGGTGCTGACCAGTGCGCCCACCTGGGCCTGTGCGATCCCCGCGATGCCGTCGATGGGCGAACTTAATCGGGTAAAGCCGAGATTGATGGTGGCGGTTTCAACTGCCGCTTGGCTGGCTTCGATCTGAGCCTTTGCCGCCGCAATCCCCGCTTGTGCGCTCTGGACCTGCGCTTTATTGGCAAGATTGGTCTGGACCGCGTTATCCAGATCCTGTTGGCTGGCTGCTTGAGCCTTCGCAAGAGGCTCATATTTATTTACATCGAGCTGGCTCTTGAGTTGATTCGCCTCGGCCGTGGCGACTTGCGCTTCATCCTGAGCAAGTTGCGCCTCGGCTTGGGCGAGCTGTCCCTTGGCCTGGCTGAGGGCCGCCTGGAAGGGACGCGGATCGATCTCAAAGAGTAACTGGCCCTTGCTGACATATGACCCTTCCTTGTACTCCTGCCTCACCAGGTAGCCCGTAACCTGCGCTTTGACGTCTGCGTTCACCTGTCCGGCCAGGGTCCCGATCCATTCCCCGTACACGGGGACATCTTTCCGCTCGACGGTCGCGACCTCCACAACGGGCGCAGGCGGCACCTGTGGGGTCGGTTTGGCGCCCGAGTGAATGACAGCGCCTACCAGGGTCGCCACGGCCAGGGCGGCCACTGCCCACACGAGGTGTTTCAGTTTCAGAGAGAAATTGGGTTTCATTTCGCTGCATCTCCTTATGGCAAGGTTTGGCTGACCGGCCCGGCACTCTCAGCTTTTGCTCGGCCCTGGCGTTGAAAATGGCGATCTTTAGCGTCCAGCCCCTGTCGTTCGGCGGTACAAAGGGCATCTCCGCAGCCAAACTCGCTGGAGTCATGAGTGCAACCCAAGGGGTGGACGGTCATACACATAGCGGAGGGAGGAGGACTTGGAGAAATTATGAGTGCCGAACGCGGAGGTGCCGGAAAGTTGGCGGCCTGCTGAAAGATTGGCACTCGGAAGGCGCCGAGTCGGGCTTACCAGGCCATGCAATGACCAAACTACAGAACAGAGACGGTGTGGAGGATTGGATACAAACTGGAACGGCATTGATATGCGTCGGATCTGTTAGCAATGCACCAGCGACCGGATCAGAATTGTTGGTTGAAGGAGGCTAAGGAGCAAAAGCTTTAGCTACTGGCTGGGGATTTCGGGAGATCCCGAGCTTACCCATTCGGTATTGAAGCGTGGATCGCTTCATCCCGAGACGGGCGGCAGCACCGTTGGGTCCGGCCAGTACCCAATTGGTTTCTTCCAACACGCCGAGAACGTGCTTGCGCTCGGCTTCCTCCAGTGTATCGGACCTGCTGGGGCTGCCCTTACTTTTTGCCGCACGCTGCTTAAACTCGGAGGGAGAAACCCTCAGCACCGGCCCGGGTGACAGGATCACCGCCCGCTCGATCACATTCTGAAGTTCCCGGATGTTGCCGGGCCAGTGATATCGGGTAAGCGATTGCAGGGTCTCGGAAGGAATCGTATCGATCTGTTTGTTCATGCGGCGAGAAAACTCCTGCGCGAAATGCCGAACCAGCAGCGGGATATCTTCCGTCCGTTCCCTCAACGGCGGCACTTGTACCGGAAAAACATTCAGGCGATAGAAAAGGTCAGTGCGAAATTTCCCCTCCTCCACCATGGTGCCCAGGTCCCGGTTAGTGGCGGCGATCAGGCGCGCGTTGGTCCGGAGAGTGCGAGAGTTTCCCAAGCGCTCAAACTCCCGCTCTTGTAGCACTCGCAGAAGCTTGGGCTGCAATTCCAGAGGGATTTCACCGATTTCGTCAAGGAAAATGGTTCCCCCGTTGGCTAGTTCGAAACGGCCGATGCGCTGCACAACTGCACCTGTAAAGGCGCCCTTCTCATGCCCGAAGAGTTCGCTCTCCAAAAGCCCTGTCGGAATGGCGGCGCAATTTAGTTTGACAAACGCCCCTACGCGGCGCGGGCTTCCGTCATGAATTGCGCGTGCGACCAACTCTTTGCCGGTGCCAGTCTCGCCGTATACCAGCACTGTGGACTCTGTCGGTGCGACGGTTTCCACTTGATGGAGCGTCCGACGGAGGGGCAGGCTATTGCCCACGATCTGCTCAAAATTCAATTCAGTCCGAATTTCATCTTCCAGATATAGTTTCTCTTGTGCCAGCTTGTCTCTCAGATCGGCGATCTGCCGATAGGCACATGCGTTCTCCACCGCAATCGCGATCTGGCCAGCCACCTGTGTCAAGAAGTGAACTTCTTCCTGACTGAAAGGCATCTCCCCCCGTCGCGCGAGCACCAAAACGCCAACCGTGCGATCGCGGCTGACCAGCGGTATGAAGCAGTAGGATCTGATGCCTTCGGCCGCGGCAATGGCTGATTTTTCGGGAGGGGCCTCGGACAGGTCAATGCGGTTCAACACCACAGCTTGACCCGTCTGGAACGCAGAACCCAGATGCGATTCACCGATTGGAATCTCGCGCTCTTCTTGGAGCATTCCCTTACTTTCAGGAAAGTCGAGGGCGTGGATCCGCAGGTGGCGACCATCGCAATCCGCGAGCGCCACTCCTACGGCATCACACTGCATCATTCGTCGAACACTTGCCGACACGGCGCGCAGGAGGTCGCGGAGATCCAGATTGGAAACTGCCTGATTGGTGACCTCGAGAAGCAACTGAAGGCGGTCGCGCTCGGCCTGGAGTTCGGCGTGCTTCCGCTCCAATTCTTGTTGCGCTCGCTCCGACGCCTCGAAGCTGAGCGCGGCGTCCACCGCCAGCCCCACCTGGTTGGCAACGAGCGAAAGGAAGCTGACCTCCTCGCTCCCATAGGCGTCCACGTCTTTGCTACCTATCCCCAGACTCCCGAGGTGCCGGTGCCTAGTCGTCAATGGAAGTGAACACACCGAACGAATGCCATGCGTCTTCAGCACCTCCACCGCCCGCGGAAAACGACTATCTTCATCCAAGTTGGGAATAATCAAGGGCTGCTGATGTTGGTAAACCCACCAGGTCAAGGTCTCTTCGGGCGCGAGCTTGGGAACCGTCAGACGTCCCCCCCACGGGTCGAAACACTTCAGGTGCACCTCGTGTAACTTCTCATCGTATATGCCGGCGCCCAGGAAATCGAAGCTCACCACCGCGCGCAATTCGCGGACGAGAATATCAAACAGTCCCTCAGAACAGTGGCTCGAAATCAGGGTCTGCGAAACCCGCAGAAGCGTTTCGTAGCGCTCGACCATAGACCCGAAAGCGGCAGTTTGGGTACCGGCATTCATTGCTGCAAAAGCCCAATCCCTACATAGATAAAGATTTAGATGCCCGAAACCTTGGGTTCGTTTCGTAGCAATGCGAGGGCCAACGGCGGAGCGACAGCGATTCATGGCACTTTCGGCGGCATTCGGACCGAAGGACGTTGGGCGGGATCGTCAGTCGGTAACCGCTTCAGAGCCGGCGAGCCGACGCGATTTGATATCCCGCATCGGCGGTTGTCCGAAGAGGCGTTTGTACTCACGGTTGAACTGACTGGAGCTCTCATACCCGACATTGAAAGCGGCGCCCGCTGCGTCAAGCCCCTCAATGAGCATGCGCTCTCGTGCGGCTTGCAATCGAAGCTGCTTCTGGTACTGAAGCGCGCTCATCGCCGTCAAGGCGCGGAAGTGATGGTGCAGCGTGGACATGCCCATGCGCGCGACTTCGGCGAGTTCCTCAAGGTGCAACGGTTTCGCGTGATTGGCTCTGAGCCAAGCGATGGCCTTCGCCGTTCTTTGACTTTGGTCGCCCAGCGTCGCTATTGCACGCAGACCAGGCTCCCGTGTAAGGTTTGAACTGTGAGGAACCGGGAACTTACACCACAGCGCGGCAAGGCTGCAACCAACCTATCACGTTGAGGGCGCATTGGTGCGGATGCTGATCGGCAAAGACCTGACCCGCGTTTACGAGTTCGCCGGCAATCCGATGACCGTGAAGTCACCGGACCCGAATGAGCATTGGAGAGTTGCTTGGGAGCGTTTCTGAACTGCGCTCGAAAATCAGCGTTCGCGGTAGTCGAGAATTGACATTGCGAGCGTATCTCTTTGTAAAGGATAAGAAACGATGCAAAAACGCAAACTTGGAAGCAGCAATCTCGAAGTTTCAGCTCTAGGGCTTGGCTGCATGGGAATGAGCTTTTCTTACGGTCCGCCAAAAGACAAGCAGGAGATGATTTCCCTCCTGCGGGCGGCGGGGGAACGAGGTGTCACGTTCTTCGACACGGCCGAAGTTTATGGCCCCTACATCAACGAAGAACTGGTGGGCGAAGCTCTCGCTCCCTTCCGCGGGCAGGTGGTGATCGCCACAAAGTTCGGGTGGAGAATTGATCCCAAGGCAGAGCGAGGCTTGGCTGGGCTGGACAGCCGGCCAGAGCGCATCAAGCAGGTCGCCGAGGCCTCACTCAAGCGGCTTCGGGTCGATGCCATCGATCTGTTCTATCAACACCGCGTGGACTCGGAGGTCCCCATCGAAGATGTGGCGGGAGCGGTGAAGGAATTGATTCAGCAAGGCAAGGTTAAGCACTTTGGCCTCTCTGAAGCAGCAGCGAAAACGATTCGTCGCGCACACGCCGTCCAACCTGTTACCGCCGTACAGAGTGAGTATTCGCTTTGGTGGAGACGTCCTGAAGAGGAAGTTCTGCCGGCGCTCGAAGAACTCGGAATCGGCTTCGTGCCCTATAGCCCTCTGGGCAAGGGCTTCCTGACGGGAAAGATCAACACAGATACCAAGTTTGACAGCACCGATTTCCGCAGTCAGCTCCCTCGCTTTACGCCGGAGGCGCGAAGAGCGAATCAGGCCCTGGTGGACCTGCTGGGTAAGATCGGAGAACGCAAGAAGGCGACACCCGCTCAAGTTGCGCTGGCGTGGTTGCTTGCCCAGAAGCCGTGGATCGTTCCCATCCCCGGCACAACTAAACTCTCGCGTCTGGACGAGAACATCGGAGCAGTCGCCGTTGAACTTACGCCCGACGATCTCGGCCAGATTGAAGGCGCCGCGGCAAAGATCACAATCCAAGGAGCTCGGTATCCTGAGAGCATGGAGCGAATCACTGGCCGCTGAACAGCAACGCGCGCGAGGCGGTTTAACTCAGGCTTGACTCAAAGACGCGGTCGACGGAGCGGCTTCGCCGCCGTGCTGTGTGGCAAGGCTCCGCCGTTCCATGCGATTCCGCACCTTTCATTGCAAACGTCTCCCTCAAGTTGAAAGCGATGACCCGATCTTGACACTCGGACCCCGATGGGTAAAAGTGTTCTCAACTCGCGAGAGGATGGGGGCCAGCAGACATTGAGTGCCGCAGTTGAAAATCGCAGCCTGCAAGAGGGAGAGGAACGAATGCCGAGGGGAGAATTCAAACTAATCATCGGGAACATGTTCGGAAACAAGACGGGGCGGCTGATGCTGGAGGTTGAAACCCTGCGCCAGTTCGGCCGGAAGCGCATCCTGATTTTCAAGCCGGACATCGATACGCGCAGCGACACGGGCTACATCAAGGACTACCACGGCAAAATGATGGACGCTGTGGATGTGCCGGCGCGCGATCCCTGGCAGATGCTGCGCGTGGTGCGGGAGAAGGAATCGGAGATGGGCTACCGTTACCATCTGATCGCGGTGGACGAGGTTCAGTTCTTCCCCACCGACTCAGGCTTTTTCCTGGTGACCGATGAGCTGCTCGATCGCGGCTACGACGTAATCGCAGCCGGCCTGGCGCTGGACTTCAAGCGCGAGCCCTTCGGCTCCACGCTGCTGCTTTTTGGACTTTGCAAGAGTGGCCATGACTGCATGTGGTTGAACCCCCTCTGCGCACGCTGCGGAAGGCCCGCACCGCTCCCGCAGCGCATCCTCGACGGAAAGCCCGCGCCTTACAATGCTCCCCAAGTGCAGGTCGGCGGCAAGGAAACCTACGAGCCCCGCTGCTACGATTGCCACGAACTCCCCGGCCGCCCCATACCGCCTCTCTGACGCCAGGCGAGGCACGAAGTGACCGGGCGGAGAGTGCCTAGACGCTCAAGATTGGCGCCTCTTGACATTGAGCGCCGAGAACATACGCGGGTTGGCTCGAATGTTCTCATCGCTGAGCCATCCCGGCTCCACAGGAGCCCCCGCGGCGACCAGCAACGTAACCACGTCGTGATAAGAGTCGTTCGCGGCAGCATCCGTCTTGCGCTCGCTCCATCCGTGAAGCGCCCAGTCGAGCGGCGTCCCGCCAAACCTTTTGTCCTTGACGTCAACCGGTGCGCGGCGCCGCAAGAGCGCCTCCACTGTGTCCACATGCCCACCGTGCGCTGCCCAGTGCAGGCCGGTCTGCCCATGCGGACGCGGAAACAGCCCTCCGACATCAATGCCGCGATCAACAAGGTACTCAACCACGTCAGTGCGCCCATACTCGCACGCCCAAGTGAAGCCGCCCTTCATTTGCGCGGAGGTTGCTGTATTTTTCAGGCTGCCGTCGGAATTGAAAAACGACTTGACCAGATCGAGCCACCCCACCCCCGCGGCACCCTCGAGATCAAGAGGCGCGCCCCGGCCGGCGAGATACTCTGCGGCATCGGCACGTCCATTGGCGAGGCAACCGTTCACGAGAGCGGCGGCGGCGCTGCCGGGCGCGTCCATGCGCGCACCATGCGCGAGCAACATGTCGATCAGTTCGTGCAGCACTCCGGCCGCTTTAGGGTGGATGCTCGTCGCGACAAGACCGAGCGTCGTGCATCCGCCACCGTACATGTCCGCAACGGCGTCGGCTTCCGCGCCGGCGTGGAGCAGCATCTCGGCAATTTGCACCGCATTCTTAGGAGTGCGTTGGCGATGTCCTTCCACTCCGTTGGCGCCTAGATAGTGAATAAGCATCGAGCGATGCTTGCGCGTGGACCGCGCTCGAATCAGATCCGGGTCGCGCCGGAGCAGCTTCTCGAGAGTGCGGGCCTCGCCGGCGACGATGGCGTCGACGGCCCGTTCGAATCGTGCGACGGCTGACTGGCCGTCTTTCAAGGCAGCGGCATACGAGGCGAAGTGACCCCAATTTTCGAAGCAGTGATTCTGCACAATGATCGACCGCGCGTCCCCAGCCGAGTAATCCGGAGCGAGCCCGCCGAGCCAGGAAGTCTGCGGCCGCCCGGTACGAAACGTCTGCTGGTGTTCGCGCAGCAGACGCTCGAGCATTTCCACATCGCCGGCCACGACGGCGTCCTCCGCTGACTTCCATACGGCGGCGAGTGAATCTCCGCCTCTGAGCGTTTTGATCTGCTTTGCGAATTTCAGCCAGCTATCGAAACCGTGTTCGCGTGCAATGACGAATTGCGCGCCGGCGAGCGTGAGCCTGGCGCTCGACGGTGGAAGCTTCCGCATTCGCGCCAATGCCTCCGGAGCGCCGGCCTTCGAGGCCTTGAGAAGGTCCTTAGCTTGTTTCTTGTATTGCTCGAGGTTCGGACGTGCAGGTAATTCGCGGGCGGACATACGAGTCTCCTTCCGTTGCGCCTGGCGTCCGCCGAATCAGGCTGAAAGAAGATTCGTCAGGTTCTTAGCGATGTAGGTGGGCACGGCCCTTTCCGCGGACTGGAGGCGCCCCGAGCGCACGACTCACTTTAGAATGTTCGCATGCCCAGCGTCAAGCAGAAGGCCGGCGAGGTAGCGGGAAACACGGGACCCAACGCCTTGGGTTGAGCACGTAAACGAGTTATTACTACACACGTTAATTCTGCTTGTGATTCCACATGACTTCTCAATTTGCAAGCACGAGTAATAGACAGCTCGAAGACCAGGCAGCAGGGGCGGCGTGATGAACTGTCTCTGAGACCTCACGCCGTAACTTGTTGCATTGACAAGCGGAAGGTATGGTCGGGGCGCCCAGATTTGAACTGGGGACCTCTTGGTCCCGAACCAAGCGCGCTACCAGGCTACGCTACGCCCCGGAAAAGCAGGTTACAGGGAACAGGTGACAGATTACAGTGATGAAAAAGGCACCGACTGTTCCCTGTCACCTATAACCTGTTCCCTAAATTGGTCGGGACGGCCAGATTTGAACTGGCGACCCCTTGCACCCCAAGCAAGTGCGCTACCAGGCTGCGCTACGTCCCGATACTGCCGCGGCAAGTGACGCGTAAATCTCATGACAGGCCGACACTTGTCACTCATCACTCGCCACTGCTTTTTTATCACTTGCGCGAGAGCATTGTCAAGATGGACTGCAACTCGTGGCGGATAGCGCGCAGGTGCGAGGTATCGGAAGCGGGCGGAAACAGGCGCTGTTGTTGCTCGGCCCGGCTCTCGGTGTGAGGGGTCAGGAGCTTTCGCGCGCCGGAGATTGTGAAGCCTTTCGTATAAAGCAATCGCTTGATCTCCAGCACCATTTCGACATCCTGGCGGCGGTAAAGCCGGTGCCCTGATTTGGTCTTGTTGGGTTTGAGCATCGGGAACTCAGTCTCCCAGAAGCGCAGGACATACGCCTTGGTATGGGTCAGCTTACTCACCTCGCCGATTCGAAAATAGAGCTTGTCGGGGATAAAGGCTTCGGGAGGCACGGCGTTGCTGGAGCGGCGAGCGCGCGGTGGACGAGTTCGAGGCATTCAGGACCTCAAGCAATGGTTGAAGATCAACTTCAAGCCATCTTAGAGAACTGCGCGGGAAGCGTCAAGGACCAGCGAAAGCGGCAGTGTCCTACCTTGAGTGAAACGCGACCTTCAGGCCGGCATAAGCCCCGATGTGCCAGGGCACTATGAGTCAAATCAGGGCGCTCCCAGAACAAGGGCACGTCATTCACTATTTCCCTGCAAAACCCTTATGATGGAGTATACTGCCACGTTTCGTGGGCAGGTATCCGGAAGTGATTGCGGGAGCGGAAAAAGAGAGGAATTCTCAAACTGGAGAGGGTCCGTCATGGCGAAGCTGATCATTGGGATCGACGTTGGGGGAACGAAAGTGGCAGGCGGGTTGGTGACTTTGAAAGGGCAACTGGTGAAGTCACTGGTCGTCCCCACTCGCGCGGAGAAAGGCTTCAAGACCAGCTACAGCCAGATCGTACATTTGATTGAAAGGCTCATAAAGCTTGCAGGGGGCAAGGAAAATGTGGCGGGGATCGGCATCTGCGCGCCCGGCCCGCTCAACCCCGAGGCGGGTATCGTCATCAATCCTCCGAACCTCCCGGGGTGGCGCAATATCCGGCTGTCACATCTGCTTGAAAACCACTTCCACCTTCCCGCTAAACTCGAAAACGACGCCAACGCGGCAGGACTTGCCGAAGTCCTCTTTGGGGCAGCGGTGGGCTACCGGGACGTGTTCTATGTGACCGTCAGCACCGGGGTTGGAACCGGCGTCATCATCAACAAGAAAATCTATCATGGCAAGAACGGGGTGGGGGGCGAGGGCGGACACGTTTCCATCGACTTCCACAGCCCCTATCGCTGCGGATGCGGCACGCTGGGATGCATCGAAGCGCTGGCGGCCGGCCCCGCCATGGCTCGCCGGGCGCGTGTTGCCCTCGAACAGGAACATAGCCGGCCAAGCCTTCTGCGCGAACTCTCGGGAGGTGACCTGCGGAAAATCGACCCCGTCATGATACAGCAGGCGGCACGCAAGGGAGACGAGTTGGCAAAGTCCATCATCGACGAGACAGGATTTTTCCTGGGCGCGTGGCTGGGAGGGATGATGTCGTTATTCGATCCGGAGGCGATCATCATTGGGGGCGGAGTAGCGCAAATCGGCAAGCCGCTTTTCGACAAAATCCGTCAAACGATGCCCAGCTACACGATTAACCGGCGGTTCGTTGCGGATCTCCCCATCCTGCCGGCCAAGCTGCAAAAGAACGTCGGCGTTTTCGGCGCCGCGAGCGTATTTCTTCCCGCCGGCGAAGAGGCAGAGCGCACTTCCTAGTCCTGCTCGAAGCGCGAGAACGAACGGTCGATGGTCAAAGACAGACTCGCCTTGGCATTCGCGACGTAATGAGCAAGCGCCTCTCGGTAAAAGGCCAGGCTCCGTTCGCGGATCGAGGCTTCCGGTTCCTGGGCACAAACCATGTGGTTGATTTCGTGCAACAGGATGCTGAGCAATTGCAGTCGCAGGCGCGCGGCATGGAACTCTTGCAGGCGGCTTCCGGCCGCGAATTGAGCATCCAGCGCGATATCCGATAAAGGCAGCGCCACCCAAGTCTCCACGCGCTCGAAAGCGATATCCAATTCTCCTGCCGGATCGCCCCCTAACGCATCGTGAGCTTCGGCAAAGGGCTGCTCCTTTACGATCACATGCCGATGCCCCAGGCAGCCGCAGATGTTGGTGCGGTGAAACTGGATGATGACCAATTTCGGGGAGCTCTCGAGGATTTGCTCATAAGTGTTCCGGCAGGCGTGCGGAGCGTCGCCCCAGTCACGCTCAACGGCGCGCACCATCTCCAGGGCTTTGAGCGAATCGCGACGCGCATGCGCCACCACCACTAACGGCCCGACTCGATCCGGGAAGGCAGCCAATGCATAACGGCGGCCGGCTAACCACTCTCGCCAACGAATCCAACGGGGGCGAGAATCGAGATAGGCCTTCACGGTGGCGGTCGATATTGTTGTCTCTTGCATCATAAAAACCGGTGGCCGCTTGTCGGTTCAAGAACTCCCCTCCTCGGTGGAGGAGGGGTTGGGGTTGGTGGGTTGTTGAATCAGCGCTTTAGCCAACCACCCCTGACCCCTCCTTAATAAGGAGGGGAATCGCGCAGTCTCTGCCTTGCGCTCTAAATCGACAATCGTCAATCGTCAATCGTCAATTCCAAGATCGGTTTCTCGTTCGAAGCCAGGATGTCGCTCGGCAGCCCGAGCCAACTCGCCAGGGTCGGCGCCACCTGTGTCAAAGCTATGCAGCCCAGGTTCCGGCCGGGGCTGATGTCAGGGGCGGCTGCGATAAATGATGCGCCCAGACCGGGACGCGTTGGCAACTGGCCGTGGGTGCCTCGGTCTTTGACGGTGTCTCTTACCAGCGGCCCCTCAAAGCGATCCGAAAAGTACACTCCGGGTGCGGCGTCGAGGCTGAGTTCCGCATCGGGGTCGGCGGACAGCGATTTGAGCCGGGCTCGATCCACGACTTCTTCCACGACCCCGGCCTCGACCAGCCGTTTCACCGCCCGCCGCAGTGATGCTCGCTCGGTTGCGGAGGGCTCCTCCAGCCAATAAACGGCGAACGATCCTCCCGCGTGGACAGCCCCCAGCTTGCCCAGTTCGGGCGCGCCATCAGCCCCTTTGCCGAAAAGCCCTTCTTCCGCCAGAACCGAAAGTGGCGCAGCCTCTTTCTCAACCGGCACAAAACCGTGGTCTGAAAGGACGACGAGAGTGGGCGACTCACTTTCCAGAAAGCAGTTCCGAAATCGTCCGATTTCTTCATCCGTCAGCTCAATCCCCGCCAGGGCCTGCGGCGAGGTCGGCCCGAACTCGTGGGCCAACTGGTCGTAGTGAACAAAGTGGACGAGGAGAAGATCCGGCCGGTAGCGAGCCCAGATGTAAAGCGCGGCCTCGGAGCGCAGCCGGTCGGGGGTCGCCGTACCGAGAATCGGCTCGAGC
>Ga0326727_10005911_pt1 | contig 34258 bp, 34 predicted proteins | sample MB2enrmetagenome_FD_207643 | JGI IMG/M metagenome (GOLD analysis project Ga0326727, IMG submission 207643) | Lab enriched peat soil microbial communities from McLean, Ithaca, NY, United States - MB29MY | ecosystem: Environmental > Terrestrial > Soil > Wetlands > Peat | place: USA: New York...
TGTCCGTGGACGAGAGCTGGCTCTCAAGTCCGCCCCTTTCAACCGGGTTCCAGAGCCAGCTTGGACTTTCTCGAATGCTTGCCACGCAGGAGAAAGAGGCGATTGAGGCAGCATTGAGAGAGTGCGGCGGCCGGGTGTCGGGACCGTCTGGCGCGGCCGCCCGGCTAAGTATGCCGCGTTCGACTCTGGAGTCCAAGATCAGGTTGCTGAAGATCGACAAGAACCGCCTTAAATCCAATTAGCCTGTAGAACATCGGCCGCTCTTCGAGCACTGCCTCCTGCGATCCTTTGCTAAACGCTGTACAGGTTTTTGTACAGATTTTCGTCAATTGGCGAAGTTTCGCCAAAGCATCCAGGCAACAACTTATTATTCATCAGTCATATACGATTGGCTCTCCAATTGCAGTTACTTGGTCATGGAATCGTTCGAGGTGGGGACGAATGCTACGGATTGAGCGACATGCAAATGGAGCGGATGTATTTAGGTTGATTGGCCGTCTCAATGCGGAAAACGTGACCGAACTGCAGTCGCTCATCCAATCTGGGACTAAAGATCGCCAGGTCGTCCTGGATCTGAGGGACCTGACCCTTGTAGATCGAGATGCGGTCAGGATCTTGGGGCATTGCGAAAAGGGGCGCATCAAACTCGCAAATTGTCCGGCATATATTCGCGAATGGATCGAGCAGGAAAGAAACACCGCTCACCGGCGTGGGACTTAAGAACCCTATCTGCGCCAGGAGCCAATGTGACTGGAGGAGAACCATGAATCTGGAGGGAGTTTCCGGCTACGATTTGCGCAACGAGCACTTGTGCTTCGCGAGAGACGCTGCAATCCGGGCGAGCGATGCTCTCTTTCCAGGAGAAGAGATCCCCGTCCGGCCAGGGTTCGCGGGAATTGTGGGCCAAAGCCGGGCCCTTCGGGAGGTTCTCGATCTCGTTGAGATGGTTGCTCCCTCCGATTCCACCGTGCTCCTGTTGGGAGAGACGGGCACGGGCAAGGAACTGATTGCGCGCGCCATTCACGATCGCAGCCGCCGCAGGAGCCATACCTTCGTCAAGGTCAATTGCGCTGCCATCCCCAGCGGTCTGCTGGAAAGCGAACTCTTCGGCCATGAGCGCGGCGCCTTCACGGGAGCGATCGAGCAGAGGGTCGGCCGGGTTGAGTTGGCAGACCAGGGTTCCCTGTTTCTCGATGAAATTGGCGACATTCCGCTGGAACTGCAACCGAAACTTCTGCGCGTTTTGCAGGAGCGCGAATTTGAAAGATTAGGCAGCACGAAAACAAGGCAAGCGAACGTTCGAGTGGTGGCCGCGACCCATCGCAACCTGGAAGAGATGATCCTGCAGAAACAGTTTCGCAACGACCTTTACTACAGGCTTAATGTATTTCCCATCACCATTCCTCCCCTGCGGGAACGCGCGGAAGACATTCCGCTGTTGGTGCGCCATTTTGTCCGGCTATTCGCTGAGCGGATGAACAAGACCATCGATTCGATCTCGCCCGAAACAATGGAGGCTCTGGCTCGATATCCATGGCCCGGCAATATCCGTGAGCTGCAAAACATCATCGAGCGATCCGTGGTGATCTATGAATCGGGAAAGCTCACCGTGAAGAAAAGCTGGCTCTGCCGCGAATGCTTCCACAGTGAACCGCGCGCCTACACCTCTTTCGGCAGCTTCGCGATCGGGGATCGCGAAATGATTGGCGCCGCCCTGGCCGAGACCAGAGGCAGAGTCTCCGGACCTTCTGGTGCTGCAGCAAGGCTGGGCATCCCGCCATCCACTCTCGAGTCAAGAATCAGGTCGATGAACATCAACAAGTATCAGTTCAAAATGGCGTAGCCGAGTCGCCATAAACAGTCCAAATGCGATGGAAAGACACTTCGCGAATTCGCGATGGAATCGAGATTCTGCGATCCTCGCCCGCAAGTCTTTTCAAGAGGTTAGGCGTGGCCATTCGATTGCATTTTGTAGCTTAGCGTGCAAGGAAAGGAACGATGCTCCATGTCTGACGAACCTATCAACGATTACACGGCATTCTATTTGGTTGGCGGCGGAATTGCTTCCCTCGCCGCTGCAGCTTTCCTGATTCGAGACGGGAATATCCCTGGCCAAAACATTACCATCCTTGAGGAATCGGCCACAATTGGCGGGAGCCTCGATGCTGCCGGAAACCCAATTGATGGCTATATCATGCGCGGCGGCAGAATGTTCGAGAGCAAGTACCTCTGCACTTATGATCTCTTCTCCTCGATTCCGGTCATGGATGAGAGCAAAACTGTCACCCAGGAGATGTTTCAGTGGAACGTTGCCATGAACACCTCTTCCAAGTCTCGCCTTTTTCGAAATGGCCATCGGCTTACCGCCCCCGAATTTGGCCTGACGGAAAGACACATCCTCGCCCTTGAGCGCCTTGACCTGGAGACGGAGGAGGCGCTGGGACGAAGCAGGATCTCCGATCAGTTCGATCCCTCGTTCTTCGAGACCGATTTCTGGATCATGTGGTGTACCACGTTCGCGTTTCAACCCTGGCATAGCGCCGTTGAATTCAAGCGCTACTTGGTGCGCTTCACACATATGGTCTCCGGCTTCAACACCCTTAAGGGCATCATGCGAACACCCTATAACCAGTACGACTCGATGGTGCGTCCCTTGCAAAAGTGGCTTGTAGATCGTGGCGTGATCTTTGAGCTCAATACTCGCGTGCTCGATCTCTCGTTCAGGTGTGACGCCGGGGATTACTCGGTGCGGCGGATTCTCTGTCAAGACGCAGGCGGGCTCCGCGAAATCGATGTGGGAGAGAACGACAAGGTCATCGTGACACTAGGATCGATGGTTGAAGGATCGAGCCTGGGCGCTATGGACTCCGCGCCGGTGCTGAAGAACAAGTCCAATGGCGGCGCCTGGTCACTGTGGGAGAAAATCGCCGAGGAACACCCGCAGTTCGGGTACCCGGCCAACTTCACCGATCACATTCAGGAATCGAAGTGGGTATCGTTTACCACCACTCTCCACGATCCGGCCTTCTTTCACCTTGTCCGCGATCGCACTGGCAACGTTCCAGGGGAAGGCGGCCTGATCACCTTTCCCGAGTCCAGGTGGTTGGCATCGATCGTCTTGGCTCATCAGCCCCATTTCATTGGGCAGCCGCCGGACGTCAACGTCTTCTGGGGCTATGGTCTCTTTGTCGATGTGCCGGGGAACTTTGTGAAGAAGCCCATGGGGGCGTGCTCTGGCCGGGAGATCATGACGGAGATCCTTGGCCACTTGGGGGTTGAGAACCGCACGAAGGCGATTCTCAAATCCGCGATCTGCATTCCGTGCATGATGCCGTTTATTACGAGTCAGTTTCTGTGCCGTGATGACGGAGACCGTCCCAAGGTGATACCTGAAGACACGAAGAATCTTGCCTTTGTTGGGCAATACTGCGAAATCCCGGACGACGTGGTGTTCACTGTGGAGTATTCGATCCGGTCTGCGCAAACGGCTGTCTATTCGCTGCTGGGGCTGGAACGAACGCCTCCGGCTGTGTACAAGGGGCAGTACAATCCGCGGGTGCTGTTCGAAGCTTTCCGGATGCTGCACGACAAGTGCGCATGAGAACCACAGTTCTCCACGATCCGGCCAGGGCCTTGTGGAAGATGGTTCTGCCGCAGGAAGGGAATGAACGTTGAAAGGAATTCTCAAGCTTGCGTTTAAGTTGCTGGTTAACGACACGGCCAAGTTCACGGCTCTGTTGCTTGGCGTTACGTTTGCCGTCTTCCTGATGATGTTCGTTACCTCGATGTTCGTTGGCGTGTTGAATCACGCATCCGCGACGGTCATCAATATCGGCTCGACGCTTTGGGTCATGGACCCTGCCGTGCAGACGGTGGCCAACACCGTTGGAATACCGGACTACGTCCTGGACGCCGTCCGAAGCATGAAGGGGGTCAGGTATGCGGTGCCCCTGTATTCCGGCGGAGGGCTAGCGAAACTCTCCGACGGGACCTATCAATCGGTCAACATTATTGGACTGGACGACACAAGCCTCTTGGGCAGGCCGGAACTCATCGAGGGAAAGATCGAAGACATTTATGCCGAGAATGGATTCATCGCAATTCAAGATGCGGAGTTTTCCAAGCTCGAGAATCCGCACATTGGGTCGGAGTTTGAGTTGAACGACAATCGCGGGGTCGTGGTTGGCATCGCCAAGGTGAACACGTCCGGCTTGTATGGAACTCCGACTCTCTACACCACGTATGAGCGGGCCGTTCAGTATCTTCCCAACCCGCGCTACACCATCTCCTATGTGCTCGTGGAACCAAAGAGTCCGTCCGACGTGGAAAGGATCAAGGAGCAGGTGCAGACCCTCGGATACTTGGCCTTGACCAAGGATGAGTTCATGCAACGAACCGCCGATTTCTTTGTGTACAAAACCGGCGGCGGAACCAACATGCTGATCATGGTCCTGATTAGTTTTGTGGTTGGGCTGTCGATCTCCGGTCAAACGTTCTACACGTTTATCCTCGAAAACCTTGAGCGCTTCGGAGCACTGAAGGCTATCGGTGCAAGAAGCCGCGATCTGGTGGTCATGATTCTATTCCAGGCCACATTCGCGTCGCTCACAGGCTATGGCCTTGGGGTCGGGCTATCGGTGCTCTCCATCTGGCTGGCAAGGGCAAGGCTTCCCAGCTATGCAGCCATGCTCTCGTTTGGGAATCTCGCCATCGGATTCGTCATGGTGGCTATCATTGCCGGGATTTCAAGTTACGTTGGCATCCGCAGAGTTCTGCGCATCGATCCATTCGAGATATTCAGAGGTTGAAATGTCACGGGTAGCCATTCAAGCGAAGGGCCTGGTCAAGTGGTTCGGTGAAAACGAAGCCCGGACATCCGCCTTAAAGGACGTTGAGCTCGAGGCCAACTTCGGCGAGATGGTTTACATCGTGGGCCCATCCGGAAGCGGGAAGACGACGTTGCTCAGCGTGATCTCCGGAATCCTGAAGCCGAACGAGGGCAGTGTTCAGGTCGAGGACGTCGATATCTGGAAGCTGGATGCAGATGGTCTGGCCGACTTCCGCCTGCATAAGATCGGATTCGTGTTTCAGGACTTCCATCTCTTCCCGCGGCTGACTACAGCTGAGAACGTAGCCGTTCCGCTCTTCCTGAAAAAGAGGGATTGGGACGAATCCATTCACGAGGCCGCCGGCTATCTGGAGATTGTCGGCTTGAAAGGACGAGCGAACATTCCGCCCGTGAAACTGAGCGGAGGCGAGCAGCAGCGTGTGGCCATCGCGCGAGCCATGATCAGCCAACCCGACATTTTGATTATGGACGAGCCGACCGCTTCGCTGGATGGCGACACGGGAAATTCAATCCTGAGCTTTGTCCGCAAGAACATTCTCAATGACAATCGCTGCATCGTGGTCGTCACGCACGACAACAGGATCTACGAGTTTGCTACTCGAATCCTGCAAATGGAAGACGGGCGCCTGACAAAAACCACAGAAACGAGCGCGAAATGAAGCACAAACTTATCTTTGCAGTTTCGCTCCTCGGCATTCTTGCCGGAGCTGGAACCGCCGTTTTCTTCAGCATCAAGAAGCCTCCGCTGCCTCCTGCGTTCAGTCCGGTTTCCAATCCCTATGGAAGCGGCATCTACGCCGAAGGCATCGTGGAAAGCGCGCAGAGCAGTGGCGAGAACATCAACATGTATCCCGAAGTGGCTGGCACAGTCAAGGAAATCCTCGTTTCCGAAGGTCAGTTAGTCAAGGCTGGGCAACCGCTGATTCGCCTTGACGATTCGATTCAACGAGCGACAACCGAGCAACAGGCTTCACAGGCAGCCGCCGCCAAGGCCCTTTTGGCAGAGTTGAAAGCGGAGCCGAGAAAAGAGACGCTCGATGTGGCTGCTGCGCAGGTGGCCTCTGCCGAAGCAACATTGAACACCGCTCAGGACACTTATCAGAAAGACATTGCGGCTTATCAGATGGACCCTCGTTCCTTGAGCAAGGATCAACTGGACAGCGCGACCAATGCCGTCGCGGTTGCGAACGCGAATCTTGAAGTCGCCCGCAGGCAATACGACCTGACCAAGGCGGGAGCCTGGATCTTCGACATTCAAAATCAGGAGCGGCAGAAGAATGCGCTAGAGCAGTCACATGCGGCATCCAGCGCGTTGCTCGGCAAATATACCTTGCGGGCGCCGCGGGATGGCGTCGTGCTCTCCATCAACACCATCGTCGGAAACTACGCATCTCCGCAGGGCGGCTACGACACGTACACGCAGGGCGCGGACCCGGTCATCACATTGGCTTCTTCTCCGGCCTCATTGAACGTGCGTTGCTACGTGGACGAGATCCTTGTACCGCGGCTCCCCTTGGCGTCCAAGATGAGGGCCCAAATGTCGATTCGCGGAACGAATATCAAAATTCCATTGGACTTCGTTCGAGTGCAGCCTTTTGTCTCTCCGAAGATCGAGCTCTCGGACCAGCGCCAGGAACGCGTAGACGTTCGTGTTCTGCCCGTGGTCTTCAAGATCGATAAGCCCGCGAGTGTAAATCTCTATCCGGGGGAACTGGTCGATGTCTACATCGGTGAATGAATGCGAAGCTAGCTCTGGCCGGCCTCTTGCGCAGTTTGCGCTCTTGGCAATGTCCGTCCTTTTGGCAGGATGCAGCGTCGGTCCCAGGTATGTGCGTCCGGCCGTTCAAAGCCCGCCAGCATATAAGGAACTTCCGCCGTCACTCGCGGATGGTTCGAATAGTTGGCAGACAGCCAAGCCGAGCGATGGCGCAGCCCGAGGAAAATGGTGGAAGGTGTTCAACGATCCGAATCTGGACGAGCTTGAAGAACAGGCGAGTTCTTCGAACCGGCAAATCGCAGCCGCGGCGAATAGCTTCATCGCGGCGCGAGCCCTGGTCAGGCAGGCTCGGTCGCAATACTTCCCGGTTCTCACCACTAACCCGAGCGTCAACCGCACACTTCCCTCGCCTGCACAATTCAGTGGGCTGCAGGCGGGTGGATCGTCTTCGACCGGAATCTCCGTCAAAACCTACAACGATTTTTCGTTGCCCTTCGATGCTTCTTGGGAGCCTGATTTCTGGGGCCGAATTCGGAAGAATGTGAGGGCCAGCACCTACGCTGCGCAGGCCAGCGCCGCTGATTTGGAGAATGTACGCCTTGGGGTCCAGGCAGACCTTGCCGCCGATTACTTTGAGCTTCGCGCACAGGACGCCATGAAAGAGCTGCTCGATTCCACGGTCAATGCCTACCAGGAAGAGTTGGACCTGACTCAAACGCAATTCGCAGCCGGCCTCAGCTCCGATGAAGCGGTGGCGCAGGCCGAAGCACAACTCAAAGCGGCGCAGGCTCAGGATACAAACTTGGGAATTCTGCGCTCCCAATACGAACATGCGATTGCCGTCTTGATCGGCCAATCCCCATCGATATTCTCACTGCCTGCGAACGATCTTGAACCTGAAGTTGCCGCAATTCCCGCGGGTATTCCGTCGGAGCTTCTTGAACGCCGCCCAGACATTGCCTCGGCGGAACGCGCCGTCGCCGAGGCGAATGCGGAGATTGGAGTGGCCAAGGCTGCCTACTTCCCGTCAATTCTACTCAGCGCCGCTGGCGGTTTCGGAAGTTCCTCGGTATCGAACTGGCTCACCTGGCCTAGCCGCTTTTGGTCGGCGGGTCCAAGCGTTGCCGAGACGATTTTTGATGCGGGGCTGCGCAAAGCGACGGTGCAGCAATATCGTGCCACCTATGACCAAACCGTGGCCAACTACCAGCAAACCGTGCTCACCGCATTTCAGCAAGTTGAGGACAATCTCGCATCGCTCAGAATCCTGCGCCAAGACATCGATCAGCAGAACGCAGCAACAGAAGCAGCCGCACGCGCCCTGCATGAAGCTACTGTCCGGTACAAGGCCGGACTCGATCCCTACCTCAACGTGATCGTAGCGCAGACGGCTCTTCTGAACGCACAGCAGACTGCTGTGACGTTTCGGATGCAGCGAACGGTAGCGGAGGTCCAACTCATCAAGGCGCTGGGAGGCGGATGGAACGCCTCGCAGATCCCATCCTCCAAGGACGTGCAAAAGGGACAGTGATGAAATTCGAGCTGTTGGCGCTCGATCACGATGGCACCATTGCACGCGATGGCGTGCTGGACCCTGATGTCAAGGCCAGCTCGGCAGGAGGTGGCCAGCGGTCAAGGCTGCTCGTCAATGTCGCGCCTCTTCCGCTGCATAACAGGACGATACCAGGAGAAGTAGATTAGTGCGCCAATGCCGGCCGCGACTGCCAGCGCGATCAAGGCATACATGGCCGACCGGTAGTTTCGGGAGAAGAAGCTTATCATCTGCCGGCCATAAATCCGGCCCAGCCCAGCGACGGCAAAATAACGCACTGTTCGTCCCACAACGAGTGCGGAAAAGAACTTCTTGCGGGGGTACTGCATGACCCCGGCGGTCATCAGCACGGTCGTGAAAGGGAACGGCGGCGGCAGAATCGCTCCGGCCAGCACCGTGATGCTCCCGAACTTCTCGAAGCCCTTGTAGACCATCTCAAGGCGCTGTTTTCCCACTTTCTTTTCCAGGGTCTGCTTGCCGCCTTTCTGCGCGAGGCGATAGGTCAGATAGCCCCCAAGCACCTCTCCAACCGTAGTCATGAGGGCGTAATAGGCCCACCACTCCGGACGGTGTGCCGCCAGCAGAATGACGCATATATCGACGCTTCCTGGAGGAGCGGAAACGAAGGGAGTGTTGTCGGAGAGACCCAGCAGGATCAACCCAGGCCCTCCCAGGCTATGGATCCATTTCCACACCGAGTCTGAGACCACAAAGTTGGAGAGGGTAATCACGGTGAAATGATAACCAGTTGCGCAGAGAACAAGAAGTTACCGGGCACGCGTATGGGGATGAGGGGAGTTTTCGCGTGCCCGGGCAGCGATCAACGCCTGCATTGTCATGCGACGCTGGCGGCCACCGCTGCAATGCTTGTCCGATTATGAAGCGGCAGTAACATGGGCTTTCCACCGGGGCTCAGATCATTGACCACCCGGTGGATTCCCCAACAACTAAGCCGCTGCGCTGACGGCGTAGTTGATCTCCAAGAGATCTTTCACGCTCGAAACGCCTGGCGCAGCCCAAGCGGCACGCACCGCCTCTTCCCGCTCTGCCCAGGAATGAACATTGCCGGACAGGGTCACGGTTCCATGGTTGACCTTCACGTCGATTGAGTTTGCATCCAGAATCGCATTGCGCTTGAAGGCAGCGTCGATCTTGGTTTTGATTTCCGTCGGAGTCACGCTCGGCTTGATGTCTATTTCGTTTGAAATCCCTTTTACTCCCATCAGGCCACGCAGAGCCAACTCAGCATTCGACCTCTGATGTTCGGAGTCGACTGTTCCCTGCAAAGTAAGCCAACCGCGTTCCACAATGACTTGGATGCGGTCAGCAGGCACCGACACCGTCCACGTCAGCGCGTTCTCTGCTGCCTGCGCGATCTCCGCGTCGGTCCGCACGGTAGAATTGGGCAACCTAACTTCGAGTTCTTCTGCCAGGGCATTCACGCCGAACACACGCTTGGCGGCCCTCTCAGCTGCCCATTTCTCGAAATAGCTATCGACGGAACCGGTCAGAGTCACAACACCGTCTCTGACCGACACACCGATCTTCGACGCATGGGTAAGACCCGGCTCCGATTTGAGTTCTTCCTGAACACTGCTTTGCACTTCAGAGTCGCTGCTCATATTATTTCTCCTTCTCGGTGATCGAGCGAATTCATTGCAAGTTCGATAGGTTGACCGGAAAATGCACAATGCGATTTTCTGCGCGGGCAAACGCCTCGGCAGGAGCGTGTTCCTGGCCGGTGACCGGGCCCCGTTCTGCGTCGTCACCGGCGTGCATTGCGGCTACACCGCTTACCACTCGATGTCGGTGCTCTTTGAAGACCCGGCCTTCGACAACTCCAGCTCGAGCACACCATCCTTCACCGAGGTCTTAACGTCGTTCACATCCACCGCGGCCGGCAGATCGACGGCACGCAGAATCTGATTGGAGCAGGTCTCGGAGTAAACGACCTTTCCGGTTTTCGACGTGCTCTTTCCTTCCCGCTTGCCGGTAATCGTCACGCGGCGCGGCTCCACGTTGATCTTCAGGTCCTTTTCCGTGAAGCCCGGCACATCCGCTCGAATTGTGAGGGCCTCGGGTGATTCAGAAACCTCAATGTGAAGAGGGTGGATGAATTCCGCTTCAGCCTGGAGCCAATCGGCCAGGTCGTGACCGGCGGTCTTTCCGCTGTCCTCGAAGATCTCAAAAGCTCGGCTGGCGATGAGATCGTTGAGATCGATCACATCGTTGATGAGCGCAACGGGCTCGTCCGTTGCAATTTCAATGGATGTTTCCGGTTCTGTTAGAACTGCTAACGCCGACTCTTGCATTTCTTCCTCCTTGCCCGTCGAAGGGCTTGCGTCTCGTCTGTTAGGTTGGCTTGAATTGCGGGTTCTCTTGTGGCGAAGTCAGTGGCCAAGCTTTTATGGGCGGGGATGCCGGTCTCAATTTGCAGCGTTTCCAACTCGCATTCTGTTTGCACCCGGCCTAGTCAAGCGAACCCTCGAACAGCCACTTGTTTCTATCCCGGCCTGACATGTAGCAATGCGTATGCCACATTTAACTTATTGAAAATCGATTGGGTTCCAGTTTTGATGATCGCGATTCCCTCGCAAATTCGCGATTTTCGCCAGAAATGTTCCAGTTCAATCGGACTGCCGCTGACCGAGAAGGGCCCGAATCGAGTCAACGGAAGTCCGCCTGGACATGAAGGCTGATTGGTACTTCGCGAATTTGCGAAGACATTGCGACTTCGCGACGTGCACGATCACGTGCTTTCAAGAGCTTGCCATTCGGAGATTGAATTGCACCAATCAAGCCGCACGAAAAGATCGAAGGGAGCTCACCAGCCATGGACAGAATGCTGCAAACCGTCCTCGACGTCGCTTGCTCATCGTTTTTTCGGCTTGCGCGCGGCTGCGATCTCGGGAGGGTCAATGGAAGACTTTCCACTCTCAAAGAGGCTTGAACTGCATAAGCTTTGGCTCCAGAGCAACGGAGCGGATGGAGCGCGTCTCGATCTAATGGGAGAGTCAGTTCGAGGGATCCATACGCATGACGCCGATTTGACAGGAGCCACTCTGAATGACACCGATCTCAGGCATGTGGATATGCCTGACACTGACTTCATTGGGTCCGACCTTAGAGACGCCGATCTGCGAGGGGCGCAACTGGAAGGCTCGGATTTTTCTGCTGCCCGTCTAAAGGGGGCCAAATTGCGCGGGGCAAACCTCGAAAAAGCCAACCTGGAGCGTGCGAATCTTGCGTATGCCGATCTGCGCGGTACGGCGCTTGCCGAGGCCAATCTCATCGAGGCGGATCTGATGTGCGCCAAACTTCAGGGTGTCGACTTGAGCAAAGCGACACTCAGAGGAGCGGTTCTGTGCGCTGCCGATTTGAGCGGGACGATTCTAACCGGAACAGACTTCAGCTATGCAAACCTTCTGTCCGCCAGCTTGGTCGGAGCGAAGGTCGATGAGAATACCAATTTCTATGAAGCGCGAGTCGACTCGGCCGATTTCAGAGACGTGGATCTGAGCGTGTTGAAACGCGAGAATCTCCCCGCCTCACTATAGGCAAAGTGAGTGGACCGCCTTTGCCCGATGCCTCGGATTCAACATAAGGTCAATCCGGCGAGATGCAACTTTGACCGAAAAGAGAAAGGCTCACCATGAACAACATGCGGGATGCAGAGGCTATTCGCAAATGCGCGCACGAGCTGTGTCAGTGCCTGGTTCCGGCCGGGCAGGAATACTGCAGCCGTTACTGCGCAGGCGCTGACGATGTTGAGAAAACCGAGTTCCATTGCGAATGCGGTCACGACAACTGCGGTCGACGGAGCGCATTGCTTGCCTGATTGCGCCCTCTATCCGCACCTTGAAGCGGCTGCCAAATTATCTCCCGTAACCGAAGGCATGCTGGTTCACCCCACACTGCCACGACAGCAACTTCCGGAATCTCGCAAATTAGCGAAAAATTCGCGACCTTGCCATTCATTCGCTCGAACATTTTCAAGGTTTTAGGAATGGCATTCGCATTGCAGTAGAACAGAGTGTACTTTCACAAACCGTCAAACGGTGAATCAGATAGAACGTCAGAGGAGAAACATCATGATCATTGCAACAGTTGCATCGAAGCACGCCATCCACGACAAGCTCGAGTCCCAGATCAAGACCGCCGAGGCCAAGCTTGACACATTGAAAGCACGGGCCGCGGCCGCCAAGGCCAACGCCGAAATCAAGGCTATCGCAGAACTGACGGTCCAGAAGGCCAAGATCCATCAGAAGCTCGAGGAGCTGAAGAAGGCGGCCGAGGACCGGTGGGAAAACGCAAAGGCCGATCTCGTTTTACAAATCGCAAGCTTTGAAAAAGCAGTCGAGGGCATCGAAGCGAGGCTGAAAGCACGCTGAAGCACGAAAGTGCGCGCGGCGTTCTCAGCCCGATTCAAGTTCGGGCGCCGTGCCACCCGCGGAGGCGAGGAGAAGTCCACCAATCCCGCAAGCAGAAAAGATCCTCGCCTCCAAATTCGGCTGGAGTCCACCGTGCTCAAGTTCAACCCTCGGTTGGATTGGGAGCGAGTGCCTTTCCTTCAACTAAACGGCAATGAGGAGAAATCGTCATGGAACATCGCACTACAAACGCATTCAAGGAAATAACGGGGGCATCCGCAGCATGGGCCCTCATCATGATCGTCCTGGGATTGCTTGCTGTATTCATTCCTCTAGCGGCGGGTATCGGCATCGCTCTTCTGGTCTCGTGGATCATCGTGTGGGGCGGTTTCACATACCTGGCATTCGCATTCTCCGGACGGGATGCTGGAGCTTTCGCCTGGCGACTGCTGATAGGGATCATATACGTTGCCGGCGGCGGCTACCTGCTATTCCATCCGCAAATCGCACTGGCGTCTCTCACCCTGGCCATGGCGGTGATCTTCCTGCTCGAAGGTGTGCTGGAGATTGCCATGTTCTTCCGGTTCCGCGCCGACTCAGGCTCGGGATGGATTCTCTTTGACGCCATCGTCACGCTCCTTCTGGCATATGTGATCTGGCGTCCCTGGCCGTCGAGTTCAGCGTGGGCCATCGGAACGATCCTGGGCATCAACCTCATCTTTAGCGGCCTCACCTGGCTGATGTGCTCGATAGCGGCCCGCAAAACCCTTGAGGCACTGTAATCGTCACCCCCGCAGTAGACCGACGACCAGCGATCTCAAGTTGAATTCCCGTACGAATGAGAGGTAGTACTCGCCTCACATCAAACAAAACTGCAATGAAGGGAAAGCACCATGTTCGATCGCACCTCAAGCGCATTTAAGGAAGTCACAGGGATATCCATCGGATGGTCAGTTGTGATGATCGTGTTGGGAACCCTGGCCATCGTTCTTCCCCTTGCAACGGGCATTGCCATCTCCGCACTGGTTGCGTGGGTCATTGTCCTGGGCGGAATCGTGTTTATTGCGTCCGCATTCGCGGGCCGGAACGCCAGAGCATTCAAATGGCGAATGCTGATAGGGGTTGTCTACGTTGCCGGCGGCGCCTATCTTGCCTTTCACCTTCGGCTTGCGCTTGAGTCTCTCACTGTTGTATTGGCGGCGATCTTTTTTCTAGAGGGTGTGTTGGAGATTATCCGGTTTGCCCAGTTCAGCGTGAATAAGGGCTCGGGCTGGATACTCTTTCACGGCATCGTCTCGCTTCTGCTGGCAGGTCTGATCCTTCTTTCCTTGCCGTCCAGCTCAGCGTGGGCAGTCGGAACGATCCTGGGCATCGATCTGTTGATCACCGGCTTCACCCTCTTGATGTATTCACTCGCAGTCCGTAGAACCTTGGAGGCATTATGTTGATGACCTGGTGCATTCTAATGCTCACCGTTGAGTTGCAACTCTGCCTTGTTGTGGCCGTAGCACTCCCCAAGCTTAGGCACGCTTTGAAGCCGATTCCGGTTCGATGCGATCAACGGGATCCAGTTGCCAGAGCTCGCGGAGGCCGTCCATCAGGGACCGAGTGGATCATCTTTTAGCGACGGCATCACCGAAGATCCGGTCCTAACAATGGCATCCTCGCTGGCCTGCTGTCGGAATCAACCTGGGATTTGCGATGGGAGAAGTCACAATGCTCAATTCATTCGGTCTCGCGATAGTCGGGGTCCCCCAGGAAATGATCGGTCACTGGAGATGGTTCCTCGCCTTTGGAATCTTGCTTGCGTTGATCGGCATAATCGCAATTACCCGGTCTCTAGCCGCAACAGTTGCCTCGATGGTGTTCTTCGGATCGGTACTTCTGGTGTCGAGCGTCGTTGAATTCGCTGGCGCGTTCATGGTTGGACATTGGACGGGCTTCTTCCTCCATTTACTGGCCGCGATTCTCCTTCTGGTTACCGGCCTCCTGGTGTTGACACGGCCGATGATTACCGCCGAAGTCGCGACTCTCGTGATGTCGATGTTTTTTCTGATCGGCGGACTGTACCAGATCGTTGCCTCCTTAGTAGCTGGGTTGCCGGGTTCCGGATGGGAAGCTTTCGATGGAGTTATCGCAACGATCATGGGAGTTGTATTGCTTCTTCAGTGGCCCGTCTCCGGGCTTTGGGCGATCGGCCTCTTTGTTGGAATCGACCTGATCTTCAGCGGTTGGTCATGGATAGCGTTGGCCTTTGACCTCCGTAACATGTGATCCGAACAGGCGTGTAGAACGGCACTTTTGGAGCCGAGTTTCGGAATACCTCATTTGTCTGCATCCGATATTTGTCTCCTGGCATTTAGATCCCAAGTATTTGCACGCTTACGAAGTGAGAGGAACTGAGTTATGGATTCGCGCATTCTGAGGCAGCTTAAATCTGACACCGCTATGGCTTCGCGCGCCGCCGGCGATGAGTGGGCTCTTGTGCAGCATGCCATTTCCGGCGAACCGAATGCCATGGAGCTGCTTTTCGCTCCGCACATGCACCGGCTCTATCTGGTTGCGCTTTCCATACTTCGCAATAAAGAGGATGCGGAGGACGCACTGCAGGATGGTCTGTGCAATGCGTATAGCTGCCTGGGGTCCTTTCAGGGCCGGTCATCGTTTTCGACGTGGCTTACCCGCATTGTCATGAATTCGGCGTTGATGATTCTCCGCAAGCGGAGAACTCGCTCAGAGTCCTCTTTGGACGAAGTAGCGAACAATCAGCCGGATTGGCCGATGCAACTCGCAATCGATAACCGGTCCAACCCGGAACAAGTCTGTGCATTGCTGGAAATCATTGCGCTGATCGAAGAGCAGATCCAGAAACTGCCGTTGAAAGAGCAGGCTGAATTTCGGTGCTACGCCATCAACGGCCTTTCCACCAGAGAGTCATGCGTGGCGTTTGGAGTTCCAGAATCGACATTCAAGTCGAGAATTCTCCGCACGCGGCGCAAGTTAGGGCACGAGTTGCGAAACTCCGTTGGAAAGGCATACAACATCTCTCACCAGGAGAAATCTCTTCATGCTGTCAAATTCTCATGAAGCCGTGGGCGTGGCTCTCGGCCTGTCCGCACAGGAGGCTGAGGCACGGCTAGGCCAGTTCGGACCCAATGAGCCAGCGGCGACAAAACACTACTCTCCCGTCGCCGACCTCTTGCGCATGTTCATGAATCCTCTCACGCTGATCCTGCTTTTTGCTGCGGGCGCATCGGCATTTCTGGGAGACGCGGTCGATGCGGGCATCATTGGCGCCATTGTTCTGTTGAGCGCGGCGATGGATTTCAGCCAGACTTATCGGTCTCAGCGGGCCGTCGAGCAACTTCACGATCAGGTGGCCCCGACGGCGACTGTCCAACGTGACGGTGCGTGGCGTGAGATTCGACGGCGTGAGGTTGTGCCTGGAGATTTGGTCCGGCTTTCCGCCGGAGATATGGTTCCCGCGGACGCGCGCCTTTTGATTGCGCGCGATCTATATGTGCAGCAGGCGGCGTTGACCGGCGAGTCGCTTCCCACAGCGAAGGCAGCAACCGCGGATCCAGCCTCCACAAGAGCGGATGCGACCAACATGATCTTTCTAGGCACTTCTGTCGTGAGCGGAACCGCAACCGCTGAGGTCATGGCAACCGGTCCTCGGACGGCTTTTGGGGACATCGCGGCCCGGCTATCCGCAAGACCGGAAGAGACGGCCTTCGATCGCGGCTTGCGGGACTTTAGCCGGCTCCTCGCGGCAACAGTCTTCTTTCTCGTGCTTTTCCTTATCGTCGTCGGCATCGCACGCCATCGAGATCCCTTTCAATCCCTCCTGTTCGCAGTTGCGCTGGCCGTCGGCTTGACTCCGGAATTCCTGCCCATGATCACCGCGGTGACGCTCTCCAAGGGTGCGGTCGCCATGGCGCGCAAGAAGGTGATCGTCAAGCATCTCTCGTCGATCCAGAACCTCGGCAGCCTGGATGTGCTTTGCAGCGACAAAACAGGAACTCTCACAACGGGCACCATGTCGTTCGACCGTTCTCTCGACGCCTTTGGAAAGCCATTCAGCCGCGCGCTGGAACTGGGCTTCCTAAACAGCAAATTCGAGACCGGCATTCGCAGTCCACTCGATGAGGTCATCGTTCACCAGAGCCCGCAAAACACAGAGGGTTTCACCAAGTGCGACGAGATTCCATTCGACTTCGAGCGGAAGCGCCTCTCCGTCGTGGTTGAGCGGCAATCCCGGAGGATTCTCATCACCAAGGGCGCTCCGGAAGGGATCATTCCGCTTCTATCCGGATACGAGATCGCTGGCAATGTGATGCCCATCAACGAGGATGCTGCCGGGAGCATTCGCCGGGCCAGCGACGATTTAAACAGCCAGGGATACCGCTCGCTTGCCGTGGCCTACGTCGATGTTCCCGCACGACCGGACTACTCTGTGAAGGATGAGCATGACCTGATCCTGGCGGGCTTCCTCACCTTTTCCGATCCGCCGTTGCCAGACGCCGCTCAGGTTCTGGCTTCGCTCAAACAGGATGGAGTCGATGTAAAAGTCATCTCCGGGGATAACGACCTCGTTACCGCACGCGTCTGTGCGCAGGTTGGCCTGAACGCCCGACACATCCTGACCGGCGACGACATAACCAGGATGACGGACCCGGCGCTGGCCCACGACGCGGAGGAAACGCAGGCCTTCGCGCGTATTTCTCCCGCGCAGAAGAACCGGATTCTCCTGGCTCTCAAACACAATGGCCACGCGGTAGGCTTCATGGGTGACGGCATCAACGATGCGCCTTCGCTGCACGCGGCCGATGTCGGGATTTCAGTGTCAAGTGCCGCCGACGTAGCTCGCGAATCTGCCGACGTGATTCTCATCGAGCCAGGCCTTCGGGTTCTCCATGACGGCATCATTGAGGGCCGCAAAGCCTTTGGCAACGTGATGAAGTATCTGCTAATGGGCACAAGCTCCAACTTCGGAAACGTGTTCAGCATGGCGGGAGCTTCCCTGTTTCTCCCATTTCTACCCATGCTGCCAACGCAAATCCTGTTGAATAACTTCCTCTACGACCTGGCCCAGATTACGATTCCCACGGATAACGTCGACGACACCTATCTGATCAAGCCCCAGCGATGGGATATCGGCTTGATTCGCAACTTTATGGTATTCGTCGGACCCATCAGTTCTATCTTCGACTTCCTGACCTTCTACGTACTGCTGCATTTCCTCCACGCGAGTCAAGCGCAATTTCATACCGGCTGGTTCATCGAATCGTTGGCCACGCAAACGCTGGTCGTATTCGTCATCCGTACATCGAAGAATCCATTGCGAAGTCGCCCGAGCATTCCTTTGCTTACAACTTGCCTGGCAGTTGTGAGCGTCGGAATGTATTTGCCGTTTAGCCCCCTTGCAGCCTTGCTCGGCTTCACTCCGCTTCCGCTCAGTTACTTTGCCTTTGTAGCAATCGCGACCTTGATTTATCTCCTGCTGGTCAAAATGGTGAAGCGGGTGCTTCTTCATCGGATAGCCAGCAACAATACCGCCAATCACGGGAATCCTCTTTTGGCCACGGTTTAGCTGTCAACATATTTCAAAGATTTCTAAACATCATATCTTGCTTTGCAACTGAATTGGGTGGACGAGGTGGACCATGAACGAACCGGAATCGTCAGCAGGAAAGAATAACCGCAATGAGGAAAAGAAGCGCCAGGAACAGAATCGGCGCCGGGTCAGTTACGGCATCAGCTACTTGATCGTCAGCCTCATTTTCTTGTGGCTGTACCCGATTCTTTTCATGAATCAGGCGGGCCGCAACGCCGAGATTCCCTACAGCGACTTCAAGAACAAAATCGCCAATGCGCAAATCGTCGATGTGACTATCGGCGAACGAGTCATCGCCGGTGAGATGAAGAGCCCCAAACCGGATGGATCCTCTCCGGTCGTCCAGTTCACTACTGTACCTGCGCCTGGCGGCGACCCCAGCCTGATCGAAGAGCTGCAAAAAGCCAATGTGACTTACCATTTCGAGCACCCCGCAAGCCCGCTCGGCGGCATTCTGCTGTCGAACATTGTGCCGCTTCTGCTACTCGGCGCCTTCTGGTACATGGCGTACCGGGGCGCGGGCGGGGCTGGCGGAGGAGGGCTGGGCGGCGTCTTTGGGGTCGGCAAGAGTAAAGCGATTGCAGTGAAGCCTGAGGATGTCACGGTCACGTACAAAGATGTGGGCGGCGCCGATGAGGCCATTGACGAGCTCCAGGAGATTATTCAGTTTCTCAAGGAGCCAGAGCAGTTCGCTCAACTCGGCGGTCATATTCCCAAGGGTGTTTTGCTGGTCGGGCCGCCGGGAACCGGCAAGACGCTGCTGGCGAAGGCAACAGCCGGCGAGGCCAAGGTCGCATTCTTCGAGACCAGCGGCTCGGAGTTTGTCGAAATGTTCGTTGGTGTGGGCGCGGCACGCGTGCGCGACCTTTTCGAACAGGCGCGGAAAGCGGCTCCTGCGATTGTCTTCATCGACGAGATCGACGCCATTGGTCAGAGCCGGGGAGGCGTGGCGCGCATGGGCAATAACGACGAGCGTGAGCAGACCCTCAATCAGTTGCTTGCCGAGATTGACGGCTTCAAAACCGATGCCATCGCGCCGGTGATAATCATGGCCGCTACCAACCGTCCGGAGGTGCTCGACCCGGCGCTTATGCGAGCTGGCCGCTTTGACCGTCAGATCGCCATCGGCAATCCGGATCTGATTGGCCGCGTCCAAATTCTGAGAATTCATAGCAAAAACGTAAAACTGGCGCTAGACTTCGATGTGGAACGCGCAGCCAGGATAACAGCCGGTTTCAGCGGAGCCGATCTGGCCAACGCCATGAATGAGGCGGCATTGCTCGGGGCCCGGCAAAAGGCCGCGGCAGTTACATTGAATGATTTCGAGGCCGCTATCGAGCGTGTGATTGCGGGTTCCGAGAAGAAGAGCCGGGTGATGAACGAACAGGAACGAACCACGGTCGCATATCATGAGGCTGGCCACGCCTTGGTGGCTGAACTGGTGCCGCATGGCGAACCCGTCAGCAAGATCAGCATCGTTCCGCACAGCCGCGGCGCTTTGGGTTACACGATGCAAATGCCCACAGAAGACCGCTATCTGCTCTCCATCGACGAACTGAAAGACAGGATCGCCGTAATGTTAGGCGGACGGGCCGGCGAATTGGTGGAGTTTGGGACCATCAGCACCGGGGCCAGCGACGACATTATGCGGGCAACCGAGCTGGCCCGCCGTATGGTTACGGAATTCGGTATGAGCGAGAAGCTTGGCTCGGTGCGCTATGCAGGTCAGCAGCTCCAGTACCTGGGGGGATCGGTCGAGGACAATGGTCAGATCAGTCCAGAAACTCATCAAGTGATCGATTTGGAAGTCCAGCGTCTCGTGACCGAACAGTACGAGCGCGCTCAGGCGCTGCTGATGGACCATCACGCGGCGCATCGGACATTGGCTCAGCAACTGCTGAAGCAAGAGACCGTGACCGGCAATGATGTGAAGGAGGCGCTCGCGCTCGGGAGGAGTCAAGAATCCCCGGGCCATGACGCACAACTGCAAGGGAGGTTCGCTTGACCCGAGATTTGGCGCTGGCTCTTTTCGTGTCTGTCGCAATCGCCGCTGTAGCACTGCCCAGCCGCGCTCAGGCGAATCCTCGCCTGCAAGCGTTCTTCCGCGACAACATCGGATTGAGCCAAGACCAGATTGTCGACATCCAAAGCGGAAAGCCAGTGGTCGTGGCCCTTCAACCTCGTTCGCCTGCCGAGGTCTTCCTGTTTGGCGCGGTCTACATTCGCGCCACTCCTGAGAGTTATATGCAGTTTCGCCGTGACTTCAACCGTTTTCGCCGGCTTCCCAACTTCATCGCTCTCGGTGTCTTCGAGAGCCCGCCTCAGTTGCGCGACTTGAACGGTTTCGCGTTGGATCCGGACGACGTGCGCGACGTACAGAAGTGCCATCCCGGCGAGTGCATAATTCAGTTACCGGGCGGCGCTATGGAACAGCTTCATCAGTTTATCGATTGGTCAGATCCAAATTTGAGCCAACGGGTAAACCAATTCCTGCAAAGCAAAGCGCTCGATCTTGTGCTTTCATATCAGCGTGAAGGCAACCGGGCGCTCGGGACCTATAACGATAAGCGTGGACCAACTGAGGTCGCCGAGCAATTCGCCTACATGCTCAGCTACGAAACCGCCCTACCGGCAATTCTGCCGGAATTCTACCGCTACTTGCTTACATATCCCAACGGGAAGCCCGCGAATGTCGAGGATCGCTTCTATTGGGCTAAGGTGAGATTCGGATTGAGGCCGACGCTGCGTGTGATCCATTTGATGACCTTGCGCGGAAGCCCTGCCGACGATATCGCCTACGCTATCGTTGAGAAGCAGCTTTATGCGAGCCATTACTTCGACACCGCGCTGCACCTCTCCTTCTGCGTGCGAGCCCGTCACGACTCGATGTCTCCCGGATTCTATCTAGTCACGACAATGGGCGCTGAGCAGTCGGCACTGGCCGGCTTCAAGGGAGGAATCATTCGAAGCATTGGAGTGGCCCGTTCGGTTTCCAATCTTCAATCCGCGCTCGCGAGTATAAGAAATACGCTCGAAGAGAGCAGTGGACCGTAGGACAGCCGCCGCGCCGAGTGCCCTGCATGACTCGATGCGGACAATCGCCGAATCCTGCACATCGCTGAGGCTCTCGAGGTACTCGCAGAATAGACTTTTTACGTAGCAAGAAGCGTTCAGCCAATCTACAATACCGATACTCCACTCAACGGGCGAAAGAACGGGGGCCAAGCAGAGTGGAGGCGCCCCGAACCGCTCAGATGGTTGCAGCCGCGTTAAATCCCGGCTGTTGAAACGACCGAATGCAGAGTCAAGTCGATTGCACTCGTGCTCATTGAAACCATCCAAGCGCAGTCTGCGCCGGGATGGGCCATATTTGGTCGCCCGTGAGGCACATGCAGGCGTCTCAGCGAAAGGCAAGCGGTGGGAAGATGCCGACGGCGAATAGGAAGACCGTATCCCTGGTTCTCGGAAGCGGCGGCGCTCGTGGTTTGGCGCAAATTGGCGTCATTCATTGGCTCGAAGAATGTGGTTTCAAGATCAAGTCGATAGCCGGTTGCTCGATCGGCGCAGTCATCGGCGGTATATACGCTGCCGGGAAACTGGATGAGTATGAGCAGTGGGTGCGTTCCTTGACGAAAGTCGACATCGTCACGCTGCTCGATCTTTCGTGGGAGAAGAGGGGGCTTGTGAGAGGCGAGAAACTCGTCAACACCCTGATCGGCCTGGTGGGCGAGAAATTGATCGAGGACCTCCCGATTTCATACACAGCCGTCGCCACTGACCTAAGAGGCCAGAAGGAGGTTTGGATTCGATCGGGCAGCCTCTTCGATGCCATGCGCGCCTCTTTTGCTATACCTCTCTTCTTCACCCCGTTCAAGTACAAGGGGATCGATCTCGTCGATGGCGGGATTCTGAATCCCGTGCCCATCGCGCCGACGTCTGCCGATGAGACCGACCTGACGATCGCCGTGAATCTGAACGGGCCCCCTGGGAGTCCGATAGAACCGGTCGACGTGAGTGCCGCCCCGCAGTCCCTGTCGTCCCCGTTTCGTGAGAAGATCAATCGCTTCATCGGCCGCCTGCAGCCATCCGTTCCAAGCGGCGGCGGTCGGGATTGGGGAGCGTACGAAATCGCCACTCAGGCTTTCGATGCCATGCAGAGCGCCATAGCCCGCCAGAAGCTGGCCGCCTACCCGCCGGACATGGTCATAGAAATCCCCAGGAACGCGTGTCAGACGCTGGCGTTCGATCAGGCAGCCGAAATGATCGCATTAGGATACAGAAAGGCCAAGATGTGCGACTTCCAGACTTTGGCTGGCAGGCGCTAGCTTGCGGTGGCAGACAGCGCCAAGAGAAGCACGAACATGGGGCCGTTTCTCAATGCGGCGATCGAAGAGGCCGAGCGCGGTCTGACAAAGAGCGGCAATCCCATCGGCTCCGTCCTCGCGCGTTCCAGTTGAACGGGCTTAAGACGAACGGCAGCTCAAGATATCTGCAACACTCGATACGGACAGTCGAAGCTCTCATCGGCGCACTGTGAATGAGCGGACTGGCAGTTGCACTGGCGCCTCTTCAAACCGATTCGCCTTTACACAATCCGAGTATCTCCCGTCAACGGGCGAGAATCGAGTCCAAGAGAACCTATGTGCTCGACCGGCGCGGTTGCAGGCAACCGGCAAACGATCGGCCGCCGGAATGACTGCATGTAATCTTATACATATCCAGCACACCCATCGCGAAATGGCGTTTATCTCCTACATCCACGTGCTTGCCGCGGCATTCCTGATGGGATTGGCGGCGGCCGCGCCGATGGGTCCGGTAAACATGATGGCCATTCGCCGCGGAGTGGTTGGTGGTTGGCGTCACACGCTGGCCTGTGGAATTGGCTCCGTTTTAGGCGACCTGTTTCTCTTTTCATTGGCCCTCATCGGGAGTCGTTACCTTCTGCCCGCCCTGTCCAGCCCGAAGCTCCAAATCACCCTCATAGTCGTTGGCGTACTCACTCTGTTTCCAGTGGGTATTTATTTCCTGGCAGTCGCAGCAAAAAACCCGCGCCGAGCTTTCAACAGCGCTCGCCGGCGATGGAGCGAAGGACCGATCCCGGCGCGACTGGTTGCGGAGGCTGCCAAGAGCGCGGCCTTGACTGCTTTCAATCCCTTGACGATGTTTTATTGGATCGCCGTCACCTCCAGTTGGCTCCCTTTTGCCTATTCTGTCCTAGGTTCCGGGGCTCCTGGATGGGGACTCCTGATGGCGGGTTCAGGCCTGCTCACCTGGTTCATCGCGCTCATCGTCGTCGTCCGCTTCATTCCCCACCGCATCGGCCCAATCTTCTTCCGCCTCGCCAACGCAATTCTAGGTCTGATCCTTTTGGGTTTCGGCGCTTACTGTGCGCTCATTCTCTCCCGCAATCTCGTCCACTGAAGCAGCAGGCTCAGTGCTTCGAGGTTCGGTGGAATCCTCGTCTCATCCCGTCTCACTCGGGAATGACGCCGCGGTCTGTCCCCGTGGACGCCGAGCGAAAGCTTGTTGATCAGCCATCCTCCCCTCGCCATGCGATCCGGCGCGGATCTTCGAACAGGCGCGAGGTGATAACCCCGAAGATGAAACCGCCAACGTGCGCCAGGTACGCCACGCCACCGGTCTGCACGTCTGCCACTGATCCGGCGTTGAAAAGTTGGGCAACAAACCAGAAGCCGATAAGAAGCGCGGCCGGGATGAACGTGACGCGAACGAAAATAAAGATGAACAGAAGCGAGCGAATCTGGTCGCGAGGATAGGTAACGATAAATGCGCCCATGACTGCGGCAATTGCCCCGCTGGCGCCCAGGACTGGGACTGTGGAATGAGGATCGGCTGCCACCTGGGCAATCATAGCCACAAGCCCGCCCGCAAAGTAGAAAACTAGATACCGCCATCGGCCCATTGCGTCTTCGATCTCCGGACCAAAGGCCCAAAAGAAGATCATGTTGCCGATGATGTGCATCCAACTGCCGTGCATGAACATCGACGTAATCAACGTAATCCACTGGTGGCCTGAAACAATCTGAGCAGGAATTGCGGACCACGCGGTCACAAATGGATCGCCGCCGATCAGCTCCATCACGAAGACTAAGACATTGACGAGGATAATCAGGGCCGTGACGACTGGCATGCGTGAAGGGCGCCGGGATACGTCGCGTAATGGGATCAAGCCGCCCATTCCGTCTTTCTCCATGGTCCCGGCAAAGAATTGAGTTCCCGAGGGGAGGCTAGCCCCGAAGGATGCCTTACACGCTGCAAGGATCGTCTGCGCTGTAGTGTACACCGCACTGCAGTGGCGTGACATACAGTTGAGGAAGCTTTGGATTCCACAGATCTATGCGATGAGTGATTCAACGCGATAAGTGATTGCAGTCATCTCAAACTATGCTCCGAGAAAATTGGATGGCACTGAGGCCAAACATTGGCCGGCGCTCGAGCGATGGAAGGAATTTGTATGAATCTAGGGTTTATTGAGAGCAAAACCTACGACGAGATTTCAGTCGGCGACACGGCCAGAACGGAGCACGTTCTGACCGCGGACGATGCGATGGCTTTTGCCTCCATCTCCGGATTCCACTCCATTCTGATGTCCGATGAACTCATTGAGCGCGCGGGGGGTGTACCTCCTACAGGTCCAAACATGTGGTGCGCCTCGCTGATTTCCGGGCTTTTCAGCATGAATATCCCCGGGCCGGGGTGCACACTGACCAACGTGTCGCTCTCCTTTCATGCACGCATCCACGTTGGAGACCGGATACTCGTAAAGGTACAAGTCACCGGGAAAGACGACGCCACAAAAAGCGTCGCATTCGATTGCGAAGCGGTCAATGGCGCAGGCACGCCGATCTTTTCGGGAACGGCGCAACTGCTTGCCCCTCCGACAAAACAGCGCTGGTCTACCCTTCCCGTGCCGAAGCTCATTGTGAACGATCCCTATCGCAACTACCAAGGCTTGATTACGCGCGCAACCTCAAGACCCGCCGTCAATACCGCGATTGTATGGCCGTGCGATGAAGTATCTCTCGGGGGCGCCATTCAAGCCTTCAAGGATAAGCTGATCGTTCCTGTTCTGGTGGGTTCCGAGGCAAGGATCGTGAGCCTGGCGGGAGCCATGCAACTCGACCTTGGAACCATCCGCATCGTCGATGTCCCCGATAGTCGAACTGCCGCCGCGCGGACCGTGGAGATGGCTCGCAAAACCGAGGTGCAAATGCTCATGAAGGGCTCATTGCACACCGACGAACTGATGAGTGCGGTCGTCTCCCGCGACGGAGGAATGCGCACTGGGCGGCGCATCAGCCACGTATTCGCTTTGGACGTGCCGTCGTATCACAAGACGCTCTTCGTTACCGATGCGGCTATCAACATCCAGCCGGACCTGGAGACCAAAGTCGACATCCTGCAGAACGCCATCGATATGATGGTCGCGCTCGAAGTGCAGAACCCAAAGGTGGCCATCCTCTCGGCGGTCGAGTCTGTTAACGCGGCTATACCTTCCACTCTCGATGCCGCCGCGCTCTGCAAAATGGTCGAGCGCGGACAGATCACCGGAGCCATAGTTGATGGCCCACTCGCATTCGACAACGCCATCTCAAGCGACGCCGCACGGATTAAAAAAATAAAATCGCCGGTTGCCGGAGACCCGGATCTTCTGATGGTTCCCAACCTGGAGGCCGGAAATATCCTATTCAAGGAGCTTCAATACCTGGCGGGAGCGCTTGCAGCGGGAGTCGTGGTTGGAGCCAAGGTTCCAATCGTTCTCACCAGTCGCGCCGACGGGGAACTGGCTAGAATGGCAAGTTGCGCTCTCGGCGTCCTGCTGGCCAAGCCAAAGCCCGACCTCAGGTCAGCGTAAGCACAATCGCTCCGTTAATCGAAACGTCACTGATTGATTTCGGGCTGACCCTTCTTAATGGCGTGCGGGAAGACCGGCTCTTCGACCGCTCGATGAAGACGCCTGCCCCGCTGCGAGTCCGTCACTTCTACCTCGGCGTTTGCTCCACGAGCTTCGATTTCGTGTATCCCGGAGTAAGATTGTGCGCGGAGGACATTGAATGAGAGCGGGAGTATTCGATTCCAGATTGCGTACTCATGGCAGTTGGGTTTCGATCGAAGATCTTCCGCGGCCACAGCCCGGCCCCGGAGAAGTGCTTCTGAAAGTAATCGCCTGTGGCGTCTGCCGCACAGATCTACACATCGTCGAAGGCGACCTGCCGCCAATCTGTCCGCGCATCATCCCCGGGCATCAGATCGTCGGTGAAGTGGTTGAAGGCGCTACGCCGGATCTACCCATCGTAACGCGCGTCGGCGTTTCCTGGATGGGCGGCGTGGACGGCGATTGCTGGTTCTGCCGCCACAACATGGAGAACCTCTGCGATCATCCTGTATTTACCGGCTATTCGGTGAACGGCGGATACATGGGACGCTGTGAAACGCGAGAGTGGTGGCCAGAGACGGGATTGAACCGCCGACGCCGGCCTTTTCAGGGCCGCGCTCTACCACTGAGCTATCTGGCCTCAGTGCAAACTTCAGTTGCATCTCTACGCGTGGAATCCGGGTGTGGCCGGATGAGGCGGGAAATCCACGTACAGCGCTCTGCAACAACTCATTAAGTATACCAACTACCATTCCCCACGCCAAACCCTCCGGTCGAGCCGCCGCGCGCTTGCACCCTGCCGATCCCAAATTAATGAGCCGCCGCGCACAACTCTGCTCTACACTGGAAGGCATCATGCGCCGCCCTGCCCGCTTTTTCGCCTGGCTCACCCTCGCCGCAGTCGCATCCATCCACGCGCAGACGCCCGCTCCACGCGCTCCAAGACTCGAAGCAAGATCGCAAGCAAGTTCGGAAACCCGCGCCGCACGCGCCTATCAGGCCGCTGTGCAGGCAGGCGCTCTGGCCCTTCGCGGCTTTCTGGCCGAGTTCCCCAAAGGAGCCGACCTGCACGTCCACCTTTCCGGTGCGGTCTATGCCGAGACCTTCATCCGCGATGCGGGCCAGGAGCACCTTTGCATCGACCCTGTTGCGCTCAAGTTTGCTCTGACCAAGGATCAAAAACCAATGAAGGAGCCCTGCGGCAAGGACTTTATTGCGGCATCCGAGCTCTCAGGGAATTTGACGCAGGCCGACCAGGATCTCTACGACCGCCTCATTGACCAGATCTCCATGCGCAGCTTTGTGCCGAAGCCAGGTTTCAGCGGTCACGACCAGTTCTTCGCCACTTTCGGCCGCTTCCCGTGGCTCGACAGCACCATGCACAACGGCGAGTGGGTGGACGAAATAGCCGGCCGCGCCGCTTCCCAAAACCAACAATACTTGGAACTCATGGAGACTCCTCCCCATGGCAATGCCAACCAGATCGCCGACAAACTCGGCTGGAACCCGGACTTGCCCGCCCTGCAAAAGGACCTGGTCAACGCCGGCCTGTTCAGCGAAGTTGCCGCCGACCGCGACGACGTTCGTTCCGCGGAAGCCCAGCGCCGTCTGATTGAGCACTGCGAAACCCCGCAAGCCGCGCCCGCCTGCCAGGTCGAGGTTCGCTATCTCTACCAGATTCTGCGCGCCGCATCTCCGCAGCGGGTCTTTGCCCAAACCCTTCTCGGATTTGAGACCATACGGCAGACCATGGAAGCCCACGAGCACGGCTTCGTCGGCATCAATTTTGTTCAGCCCGAGGACGGCTTGGTTTCGATGCGCGACTACACGCTGCAGATGAAGATGCTCGACTATCTGCACTCGATCGATAGGTATAAGTGCGTGCACATCAGCCTGCATGCCGGTGAGCTGGTGCTGGGCCTCGTCCCACCCGAGGGCCTGCGCTTCCACATCCGCCAGGCCGTCGAGCTTGGCCACGCCGAGCGCATCGGTCACGGAGTGGACGTGATGTACGAAGACAACGCCCCAGGCCTGCTCAAGGAGCTTGCCCAGAAGCACGTGATGATCGAGATCAACCTTAGTTCTAATCAAGGCATTCTCGGCGTCAAGGGCGCTGACCACCCGTTCCCGCTCTATCGCGCCGCTCACGTTCCGGTCGCGCTATCCACTGACGATGAAGGGGTTAGCCGCATCGATCTGACCCATGAATACGTCCGCGCCGCGCTCGACTACCACCTTACTTATCAGGACCTCAAGCAGCTCGCGCGCACCGGAATGGAGCACAATTTTCTCCCCGGCGAGAGCCTGTGGGCCGCCGAGGACGTCTTCACCAACGCCGCTGCTCCCTGCAAGAATCAGGCTCCCGGCCAGGAAAACCCCACCCCCGCCTGCAAAGCCTTCCTCGATTCCAGCGAAAAGGCCGCCGCGCAGTGGGAACTCGAACGGCGGTTCCGGGCGTTCGAGGAGAATTGGTAATGCACGAATAGATCTAAAGAGATATAATCAACGTGTGTGAGCTTGTACGGCCTTTGTATTGGGTAGTCTCGGCACGGAACGACCTCCAGGCCATGCCGGAAGATGTGCAGGATGCCTTCGGTTATGCACTCTATTTTGCGCAGACCGGAAGGAAGCACGATCATGCGAAGGCGCTCAAGGGATTCGGCTCGGCAGGAGTGCTCGAAGTGATTGAGGATTCCCTTGGAAGCACCTATCGGGCAGTTTACACAGTCCGGTTTGCCCATGCTGTCTACGTGCTGCATTGTTTCCAAAAAAAGTCCACGCATGGCATTGCAACGTCAAAGCCAGACCTGGATTTGATCCGGGAACGCTTGAAGGCCGCGGAAGCTCATGCGAGAGGAGAACGCCGATGATCGAGATCGAACCCAGTTCCGGAAACGTCTATGCCGACCTCGGTCTGCCGGACGCCGAAGAAATGCTCGTCAAGGCAAAACTGGCCGCCAAGATTGGAGAAATTCTCGCGGACCGCGGCTGGACCCAGCAATATGCAGGCGAAATTCTTGGCATTCCCCAGCCCAAGCTCTCCAAGATGCTGCGGGGCCAGTTCCGTGGCATCAGCGAGGCCAAGATGCTGGAGTGCCTCACCCGCCTCGGCCGCGATATTCAGATCGTGATCGGCAGCGAAGGGCCTGCTTCTTCGGTTGGCCGCGTCGAAGTCGTCTCCGCCTGATTGGACCTTGACTCGGACACTTGCGGAGTTAACCTGAAGAGACCGAGAAGCAACCGGACCACGACCACGAAGCCCGTCGCAAACGCAGCTTGAATCATTTCCTTTGGAGCGAAGGAAAAGATCGAGCCGTTTTTCTCCGCCTCAGGCACTTTCACCTCTCGCTCGCTTCCGGATGAGTCGTTGCTCTCCATCATGTCACCGGCTGGCCGGAACCAAACAAGAAAATCGGTGCTTCGATATTCGGCGTTGCACGCCGCGGCATCGATTCAATCCTTGAGGGCGGGCTGTGCATTGCGTCGTTTGGCTTCTGGCCTCAGCTACTGGCGGCGTGGACGCCGCCAGTACAGCCGGTCTGGAGACCGGCGCTACCTATTTGCAGATAAGTCCTTACGCCTAAGTTGCCCAAGAACGGCACATAGCAGCCTTGACCCACGCGGCTATCTCAGTCGAAACAAAGTGGACTGTACAAACCGCGGTCATTCGCCGTTCGACGCAACGTGCCGCTCGTAACTTGCGAAACTCCACAATCGCGCAACAATGTTAGTTCAAGTGTGTCGGTAAAAGTTAACGCAGATGTAACCAAAGCGAATATCGCTGCGTCCAGACCAACAAGCAAGTTCAATGAGGCAATTCGACCTCTATCTGACTTAAGAATTGTGGGCTCCTTTTTGCATATACTTCATGTCATCTCCAGCATGTCCCCGGCCGACGGCGGCCCGCCCAAGGCTGTGAGGCAGCTTGTTGAAGCCTACATCGAGATCGGCGACGGCATCGAAGTCGCCTGCCAGGACCAGCCCGGCGAACCCTACCTCGCTGACATTCCCTGCCCGGTGCATGCTCTCGGCCCAGCCTTTTTGGGCAGATATGGACTCTCTCCGCGGCTTTGGCGCTGGCTTCATAGCAATGCTCATCGCTTTGACGGCATTGTCATGAACGGAATATGGACCTTCCCCAGTCTTGCCATCTCATTTACTGCGCACCGCGCTCACATACCCTACGGCGTGTTTGCCCATGGCGCGCTCGATCCATGGTTCAACCGCACCTACCCGCTCAAGCACCTGAAGAAGCTGCTCTACTGGCCCGTGCAGCACGCGGTTCTGCACGATGCGGAGGCGGTCTTCTTTACCACCGGGATGGAGCGTGATCTGGCCCTGGCCGGCTTCAGTCCCAGCCACTGGAACAGCGTGGTTGTTCCTTATGGAATCAACGACCCCGAGGAGCGCAGGAAGACGCCGGCGAAGCCAACAGCAGATGGGGTGGATCGCAGACAGGTGCGGCGGGGAAGCCCTGCCGAACAGATTGATGCGCTCTTGAGCCGGCTGCCCGCGCTTCGAGGCCGCCGGTTTCTGCTTTTCATCGCCCGGCTTCACGAGAAGAAGGGCTGCGACCTGCTGCTGAAGGCTTTTGCAACGATCGCGGCCTCCGCTCCGGATGTCGACCTGGTGGTCGCCGGTCCCGATCAGTCGGGAATGCAGGCCAAACTTCAACACTTGGCCGGGAAACTTGGTGTCGCATCCAGAGTGCACTGGCCCGGACTGGTTGTCGGCAACGTCAAATGGGGAGCGTTCCGCGCCTGCGAGGCCTTCGTGCTGCCTTCGCACCAGGAGAACTTCGGCATCGCGGTAGTCGAAGCGCTCGCCGTCGGGCGACCCGTGCTCATCAGCAATCAGGTGAATATCTGGCAAGACATCGAGAGCGACGGTGCGGGCCTGGTGGACGACGACACGGTCGACGGCACGGTGCGCCTGCTGCGCCGCTGGTTCGATCTGCCCACGCCGGAACGCGACGCCATGAGCGCCCGCGCCCGGCAAAGTTTTATCAGGCGCTTCGCCATGACCAGGGCGGCCGTGGCCATCAACCAGGTATTTCACGCAGCGCATCATCGCACTCAACTTGAGCCGCAACTGCAAACGCAGATGGCGGAGACGAACCTCAAAGATGCATGAGAGCGCGTGAGCACGGCAGATCGCAATCCAAAACTCTTCCAGCGTGTTCGATTCCGGACGACCGGTTGCGAGAGCGGACAGTCCGGCAGGGAAGGATCTTCGTTCAGTTCCCCTATCCAATTTGAACTAAACAGCTTAGCTGTCGACCTATTTGGTGCTTCACATGCCCTCATACATTTAGCGAGCGGCACGTCGTGGAGGAGCAGGCATGCGGGAATTGTGGCGGGATATTCGATACGCATTGAGGCAACTGAACCGGAGCCGCGGCTTTGCGGTGGTTGCGATTCTCACGCTGGCGCTGGGCATCGGCGCCAACACGGCCATCTTTAGCGTCATCGACTCCATCCTGCTTGAGCCGCTGCCCTTCGCGCATCAGGACCGCCTGGTGCAACTCGAGGCCGACGCAGGTTCCTCGAATTATCCCAAAGGATGGATCAGGGCATATCAGCAACGCGCGCACACGCTGGCCGGCGTTTCCGGCTATACGCTCGATACCGAATTCAATGTGGCCGGCGGCGGGCTCTCGGAGCGCGCCTTTGGCAGCGCCGTGAGCGCCAACCTGTTTGAGACGCTTGAGGTGCGCCCCGTGCTGGGCCGCTTTTTCTCGCCGCAAGAAGAGGCAGCCGGCCAGGATAGCGTAGTTGTGCTCAGCGACGGGTTCTGGCGGCAAAAGTTTGGAGCGGATCGATCGGTAATCGGACGGACGATTCTGCTTGACGGCATGAGCCGCGCGGTCATCGGCGTGGCGCCGCCGCAGACCCATTTCCCCGACTTCGATACGCAGTTCTGGATTCCCATCGCCTTCAAGGCCGGCGACCCGATCGATGCCTGGGCAAGCTTCAGTTATCAAGCCATCGGGCGCTTGCGCGACGGTGTCCAGCCGGAGCAGGCGCAGGCGGAGTTGCGCGCGATGCACCGCGAGATGCTGACGCTGTTTCCCTGGCGAATGCCCGACAGTTGGGCAGGCGGCGTGATTGTTACTCCTCTGCTCAAGTTTTTGGTGGGCGACAGCCGGCCGCAGTTGCTTCTGCTCTTCGGCGCGGTGGGCCTGGTGCTGCTGATCGCCTGCGCCAACGTGGCCAACCTAATGCTTGCGCGCGCCGCGGCGCGCCAGCGGGAGATGGCCGTGCGCAGCGCGCTGGGCGCTGCCGGCGGACGCCTCGTGAGGCAGTTGCTTACCGAGAGCGCGGTGCTGGCGGTTCTCTCCGGCGGGCTGGGCGTGCTGCTGGCGGCCATGAGCCTGAGCGCGCTGAAGCTGGCGCTGCCGCCCGATACGCCACGGCTGGCGAATCTGGCATTGCGCGGCGATGTGCTGCTGTTTGCGGCGGCTATTTCGCTTTTTACCGGCGTGCTGTCCGGGCTGGTTCCGGCTCTGCAGGCGCGCCGAGGAAACCTGCAAAACAGCTTGAGAGTGAATGCGGGCAGCGTCTTTGGAACTGCGCACAGGTTCAGGATCTCTCGCCTGCTGGTCGTGGGACAGATTGCTCTCGCAGTGGTGGTGATTACCGCCGCCGGCGTGATGATGCGCAGCCTCTATCGGCTGGCAAACACCGATCCCGGCTTCCGTTCGCAACAGACCATGACCGCGCAAATCTCGCTAGACCGAACCGCCTGTGCAAGGACGGGAACCTGCGCCGCATTTTTTGAGAACCTGCTCGACCGCGCCCAGACACTGCCCGGCGTGGATTCGGCCGCGTTGGTTGACCGGCTGCCCATGACCGGATACGACAGTTGGTTCGTCTTTGACGCGGAGGGCCATCCCCGCGACCCGCGCCAGGAAGCCATGCAGGGCGCAACCCGGATCGTCTCGCCCAGCTACTTTCAACTGATGGGCATTCATCTGCTGCGCGGACGGCTGCTCAACGCGCAGGACTACTCGGGCTCGAGCCGCGCCATCCTGGTGAATGAGGCCGAGGCCAGGCAGCTCTGGCCGGGGCAGGACCCCATCGGTCAACATATCGAGCATGTATCGGACGAGCCCCAGCCCACCATCATGAACAACAGCATCGCCTCGACCGTGGTAGGGGTGGTGAGCTGGACGCATCACGAAAGCCTCGACAAGGATGCGGGCTGGGAGATGTATCAGCCCATGACCGTACTCAATGAGAAGCCGGTTATGAATATTCTGCTGCGTTCGCATGTTGGCTCCGCCGAGCTGGCCGCCGATCTACGCACTCTCGTCGCGCAGATCGATCCCGCGGTCCCGGTCACCAAGGTGCGCACGCTGGAGAGCGTGGTTGCATCTTCAACCGCCGCGCCGCGGTCGCTTACGATGTTGCTGGCGGCATTTGGCGGGCTGGCCATCCTGGTGGGCGGCATCGGCGTCTACAGCTTGATCTCGTATACCGTCAGTTGGAGAACGCGCGAGATCGGCCTGCGCCTTGCCCTGGGCGCCAACCGGCTGCAGATTGCGCAGCTCGTCCTGCGCCAGAGCCTGGTCCTGGCGGTTGCCGGCTCGGCACTGGGCATTGCGGGAGCGGTTTCAGCCACGCGGTTGATGAGAGGGTTCCTCTTTGAGACCAGCCCGCTCGATCCGCTCACCTTTTCGCTGGTTCCGGTGCTCTTCTGCTTGTTGGCGCTGGTCGCGGCATGGGTTCCCGCGCGGCGGGCGGCGCATGTTGACCCCATGGTGGCGCTGCGCAATGAATAGCCGAGCCTCTCGCAGAATTCCATTTAGAGTGCTCGCCGCAGCAGGTGTCAGTGCACGACTTCATCGGCTGCTGAACAGCTCTGCCCGGGAAGAGTTTTGTGTCAGGGCACGACTTTACAAGCTGCGGAAAAACTTATTGCTTTGAAAGGGCACGGCTTTAGCCGTGCCGTAAGTGGCGTAGAATCAACGCGGGCTTTAGCCCCTGAGGGAAGTTTTTCGGCGAATTCGCCTCCTGTTCCCCGTTTTTCCGCAGCCTGTTCAGTCGTGCCGGAAGAGCAATAAATTCATTCTGGGCTTTAGATGGGATGAGACGGCTGGTCTCGCGGAACAGCTAAGCTGACCGCAGCGCACTCGAGGGTGCAAAAGGAGACCAGCCGATGAGCAAGGTTAGCAAACAAGCGCGACGTAGGGAAACAACCAAGGACAAGCCGCAGATGACGATGGGGATTGATGTGGGCGACCGCTACAGCCAT